>JAABUU010005665.1_pt1 | contig 13862 bp, 15 predicted proteins | sample 5559301 | NCBI WGS metagenome assembly JAABUU01 (sample SAMN10711884, study PRJNA513360) | rock metagenome | isolation source: Antarctica rocks | place: Antarctica: Victoria Land, Richard Nunatak white | reverse complement strand
TAGGATTGGGTTTTAATCGACGGGCTGAGAGGGGGGTTTGCGTACCTTTAGGAAGGGGAGGGAGGTGGACATTGTGCTGGACGGCGGTGGAGGTGGAGGTGGAGGGAGGTGCGGGATGGTGCCGGGCAGGGAGCGTGGGGTGGGTGGGTTCATGCGAGGTGGTGGGGAGGCTGGCTTGGATGGGTGCAGGAGGTTATTGGATTTCAGCCACGGTCTGGGGAGTGGGTAGATGGAGTTTCTCTTTCCTCGTCAGACAAGTCATCGATCTCGTCGAGGCTGAAAGACGGGCTGGATCTCACTCCAGTGTCAGCTGGCTTGTGAAGGGCGCGCTAGTGGAACTTGCCGAAGCTAGAAGGCACAAAGCACAACTAGACTTTGTGCATCGACCCGACGTGAACTTTGACCTTGTTATGAAATGTCAGGGGTCCTGCTTTCGGAAAGGGATGTTTGAACATTGAGAAACAGCCCCGTGTTACCTCACAGATCACCGTCTGACACCTAGAAGTTTCGCCACACTCTTTCGATGGTGGTGAGGAGGTCGTGAAGGCTCACTGGACATTCAGGTGTCCGTCGCAATCTGTGCCGCCGCTGCTTCCCTCAGTTCGAAACAAGTGAGTGAGCCGTCGCAACAACAAAGCATGCGGTAGCCAACTGTCTGGGATTGACTGATAGCTGGACATTCGTGACCTTCAATCAGTATCGGATCAAGCTCCTGCTACTCTTCATACAACGAGTATGACTGTCTGAGGGTTGCTGCGCTCTCTCATCGAAGTGAGCGGCAGTGGCAGAAGGCACTGCGCTTAGATAACCAGGACGGGGAAAGAGTCCAAGACTGGCTCAAAGAATAAAAGATGCCGTCGACAACTGCAGCAGGCGACTCCAAAACACGACAGTCCTCAGGTGGTAGGTCCTTCTTCGGGCGAAAGCTCCACAAAGACAAATCATCCGACAGCCGTGAAAGTGACGAGGCAAATCTCGTCCCCGCCGTACCAAACCATGGCGGCAGCGCGTCAGGGTCGAGATCCTCTCGGCACTCACACCGTGCATCAGTATCGGTGGACATTCCCTATGGCATGGACGCGTCAGGACTCTCGACCACGGCAGGAGTGATAAGTTCGATACCTTACGACAGCGTGTTAGCGGACAGCAAGACGCCCATATCCGTCGACTACTTACCGCGCAGCGATCAAGTCCCTTCTCGAAAAGAGCCGTTACCGCACCATCTCAACAAAGGAGGTGGAGATTTCCATCAATATCCAGCGTGGCATCCTGCTAGTCCGACCACGAACGGTTCTTCGCATCCTACAGGGCCCAGACCTCCACCACACCTTACCAATACCACGGTGGGCCTCAGCGCTGCGGGCGATCGAAATGGGAAATCGCAACAGTGGGCAAGAGGTGGGGGCGCGGAAAACTCGACACATACTCCCGCTTACGGCAACTACAACTCTTACTCGACCGCAGATTCCTCAACGAACCCTCGCACGTCATTCGATCAAGCTAGCGTTTACTCTTCCATTTCCTCTGCCACACGTGGCTCGAGCTTGTTCTCATCTGATAATTCATCACGCACCGCCATGCCGTCCCACACAACCGAGTATCCCACACCATCACCTGTCATTTCGCACTCATCATCTCGTCAATCGAACTTGTCCAAAATGAACTGGCACCCACAGCAGCCGTCCGCCTTCGGGTCCACCACTTCCTTCAGCCCGGAAGGATTTCATCTAGTGCGACCCAACGATGACAGCGTCGTCGAGGCGCAGTTCCTCGCCCTCATGCATAAGCGCGGCTGGCAGAACCTCCCGGAGCAGGCCAAGCGACAGATGCTGGCGTACCCGTCCGACAAGAAATGGACGTTGGTGCACCAGGATAGGTTGACGGAGTGGCAAGGGGAGCAGAAGAGGAAGCTGCATGTCCGGCAAACTGTTGCGAGCGCCGACGGACATACTGGGATATATGGCCGCGTGGACGAAGAAGGGAGCCCGGAATGGTTCGTGAGGAGGGTGATGGATGATTCTATCAACGCCAAACAGTTGCAGAGCTTGAGCGTCAGCCTGCGGACTCAACCGATCAGGTAAGCTCAACACCCGTTGTCGTTCAGCTAGTGCTTTCAGTACGTGTCTTGCGAGAGTGGATAGGGTTGTTTTAGAGTCTGAGATTCATTGCCACACAATATAGGGCATGGCACGCCCGACGAGATGTTTGGTGCTTTCTTTCTTTCTTGCACGAAACGTTCAGAGGCCGAGTTGCCTATATATACTTTCAGTTCATCTTCGTTCTATAATTGCGTACAGACTGCGTAGCTAACGGAAGCAGTTGGGTCAAATCGTTTGTCGAAGCTCAGGGGCAAATTGCATTGACCAAAGTCCTTTCAAGAATCAATCGAAAGCAGGTTCAGGGGCCTGCACCCGTCACAGGCTCGACTAGCGACAAAGATCTTGACCGAGAGTACGACATAGTAAAATGTCTCAAGGCTTTGATGAACAGCAAATACGGCGCGGACGATGCTCTGTCTCATCAGCAGATCCTGGTTGCTATGGCTAGTTCTCTCATCTCCCCCCGCTTGACCACGCGGAAGCTTGTCAGCGAGGTCTTGACCTTCTTATGTCATTGGGCCGAAGGACATGGCCATGTCAAAGTCCTGGAAGCCATGGACTATGTCAAGTCTCATCAGGGAGAGAACGGCCGGTTTGATGCGTGGATGCGGATTGTCGAGGTTACCGTGGACGGTCGGGGTAAAATGGGAAGTCTTGTCGGGGCCAGTGAGGAGGTCCGCAGTGGCGGTATCGGCATGGAGAATCTCCTCATGGAATATGTCGTGACTACACTATTCCTCATCAACATGATCATCGACGCACCGGAGAGGGACCTGCAGCTACGATGTCATATTCGAGCTCAATTTATATCCTGCGGCATCCGGCGGATCCTGACCAAAATGGAAGGCTTCCAGTACGATGTCATCGACAAGCAGATAGAGCGGTATAGGGAGAACGAAGCCATCGACCATGAAGACCTTCTCCAGCGCGAGAATAGCAGCATCAAGGATAGCTTCGAGGGCGAAGTCAAGGACCTTAATGATCCGGCCCAGATCGTGGATGCCATCATGAGCAAAGTTCAAGGGACCAGGTCGCAAGATTACTTCATGTCAGCAATGCAGCATATGCTACTCATCCGAGAGAACGACGGCGAGGATCGGTTACGGATGTTTCAATTAGTTGATTCGATGCTGAGTTATGTTGCGATGGACCGAAGATTACCGGACATGGATCTCAAGCAGAGCCTGAACTTTTCCGTGCAGAACCTCCTCGACAAGCTCCACACGGACTCTGAGGCTCGTCTGGCCCTCGATGAAGCTACGGAAGCCAGACAGATCGCGGATGCGGCAATAGCAGAGCGTGATGAGATGAAGGCGCAAGTGGAGCTCGGGGCAAACGGCATGGTCGCAAAGTTGCACAAGCAATTAGATGAGCAAGCGGCTATCATCGAGCTTCAGGCCCGACAGAACGAAGTTCTGAAAGGCGAACTTGCCGATCTGCAGAGCATTCGTGCGCAAGAGTTGCAGCGAAACGAGCTCGAGACCAGGGAACTGTACCTCATGCTGAGAGACGCTCAAGACGTCGCTGCGTCAGCCGCCAAGAAGGGAGGCAAAGCCGAGCTTGGTGCAATGGACCCGAAGCAGATGCAGGGTATCTTGGACCGCACTAGGCTAATGGACCGGCTGGAGATGCAGCTGGAAAGAGCAAAGACTCAGTGCAAGCTTGAGGGCAAGGTTTGGCAACAGGCTGGGCCATCGGACCGACTACGCGAGCTGCGGGAGAAGATGGACGACGAACAAGGTCAGAGCGATGACCTCCAAGATACAACCCGACCAGACTTCACCAACAGTACACTAGGAAGCGTGACAAGAGCCAAGAGCAATCTACCTCGAGGGCCGAGGCGAGCGGCAGTTGATGCTTTGGCTGAGAGTGAACGCTTGGACAATCTCACCGAAAGCGACGGGCAGGATGGCGTCGTCTTTGAGAAGCCACGTCTCGTGGAAATGAAGCGGCCACGGATGAACACGCAGCAGGCAACTGGAGTGCTGGAGGAAATCGCCTCCAAGGTGCGGAGGTACGATGCCAGTGACGATGAGGATGTCGATGATGACGGCGTGACGACCGGCCCGTCGCATCCAAGTCTGGACTCTAGCTCGCCCAAGACGCCCTCTGACGAAGGTATGCCGAGACCTGGAGTAGGATTCAGTGGGCCGCCTCCTCCACCTCCGCCACCGCTTCCTATGCCGTCAACTTCGGCTATAATGCCTGGCTTCGAAGGCGGTCCTCCACCCCCACCTCCTCCGCCCCCACCACCCTCTTCAGCTATGTCAGCGATGGCTCCGTTGATGCCTGGGTTCAGTTCAGGCGCTCCTCCACCACCTCCTCCTCCAATGCCTGGGTTTAGTACAGGTGCTCCTCCACCCCCACCGCCCCCTATGCCTGGCATGTTGGCAATGCCAGGTGCCATGGGCCCGCCACCTCCCCCTGGTGCTCCGCCTCTTCCGGGCATGAAAAAGGGTAGCTATCTCCCTCAGACCCCATACGCTCTTTCTCCAACCATCGGCCTACCCTTCATCCGCCCGAAAAAGAAGCTCAAGGCGCTGCACTGGGAGAAGGTCGATACTCCACAGGTCACAGTCTGGGCCGCTCATGCACCTACGCATGAGGCTAAAGAAGAGAAGTATCTGGAGCTGTCGAGGAAAGGCGTGCTTGATGAAGTTGAAAAGCTCTTCATGGCGAAAGAGATCAAGGTGATAGGATCGGGTGGGGGCAAGAAGAGCGACAAGAAGCAGATTATTTCCAGTGATCTGATGAGGAGTTTCCACATATCGATGGCCAAGTTCTCTCAGATCCCGGTCGATGAGGTCGTCCGGATGGTCATTCACTGCGACAAGGGAGTTTTGGAGAATGAAGTCGTCATGGATTTCTTGCAAAAGAACGACCTGTGTACGATACCCGACAATACTGCGAAGCTTATGGCGCCTTATAGCAAGGATTGGACCGGACCTGATGCGCTCACCACACCACGGGAGCAGGATCCTAACGAGTTGACACGGGAGGACCAGATCTATCTACAGACTGCGTTCGAGCTACGCCACTACTGGAAGTCGCGGATGCGAGCTTTGGCCTTGACCCGGTCTTTCGAACCCGAATATGACGTTATATCCGAGAAGCTCAAGGGCGTCGTCAAAGTATCCGAGTCCCTTCGCGATTCCGTGGCTCTGATGAATGTCTTGGGTCTGATCCTAGATATCGGTAACTACATGAACGATTCGAACAAGCAAGCGAACGGCTTCAAGCTCAGCTCTCTTGCACGGCTGGGAATGGTCAAGGACGACAAGAACGAGTCGACTTTCGCCGACCTGGTGGAGAGGATCGTCCGGAACCAGTACCCGGAGTGGGAAGGGTTCGTCTAGGACATTGGTGGCGTCGTCACGGCTCAAAAGATCAATGTGGAGCAACTGCAGCTGGACGCGAAGCAGTACATCGACAATATCAAAAACGTCCAGAGCTCGCTCGATTCCGGCAATCTCAGCGATTCGAAGAAGTTCCATCCTCAGGACCGTGTCAGTCAAGTTGTACAGCGATCGATGAAGGATGCGCGGCGGAAGGCGGAACAGATGCAGCTCTACCTGGAGGAGATGACCCGCACATACGACGACATCATGACCTTTTACGGCGAGGACCCCAAGGACGACAACGCTCGGAGGGATTTCTTCGCGAAGTTGGCTATCTTCGTGACCGAGTGGAGAGTACGTATCTATCAACCAGCCACCCACCATCTCCAAACCAACAGACTGACTGACTTCGCCCGCAGAAATCCAAAGAGAAGAACGTCGCCACAGAAGACAACCGCCGACGCATCGAAGCCTCCATGGCCCGAAAGCGCACCAACCCCGCCCTCGCAACCGCCACCAGCACCACCGAAGCCCCCCCTTCCCCCTCCACCAGCGCAACCGGAGCCATGGACTCCCTCCTCGAGAAGCTCCGCGCCGCCGCGCCGCAAGCCCGCGACCAACGCGACCGCCGCCGGCGCGCACGCCTCAAGGACCGCCACCAGGTCCGCATCGCGTCCGGCCAGCAGATCCCCGACATCGCCGACCTCGCTCCAAGCGACGCCGACGCCGCCGACGACACCGGCTCCCGGAGCCCGACCGGCGACTCCATCCCTACCATCCTCGAACACGACGACCCGGATGCCGACGACGTCGCGGACCGCGCGGCGAATATGCTTCAGGGCCTGAGGGGCGAGGGGGACGGCGACGCCGATGCAGATGAGAGCGCTGCGCGAGATGGGAGTCTGCGTGTCCGAAGAAGGCGCGAGAGCTCGCTTGATGAGCGTAGGGATCGGAGGAGAAGGCGCACGGCTGCTGGGAGTGGTAGTGGTAGTGGCAGTGGCAGTGGGGCTGGCACTGCTGCGGATTTCGAGCTTAGGTCTTCGTCCTCTGCCACTGATGCCGGGACGATTGTCGAGGAGTCGGCACCTGGGGATACCCCGACGACGGTGGTGTCGCCGCCTTCGCCGTATGGCACGGCGGCGAAGCCGGTTGAGATTCTTGATTGAGGCCTGCGAGGCTTGCGTTGCCCTCCCATCCACCGCGGTTTTCTTTTCTTTACTTTTTCATAGCGTTCGTTTATTCGTCAGCGGACATTGTGTACTATACTCCCTTCATGGCCTTCCGGTGAAGCGTGGCCGGGACCGGGACCTTTTCGGCGGAGCGGTGCATAGCATAGCGTGCGAGGGTCGGTCGGTTCGGTCGGTCGGTTGGGTATCGTGTCTGTTCTGTCCTACGTGCACTTAATCTTTCTGTATAGCGTTGCGTGCGTGGTCCTTATGTGCGTCGAGGGCTCGTCGAGTGGGGTCCGAACCATGGATGTGGTTAGGGCTGTGGTTCGTTGTGGCTGTGGCTGTGGCTGTGGGGTAGTGTTGTGTTGGGGATGGATGGATAGGATGGATAGGGTGGATAGTGTATTGTGGGTGGCAATGAAGACGTGTTGGATTGGATTGTTTGAGCACGCCCTGTGTGGATGGTTGGTTGTGTGTTTGCGTGACTAACCCATGGTACTTGGTCAAGTTGAATTGTGGGGGGGGGGAATCGGTAAGGTAGGGCTGTAGTGTACTACGGTAGGTCCCTTAGGTTTGGGAGAGTTCAGTAGGGTAAGTGAGCGATAGTCCTGTGTGAGGGTTAGGTGTATAATGTGACCAGTCCCTTGTAGTCGAAAACGGGTCAGAGTCACCCGACGTTCCAAGCAGGGTCATAACAACGCCTTCAATAAATATAGGCCAGAATGAAGTATCGAGGTGGGCAAAAGCTGACTGCAATCGCACGTAGGTTCATAGTGCGGCCAGATATTGCGCTGAATCAATGATGGTAGCCCTTTGTGGAAGATCCGCTCTCTGGAACGAAGGAGGGAATAATTCAGTCGTAGTGGAGCCATCTTTGATTGCCACCTCCGCACCCCGGTAGCGGATCCTGTGTATTACCCCCTCGTCTGCGACTTCAGCCTCCATTGTGGTCTCTGTGACCCATCTGGAGTTGACGGCGCCGGTAACAAATATCAATGTACACGAGCCCATCCGCCGAGAAACTGTCTCTGGCTGTCGAGGAAGACATTAGAAGGGTCGTCCGATATCCCTGTTGCGTACCTACCCCACAAATGCAACCATATATACGATTCGTATAAACTGGGCAATATTCAATATTCACACAAGGCACAGAATATCATCTTCATGCAACCAAAAAGAAAAAGAAGGGGAAGTAGGTAAACCCATCAAAACAATTGCCCTCTACCAGGATCGAACTGGTGACCTCAGGATATCCCAGCTAAGCTGGATCATAACTTCTATGAGACCTTATCGATAGTATGAGTCGCAAGCAGGAGAGTCAGTTGGGCGGCGCCTGAGTCCTGACAGGTAATTGATCTTTTGACCACTGAGCAAGTAAGGTAAGGTAAGTTACGCAAGAGCGAGCAGGCTAACGTTATCCCCCAAAAGCACCGAACAATAATGCGCGCCTAAATCCGAGGCGGATTTCCAAGGTTCCCCGGCACCAACTTTACAGCAACAACAGCCGTAGAAGCCACTATAAACACTCCCCATGCCAGCCAAAAGCAATTATTTTGTCACAGCATAAAAAGTGCGGATGGGCTCAAGGAACAAGCGCGCCCTCTCAAGCCCTTTCTTCGGCGCAGCGTTTATGTTCATATTGTTCATATGCTCAGTTCCGGTCTGGGACGGGATGGGATAAGTAGTTGAAGGGACAGAAAGGCAAGGCATGTTGCGAGTACGAGGCTGCGGTCGGGTGGCTTGCATCTTGTACGGTGCAACACAATGGCCCAGCTACGGCAGGTGAGAACCGAGTCGCTCTCGACCTCGAGGGTGGCTCAGCCCTTCGGGCGCTAGCTCTTCTCTTCCCTTCACCACATGGAGATGCCTACATCGCCTCACTTCGCGGGGTTATACGTATGAGGCTGCGCGCATCTCGCCTTCGTTTCTGCGACGTGAAATTTTCTGGAGTTTCACGACATGTGACGTAAAAGATCTCTGGAGCGGTTCAAGAAGTTTGTCTTCAAGTCTCTAGCCGGTTCGCCACACAGCTCTCATCCCGCCAGCCGTCGCTTCTTGCCCCCGATCTGTGAATTAGACGAACGTCCAGGCTCCTCCTCAGCAATGGACCTCTGCCCCTCGGTCGCCAAGCTCACCATCCCCAACACGTCGCTACGCTGGGGCGATGCCTTCCACTCGCCGATCTACACCCTCACCGGGTCCAGCTACCTGCGTCCGGACATGGGTGGCGCCTTGCTGCCTTGGATCTACACGGCCGTCGTGATCGTTGTGCACATCCCGACGGTGGTCATCCGGGTGCAGCGTTGGGAGACGGCGCAGACATGGTGTCTGGCGGCGACGTTGCTGACGGTCGTGCTGTATGCGCAGGCGTACGTGTCGACGGGGTTTGCGGCCGAGCAGGTGCTGACGTGGACGCCGTTGCTGCTGGTCATTGACGCGGGGAGCATGTTGCAGCTTTTTGTGTTGGTTGTCGAGGCGGGTGGGCTGGTGCCGCGTGTGAGGGGGGTGGTTGGAGGGTGGGGAGAGGGCTTGAGACGGTTTTGGTCCAAGAGCGTACGTCGACGGGGTCGCCAGCGGCGTGAGTCCGCTGGGGGGAGGTACGATGCGGACGAAGAGAAGGGCGAAGTCATGGTCACTCGTACGGCGATATCGGATCCAGATATGTCGGTTGGGGGCAACGTACCCTCCCGAGCTTCACCAGGCATTTCATACGATGTCCGCAGCACATCACCTCTAATTGACCCGGTGGAAGCGAAGACAGTCCCGGTATCAACCCCACTGGAGCAAGAACACGAAGCGAGTAAATCGTTGAGGGACGACCGCACTTTCTGGGTCGCCGTGGCGTCATTGACCCTTTTCATCGCCGTCTTCGTCTTACAACTACTCGGCCTGCAAGCAGCAGTGCGGGAAAACCGAGGCCAGCCACCGTCCGTGTCATGGTGCTCGCCCATCTTTCAGCCGTTCGGAGTCGCGGTACTGGACGGCGACTGCCACCTCTACGCGGTCGAGCAAACCTTCAACAAAGGCATCGGCTGCATCCGCATTCCCGGCGTACAGCAGATGGCCTGGATCAAGGGCACCCTCATCGTCACCTCCATCGCGCTCGTCCTGGAGGCCGTCGACCTACTCATCCTGATCCTCGTCCACTCCAAAACGAAGTGGGCCGAGGTCAAGATGAGACGGCCGTGGTGCACCATCTTCGGCGGCATGGCCGTGCTGGGCGTGACGTTGCTCTATGGGATTCGGTATTCGTATGAGCTGCCGCCGGGCATTACGGAGCGGGTGGTAGTAGCGATGGACGTGCATGGCGACGTCTCGATATATGCGGGGACCCTGGCGACGGCGGGAGTTCGTGGTGCCATCATCGGATGGAACGACGGCCTCTTCTCGAGCTGGGGGACGACGTATTTCGGTGCGTGGGCTGGGGGATGAGCTACAGCAGAGGTGGAGAGTAGCGGGACCTTTACCTCGTGGCCGATACCGCTCGGCACTACTACTGTCGGGAAAAGGGAAGTTTGTCATGAATTACTCAGAATCAGGCCACTTTTCCAAATTGTCACGCTACTACTTTGTCGTAAATGGAATTGGTGCACACTCGAGCTGGCCTTACGGAGATTATCTTGTTATTAGTACTATTATCGTGTGCTTCTGGACTCGTTCCCTACCGAACATTCGGGCAAAAGCGCACCCCGCATCACGCAGATCACGCATGACGAAGAACTTACAATCGCAGAACAGGAAGAGGAAGGTCTTTCCCTACCAGGTACCTTATGCCTGTGCCACATGTACATGTACATGTACACAGGTACCTGAGGTACCTTATACAGCAGTCCGAAGAGAAGGAGAATAAACGTTCATCGCAAGTCCCTTTACCAAGGCAATAATAATGGGTTTGGATTGGACTGCGAAAGTGGGGTTTGGAGCCCCTCGGAGAGCCCCACCTTCTCAAACCTCTGGCCCCGACGTCACATTGGGTCAGTCAGGTTGTCTACCTTATCCTGTTACCTCAGGACCCTTGGAAAGGTATGGTAGCCAAGCTTCCTATCCACGGCCGAAGCAAGTTATAAAGACAGCTCATCCCTCTCGTCTCTCATGATAGAAAGGGTTACAAAGGACACCCACTTACAGTACAACACAATATCCTACCTAAGGTACTTGACTTCCGTACTCCCGTACTTCCTTTCTTCCTTTCTTCCATATTACTGTTACTGCAATCTAACCCTGAATAGCCATATCTCCGCGTCTCGCCACTACTACCAGCTCCACCTTACCGGACCTATCCCGACAAGGCAAAGGCCATAAACCTCCTTTTTTGAGGAGCAGAGACAGACAGGGACAGACACCACCAAAGGTAGGCAGGCAATTAATCCGGTCGGATAAATACCCCTCTAACCGGTCCGGCTACGCTCCGCTCCGTTCTGTTCCGTTCCGTTCCATTACGTTACGTATTAGACCGAACCGAGCTTCGTATCACGCTAACCCTAGTACCCTTTAGCTATCAGCCATCTACTCGAAGCCATCTCCCAGCTCCCATCTTTCCTCTCCTCTCCACTCCACTCTTCTCCAGCGGAATTCCTTCAGCCAGATCAATTGAATTGAATTGAATTGAATTGAATTGAATTGATTCTTCATCATGGTATTTCTTCGCTCCGTCTCGCGACAATTGTCGCGCCCTGCCTCCTCCCTTCTCTCTGCATCCACTCGAACAGCTCCGGCTGCCCGAGCGTCGTTCCTTCGGCAATCAGGCGGGGTTCGAACGCTAACCGCAACATCCAACCTCCAGGGTAAAGTTCTCCTCGTCCTCTACGACGTAAGTCAAGTCTATTTTCTTCTTTCAAAAGCTCAACTATCATCTCCATCACCGAGCACACGACCAGTTGTCTTTGCCAATCTTTTGTTTTTATATTTCCATTCGATTGGACCGGACTGAACAATTATGTTGTGACAGGGCGGTAAACACGCCGAAGAAGTCCCAGAGCTCCTGGGAACAACGGAAAATGAGCTCGGAATCCGGAAATGGCTCGAAGACAACGGTCACACCTTGGTTACCACCTCCGACAAGGAAGGCGCAAACTCCAAGTTTGACAAGGAATTGGTAGACGCCGAGGTTATCATCACCACCCCGTGAGTCCACCACCACCATCATCCCTTGACTCGTTCGGTCGATCGTTTTCGCTGGGTGCAATGCACGCATCAATCCATGGGCATTGATTGATACCCACTTGTTACCGCTCATCGCTAAATATCTTGTCTTTCTACAGCTTCCACCCCGGTTACCTCACCGCGGAGCGTCTCGCCAAGGCCAAGAAGCTCAAGATCGCCATCACCGCCGGTATCGGATCTGACCATGTCGACCTGAACGCGGCAAACAAGACCAATGGCGGTGTCACCGTCGCCGAAGTGACTGGCTCCAACGTCGTCTCCGTCGCCGAGCACGTCGTCATGACCATCCTGGTTCTCGTCCGCAACTTCGTCCCATCACACGAGCAGATCCAAGCCGGTGATTGGGAAGTCGCCGCCGTCGCCAAGAACGAGTTCGATCTCGAGAACAAGGTTGTCGGAACCGTCGCCGTCGGTCGGATCGGAGAGCGTGTCCTGCGAAGACTGAAAGCCTTTGACTGCAAGGAGCTCCTGTACTTCGACTACCAACCCCTCAAGCCCGAGATCGAGAAGGAGATTGGATGCAGGCGTGTCGACAGCTTGGAAGAGATGTTGTCACAGTGTGACGTTGTCACCATCAACTGCCCGCTCCACGAGAAGACTCGGGGTCTGTTCAACAAGGAGTTGATCTCCAAGATGAAGAAGGGTAAGTCGAACTCAGGACCGTCTCGTCTTCCCGACAGGATACTGACATGAATCGGGCAGGCTCATGGCTCGTCAACACCGCCCGTGGTGCCATCGTCGTCAAGGAAGATGTCGCCGAGGCGCTGAAGTCTGGCCACCTCCGCGGCTACGGTGGTGACGTCTGGTTCCCTCAACCGGCTCCGAAGGATCACCCTCTTCGGTACGCAAAGAACCCCTTTGGCGGCGGGAACGCCATGGTGCCTCACATGTCCGGTACATCCATCGACGCCCAGATACGCTACTCCCAGGGCACCAAAGACATTCTGGAGCAGTACTTCTCCGGCAAGCACAACTACCGACCTGAGGACCTGATCGTCCACAAGGGTGACTACGCCACCAAGGCTTACGGCCAGCGTGCAGCAGGTGGGACCAACAAGGCATAGAGGAGGTCAGTGCCATCTATCTATGCCGGCGGCAAAACGGACGTTGTTGGGCAATCATATAAGTGGTCTTGAATATCATGATGTATCTATCCCTTTGGGCTTTGTAAACAAAAGCATCATTTCCCACAATAGCAGACATATTTAAACCTCCTGGTTAGCTACGGATCTTGTACGATAGAGTCAGATGCGTGCCTTATCTTGAATATACGTTGCGTCAACCCCTTGCAACTTGCACCATGTGAAGCATGAAACCACGTATATCCATCACAATACTGTGCTTTCAAATCATTCTCCTGATTATGTATTTGTACCGATGAAGAGGCTGATAACATCTTGCCCTTCGGACCGCGACGGTAGGGTTGATCCGGCTTACATAAGCGACCTAGAGCTCGTAGCAATATCAGATTAGGCCAGTATTAAAAGCTTGCCCTCTCATCCAATATCTAGCACCTACCTACCTACCTACCGAGCAACCCCAAACGGCTATGAGCACCACTCCACCCAAATCATGACGCCCAGCGACGGTAATGAAAAGGAGGACAGCAATCACCCTCCACCGGGCCAACCCAGGCCGGGCACGGGCCAGTCCGCCGCGCCGCACATGCCCTAACCCCCAACGACGACCCGGCTCCACCACCACCTCCTCCTCTTTTCCGCCGCGACGACTCGACCTCCCCTCCCTGGACACCAAATGGCAGCAACGATGGCGCGTCCCCCTCAGCTCCCCATCCACACCCTCCCTCACCCCCCCACCCCCACCCCACCCCACTCACCCGGCCGCCGCCCACCGCGGCAAGTCCTACATCCTCGCCATGTTCCCCTACCCATCCGGGACGCTACACCTCGGCCACCTGCGGGTCTACACGATCGCGGACGTGCTAGCGCGGTTCAAGCGGATGCAGGGGTACGAGGTGCTGCAGCCGATGGGGTGGGATGCGTTCGGCTTGCCGGCGGAGAACGCGGCGCTGCAGCGCGGGGTCGAGCCCGAGAAGTGGACGGCGGGGAATGTGGAGCGGATGAGGGGGCAGT
>JAABUU010005658.1_pt1 | contig 13873 bp, 13 predicted proteins | sample 5559301 | NCBI WGS metagenome assembly JAABUU01 (sample SAMN10711884, study PRJNA513360) | rock metagenome | isolation source: Antarctica rocks | place: Antarctica: Victoria Land, Richard Nunatak white | reverse complement strand
GCACATCTGTGCTATCAACAGCGGGATGTCATCCACCCGCTCCGCCGTAATGTCTGCTTTCTCGGTCATGCCGAGAGCCTACCGCGATTCGTCTATTAGCGCGAAATTTGAGCGAACCGAGAGTGCTACTGCGTATTTCAAGAGTACGTACAAGGGCATGGACAACGGAGCTACGCTAGTACGAATTTCGCACCCAGCGATTCCAGGCGAGTTCTTGTTGGAATACGATTCGGTGGGTGGTGGAATGGACGGAGGGATAAACGCTGGCTTTGTCTACCGTAATCTCTTTGTGCTAACGGCTGCATTAGTTAGTTATTCTACCGGCCCTGGACAACCTCCTACTACTCCGACTCGCCTCATGAGTGGGGCAAGGCAAGTCGTTCTTAACACGATGGCACAGGTTTATAGTCGTGCCCAAGCCTTTGCCGCGCATCCGTTTAAGGCACCACCACCGGCACCTGCTCCACCACCTGCGCCAAGCCTCACGCCAGCACAGCAGGCGCGGAATAAAGCTTTGAGCGCCATTCTCACCTATTGGAGCAATTTCACGGTGCCGTGTAGTCAGGAAGCCAGTGCCTTATACAACGAACTGTCCAAGCACACATATAGCAGCCTGGATGCACTGGCTAGCGATGCACAGCCAGTCGTTGACGACTGCAACTACGCGGAGGCAGCGGTCTTTCCCATCTACGCTAATCGTGTTCCCGCATCACCACCGCCACCACCGGCCTACATCACCGCGCCTCTTGAAAATAGCGCCAATGCTCCTGCTTTCCACAAGCTGATTAGTGCTGTTGAGCAAGCCGTGGGTGCCGATGAATCTCTCGCCTCAGACATTCAGGTCCAGGTGTATACCTATAGAAATGTAGGACCAGATTTCCCATCCAACGCCCGCCAGTATTTGCTGGATGAAAACGGGCCTATCGTCACTGCGGCACAACATGCCCAAGACGTACTCCACCAGTTAGAGCAGGACTGGCATTACACATCCTGATCGACAGCGCGGTTATGCGTAAATGCCGCTTTGAGCGTTTTCAGGGGCGGCAATAAGTGCGGGAGGATATATGGCTGCCGATCAGGGAGTACGTTACTGTGGTGCGTGTGGTGCATCCAATCCGCAAGGGGCGGGCTATTGCAATAAATGCGGGCAGTCTCTTGTTGAACAGGGTAGTACCGTACAGCAGACCACAGCGCCATTTCCAAGCGCGACAACACCCCCGAAAAGCCGCGCCCAAAGGGCTTTTAGGCGTAGACTCCTGACGGTTCTCGCAGGAGCCGTGTTCATTGTCGGGGTCAGTATCGTATCGCTAATACAGCAGAAAAGTTCAAGCAGTTCACCATCATCAGCCCCAAACTCAACGCAATCTTCCACCACAGGATTAGGTACTCATATCTGCACGACTGCCCACTATGACCCGAAGGGGCTTTCCTGCACGAGCGACGACAGTATCATTACCGCCCTGAACAAAGCATATCTTTCGGTCACGGGTAAGGACGGCAACAACTTCACAACGTCCAATCTGGATGTCCTCATCTACAAGAAGAACAGTGATGGTACGTATGGACAAGTCGGGAGTACAAAGGCCGTTGGGGGCCTCTCGTATAGTTCGTATAGTGCGGAAGCAGAGTCACTTGCAGACATATTTGCTAGTGCGTTGGCTGCTCCCGAAAGCGGTGCGACCTACCAAATCGAGGTGGATGAGGGCAGCACCAACTTGGGTAGCGCCACGTTTACCTACGCGGGTTCGAGTAACACGTCGTCGTCTAACGTGAACGGTAATGGAGCATCGGCATCCACCACCACCCCTACAAATTCAGGGTCGGCAGCGCCAACTGGCAGTATGCACGTCTGTACCTTCGCGCACTTCGATCAGAGTAACAATAAGTGCCTATCCGACGACTCTAGGATTGGTTTGATGGACGAAACAGCAGTCATCGTATTTTCAGATTCAGCTATGACCGGGCGATTGTACGCGGAGGAAAAGGATGGGACAGGGCATTGGGCGACTGTCGGCACAGATTCTCTTTACAGCAATTTAGGCAACTTTACTGATGGTCAACAGCGAGTAAGCGAAACGCTGTCGGGAGTACAAACAGACACTTCTTATGTTCCTAAATGTGATGACACAGTTCGCTATGAGGCTGTAGATCAAAACGGTAATACACTAGGTACCGATGTAATAACATACACTTGTTAGATAGATTTGTACACAGAACGTGCTGACCTTGGCCCACGCGTACAGCAGCAACGCTCGTCTAGCGCACAGCCTCCACAGACATAACAAAGAACCTACTACACCAACCAATGTAGTGGGTTCTTTGTTATGCCACGGCATGTACTGCGGATAGGCCCATTAGGCACTGAGAAGCGCGTACAGGCACGCGACACGAAGAAAGAGCAAGGGATGCCAGTAGCAGAAACATCTTCTCCTAAGCCTTCTCAAAGGCTTGTCTCTAAAGGGTCACGCAGGCAAAAGGGACTCCCGTTCCTCTTGGCCTTTACGTCGGATAATGGTGGTCGTGCCAAGAAGCTTTCCCGCGCATAGAGAGCCTGCTTCATCGCTCCTTTAGTCGAAAGAAAAAGAGGGACAACGGGTGTAAGCCAGCGTGCATGTGAGTGCCACGAAAGCCGTTAGCGCCGCCACTCTAACACTCGTAAAGGCTCCTTTAACACTCCTTCTAGCATTCAATTATTGTGACCCTTACCAAGCAAAGATGCCTGTAATATGGTAAAATAAGAAGAGAGCAAAGCTCATCAAACATTAAAAAGTTAATACAGCGTTTCTTATCCAGAGAGGTGGAGGGATTGGCCCTGCGAAGCCTCAGCAACCGACGACTAACGTGTCGCACGGTGCTAAATCCAACAGAGCAAGTCTGGAAGATGAGAGGTGCGCAGACCAAAACATTGGCAAATCTGTAAACCTCCTTCAAGTGCAAGGGGGTTTTTTATTGACGCAAATTGTCAGTAACTCTCATCATTCCCCAAAACTTAACGTTTCGACAAATGGGAGAGTGTAATGGCGAGAGGAAGTATTCGTAGACACGAACGGCAAGGTAGCATTCGGTACGAAGTTGTCGTTGATTTGCCCATAGACCCTGTAACAGGTAAGAGGAGACAACGCAGCAAATCCTTCAAGACCAAAAGAGAAGCCTCTGTTCAGCTTAATGCATGGCAGGTTGAGATAGATAAAGGGACTGCCGTAGATCGCTCGAAGCAGACAGTGTCTGAGATGATGTTGTACTGGTTGGAGACTTACGCCAGATTCCAGGTACGACCTAAATCCTATGAGGATTACGAGAGTACTATTCGCAATCATATCATTCCTGCATTGGGATACGTCCCTATCCAGAAGCTAACCCCTGACATGGTGCAACTGTATTACTCGCAATTGATGGACAGAGGATGTGGGGCACGAACAATTCTATACGCTCATCAGCGACTTTCCCAGGCTCTTGATCAAGCGTTGAAGATGGGCCTCGTTTCCCGCAACGTTACTGATCTTGTCAAACCCCCACGGATAGAGCGTAAAGAGATGCATACATGGACTGCTTACGAAGCACAAAAGTTCATGCGGACCGCGAAGGATTGTGTCTACGGCCCGATATGGATTGTTGCCTTGACAACTGGAATGCGGCGGGGCGAGTTATTGGGTCTGCGCTGGCAGGACATCGACTTCGACCGGAAAGTGCTTCATGTTCGGCAGACGGTCGGTGTTCTACACGGAAAGACAGAAATTAAACCTCCGAAAACCAACAGCAGTCGGCGAGAGGTTCCCGTTCCTGCGGAAGTGTTGAAGGCATTGAGGGAGCATCGGGTCAAGCAAAATCAGTGCCGCCTTTCTTTAGGTGAGGCGTGGCAGGATTATGATCTTGTATTCGCCTCCAAAGTCGGAACTCCGATTCACCCTACCAACCTAACGTATAACTACGAACGATTGGTTGCAAAGGCCGGGGTGCCAAAGATTCGTATCCACGATCACCGGCATACGCATGTCACCTTGGCAATACAGGCGGGAGCAAATCTCAAGGCGGTGAGTAAGAGAGTAGGACATGCGACAACGGCAATAACCATGGATATATATACACACGTTCTGCCGGAGCAACACACTGAGGTTGCCGACAAAATTGGTGCCGTCTTGTTTCGCACTGACCTAGAGGCCGACCAGGCGATGTGAGACATGAACTCTTTGCTGTGAGATTCTTGTGAGATGCGCGGTGACTGTGATAACCACCACGCAAGCTGTTTTATAGAATATATGCTTTGCGACTTGAAAAGAATCAACAAATTACGTTCAATAATATGCTTTATTAACCATGCTGGCGTACCAGGCGGGAACCAACGACCTATTCGAGTACCAGGACGGCGAGATGCGCGACCGCGTGGACGAGCGGAAAGTGCCAACGGCGTGGCTGACGGCGGGAACGAGCCTGCTCACGCGCTTCCAGGGCAAGCTCACCGAGATCAAAGGCCAGCGCAACGCCGGCGTCGCCGCCGTGGCGCGCTGGGGCGACGTGCCTGCGCGCTGGCGGTGGACATAACGCGGGGCGTGAGGCGTGAGGCGTGAGGCGCGAGGCGTGAGGCCTGCGACTAAAGTCGCATGGCAAACTACCGCCGTTGGCCTACGACTAAAGTCGCGGTCTCCCTACCGCGCTTGCGTCGCGACGGACAAACGCGCGGCGAAGACACTTCAGTGTCCGTTGTTTGCCATGCGACTAAAGTCGCAGGCCAACGGCGGTACAGGGCCATTTCATTCTCCCCCTCACCCCCGACCCCTCTCCCTCAAGGGGCGAAGGGAGCGACCCGTGACACGCCGGGCGGCCCCCCTCTCCCGCGTCAGGGAGAGGGGTCGGGGGTGAGGGCCCTGCTATCGCGCCGAGAATGAAATGGCCCTGAACGGCGGTAGCTTGCCATGCGACTTTAGCGCAGACCTGTGTAATGTGGGTGACATGTGGGAGGTGGAGCGATGGACGAGGACGGGGTGACATGCCGCGCGACGCGGCGGGATGGCGAGCCGTGCCGGGCCAAGGCCGGCCCGTCGGGCTATTGCTTCGGGCACGACCCCGACTTCGCGCAGCGCCATGAGGAGGGACGAAGCGTGGGCGGCCGCAACCGGGCGACGGCCGCGCGCGTCGGCAAGCTGTTGCAAGGCGACGGCGAGATAGTCGACGTGTTGGGCTTGCTCAAGACCGCCATGGTGGAGGCGTACGCGGGAACGCTGGACGCACGCTCGGCGGGGGCGCTCGCCTCGTTGAGCAACGCGCTGGTGCGCATGCACGAGATCGGGACGCTGGAGCTGCGCATCAAGGCGCTGGAGAATCGGGATGGGTAGCCTGCGGGCGCGGGTGGGCTTGTTGGAGGCCCGGCCGCCGGAGCAGCGCTACCCGCAGGACCTGCTCGACGATGTGGCGCGTTTCACGGCGTTGGTCGGGAGCAGCACGCTGCGCCCGTACCAATGCACGGTGGCCGAGGCCGTCCTGGACAGCGTGCGCGCGGGCCGTGGCGACGTCATCTCGGTGATGATGGCCCGCCAGATGGGCAAGAACCAGACGAGCGCGGCCCTGGAGTACTACCTGCTCAACCTCTTCGCAGGGGCGGGCGGTCAGATCGTCAAGGCCGCGCCAACGTTCAAGCCGCAGATTATCAACAGCATGCTGCGCCTGCGGCGCGAGTTGGAGGGTCCGTACACCGCCGGGCGCTCCCGGCCGGTGTTCGGGTACGGGCTGCAGTTGGGGCGGGCGCGCATCCTGTTCTTCTCCGCCGAGAAGGGCAGCAACGTGGTCGGCGCGACGGCGGATATTCTATTGGAAATCGACGAGGCGCAGGACGTCGACGAGACCAAGTATCTGCAAGACTTCAGGCCGATGGCCAGCACCACGAACGCCACGACCGTGCTCTACGGGACGGCGTGGACGGAGGACTGCCTGATCGAGAAGACCCGTCGGCACAACCTGGAACTGGAGGAGCGCGACGGACGGCGACGGCACTTCGAGTTCGATTGGACGACGCTGGCGGCGCTCAACCCGGCCTACAAGCAGTTCGTGTCGAGCGAGATCGCGCGCATGGGCATCGACCACCCGGTGGTGCGGACGCAGTATTTGTTGCACGCCGTGCCAGGGTTGGGCAAGTTCCTGAGCGCGAAGCAGCGCGAACTGCTGCGCGGGCGGCATGATCGGCTGCGGGCGCCGGAGGCGGGCGGCGTGGTCAGCGGACACGCGGTGTACGTGGCCGGGGTGGACATCGCCGGCGAGGATGAAGAGGCCAGCGACGCGGCGCTGCGGGCATTGAAGCCGCGGCGGGACTCGACGGTGGTCACGATCGGGCGCATCAGCTGGAACGATGAGGGCGAGGTCGGGGTCGAAGTCGTCGAGCATTATTGGTGGACAGGGCGGGACCACCAGACGCAGCTGCAGGAACTGGAGCGGTTGACGCGCGAGGTGTGGCACTGCCGGCGGGTGGTGGTCGACGCGACGGGGGTGGGGGCGGGATTGGCCTCGTGGCTAGAGCGGACGCTGGGTGATCTCGTGGTGGAGCAATTCATGTTCTCGGCGCCCTCGAAGAGCAGGTTGGGGTTCCAGTTGCTGGAGATGATCAACACCGGGCGGTGCAGCGTGTATAAGGACGGCGGCGAAGAGGCGGCCGAGTTGTGGGGCGAGGTGGGATTGGCGCGGTACGAGATGCGGGAGAACAACCAGCTGCGGTGGTATGTAGCGCCACATGAGGGACACGACGACTTCCTGGTGTCGTTGGCGCTATGCTGTCAGGCGGCGCAGGGGGCGGCGCGGCCCGCGGCGGACGCTGTGATTCGGCCGCGACGGATCGCGTATGGGGATTAGTCGCGGGTTTGACTGATTAGGCATGCCGGAAGGGCCGGCGGGACCTTTCCCGCCGGCCCTTCCGGTGTTTGTTTTCTTGTCCCTTAACACTTCTGTCATGTTTTCGCCAGGTCGCGGCTCGATTTTGTCAGCCTACCGCGAGCGGGGTAGGATACAATGGATAACAGTCCGGCGCCCCACTCACCAACGATCCGGCGCTTCCTCCCCGCGACCCGGCGCCCCTCCGACGATCCGGCGGCGGAGCCATCCCTCACCCGAACTTTCGCCGGCGGACGAAACGCGCGACGGCTTGTCGCGTCGTGACGCCTATGCTCATGGGCAGGAATGACCGTCGTGGTTCCGTACCGCCGCCTCTTTTTGTGTTGCGTGTTCGCCTTGTGCGCGGCGCTGGCCCCGCACGTGGTCGCGCGGCCGGCCGTGGGGCTCCGCGCGCGGACCGGCGTCGCCGTGGACAGGGCGGTGGGACTCCTCGACGGCGCCACCGTGCGTCTGGTGGCGAAAGTCGTGGGCGACGCGGGCGACGACGAGCCGGCAGGGGCGCCCATCCTCAACCCCGACCGGGGCGGCGTGATGGGGGCGGACCTCGGGGCGGTCGCCCTTTATCGGGGGCACTGGTTCATGGCGCTGGGTGACGCCGTGTCACCGCTGAACGACGACGCCGGCAATTTCCTCGTCGCGACGGGGCCGGTCACGCGCGACCTCGCCGGCGGTATCGCCATCGACCATTACCTCAACACAGTCGGGAGCCCGGCCGGCCCCGTCGCCGCGCGCGCCCTCGCGCCCGACCCCGGCTACACTATCCCCGGCGCGCTCTTCGCCGTCGCCTGGCATGGGCGCGCGGCCCTGTTCGCCCAGGTCATGGAGGGAGGCGACTTCAGGGGCCACGACCACTGGTCGGTCGCCTCACGCCTCGCGCGCTACGACGAGCGGGCGCGCATCTTCCGCCCCTGGAAACCCGGCGTCTACACCTGGACGCGCCGAGACGCCGTGTCCAGCGACGCGACGCGCCTGCAATACGGCTTCGGGCAGGCCAGCTTCTGGGCCGACGAGCGGGCGGGCTACCTCTACATGGTCGGCGCGCCGACGAACCGCTTTGGCGGCGTCAAGCTCGCCCGCATCCCCCTCGCCGCGTTCCTCGACCCGCGCGACGCGCGCCCCTGGTCGTACTATCTCGGCGGCGGGACGTGGTCGGCCCCGACGTCCGACGAGATGGCGCTCGACGCGCGCGTCCCGTGGCTGATCGCCCCGCGCGACCCCCTATTCACGCTGGATAAAGACTACGACACCGCGGCCTACCCCGCCGGGACGGACCAGTGCGACGAACTCACCATCGCCGAATTCTCGATCGTCTACGACCCCTACCTCGCCCGCTTCCTGCTGCTCACGGCGAGCGCGAGCTGCAAGCCGGACGCCTTTTTGATCTACGCGGCCCCGACGATCACCGGCCCCTGGACCGCGCGCCCCGCGCGCGTCGCGGCGCCCTATGCGCGCACGCGGAGCGACTGGGACGTCTACGCCCCGTACACGGCGAGCGCGTTGCTGCGCGACGGCGGCAAGACGCTCTACCTGCTCGCGTCGACCTACAGCCACTACGGCGTCTACCTCTATAAGATGGACTTCCGCCCGACGCCGCCGACGATGGCGGATCGCTCCGGCGCGTCCAGCAGGAGGTCGTCGGGGCCGTCGGGCCGCCAGCGCGGCACGTAGACCACGCCGGGCGAAACGGGCTCGATCCCCCTGAAGAACTCCGCGACCATAGCGGAGGGGCGCAGGTAGACCGGGGCATTCGTCCGCCGGTAGATCGCGGTCCCCTGCGCGAGCGTTTCCGCGGGCAGGTGATCGTCGACGCCGTGGGACATGGCGAGGAGGCTACCCGGCGCCGCCGCGTCGCGCAGGGCGCGCACCAGTCCGTGCGCATCCGCGTCGGGCAGGAAGTGGAGCACGGCGAAGAGCAGGACGCCGATGGGGCGCGTAAAGTCGAGCAGGCGTTGCGTATCGGGGTGCGCGAGGATCGCGGCGGGGTCGCGCGCGTCGGCCTGGATCGCGGCAGCGGTGGGGACGCGTTTGAGCAGGACGCGGCTGTGCGCCACGGCCACGCCGTCGTTGTCGACGTAGACGACGCGCGCCGCCGGGTTGAGTTGCGCCACGAGCTCGTGGACGTTGCCGCGCGTGGGCAGGCCGGAGCCGATGTCGAGGAACTGGTCGACGCCGTGCGCGAGCATATAGGCAACGACACGCCGCAAAAAGGCGCGGTTGGCGCGGGCCATCAGGGCGACATCGGGGCAGGCGGCGCTCGCCGCATTGGCGGCGTCGCGATCGACCGCGAAGTTGTGGAAACCGCCGAGCCAATAGTCGTAGATGCGGGCGGCGTTGGGCCGCGCGGTGACCTCGGCGATCGCGTCGACGGGCGTTAATGTCATCGTGTTGTCTCCTCTATCTTACTTTCCCCTCTCCGCCCCCAAGGGGGAACCTGGGGAGATGGCTCCGAACACCCGCCATACGCACATCGCGAGTGTCATGGGGTGTGGAGATGGGAGACTGCCGGCGTCCCCGGCGTCCCCGGCGTCCCCGGCGTCCCCCTCAACCCCTCTATGCGCCGCGCCTGTCTGTCACGCTGGCGATGTCCGCAGCATCGGCTCGATTGCCATTACCTTCTCCATCATCCGCCGCGGCGTGTGTATGGCGGGGGCCTGGGGGGAGCCATCTCCCCAGGCTCCCCCGGAGGGGGCGGGGGGGGCGAGAGAAGATCCCTCCGGAGGGGGCGGGGGGGCGAGAGAAGATCCCTCCGGAGGGGGCGGGGGGCGAGAGGCGGCTGCCGGAGCGCGAACGCGCGCACGAGCGCGGGCATCGTCAGGCGCTGCACGTTTCCGTCCTGTTCCATCACGAGCAAATGGCTGTCCACGAGCGTCGTCAAATGGCCGAAGATGTCGCCGACGCGCGCGGCAGGCTCGCCGGCGGCGTCGATGCCCACGCAGACCGACGCGGCCGCGTCGAACGTGCAGCCGTCCGCAGAAACGGCGAGGCGGCAGAGCACGGCCCGCGCCGCGGGGGCGAGCAGGCCGTAGCTCCAGTCCAGGCAAGCCTCCATCGTGCGCTGGCGGGGCGGCAGGTCGCACGGTCCGCCGGCCAACAGCTGTAGGGACGTATCGCTATACGCCCGATCCAACCGCGCCAGCAGGTCAGGGAGCGGGAGCGCATTGAGGCGCGTGGCGGCCAGCTCAAGCGCCAGCGGCAAACCATCGAGCCGCTGGCACACCTCGGCAACCATGCTCGCGTTCGCCTCGGTGAGCGTGAAACCCGGCGCGGCCTCTTGTGCGCGCTCCATGAACAGCCTAATGGCGGCGTAGTCGCCAAGCTCCGCGACCTCGGGAGAAGGCGCCGGAGCGGGCAGGGACAGCGGCGGGACCGGAAAGCGCCGCTCGCCGTGCAGATGCAACGCCACGCGGCTGATCGCCAGGATCGTGAGACCGGGGCAGTCCTCACAGAGGTCGATCAGAAGCGGCGCCGCCGTGGCGACGCGCTCGTAGTTGTCGAGCACGAGCAGGCGGCGCTTGTCGCGCAGGCCGTCGAGGGTCGCGTCCGGCAGCGCCGGCTCGTCGCGCTCGCGGGCGGCGAGCATCCGCGTGACCGCCGTGGCGACGGGTCCGCTGGGCGGGACGGCGGCAAGGGGGACATAGGACACGCCGTCGGGAAAAGCGTCGCGCGCGGCGTGGGCCGCGTGCAGGGCGAGGAGTGTTTTGCCGACGCCGCCGGGTCCGGTCACGACGAGCAGGCGCCTCGTGAGATCGCGCAGCAGCGCCGTCAGGGCGTTGAGTTCGCGCTCGCGTCCGAGGGGAGTGACGAGCGGCCGGGGCAGCGCGCGGGCGGGCGGGAAGAGGGCGGCGAGCGGAACGTCCGGCGCGGGATCAGAGTTGGCGTCGAGCGCAGCGCCTCCGGCGGGGTCGCGCGGACGACGGTGGCGCGCCGCCGCCATAAGCGTGGCATGTTCCTGCCCCGAGAGGCGCAGAGCCTCGGCGAGCAGCCTGATCGTCGTTGCGTGGGGGACTTGTCGCGCGCCCCGTTCCAGCATGCTAATGGCATCCGCGCTCACGCCGGACCGCGCGGCTAACGCCTCTTGTGAGAGACCAGCGGCCAAACGGTTTTGTTTTAAGAGCGTCCCGAACGCGGACGACTGTCTGGGGCTCATGACGTGTATCCTCCCCACGCCGGCAGATAGAAGCGGCGCGACTCCAACCGCGCCATGGGCTCATCATAGCATGAGCCATTCTTTCCCTTCCACTCTCGCCACGCGCCAATGCGCCAGACGTACCAATAGCGTGTGTGCGTCACGATTGTCGGTGTTAATTGTCGGTGATAACTGTACGATTGTCGGTGGTCACGGCGGTCTAAAGGGGTTAGGATTTAGGATGAAGCAGGACGGTAATCTAATCCGTTCGCAAGGTTTGATATGGTTCAAACGGGCTTGACAATGTTGCGCTTGCCGGAGACTCAAATTGTCAGGTTGCGCCGAGCGTGCGCTGAACCAAGTCTAACAACTAATGACCGTACTGGTGGCTATTGGTCACGTTATGAGCGCCAGAGTTAGACCAAAACAGGCGCTTACAACAGCCAGAGGGAAGTAGTATCCATGGGTTTTACAGAATTACTTGCTGCACGCTTTGTCCTCAGCATCATCTTCATGATATCTGGATTTGGGAAGCTATCGACCTCGCAGGATCAGCAAGTCGATGCCATCATGGATTATCGAGTACTGTCAAGGCGCCAGGCCCAGATTGCAGCACCGCTTCTTCCTCTCAGTGAACTCGTGCTAGCGATCCTATGTATCGTCGGTGTTGGCTTGCCAATCGTGGCTGGACTAATGATCCTCCTCCTTGCCACCTTTACTGTAGCTATCGCAGCAAACGTTACACAGGGGCGACGCTTTAAATGCCATTGCTTTGGCAGTTCAAGCATACTAATTGGACCGGCAGTTATTGTGCGCAATGGGCTGCTTATCGCTATCGCAGCCTTTGTAATCAAGCAGTCACTCGCACTGATCACCTCACAATCTACAATAGTAGCCCAATGGCAGGCAGACCTTCAAACGATCGCCCATGCAGATACACTTACGCCCCTCGTCGCAAGTATTTTCCTTATGTTAAGCATTCTATTTCTCATTAGCGAAATGGATGTGGTGCTTAATAGGCCGGTTGCTAAGAAGAAGGAGGAAGGTTAGATGCAAGGGATTTGGTTTGTCGCTTTCGTATTGCAATGGGTGCTGTTAATTGTGATAACGGTTCTCCTTGCCGGTGTATTGCGGTATTTGGCTGCCTTTCAAGAAAGGATGAAGTTAGCCGCGCCTCCCATCAGCCGGTTTGAACTCGGAGAGCGTGTGAGTGACTTTGAGTTACCAGACTTGCGTGGAGGCATCTTTCCGAGTAGGAGTTTGCGTGGACAGGCAGCCGTATTCCTTTCTATTAGTCCCGGATGTGGTTCATGCCGAAGTGTTGTTGCTCAAATTGCTGAACTGGCAACGCGACCTGGCACTATGGAGGCGCTAGGACAGCGGATTGTTTTGATAGTTTCTGGGAAACGGGAAGCTTTCAATGATATGCTGCGTGAAAATCCGGATTTGAATTCGGATGCCCTAATCGTGTTGAATGATGAGAAGGGGATAATATCTCATCAATACGGGATAATCTCAGTGCCGTCGGGAATAGCTATCGATCAAGGTGGGCGAGTCCGCAGTCAATCGATGAATCCTCATGTGAACTGGCTTTACAAAGTATTGGAGGTCACAGCACCTGTTGGAACTGTGGAGCCAGTAGGTAAGCGTACTTTTGTTGGACCAGCTATCCATGTACCTGATTAGTACCTTTGTGTTGCGTAACGTCTAACAAGGAGTTGTAGCCATGAGCGATACTCAGAAGGAAATTGGTGTTGTAGATGTAGTTACCCAATATGCAATGAAGCAACACTCTCGACGCGGCTTTTTAAACATTGTTGGTAAGGGAGGCTTGCTACTTGCTGGCGTATTTGGAGGAATGGGTATTGCAACGCAGGAAGCACACGCCTATATTCCATGCCCACCTTCGTGTACAGGAGGATGTGATCCCTGTCAAAGTGCATGTATTACAGGTGGCAGAAAATGCACCGAGTACTGCCAAGACCCCTTTTGCCCTGCTGAACTTTGCAATCCTTTATGTGGCCAAGCATTTGGATATTGGACCCAGACCGGGCCTACCTCGTGTGAATTTTATTGCCAGCCCGTTGATTGCACCGCGATTTGCTAACAGCGCAATAAAAAGGAAACTCACGCTAAAATACCGTAGGGTGCGAGCCCGATAGGAGAGAACTAAGATGGCAAACCATGGGCGGAGCGTTGACACAAACATTGCACTGGATGCATTCGGAGGGGCATACTATAACCCGCTGATTAGCAACGGAAACATGGGCAGCTATATCGGGCGTATCGTTATCGAGTTGTGGGAAAAGCCAAACCAGAAGCTAACAATTGCCAACAGCGCCTTAGATGTCGATCCCGCTACATGGAGCGATGCGACTCAACTGGCAATGATGGCAGCGGCTGTAAACGGGGATGAAGCATCTCTTCTCGAACGAGTCGCCATAGCCTTGCCTGATCGTGTATCTGATGCTAAACCTGATCCTCTTATAGGATTCCATGGTCAATCGGCAATTAGTAGCGGTGGATCTGATAAATCTTATGTGGGGCGAGTCATGGTGGAATTATGGGCGGCTCCTGGTAAGAGCGATGCTCAACTACTAACTTACTCCGCAGATGCAGTAAATGGCGACCACATGACACTGCTGGAGCGGGTAATCGCGGCTCTTCCAGTTCGTATTGCAAAGGTCAACAAGGGACGCGCATTTCAAAGATGAACAGAGTCGCTGGCGTCAGCTTATGGCTGCGTGCAGGGTCTGTGAAAAGTCAGGCCGAGCGGGTCCTGGGGACAAGGAAGCGGAGGGCCTTGGTAGGGCGGGAGCGTAAGTGCTGCCGGAAGGCGGCGATTTCACTGGTGCCGGTGCGACGAATGAGGGT
>JAABUU010005656.1_pt1 | contig 13874 bp, 15 predicted proteins | sample 5559301 | NCBI WGS metagenome assembly JAABUU01 (sample SAMN10711884, study PRJNA513360) | rock metagenome | isolation source: Antarctica rocks | place: Antarctica: Victoria Land, Richard Nunatak white | reverse complement strand
TCGATAGTGAGCGTCGCCGCGTCACCCGGTCGGGCCGGTCCGTTAATCTGACGGCGACGGAGTTCGACCTCTTGCTGGCATTGGCCCGCCATCCTGGCCGTGTCCTCTCACGCGAGGCGCTCCTGCGAGCAGTGCGGGACGACGCGGCGTTCGTCGGCGATGAGACGACGGTGACCGTGCATATCCGGCATCTGCGCGCGAAGCTCGAAGAACGACCGGACGAGCCACAATACATCGTCACCGTGCGCGGTGTCGGTTACACGGTCACGACCCCTTGAGCCCAGCGATCTATCCTCCAGGACAGACTAGCAGAGCGACCAGTGCGCTAAAGGATCATCCGACGGGAGTGCGATGGTGAGGGGCGCCACGCGCCCATCTCGGGGCGAGGACGCCGACGGAGCGGATGGAGCACCCGCTCCAGGGAGCGGCGGCAGCCAAGGAGGTCGGCGGCGTACCGATATTGGCGGACGAGGCGGCGATAGCCACAGTGGTCCACGCTATACAGGTGGCGCATCAAGCGAAGATTGTGTCGCGCCTCAGGGAGAAATTCGGTCTCGGCCGCCAAAGGGGATGGGGAGCGGTGATGGGACGCGTAGCTCGACATAATATATCACCTCTATAAGCCAGACAGTAGTGGAGCGTGCTCTGGCCTAAAGAGACACGAGGTTAAGAATCCCTGCCCCTTTATTCTACTGCATTTGGGTGTGTTTCTGCGCATTGGAAGCCGGCAAGACGGTTGCGCGCCTTGACAAGATGTGCGTACGTTCGGGATACTGGCCCACGTACGCACGGAACAGCCGATAGAATTAGCTGACGCGTATGCGGCGCGCCGCCGCGGTTGATAGATGGAGGAGAAAACAGCCTTTGCAAACAACAGCCTTGCGACACCCTATGTGGAGGATAACGAGAGTGTGCGTCGTGATGATGGTCCTGGCGCTTGCCCTCTTTGGCCGGGGATACGTCGCATCAGCCAGCGGCCCCCAGCTTACTCTCAGCCCGAGCGCCATTGTGGCAGGTAGTGGTGTGACCATCAGCGGCAGCGGTTTCCATGCCTCCGAAACGGTCACGCTCTACATGTGGACAACCGCGGCGACAGTGCAAACGTCGACCGCTGGTACCTTTACCTACCATGACTCGTCTACGGCGGCGATGAAGCCGGGGAATTACAGCGTCTTCGCGCGAGGCGCTGTAGGTGATCAAGCACAGGCAATTCTTGTTGTTGGAGCGACAGCGACGAGTGTGCCAACACAAATCCCGGCGACGGCGACGAGCGCGCCGACACAAATCCCGGCGACGCCGGCCACGACATCGGCAGCCTCCACGCTAACGCTGTCCCCCGACGCGGCCCTACCGGGTACGACGTTCACCCTGACCGGCGCCGGTTTCCACGCGAACGACATCGTCACGCTGTTCTGGAATGGAACAGCTATCGCGCAACGATCCGTCACGTCGACCGGCGCGTTCGCGTTCTCGGCGACGCTCTCGGGCGCGGCGGCGCCGGGGCCACGCAGCGTCGTGGCGCGGGGGAATAGCGGGGACCAGGCGAGCGCCACGTTCACCGTCCTGGCCACTCCTAGCCCAAGCGCCACGCCGACACCGCCGCCGGTCATCCCAACGCCCAGTGGATCCTCGTCGGGGTCCACCAGCAATGGGTGCCAGATAACGTCGGCGCAGACGGCCGCCGAACAAACGCTCCTGTCCACCCTCAACGCACATCGCGCCGCCGTCGGCGCCCGACCCTTGACGTTGAACCCTGCCCTATCGGCGGTCGCGCGTACGCATTCATGCGACATGTTTCAGCATCAGCAGATGAGCCACACCGGTTCTGATGGCTCCAGCCCCTTCCAGCGCATCAGCGCCGCGGGAATCGCGTATGGCACGGCGGGGGAGAATGTCGGCATGGCCAGCGGTTATGCGCTCTCCAGCGGGGTCACGACGATTGACAATGAGATGATGGCGGAGCCTCTCACTCCCGGTGATCATCACTGGAATATCGTGAACCCGGCTTACTCATCCATAGGTGTCGGCATTATCTATGTCAACAACCAGGTGTGGATGACTGAGGATTTTATCGGATAGCATCGCAACGTTCGCTCGTACCAGCGCATGAGTCACCCCCGAATCTACGGGTGACGAGATAATGGAAGACCTTTGGCGGTAGAACTTCGTTGTTCATGACGAGGTCCTATACGCCAAAGGTCTTTCGTTTTGTACAATCCATCGTTGACTCAGACTGAGCAAGATGACGCTCGAAATTCGGGATGACTCATGTAGGCATTTAACGAAAGACTCTTGGATGGTTGCTACGCTGACATCAGGCGCCGCACGATCGTTACCAATCTTAACCGGTCTTAACCAATCTTAACCGTGTTTTGCTCATGATCGTAACCAGATCTTAACCTTTGTTCTGTATCATGATAGGTAACTGGTATGCCCCGTAACCCTGGAGGCGTAGGCCAACATGAATGCTGGAGTGACACACAAACCTGTCGCAATGACCGTGTGCGACGATACCGCGATGCGCGCCGTGCTGCGGTATCTCCTTGAAGCCGCCGGTTGCGCTGTTGTAGAGGTAGCTGCTGTCGAGGATCTCTCCCCATCGGTACGTCCAGAGACGGTTGCTGTGATCGTCGTTGTCGCCTCCTGTCAGTCCAACACGGGTGGCGTGGCGGCCCTCGCCGCACTGCACTGCGACGGGTGGCGTGTTCCCCTCGTGCTGTGTGCGCGGAATATTACATCGGCGCTGCGACAGCGGGCGTTTACGTTAGGGGCGCGCGATGTCATCGGCTTGCCCATCATTCCGCGCGAGTTGCACGCGCGTCTGCAGGCCATCCTCAGCCGCCACGCTAACTGGAGCCCATCATCTCCCACAGGTGCGACTCCGACCTGCGCGGGGGGATTGGTTGTCCATCCGGCCTCCCACCTGGTCAGTAGTACGAGCGCTGATTGGAGCATACGGCTGACCAAGTGCGAAACGATTCTACTGACCCAACTCATGAGCGCCCCCGGTCGCGTGCTCGGGCGAAACGATCTGCTCGATCGCGTGTGGGGCGAAGAGTATGAAGGCGATGACACAACCTTGAGCATGCACATTCGCCGACTCCGCGCGAAGTTAGCGCATTGCGTCAACCCTCACGAGTATATACGCACGGTACGTGGACAGGGCTATACCTTTGATGCGCGGAGGGCTCTCCGCATCGACAGCATACTCACCGCGACCGACATCCCAGACATGACAGGATCTGAACAGCGCCGTCCAGATCGGTCAGGGGGCGCGCTGTCGCCAGAGCCTCTCTCCGCTATCCACTAACTGTCTGTCACGCGCTACCTTGTAGGGTAGCACGATATATATCGTCGCGTGGGGCGCGTACGTTGGACGGGCGACGGGCAACAGCGTACTACTGGGACCGCCGGCTCTCGCCACTATGGAGGGACATGGACACGACGGACACACGCTTACAGGTCTACGAGCTCGTGGGCGGAGAAGACACGTTCCGCCGCCTCGTGCACGCGTTTTACGGCCGCGTCTACGCCGACCCGCGGCTGCGTCCGCTATTCCCGGACGACCGTATTGGGGCCGAAGATCGGCTCACCCTGTTCCTCATGCAGTACTTCGGCGGCCCCACGACCTACTCGCAACAGCGCGGCCACCCACGGTTACGCATGCGCCATTTCCCATTCGCCATTGGGCAAGCCGAGCGGGACGCCTGGCTCGGCCACATGCTGGCCGCGCTCGACGAGGTCGGCGTCGCCGAGCCAGCGCTGTCAGCCATGCGCGACTACTTTGAGTACGCGGCGACGTTCATGATCAACCGTGAGAGTTGAGGCTGGCCTGCCCCCCCATCGGTGCGTTGCCGCGCCGTGCTTCCAGCTATGGAAGCGTTGTCCCCTCGTGACTGATATTTAACCGGCATGTACCATCACACCCGTCGTCGTGCTTAGCCCCTTCCCGTCGCCAAAGATCAGCGTACGCCCAACAACGATGAGCCGGTTCGACTAGACGAGCGCGGCAACCGGACCGATTGGCATGAGAGCCCCCAGATAGACGAACTCATGATGGCGCGCTCGTATCCGCAGCGTCACGATGCGCGTCACCCCTGACGGCCCAATAGACTCGTTGCTGAATAAGGCGAGTGCCTCTCCGAGCCCTGATTAGCAGGCCTGCAGGACTGTGAAAGCTGCCATTTTAGCCATTTATGGGCGCAATCTGGTATTGATTCGGTCGTCTGCGCTTATCCTGCAACGAGTCTAATTAGGCGCAGGCGCACGATGGCTTCCGAAACTCGGGGATTGAAAAGGATGATCCACTCCTTAAATCCATGGCCGTTATACCCGTCGGCAAGGCCCCATACTCGCGTTGTGCCAGGCGTCCCATCGACGAGAGACACCGCCCCAGTCACGGCATAGCGGACTTCCTGAGCGGCTATCTGTCGATTCACCTCCACCACAGCGGCAAGACCAGCACGTTGGATATACGTCCGCACCACGAATACGGCACGCGCATGCGGCTTGACGTGGTACAACACCGGCAGCCCATAACCGTCCGCGGTGACGGGACGCAGGCGCACATCAGCTGTTCGTGTATTCGGGTTAAAGCTTGAAATATACCCACTGTTCCCCGTTGATGTTCCCCCGTCCAGAAAGTACCAGGTGCTAGATACGTTGGGTAAGGCCATCGCGGCGGACGGTCTATAGTGGACCCAGGAATCTGGACAGTGAAAGGGGGCGCTTAGAGGTGGTAGACTAGACCACGATGAGACAACACTACAGTTCCGCCTACAAGGCCCGCATCGTGCAGGAGTTGCTGCGCGAGGAGAAGACCGTCGTGCAGATCGCCGCGGAGAGCGGGGTGCATCCCAACCAGTTAGGGCGCTGGAAGAGCACGGCGATCCAAGGGTTGCCCAGCCTGTTCGACCGGCGCGACGCGGCCGAGGTCCTCAAGGACAAATATGAGCAAGAAACGACCGCCTTGTACGCCGAGATCGGGAAGCTGACCACGCAGGTGGCCTGGCTCAAAAAAAAATCTGGCCTTGACCTTGCCTAGAGCGGAGCGCGTGGCCTTGGTCGAGCGGGGGCACCCGGACGTGCCGCTGGTGGCCCAGGCCGCGCTGCTCGGATTAAGCCGGGCAAGCTTGTACTACCAGCCCGTGGCGCCATCGGCGGAGGAGGTGGCGCTCAAGCACCGCATCGACGCGCTGTACACAGCGTATCCGTTCTATGGCTCCCGCCGCATCGCCGCGATGTTGGGCCGCGAGGGCATCACGCTCAACCGCAAGGCCGTGCAGCGGCACATGCGCGAGATGGGTATCGCGGGGATCGCTCCGGGGCCAAACACGAGCAAACGCTGCCTGGAGCATCGCGTCTACCCGTACCTGCTGCGGCACACGACGAGCGTGTACCCGAACCACGTCTGGGGTATCGACATCACCTACATCCGGCTGCGTGGCGGCTGGATGTACCTGGTGGCCGTGCTGGATTGGTACTCCCGCTACGTGGTGAGTTGGCAGCTCGACCAGACGCTGGAGCTGGGCTTCGTGCTCACGGCGGTCGAACAGGCGCTCGCCCAGGCGACACCCACGATCTGGAACAGTGATCAGGGCAGCCACTTCACCAGTCCGCAGTACCTGGCCCTCCTTGGAAAAGAGGACATTCAGATCAGTATGGACGGGAAAGGCCGCGCCCTGGACAACATCTTTACCGAGCGCCTCTGGCGCACCGTCAAATATGAGGAGGTCTATCGCTACGACTATGGCAGCCCGAAGGAGGCACGCCACGGCTTGACGCGCTACCTCGACTTCTACAACCACCGCCGTCCGCACCAGGCGCTCGGCTACCAGACACCGGCCGAGGTGTACGTCGCCCCGGCTGCGACCCCACACGCCAACGACGACTCACACAGTCCCGCCAGCCGGCGGGAGAAAGGAGCGGTCTCCACCTTAAACTGCCCCTCCCCAGTGTCTTGACAAAAGGGTCCACCATACATGGAAGACATCGCGGACCAACCGCAGCAATCCATAGGGGGCCAAGCGTGGCATATGTGGGACCAGCCAGGCGCGCGCCCAGACCAGCACGTTGTGCGCCAGGGTACCCAAGGCGAGCACCATCTGCTGGGCGGCGAAGCGCTTTTTGGTGCGCTTCGTCAGGCCCAGGCCCTGCTTATCCTCCTTGAAGGAGGTTTCCACGCCGCCGCCGCGCTGGTCATAGAAATAGACGTAGGCGAGGAGGACCGCGGTGGAGTCATTGACGCGGTCGATGGGCTGGCGCGTGAGCAGGATCACGTCGCGCGGCGTGAGGGTGGAGACCAGCGCGCCGACGCCCCACTGCCCGTTCGCCGTGCGCACGCGCACGGCGAGGCGGCGGACCGGACGCACGTACGCCGTCGTGCCCTGCGTCACCCAGCCGACCTGCCGGCCCGGCACGCGCGGGTCGTCGATCCAGTCCGTGACGGTGGCGGCCAGCGTCTGGGCACGGGCGCTGGAGTAGTCCTTGGCGTGGACGGCGTAGCCGCGCTCCAACAACCCGTTGATGTCGTCCACGCTCCCGCCACCCCCGTCGATACGGACGATGGTGCGCGCCCGCTTGGCCGGGTCCAACGCCAGCGTCTGCTCCGCTGCCGCGATCAGCCCCGGCAGGGCGGCGGCCAGTTGCGTCGTGCCGGGGAACAGGCGGTCCACCACGACCTCGCCATAGTAACTCGCCAGGACGCGCCCGATCTGGCGCCCGCGCCGATTGCGCTGCTTGGCGAAGTAGCCCTTGGTGGCGAACGCCGCCTTGGGGCCGCAGGGCGCTCCGCTGATGTCGGCGTCGAGCAGTTGCCACTGCTGGGCATAGTCGTGGCGATAGCCGGCCCCGTGCTGGCGGTAGATCTCGTTGAGCGCCTCCTCCATCTGCGTCACCGTGCCCTCCGTGCACGCGTCGAGCGTCTGCTGCACCGTCGATTGCTCGGCGCAGCCCGTCCGGCCCATGGCTCCTTGCAGCCCTGGATCACTGCGCAGCCGTGTGTTGATCTCCACCAACCCATGTGCCCCCGTCAAAATCGCGATGAATCCGTCATAGAGCTTGTCGAGCGGCGCGTGCCGCACCGTCTTCTGCGCGATATGCACTCGCGCCCGGATCGGCGCAAACACGTCGCGCTGCCGCAGCAACACGCCGAGACCGGCCAGACTGGCCTGCGTCGAGAAGTGTTTCGTGCCGCGTGCCGTGGTAGACTTGCCCATGGTGATGACCCTCCTGTCGTTGTGCTCCAATATATCTACACGATCAGGTCATCACCATTCGGGCCATCCTAGATCAAGCGCCGCATCCGGTCACTATTTTGGACGAAATTTAGGTAATAGAATGCGACCACGAATAGATAAGGAACTCACAAATCCCCCTCTGACTCCCGTGTACCGCTGCAACGCGTCACTGGCACTCAGTCCCCTCGACCGCCACACGTCGCGTATCAATGTGATCTGGACGACGCGCATCCCCTTGTTACGATGGTACTATATCGGTCGTGGCGCACGCAAAAGGCGTTTCGGCCCGACCATGGGCGCTGACGACGACAGTTTGACAGTTCAGGACGTACAGTGATAAGCTGGCCGTACTTTGCCGCTGTGCTAGACTTCCTGGAGTCACCATGACGACCGAAGACATCAACCCACGGACCACCGAGATTGATGCTCTTTCTACGCGTGAGATATTGCGCCGTATCAACGCGGAAGATGCAACTGTTGCCCCTGTCGTTGCCCATGAAATCGATGCGATCGCGGCGGTGACGGAACGCGTTGTCGCTGCTTTCGATACGGGTGGCCGGCTCATCTATGTCGGGGCAGGAATAAGTGGTCGACTTGGCGCCCTGGATGCTGTCGAGTGCCCATCCACCTACAGCAGCCCAAGTCGTTGTTGGCCAAAGCAGGCTATTCGCATGGGTTTACCTTCGACATCATGGCCTCCCATTACTTGCCGTCCGACTTCACGGCCGCCGAGATCATCCAGCAGCAGTTGAAACCCTTGGGGTTGACGCCGCCGCCATCGAGGTCGAGCTCGGTGAACCGCTACGTTGACGACACACGCTTTCCTTACCCTGCCGTACCCGACCCCGGTACGCGATGAGCTACGTGCGCTGTGCCACGGCGCCGACGGTAGCGCGCATGCGTTGTGTCGCATGCACATGGTGGTCGGGGAGATCTTTGCGCAGGCGGCTCAGGCCGTACTGCATAACGCCGGCTGGTCGTTCGACCAGGTTGCCGTGGTCGGCTCGCACGGACAGAGCACCGTGAGCGACATGACCGATGGGTCGCCATCTGGCTTCCGCACCTATTCCACCTTGCAGGTGGGTAGCCCCGCTGTTATCGCTGAACGTACCGGCATGACTGTGATCTCGGACTTTCGCGCGCGCGATATCGCGGCGCGCCGCTGGCGCCCATGCTGGACGCGCTCCTCTACATGCAACCCGGTCTATCGCGCGCCTTGCTTAACCTCGGGGGCATCGCCAACATCACGCTCTTGCCCGCCTCCGGGCGGCTGGATGAGGTCATCGGTTTCGACAGTGGCCCCGCCAACATGCCGCTCGATGCGGTCATGAGGCTGACCTCCGACGGTATCGAGACATACGATCATGATGGCGCTTACGCGGCGCGTGGCCGCGTTGATCCCATCTTGCTCGAGCATCTGCTGGCTCATCCCTTCGTGCGGCAAGCACCCCCAAGGCGACCGGCAGTGAGGAGTTTGGAGACGAATTCGCGGCCGCACTTCTCGCGGAGCACACAGAACTCCCACGCAACGATGTGTTGGCGGCACTGATCCGTTTTGCCGCCACAGCGGTTCACGATGCGCTACGACGTTGGTCGCCGGAGGGGCGCATGCCGGCGGAGGTATTGACGAGCGGCGGAGGCGTGCACAACCGGGCCTTCATGGACGCGCTCGCCGATGTCCTCGACCCAGTTCCGGTGCGCCCGGTTGCCGAGGGGGGCAACGCATCGACAAGCGTGCATGCCGATGCGAAGGAAGCGGTGCTATTCGCACTCCTCGCCGTTCTCACCGTGCAAGGCCGCCCAGGAAACGTTCCCTCGGCTACCGGAGCCACACACCCTGTCGTCCTTGGCCTCCATCACTCCGGGCAGACGCGCGTACGACCTCGCGGGGCTGTGGCAGATCGATGAGTAGAGATGCGCACGGCGACGATACAGCAAGCGATCGTCAAATCAACGCGTTCGCGCAGGCGAAGCCCGACGATCTTGGATTTGATCCCGAGCGGTTGATCCGAACCATGGATGTCGTCGTGCAAGGGCGTGCGGAAGGGGCCTATCCGGGAGCAGTGGCGCTCGTGATGCGTCATGGCAAGGTGGCGATAACGCGCGCCATTGGCCATGTGCAGCTAGGTCCAGCAGAACGCATCATGACCACCGACACCATTTTCGACCTCGCCTCGGTCACAAAGGTCGTGGCCGGTGTCTCGCCCGTGCTATTGCTCGTCGACGCCGGCGCTTGGTCGCTCGATGACCCCGTCGTGCGTTTCCTGCCCTCCTTCGCCACGGGAGGGAAGGGAGTAATGACCCTGCGCCACATCCTGACGCATACCTCTGGCCTACCACCGTGGAGACCCTGTTACGTGTCGGCGCGTACGGCGACAGAGACAATAGCCGCTATCGGCATAGTCGAGCTGGACTGTTCACCAGGGGCGCAAGTACAGTACAGCGACCTCGGGATGGCTTTGATCCGTATGTTGGTGGAAACAGTAAGCGGTATGGATTTTGGCGTGTTGCTCCAGCATCATCTCTTCCATTCACTGCGGCTACGCGATACCAGCTACCAGCCACCGCGCGAGATGTGGTATAGCATTGCCGCGACCGAACGGGGTAATCGCTATGAGCGTGCGATGGTAGGCCGGGCGGGGCTGCATTTCGATCGCTGGCGCGACTACCTATTCGTGGGTGAAGTCAACGACGGCAACACGTATTACGCCCTGCAGGGCGTGAGCAGCCATGCCGGCCTCTTCGCCATGGCGGCAGACTTGGCGCATTTCGGCCAGATATATCTCCAGGACGGTGAGTGGCAAGGGCGTCAAATTATCAGCGCCTCCACAATCCATGAGGTGACACGCCTACAAACGGCCACACTCAACGATTGCTACGGTCTCGGCTGGCGCTTACCCTGTACCGGACGGCCCAGCACCCTCGCGCCGTTCCGCTCGGCCATGACACGGGCGATTTTCCCCTCCGTCCATGGCGCTCCCTTGCCCGAACCATTGGCTGGCAAGCGGTTTTCAGCGCACACCTACGGTCATACCGAGTTCACGGGTACAAGTATCGTTGTCGATCCCGCCAACGACATCGTGCTGATCTTACTGACTAATCGGATCCATCCAGACGCGACGCGAGGTGGTATAGACCGTGTACGAGACCACTGGCACGACGCTGTCGCGGCGGCCATCGCCACATGATCCTTGGCTCAACCCGCTGTAGATGCGCCACAGGGGCAATTCACGAGCAAAATCGAAACACAGTGTCCGTTGCCTTGAGACGACTCACCTGTCAATGCGACGAAGGTCACTGCAGATTACCACGAAGCATATCGGACAAAAGTTGAGCGGTGCTATCGGCCATCAGCAGACCGAAGCAAAATAGTACTATTCATTGACATAAGTATTGCATAAGCGGTCGGCAGCCATCACTTACGTAGACATGCTAACGGCTGACCGAGAATAGACGTGGGGCCGTCAATGGGCTGCCTACTCGGTCTCAGCGCTGGTGCATACCTATCCACTGCGCCAAGATCGTCAACGCCTCCCGTGGACCCGTCACCATGCGTCCCCTACATCGGCCACCGGTTACACGGAGAAGGTAGCGCGCACAGCGGAGCGGACCACGACGGTCGGGAAGCGCCGTTCATATCATGCGCTCCCGTGTGAAGTCGTTTCGCCGAAGGACTGCAACACGGCGAAAGCGCGGTGAGATCTTTGCGCCTGCGGATCTCACCCCATCAGCAGGCCGCCGTAACCATCGCCCTGCGGCGCTACCCTCGCCCCGCAGTCTCACGCTTGAGGGCTATGACCGCATTGCGGCTGCATACCCCCCAGCCCAGCGGTCGGACCAAGCGCGGCCCATGTGTGCGCACGGCACCGGCGGCAGATCTATGGCGATAGTACATGGCCGGCTGCTCTGCCGGGGTCTTGCCTGGCCTACTCCGTCTCTCACGCCGCGCGGATGGCCTCGTCGAGGATCTCGCGCGCCCGTCGCTCCCCCTCCCACCCGCGGGCGCGGATGTCGCTCCCCTCCAGGTCCTTGAACACGGCGAAGAAATGCGCGATCTCCTTGAGCACATGCTCCGGGGCGTCCCCGATGTCCCGGTACTCGGCGAAGCGCGGCTCGCGCACTGGCACGCCCAGCAGCTTGCGCTCCTCTGTGCCGTCGGTGTGCGCGATCGTCAGGACACCAATGAGGCGCGCCTCGACGAGGCAGCCGGGGAAGACGCCCTCCTCGACCAGGAGCATGGCGTCGAGCCGCTCGCCGTCGGCGCCACGCGTACCGGGGATGAACCCATAATCGGTGGGGTAGTGCACCGCCGCGTAGAGCGCGCGGTCCAGCTTGACGACGCCGAGCGCCTCGTCGTACTCGTACTTGTTGCGGCTGCCGCAGGGGATCTCGACCAGCACGTTGACATGGCCGTCCCCCGCGCGCGGTGGTATGCGCGCGATGTCCATTGTCCTCTCGCCCTCCTCCTCGCATCAGTCGATACCTACGGTCACTCTACAGGGTCATGCCGCGCCGTGTATGAAAAACGGCGCGGCCCGGCGTACGATCATGCCACCTCGACGTACCCTGCGACGACGCGTCCACTCACCGCGCGGGTGATCCTTGCGCCTGCGGCTCTCACCAGCAGCCCAACGCGATCCTCGCCCTGTAGGATTACAGCCAAAGCTTAGTTCGTCGGCGTCGACACCGCGTTAATTGGCCGGGTACCCAGATCCTGGGCAAATCGTAAGAGATAGCCATCCGGGTCCATGACCACGAACTGCCGATTCCCGACCTCTTCCGCATGACGGCAATACCACCGCTCCTCCAGCGGCAAGAGGATACGGCTGCCTGCCGCCTGCGCCCGGGTATACAGGCTATCCACGTCGTCTATCGAGATTTGCAGATTTATACCCCGACCGAAAGGGTAGTCCAGAGCACCGGCTACAAGCGTCCGCGCTTCCTCGATCGTCTGCTCGATCATCAGGGCGGCTCCGTCCATGTCCAGATAGGCGAACCGCTCCTCGTGGCGCGCATAGCGCACGCCGAAACCGAGCACCTGCGTGTAGAAATGCAGGCTGCGCGAGAAATCGGAGCAATAGAGCTCCGGCACAATCTTCTGGTCGATCATCGGTCTCCTTTCACCGAACCATAGTCTCCTCTCACTGAACCATAGAGGCAAGCATCATTTTCCTCGCAGGCATAGGCAACGCCCCCATCGCTCGATCTAGTCGCGCTCAGGCCCTGACCCTTCCACCACGTCCCCTGGGAGCATTGCGGCCAGATGTAAGCCTTGGGCTCGTGCGTCACTTAGGTGTCCCGCGTCGGGCGCGGAGCTTTCATGGTGTCGCCACCGGTTGGGCGGCGCGCTGGGCCGCTTGCAGACGCTTGGTGGTGGCGCTGGTAGCGTAGACGGCGATGCCCTCCACGCGCGGGTCGAGGGCGGCGTAGCCTTCGATGATGGCCGCGTCCTCCGGGTCGGCGGCGAGCGCCTCGGCGACCTTGCCCCACGGTTTGCGGGCGACGAAGACGGTGTAGCGGGTGCCGGCGGCCGGCTCCGGCAGCCCCTTGGGCAACGATGGCACCTTCTCGCTGACGAGCGCGACGGCGACGGCCTGGCCTTGCTCGACGGCCGCGCCGGGCCGGCCGATGACGGTGATCTTCACGGTGGTTGCCCTCCCTATGTTTTGCTGTAGCGCGGCCATGACACAGCGATAGTCGTCGTTTGCCCAGGCCGACAGCGGCGTGGGCGCGGACGTGGCCGGCGTCGCCACGGTGCCCGCCGCCTTCGCGCGCCCGTTGCGCCCGAACTGAGGTGGGAAAATGTAGACGCGATCCTTACGGGTGAGGGTGTCGTCGGCGCGTACGAGATGGAAGAAGACGCCACCGGGGGTCCGGCGACGGCTGCCGTCGGGGAGCATCAGCCCCCCCGCAGCCTCGATCTCCTGCGCCCGCGTCAGGAACGCGCGGGCGCGATCGGCACCGAGCCGGCCGACGACGCGACCGACCTGCCCGAGCGGGCCGCGCGTGGTCTCGCCGAGCCCGGCGGCGATCTCCTGCGTGGCCCGCCAGTCCTCCGGCCCCAAGCGCGGGCGGGGTGGGCCGACCGGGCGGGGGCTCCGGTCGGTCTCGCCCGGCCGGTCAGGTCCGGCCGGGGCTGTCCCTGGTGGTCTCTCGTGTGTCATACGGTGTCCTCTCGCTAGGGATCGATGCGCCAGCGACCCTCACTATAGACGAGGCGGCGTTCCTCGCGGCGTGTGTCCAGGCGCGCGAGGTGGGCCGGGAGCCCGTCGAGTGCCTGTGTTATGTCGATAAGATCCCGGCCCCTGACGGAGACGAAGACGCCGTCGGCCTTGAGTTGGAGCGTGGCCGGTGCTGGGCGCTCCCCGACCCCAAAGGCGGCGGCGAGGGCCGACGCGACGCCGGCTGGGGCCGAGGCGGGGACGACGAGCCGGGCCAGCGGCAGGGGTGGGCCGGACGTGGCTAGCAGTAGCACGCCCCAGGGGTATTGCTCCTCCCCGCGCACGGGGAGGAAGGCGTGTTGCTCGACCGTGATACCGGCGGCGTGTAGCGCCGCGACGAGCGGGCCAACGTCGTCAGCCGTAACGTGATCCGTGGTCAGGGTGATGTGCGTCGGCCGGGCGGTGTCTATCGGAT
>JAABUU010005653.1_pt1 | contig 13884 bp, 20 predicted proteins | sample 5559301 | NCBI WGS metagenome assembly JAABUU01 (sample SAMN10711884, study PRJNA513360) | rock metagenome | isolation source: Antarctica rocks | place: Antarctica: Victoria Land, Richard Nunatak white | reverse complement strand
TTTATGCAAACTATTTGTTTATTGTGATTTTAACATCAAAACACTGAATTTGAGTGTGATTTTCAAAAAAAAGTTGCAAAAAGTTCTGAGCGAACTGAGGAGCCAACATTCTAGGAATTGCTGTAAGTTAGGTAATGACGACGAGGAATCGTCAACTTCACAATTAGCGCTTCGAGACTTGTAAGCTTTCTTTGCCGACCACCACATTATTCTTGAGGAGTTTGGCGCTCACTTACTTAACGGGAGTCCCTCCATCTGCTGAGTTAAGATGAGCAAAAGACAGTTCAAGTCTCAAGCCTCAAGCAGCCGAGCCGTCTCCGGCGCCTTCCCTTCACGAACACAAGGATTTGGTGGTCTAGGAGGTGCTACACCAGGTCATAGCTTAAGCTCGTCTACCCTATCGCCTTTATCATACGTCGCAGAGCCACCGGACTTTAGCGATATATCAGACTCTACTCTCGTTGTGGCCCTCAAGAATTTGTCGAAGAAGGACAGCACTACAAAGGCAAAAGCATTAGAAGAACTCGAAAACTATGTTCTAGCTCGAGGACCGGAGACAGGTGGCGTCGAAGATGCTCTATTGGAGGCCTGGGTGGGTTTCCATAAGATGTACATATCAGTATCTTTAGTAATGGCATACTCTTTTCTCAGATCAAACTTTATCCACGTACTTCAATAGATAATTCACGTCGAGTCCGTCAACTTGCGCATACTGTGCAAGGTCATATAGCTGCAGCATATGGAAAACGCATAGCTAGACATATGCCCAAGCTGGTTGGGGCGTGGTTAGCAGGGCTATATGACAATGATCGACCAGTCGCAAAGGCTGCGCGGGAGTCCTTCAATCGAGTCTTTCCCATAGAAGATAAGATGCGGGCTATCTGGAAGGTCTATCATTTACCGATCCTAGAATACTCCCGAGGGGCTATACTGCGCGAAACGGTGCAAACCTTAAGTGACGAGCGAACAGTTAGCCCTGATGATGCGGAGGCGAAGTATGCTCGGGTTGTTGGCAGCAACATATCGGTCATCACTCATCTGATAGGCAAGTCTCAGATATTTCATCTCCCTACTGCTCCTTGCTGACGGTGTCGTCTGATAGCTAAGATAGCAACAGAGGAAACAAGCAAGGAGCATGAACTTTATACCAGCCTATTCGGTGACATAAAGTTGTGGAGATTCTGCTCTCATCATGATGCCTTTGTGCGAAGGGCGGTGTACAAGATGTTTTCCGCAGTCGTGTCAGAACAACCCCTAGCCTTAGACTATGCTATTCTCAGCACAGCCATGGTTGCAGAAGCCCTTACCATTGGACAAACAGGGTCTGCTTACGATTATTCTGACGTTCTCTGCGTTTTGACAAAGGCTAGGCCAGACGTATGGACGGACTTGTATGCTGCTAAGAAGCCGGCTGCGAAAGGCCTGCGACAGTTCCTGAAGAAAGGCTCTCAAGGAGCTCCTGCAGAATACTGGGCAAATATCGAACAACTCTTCTCTCTCCTCCCACCAAGCATCATAACCCCAAACCTGGCGGCAGATGGGGACCAGCTGTTGTTGGCGAGAGACATGCTAGAGTCATTACATGATGGTGTCCTCAAGGATTCTAGGGCCAATCAGCTAGCTGCATGGAAATGTTATGTTGCTGTCGCTATGTCAATCTCATCCCGGCTAAATAAGACAGAAGATCGTCCGCGGCTTCTTGAGGAAGTCATCGTACCTCTGTTCGGACAATACGTCACACCGAAGCCAGAGTCGTCCCGGTGGTCCACTGGAGTTTCTCCGGCATTGGGGACTAGTCTCATAGCCGTTGCCCTCCATGAGACCATAAGGCTGGGTGGGCATCGGATTCTGGAGGAGGAGTGGGAGCGTCAATTAGGCATCCTCACGGAGCATATTAAGACATCACACCCTGAGCAGTCTAAAGACTATGCTAGGTCACAAGATGCTGTGGCTGCTGAGGTCAACAGATGGTTTGCCTTGACAGCTGAGATCAACAGAGATGCTGCGGGAACCATCCAAGATTGGTTTGCCAAGACCTCCGTGTCTTTAGTCGAATGTGCGATTGACGTTCTAAAGACGAGAAACGGAAAACCCTATGGTGCAGCGGCGGCGATCGAGGCCGCAGTGAGATTGGTACCCTCGTTGTTGATGAGGAGCGCCAGTAGCCAAGAACATATAACAAGGTTCATTGGGGATGATGTTCCATCCCTAATACTCTCACCATCCTCATCTTGGCTGATCGACATTATATGCGCCTTTGAAGGGCAGCAGGGATTTAAAACTGGGCGTGATGCCGCATTACAGGCGCTAATTAGGGCTCCCAGCTCGTCAGGCAAGGACGTCGCCCTCTGCAAAGCCGTAAAATCGTCCTGTTTTCAAGGTACGTCTCACAACGCTGACTTGAACCATACGATACTCCAAAGCCTTCGTAAGGCGATCAACGGCGAAGGAGGGAGTTGGGACGTCATCATCGCGGTCTTAAAAAGTCCCTCGACACCACCTGAGCTCATCGAACAGCTACTCGCTGCATTTACCGAGAGTCTCTCCGTGGATGGCGAGATATTACAGGCTCTGCATGGGCTCGACCTGACAGTCAGACACAATGCCGGAGCCAGCAAAGCTTTCTCGACGACAGCTGAAGGCTCCAAGCTGCTTTCGACGCTACTGCTCCTGTGCGAGTCATCGACTGACGACATTGCGCACCAAGCTGCGATTGTGAGTGCAGCCCTGGAGAAAGTCCTACTCAATCAGACCATGTTAGAACTCATCAGCAGAGAGTTGGCGGATGCAGGACCTAACTCGTTATCGTAAGTCCCACGGTGCTGAAGCAGAATTTAATGAAGTCTTGCCATTACGACTGCACTGCATTGGGCTACTTTTTTTGAATGCTGACTATTACAGTGTGGAGTCATTGGTAGATCAAGCTTCCAAGCTATACCTACAGGTGTCCGATGAAGACCGTTCCACAGTTGCAGCGCAGATACTTCCAGATTTTGCGCAGTCGTCGGCCGCAATAGAACCTTTCCTCAGGCTTGTCCCCAACCCGGCACTAGCCTTGACCAGCCCTCTAGGCGGCGCGGTATACATGGTCGACCGACAGTCTGCAGACACTGATTTACAGCATGCTGTCACAATCTCTCGAGACCCTAATGGATACCCTCCCGCCCTTCGGATGGCAATCTTTATCCTTGAAATGCTGGAGAACTCCGATATCTTCCAGTTCCTGAGCGCGGGGCAACGGATGAATACAATGTCTTACATGTTACTACTATTAAATCTCGCGAACGACAATCTTGGACTTCACGGCGCGAACCACTTGTGGAACTTGTATGATCCTGAAGTGGAAGAGGGAATGGCTCATTTCGTTTCCCAGACGCAGGCACTTGTTGCTGGCTGGCTCAAAGTGGCACCTATCTCGGACTCAAGATCTACTGTGGAGGCTGAAGCACTGCATGCTGTTCAACATATGTTTTTCGAACAGTCTCGAAGCTTGTCTGCGGTCGCCTACAATCATGCACAAGCTTTGAGTTTCCTACAATTGGAAATGTCAGAGCTCTATGGCACTGCCTCTTTGATTCCTTTAGAGGGATCTCTTTTGAAGGACCTCCGGAGGAGTCCAGATGTCTTCTTAGTAACTGCTTTTCTGGCAGTTTATAGACCACACGAAGAATCCGTGCGATTGTGCAATGAACTTGTCAGCGACCTCACGGGGCTTGATATCTTGCAGAGTAATGCAGAAGGTATGGCCCGAGCATCCTATCAGACATACTGAGCGCTGACCTTTCTAGCTCTGCGGCAGCTTGTTGTATTGAATGCTATTGTTCGAAATCAAGAGAGCATACCTGACGACATACCGCAACAACGCTTGGTCTTTCTAACCAAGCATCTAATCTCATCTCTTGGACAGGAGATGATGTCGGCGCCAGTCATTGCCGAAATACTGAAGCTACTCAACACTGTGCTACCGATTATAAAAGGAATATATGGTTCGCACTGGACGGAAATTCTACAGTTCATCAGTACATTGTGGTCAAAGTCCCCGCAGAGTGATGATCAACACATACCTGTGTTTCATTCCTCGCTACGTTTGTATGCAACTTTGAGATCTCTGGTGGGCAACGATGAGGGCAACGACGACTTAGATGACGCATGGAAAGAAGCTCAAGCCCATCTTTCGATGGGTATGCTCAACCTGTTAAAGCATTCTCGAGGTGCGTGATTACTTCGATGGGCGTAGACCCCAGCTTACAGTTTTGCAGCGGCTTCAGATGATTCCAACCAGCCGTTGGGGATTGTCCATGAGTTACTTGCACGAGAAATGTCGAGGATCCCCGTCGATCATCTGGAGGATCCGAGTGAGGCACGTACATACGTCGGACCGATCCCTAAGTCAAGAGTCCGCTAATTATGCGAGTGTAGCTCTATCCACTTCTCTACGAGAGTTCTCGTTCTGTCCAACAGACTGCATATAACCTACTCCACAATCATATCCCTCCTTCACAAGAGCAGATCTCCCTAGACGTGGCTCTCTCTAAAGGTCACGCAACGCTACCAGACGAACTCTTGTCGCTGATCTTGGTGGCTCCCACATCGGAATCGCTAGCTGAGGCAAGCGTTGCACGTATGATGCCACTACATCTTCGTGGTTACCTCCTTAGTTGGAAGCTCGTCTTCGATCATTTCACAGACGCCTCTTACAAGGTGAAAGCGGACTATGTCGAGAACATAAAGCAGGGAACGTACCTCGTTGGCTTTCTGGACCTGATGTCTGATTGGCTGGGCCACTCTAAGAATAAACCAGTGGACGCGAGCAAGTTCGACATCACGTCGTACGCTCCGGATACCGAGAGCTCGCCGGAGAGGGATCTGCAATGGCTTCTAATACACTTATACTACCTAGCACTGAGGCACCTCCCAACACTATCGAAGAACTGGTGGTTGGCATGTGCGAATCGTCAAACAGTCCTAGCAGTCGAGTTATGGACTGAGAAATACGTACGTCCACCCTAGCCACCTAGAAGCAGTAGCTACCCAGCCTCCACAACTTTTCCACCAGAACCCGACACGCTAACAACAGCTCTACAGATAACGCCCTCCATTATCGCCGCCGAGCTCGCCACCGTAGAGGACTGGATCCCGACCCAAGACACCGAAACGCAAGCGCTCATCATCAAAGTCAACCCCAAAGGCAAAGAAATCACCGCCGGCTACGAAATCGACGACCAGACGATGCAGATCGCCATCAGGCTGCCCCCGACCTACCCGCTGCACCAAGCCACGGTCGAAGGCATCAAACGCGTCGGCGTCGACGAGAAGAAGTGGCAGAGTTGGCTCATCAACACTCAGGGCGTCATCACGTTTTCTGTGAGCTTCCCTCCCAGCCTCTTTGATCGACTCCGTTTCCTTCTGTACCCTTCCTTTCCTCTCAGTCAGCGATCCCACTCTCAGCTCCCCACACTACGACACGAGGAACCAACCTCCGTCGTTTACTGTCAACAAACTACTCCACCAAGACTGACTGAAACGCATTCGTCCGCAGAACGGCTCCCTGATTGACGGTCTCATCGCTTACCAACGCAACGTGGTTGGTGCCTTCAAAGGCCAAGCCGAGTGCGCCATCTGCTACTCCATCATCAGCGCCGACCGGCAGCTGCCCAACAAGCGGTGCGGCACCTGCAAGAATACATTCCACTCCATGTGCCTGTACAAGTGGTTCAAGTCGAGCAACTCGGCCAGCTGTCCGTTGTGTCGGAATGCTTTCAATTACAGTTAGACAGAGTAGAATTGGGCGGGCATGCAGGGAAGGGGAAAGTTGGTAAACACTGTTCATTGTTCATACGCTAAAGAGGCATGCACTGGTATATGTAAACCAAACCCAATAAACTCCATAGCCCCCACCCCGAAACTCACAAAACAAACCAAAAAAGCTACGCACACCCCAACCCCCCGAGAGCCCTCAGCGCCCTGAGGCCCTGCGCCTCGAAGATCCCCACCACCCGCTCGCACTCCCCCCTCAGCCTCTCCTCGCCGGCCGCAGCGTTGTGAAAGATCCACTCTTCCACAGTCATCGCCTTCTCCGGGGTCGTCAGTTCCCCAGAGAAGCCCTTCCCGCCAGCCGGCAGGCCCGCGTCGAAGACCGTCTCCAGGTCCACGGCAGACCAAGGAGTGGCCGAGTGGAGCCCGCCGGCGGTGATGTTGTGGCGGGAGGGGGTGCGGACGGCGAGGGGGGAGGAGGGGGGCGGGGGGTTCCCCAGCGGAGAGAACATGTCCAGGAAGGGGCCGGAGCCCAGCCGTGGTGGTTTGTTCTCCGCGTCGGAGGATTGGGGTGATGGGGATTTGGTGAGGGCGGGGAGATCGTCGGGGGGCGGCGAGGACTTTGGTGACTCTTCTTGAGGGCTGTCGGCGGGCACACGTGATCGTAGAGAGGCGACTGAGGCGGTTGATGCCTTTCGTATTGTCGAGGTGCCCCGTGTCATTCGCTTCTTTGGCGGCGGAGCTTCCATCTCGGTCTCCATCTGCTCGCTTGTTCGCTTCGTGGAGGTGCTTGAGGCTTTGGAGACGCGCGAAGCTTTAGAGGCGCGTACATTGCGAGCTCGTCGCGCTTTAGTGGGTTGAGTCGCGGTCATGGCAAAGAATAGACATGATGGAGAGCGACGTTGATGTTCGTCACTGGCACGAGTCAGCTTCACGATGTCTTTAATGGACGGAGTGAGCAGGGCACAAACAATGGGTTGTCCTTTGGCTCCCAACCATCCAGGCCCAGGTTGCAGTATGGACAGGTTACAAAGTCATCACTCTCAGGTGTCGGGCAATAGTACCATCCCGCTTCGACCATCTATTGGGAGAGGCAATTAGCATCACGGGTTGAAAGGGATGGAGTCAGGAAAACTAGCCTTCTCGGTTTTGCAGGTCCACCCTTTCTTGTGCTCATGCGGCCAGCTCTCAGCGAATGTAGATTGTCTCGCATTCATCATTTTCTCGCTCAGTGGATTTTCTTCCACACGGTCTGGATCCTCCACGCGCTGTTCGATGCACACATTGATGGCCCATCCGCAGTGTTCGGAAAGTTTCAAGTGTTCAGTAGCCGGATCATCATCTTTTTCCCACCCATCAATGGAGATTTGACAGTGGAAACACACGACGTTGTCGGGATCGGATGCAGTTGGTTTATAATAGAAGCCGGCTTTGGCGAGCTTGTGTTCCTGATTAGCAACGCGAAATCAGTTGCAATTAAGGCTTGGGAACTTACTTGCGTAGGTGACGGGGACTTGTGTGGCCATTTCAGAGCTCTGGATGTCTTCGTGTTCGAGGCTCTTCTTTTTGGCTGAGGATGTATGACATCGAAGGATGCAAGGCGCGCAGCAAACATTTCCATTCCTTCGGTAGCTGCCATGACGTGAAGAGAAAGCGGTTCCAGGAGAGTAGCGAGACAGAGACAATGGAAGGACGCGATTGGAGAGCAGTATAGGAGGAATCAGAATCGTGCGAGTCGCAATGCTTTCGACTGGTACCGGAAGGAACACGATGGTAGGTGCTAAAGGAAGCTGACAAGGTGAATGTAGATGATCAGCGAGTTGACGTAGGTTGAGCTGACGGATTGAGCTGGCGGATTCAATCAAACGAAAGGGTGCGCTGATCAATGATCTTGAGAAGAGTCGCGTTGGAGTTGTTGGTGGTTTGAGGAAGAGTGTTTTGTTTTGGCTAAATAACGTTACCGTACTTTGGTTCCTGGCCCGCAATTTAGCGTGACCTGATGTGACGTAGCGTGTGTGCGACTTCAAGCCAAGCGAGCGGACAAGGAAGATCATCAACAGCCGAATTCTCCGGGAACCGGTGCCCAGCACAGCATTCAATGCGCAAACAATACTCCGTAAGGTTCAACATCCGTTCTTCTCTGGTTTGGTTGAGCGACCCCCTGATGGCGATCACTCGGAAGCAGCGACGATTGTGCGATTCTACAGCGCTACGACAATATAATCCTGAGTGAGATACAGATATAATAATGGCCTTGCGACACCTTCAAGTAAGCTGGATGCTTCCCGTCCATGCCAGGTTTCATAAAACTGACCATTTGTTTGAAGCCTACAAACGTCCTTTGGAATGGCACCAAGAGTCAATCTTTCCTTCATGCCAGTGTCAGGCGGAAATCTCGGCTTCATCACACACCGTGCGAGCAATTACGGAAATTCGCTTCACAAAGCTCTCAGGGAGCCGGAAAGGAGAGTGGATATTTAGACCTTCCTTCAGACTCAACGTCCTCAGAAATATCAAGCTCTCTTTCTTCAAGATCTTCACATTCTAGCGTTTCTGGCCCTGCTCAGTCACCCTCCCCGAAAACATCCAACCGACCGGCAAAACCACCACTAGACTGGGACGACAATCCAGACCTCACCATCTCCGCCTTCTCACAACTACCCTCCTCAAACTTTGGTGTCAATCAGCACATGGTCATCAATGATGAATTCAAGGAAGCTTTGAGACAAATCTTATGGCAGTTCCGAGCCCCAATCCGCTATGCTTTTGCCTATGGGTCCGGTGTCTTCCCCCAAAGCAAAGCCTCCGCGTCAAGCGCCAGTGGCTTGCACCCAGCACCAAACCCCGCTATCACGAAGGTACAAAAAGGGGAAGGAAAGATGATCGACTTCATCTTTGGTGTCTCTTACTCGCAGCACTGGCACTCTTTGAATTTGCAACAACATCGTGACCATTATTCCGCAGTCGGATCTCTAGGCTCATACATGGTCTCGCGAATACAAGACAATTGGGGCGCGGGCGTCTACTTCAATCCCTACGTTACGGTCAACGGCACTCTGATCAAGTACGGCGTCGTGAACCTCGATACACTATGTCGCGACCTGTCTGAATGGGATACCTTGTACCTCGCCGGTCGGCTCCAAAAGCCGGTCAAAATCCTCCGAGACGACGCTCGTGTTCGTCTCGCCAATCAAGTCAATCTCATTTCCGCCGTTCGTACCGCACTACTTTTACTTCCATCTTCGTTCAGCGAGCACGAGCTTTACAGCACCATTGCCGGAATGTCCTATATGGGCGACCCGCGTATGACTCTTCCAACGGAGAATCCGCACAAGGTCGCCAACATGGTCACCCATCAGCTTCCCAACTTCCGCCGGCTCTATGCTCCGCTCATCGAAAACCTTCCAAATGTCGCATTCCAAGACCCACGCTGCAGCAGACCGGATTGGGCGGATGACCCTTCAGCCAACGTCACGCTGGTACAAGACATGGATCCGGTCAAACGTGGGAACATGGTCCGACGTCTCCCGAAATCCTTCCGAGAGAAACTGTACTTCCGTTATCAGTCTAAGTTTCAGATCCCACGACTCGAATTTGATAAGATGTTGGAAGAGAGCAGTGATGAGGATCCGACCAGGATCAAGCGAAGACAGGGTGGAAAGTTCGAGCAGCGCGTCGCCGCGGACGACCAATTGGCTCTGAAGCAGGAAGTCGGCGGTGTGATCAAGAAGACGATCGGCTGGCCGAGCATGAGTCAGAGCATCAAAAGCTTCGTCACCGCAGGCTTCGGTCGGGGCTGGAGATACGTGATGGAGAAGCGAGCAAAATACAAGGAAGGAAGCCAAAAGTCCAAGGAACCACCATTTGATCAGGCAAACGAAAAGCGAGAATAGTACCTTATGCATTAAGTCATTTGGTGCTTACAGAACGGGGAAAACCCGAGCTCTCTCGCAGATGTTCTCTTTGTCGAAAAGCATAGCATAGCATCGTAGGCACAAGCCACGATCCGGGGTTTTGGACCGCGCCAACCGGCGTACACACCATCCGGCACGCCGGAGTTGGAATTATATGTATAGCTTTCTCTTGTTCTGCAAAGCAGAAAACACTATCAAGAATGAAATATATCAAGCATAGTACCAGCCTGACAGTACCGGCTACCGTTAAGGTCCGCTCGAGACAAGGACTTCGTAAGCGCCGTTCAAGTATGGTCAATGAATTGGCTCTTGGGGCACAAGCTGTCACAATGACATACAACGTCAAACCCTCGCTAAGCCGACACAACACCATACCAGATCAAGCCCATCACTCCACCCAAAAGGATGGCCAACGGCACACTCAACCCAAACCAATACCCACCGACATAGCTTGTAGCTGTCACGACGACCCACCAAGGGTCTCTGCCCAGACTCGATCCCGTCGTGAATGTCTTGTCCACATATCCGATTTCCCACAGCCGATAGACAGCGGTGTAGATGAGCCCCACCGCCGCGGCGTTGATGCCGCGGAGGCCGGACTGGACCCAACGCCGGGTACGAAGTGTCCGCCACATACCCATGGTGCCGTGCACGGTGATTAAGCCTGGGGCGAAGATGGCAATGTAGCCAATGACAGCGCCGGCGGCGCTAGGTAGACCGCCGTTGATGGCGGTTAGTGAGCCTAGGTACACGGCGACTAGGGCGGGTAGAGATGTGGTAAGCTACGGTGGAGTGTTTCAGATGCTCAAAGGAGGGCGATGGATAAGCTTTACTTACAATTGAAGTTGGGTCCCGGGAATGCCTGGATGATCGCTAGGCCGAGAAGAAAGTCCCGCGATGATACCCAGCCTTCGGCGACTATGTATCTAGAATTCATAAGTTAGCTACCGGCCAACGGGATGACGGAAAGTATATGGCTAACGACGTACTCTCGAAGGAGTGGAATGACGACAGGACCACCACCAAAGATGATAGTTCCTGCCAAGTACAAATTTGCGAAGAGGCTGAATAGCAACGGTCGGTGCATGAGCACTCCTCTCAACACCATTATAACAACAAAGGTAACGAGGAATCCAATTATAAGGAAAAGGCCGAACTGCCAGGACATATTCAGATCGCGGTCTGCTGGAACAACGCGCGGTTCCTGTCGCTCGTCTGGTTCGGATTGTGGTCTTGACACATCGTCCTCGACAACAGGAAGTACCGAGCGAGGCAAGGATTTGCCCGATGAAGACGTTGGTCGTGCTGATCTTGGACCTGATGAAGCGGACGCATCCACTGCTGAATTATTACGGGGCTCGCCACCGAGCTCCTGCTGGTTGTCCCGCGGCCGTTCTGGATCCGTGTCCATTTCAACCTCGTCGGTTTGGTTCATCGACCTGTTCCTCCTACGCATCGTTTGCAAAAGCTTCGTTGCCATTGGGTGCAGCCATCGATAATCCCAGACAACAGTCACTGCGCCCGCCAGAAAAATCAACAAGGGAAAGTACCAGAGCGCATTATAAAGCATTCCCGCGGTCGCTCCAAGGAACACCAGTATCCGAGTCACTTTATCCGTGATGGCTTTCTGCGCCAGCTGCACGGCTGCCAGTGCAATGATGCCCACAATAGCAGCATTCAGACCGGATAGGAGGGCATAAACGGGTCCAGGTAGGACCTCGCCGACTCGTGATATCCCGACGGACAGGCCATACATGCCTATTGCCCCTGGAAGACTGCACGTAGCATCTCAAGGCTCAGCGGCTATGCCTTGTAGCGAGAGCATAAGAAAGGGAAGTGTATATACCTCCATATCAAGAACCCCACAACAGCAGATATAAAGCCGTTGTGGATTAGATTGATACAGTAGTGCATCTTCGTACTGCCAGGACCCGAAAGAGCCTGGCAAATGGCAAAGAGCTCTTGGTACATCTGCTCGTCGAGCCATTGATGCTTCTCAACAAACTTCTGATGGAACTGCTAAGGTCGACAAGCAAAGAATAAGTATAAAGCGTCGCAAACGCTATACCTTCTCAAGTTTTGAACATACGATCTTGAAGTGCACTGAAGGGCCCCCAAAGCTCGTGAATCCAAGATACCAATTCTTGTCCAGCGTCGCCCACAGATTTTGTGAGAGGTGCCATCCTTTGCGAGATTCAGATCCCTCCGCAGAGCGATCGACGCCCCTCAGAGCTGCAAACATAGAAGATAACACCCTTCTTTGTACTTGCTCTGAATCTCTGGCCTCGAGATAGGACGTTTAGGCAGGGCTCGCGGAGCAACAGAATGCTTAGTAATCTGCCTGTAAAAAAAGTCAAAAGCAACAACAGTCAGGGGAACGGCTCGAAGATCAAGAACAACAAAAACATACAGCAGCAGGTATTCGCTGGTCGTCACCGACCCAACTACTAATCCGCCGATCTGTGGCTTGTGTATGGCAGAGCGGACGGGATGCCCAGTTCTCCACAGTCTATGGCCGTATGTGGTAGACTTGTCGTCTCTATGAATATATGAAGAGACGATATCAAAAGCGTGAATGAGAAGTGTGGTGAACCAAATCCCTACTATACACAATAACGCAAGAGCAATAACAGGAGATCCATTCAATTACTCGCTGCCCTAAGCGTCACGACGCCATACAATACCTTCCAGCTAACATTCCCTCCCAGAGAACTAACCCATCTCCGTCCCCAGCACTTCCAACTCCACCACGAAACCCGACGTCTCCCCAGCCTCCTGAAGAGCCTGCAAACCACGCTGGACTTCAGGCTTACGGCGGATCGTCTCGCGCGCCTGACACACACAATGACCATCAGCCCCGACCATCAGGATCACCAAAATCAACGCAACGGCCCACTCACCTCAAAGTTCTCCCACCCCACAATCCCCAGCCAAACCTCCCCCTCCAAATTCAAACTCCTCCCACCAATCGCCCCTCGCATCGCCCCCTCCCCTCCTCTCTCCATCACGCCTAGAAGCTCCCTCCACGCCTTCTCCGCCGCCTGCACGTCCTTCCCAGACTCAGCGCCCGACGCCGCCGGCAACTGGATCTGAAAGATCTCCGTTACCGGCGCGGACGCGCAGCTCACGGGGCCGCCGTCCGTCTCGTACACCTGCGGCTGGGGGGGGGGGGCGGCGAGGAGCGGTTTGATGTTGCCGGCGAAGGAGCGGAGTTCGGGGGAGGAGAGGAAGGTGGTGAAGGAGGAGTATTTGTCCCATTCTGGTGTACGAGAGGTGAGAACCGCACGGGACGGGGATCTGGGGGGTGTTGTGCGTATGGCTAGGCGCGTAGTGTATAGGATTGTGTGGGCGACAGACAGCCACGTAGACAGAGGTACGAACCAAGCCCTACTCTACATACCGAGTAAAAGCATGAATCGAGAATCCGCCCTCACATCCTTCCCATCCTCCTCGACGACCCATCCATAGAAACCGTTACGCACATCAGGGTGCGACTCGAAGGTCTTCGACAACGTCGACTATACTTTCTTCAAAGCCTCACGGTCCTCCGGGGAGGATTTCAGGGCGGGGAAAACTAGTTCTGTGACTGCCATTTTGGATCATGAGATGATATAGAAGTCCTTGAACTTTGAACTTGTGGAGAGATTGAGGCTTCCAATCGAATTATGTACAGTTGGACGCTTTTTCACATACTGACTGTCAGGCGGACTGTCAATGAGAAGGTTATATGGGTTTGGAAGCACAGCGTTCGGTGTCCGTGTCTATGGAGTGTGGCGTTCCGTTAGGGTTCCGTGGCTTCGATCGAGGCTGATTGGAATGGTTGCTATTCTGGGCTTGGATTGCTCCGTAGTCCTTACTAGTCACTGATGGTGTGCGAGCATACATTGAATGGAGAGTCATCACGACCAGTCTTTCCAGCCACGGAAGTCCTTCGTCCCTCTCTACCTGTACTACCAAGTTGGTATGTTAGAGTTGGGTTGGATGACTTGCCGTGAAACAGACTTCCTGGTCAACAATAGACTACCTTAATGGTCTAGCAAGGCCACCGTAGGTATCGAACTTCCCTCCAACACATGCATACGATAGAGACGCCAAATCCCCCTTCGTCGGCGGACCTGATTCCCACAACGCTTCCAGCAAACGACACCGACCGTCTCCGCAGCTTCAAAGCCTTGGAGTCTTCACCACCACCATCACCACCACCTTCGCCTAATCC
>JAABUU010005649.1_pt1 | contig 13889 bp, 10 predicted proteins | sample 5559301 | NCBI WGS metagenome assembly JAABUU01 (sample SAMN10711884, study PRJNA513360) | rock metagenome | isolation source: Antarctica rocks | place: Antarctica: Victoria Land, Richard Nunatak white | reverse complement strand
GCTTTTCGTGGGACATGGACATAGCAATAGTTTTGACAGGATGATAGCGCTAGAGCCCTTTAGGCGTAGTGCCTCCGGGCGGAATAAATTACTTACTTACTTACTTACTTACTTACTTACTTACTTACTCCATCACAGAGCGCGTGCTGACGAGTTTCTTTTCGTCGACAGCAAACTTTTGTTCGAGATTAGAGATGCTGTGGAAGGTCTGGGGGCCCTCTGGGCTACTCAATGGGGTCAAGAGCAGGGCCTGTCGCTTCAACGCTTGCCTCAAGTCCCACTGGACTTAGAGAGTCGCTTTATAGACGCGCTTAGGCGCAATACACCAGAATCATTTCAGAGGTCGGAGGACTTCCCTCTGAAAGAAGGCTGGGACGCACTAGTGTATCACTTTGAAGAGGTAAGATGACTTTCCCTACCTTTGGACGAGTACACTGAATTGGATTGCTGAATCCACTGCAGAGTACAGTCAACTTCAAACCGGGGCAATATCCAAATCAAAGAATTCCCGGCGAAACTCAGTACCTGAACTTGGTCAAATGCACGTGGATCTTGCAGATGATCAAAGGAAGTTCTTGTTTTCGAGAAACAGGCCCGGTTTCGCTCTGGGCACGGTGTATCAAGGAAGCCGAAGAGGTTTGATGATCTACGACGTCATTACTAATGAGATCGAGCTGATTAAAACTATGATGCAGTCTGTTGTCAATGAATACAAGCGCATACGCCCAGGGCAACTGGTTCCACCAGAAGACAATGCCATCTTACGATTGAACGAGACCTACTTTTCAATCTGGGTGGTCGATCAAGACCGTCCTGGAATTCCTGTGCTAACAGACGAGATTCTTCTGGAAGAGAAGATTCTGAAGATGTAAATCTTTATTCTACCTCAAGGATACCTCTACTAAAATCATCAATAGTGCTCTGCCCAAACCTCCGGGAACTCGGAAGTCGAGTCTCACTATATTTTGGAAGAGTGACAATGAGTTACACGTTGTGCGCACGATCACGGACGAGCAAAATCCAGCGTTCCGTGACTCAAATAGTCAGTTCCACTTCCTTCAATGTCAGTATTCATATACTCTAGTTCAATCCTAACATGGAAGTCGATCAGGTTATGATATGAACACAGATCTTACCTGTTTCATTCCTCTTTATGCAGTGCCGGCGATGAGCGATTCGGCCACCAACAACAACGTGATTTTCTGCAATAGTCAAGGCCAAAGCGAGAGGCAGTATTCTCTTGGATCCTTCAACGGTCCGTCAGCATGCTATTGATATCATCCAAGATGGGAAGACTCGTAACTAATTCTTAGCAGATGTACTACAGTTCCAACGGGCCGTGTTAGGATATAAAGTCATGTTTGACAGGTGAGGTCCCTGCAGCCCTCCTCAATCAATACCTCACATTCTAACATCCTGACAGGGTGAACATCAACTGGTCTATTTATCTAAGATCTTTCGGATTCAGAAAGTCTGAAGAAGCAAGAAGTGGTCGGGTTCAAATCTGGCAAGCCAACCCTCTTCCACGCATTGTCTCAACCATGCCGTCATCTCCTACCTCAGGCAGCTACTTGAGTCCCATACAGAGTCAGACATCAAGTTTGGCAACAACCAAGTTGTCAATGTTGGCCACTGGAAATTCATCTGCGATCAGAACGCATGACGGCGCAGGCTTAGCATTGTCACCGCCTGACCTTCCCGCCGTGATCATATATACAATGTACGAAAAGAGATACACTTTTTTGTATCTACAACGTAAGTTTGAACTGCTCTGCCCTGCCGTCAGCTTCTCCGCTGGGCGCTGCTGAGTATTGAGACAGTAAATAGAGAGATCTATATCAATGATCATGCCTGCGCATGTCGAGACCCAAGCAAAGCTTGCTGCCGCGTTGTCATCGAAAGCACAAAGAAGCTAGATTTTAAAAGGCTCTCAGCACAGAAGGAAGCTGTTGATGGTCTGAACACGTGGGATCTCGCTCAATTTCGGTTACCCCGACACCAGGGCTTTGTGAACCTGGAGTCTCTCAGCAATCTCAAATACATTTGTCTGGGATTCCCAACTGTGCAAGGTAAACCCAGCCTCTTTCTCTCATCCATGCATATGTGCTGATCGACCGTCCGTGGCGTGGCAGATCGGGAAGCCTTTCAAGCAAAATTCAATCTGACTGTTGAGCTGCGAGATCTGGATCTGGATGAGTACCAGAAAAGCCTGGCGGAGCTCAAACGGAGGGCGAGTTCTTGCGCGAGACCGACGCCTTCGAAAGCCTGATGGTGCGCGTTCCGGGTCTCTATAGATATTGGTCTTGTAACCCCGGGACCCCTGCGTACACTTCTGTAAATTTGAACATTTCAGCGTGGGTCGAGCCGTGTACCGAGCAAAGTTGGCAAAGGGAGTTTTTGCTCTACTCTACTCTGACTCTGACTCTTAGTCTTCTCCCCACCACCCAAATGCCTCGCCAGTACCTGTCCCCATGGACGCACGCGTACCGTGACCCATCTGCGAACGAACAGGCGGAGCCTTGCCTCAACTTACCTTACCTTACCATATCTGCAGCGGTGGAACCCGTTTCGGTTCGCGTAGAGTACTCGCGTCCGGAAACACGGAGTCACATGTTTTCCATAGGTACCTATAGGTAAGGTAAAGTAAGTACTACTAAGGTACCTTAGGTAAAGAGTTAAGTTATACGAAGTACCTAAGGTAAGTTACTGCAAACGGTGGCAGCCTAAACCGGAGGACCGGAGGGGGATTTCCCGGCCACAACATATTAAGGTAAATTACAAAGCGAGAAAAGGTTAAAAGGAACGTTGAGTGAGTACCTTAGGTAGGTAATAATGGAGTATTTGCTGAAAAAGGTCAAGTATGGTGAAAACATTATTACTCTTTCTGTCAGCTAGAACGCAGGTCTGCCATTGCAGCTCAACAAGGGTTTCTGGAAAATCTCCCATCAGTTTTGAGAAAATTCTAATGCTGATTTAAGCGGGACCTTTTCTAGAATGCCAAGCACCGTACCCCCATGATACTTGTGATTAAGTGAGAACACGGCTGAAAATAGTGCCCTGACCCAAGGTGTTTCATTATGTCTTATCTTAAATTAGAAACAATCCCTCCTCAATTTCTTCCAGTCAGTAGCAATTCACCCAGCATTTATAATCATCAAATTTTTCTCTATCAAGCAACAACAAGTTCTCTTGACATTCTTTGCTCTTCTAGCTTGCTCAGTCAATACTAGTTGACTCTTGACATTGCTGCTGTTATTTACTTTCTTGATCTGCTGAGCTGTCCATCTTGCTTACTTAGCTTATTCATCTCTTATCATGCATCTATGTCTTTGAAGCTTTACTTCTCTCATTAATGATGAACAGTCATACTCAATTAGTTTCTCACAAGAAGAAGTTCTCATTCTTTTGAAGTTATCATGATTCATTAAAACAACACAGAAGATGAGTAATTAAAGTAAATGAAAGAAATATGTATCTTAACATTTTACTGAACATTACAGACAGCACTGAAAGCAACTCATTGAGAAAGATACAGTAAAGAAGAAATATGTTAATTTTATAAAGAAGAATATCTTTATGATGTTGACAAAATGAACAAGATAACACTTTAGAGTGCACTGCAAATGCAGATAGCTGATTGAAAAATAGACATTGCATATTTTTTAAAGAAGATAGACTTAATCTTCTTATACATTGTACTAAAGAAGATATCATGACATTTCTTAAATAAATGCTGAACTTTTATTCTTAAATGTGAAAGAGAAGCAGTCTTCATGAATACTGAAGAGTATAATGCATATTATATTGAAAGTCTGTCAGTCACAGTCTGCATGCTAAAGTAATGAATGAGATTAATGATGTATGAATTACACTTACTTTCTGTAGAAAAAGATAAATAATGAGTTTATCATAATACATTGATGAGTACTTAATCAGAAAGTACAATCTTGATACAATGATGCAAGAAAAGTCAGTTATAAATGTTAATGACATCTTTCTTATTCTTCATCATCACTGAGTTCTTAACACTTCAATATTTCTCAATGAGCAACAACAATTACAGCTCACTCTGTTGCTACTTCTTTCTGTGTATACTGTCACTCAATCAAAAGCATTGATGTACAAGATGATAAATAGAAGAGTGTAATGAGAACATTACATTAATTAGAAGATTGATGAGAACTTTATTAATGAAGAGAATAAGCTTAACTTAAACTGAGAAGTGATCAAGACTCTCTGCTATGAGAATGTCACTCTTGTTTTCTTATTAAATTTAAATAAAAATTGAGATGTTCTTGTAATGAAGATAGCTCTTAAATATATAAAAGAATAAAAAATGAAGCTTAAGTCATAGATATCTATGTATGCTCAGTTCTTAATTAATTATTAATGTTTAATTAATAAAATCTACATTCTCACTGAAGTTGACACTCTTATTTTTAATTTAATTATACTTATAATTGCTCTTGCAATTCTTGACAATGCATTTAAATCTGAGATCAAAACTGTAAAATAACTCTTATATACTTGAGTTAAGGCATCATGCTGAAGCTTGCACTTCTAATAAAAAAAAGAAAAGTTAAAAACTTCAGTTTTTCATTAAGCTAAACTCTCTGTCACTGAGATTCAGACATTAAATGTCAAGACTTTACATTATTATATTTATCTTTACTATCTTCAGTGATTAGGCTTTACAGCAGAATTCATACAGATTTTATGTGCATATAATATTTAATAAGAAACAGATGAAGCAGTCAACAATATGTACAAATATTCTCAAGAAATGCTTCTTCTGAATACTTTATATTAATATGTATCAGTTTGTGAACCCATGAGCCTCTTATCTATAAGAGGCTGATGAGTAAGGTATGTGGCAATGTGAGACACTATGTTACAATAGCTATTCAATGAAGTTCTGATGTTAAGGTCTTGTATTGATAAAGATTAATAACTAAGAAACTTAAAAGATTTGTATGTAAAGACTGTCTATATAGTACTTTGCTTATCAATCATTTCATGAGAAATTCAGCTATGATTTGATATGAGTGCATAGTGATATCATAACAATTGTCTTCTCTTCTATGTGCTGGTTCTTCAGTGCATTGACATATTGCTGATGTTATAGATATGTCATGATTGTGTGAAACCAGGCCAGCAAGATGTAAGCAATGATTTGCTTAACTTCTTACATATTTTGCTTGTTGCCTATCTTAGCTAGGCTGATGATCTTGTGCAATACTTCAAGTTTGCTGCATTTAAATAGGTGATGATTCAGCTTTGTTTGACAGTGAATAACATGCAAAACATAAGTGAGATCAACTTTTCTTTGTTTTCAAATTGATTAGATCAGTGATCTCTTTGTTTAATCACAATATATAAGAAATTCTTTCTCACACACAACTTGCACTCATTTCTTCTTCAATATCTTAATATATTAAAGTCATAGCAACTCCATATCTCTGATCAGCACTTTTCTCTCATAACATCTTGTAAACAGCACAATAGCAACAGCACAGCAACAGTGACATCATGATCATCAAGAAGAATAAAAGAGATGTTCTTTTCACTGTGTCTTTCATTAAGAATTCAGCAGAATTATCAGTGATTTCTGTACATATAGTATTTAAGACATCAACACATTTTAACAATGTTGCAGCCTAAGAGATGTACCTGTACAAGTACAAAGAAACACAATGATAAATCTTTAGATTTTCATTGCTCTCATCATCAGACACTGTTCATCAACACAGTCTTAAATGTTAACAAGTTGACAAACTCATCAGAGTCAGTTCTGAAGACTAAATCTGTAAGAGCTAAGTCAGTAAAGAATGCAATGAGCACTGTAAGTAACATTGTTGACATACTTGCTTTGCTGAAATGAAACTCAGAAATGAAACAAGACAAAGATGAATACTGTGCATGAGAAATATAAGTGTCTCAAAACAAATCTGTCAACAAAATGCTTACACAACAACAATAAGATGCATGCTCTGAATAGCATTGTTGCACAGAAGAGACAGCAACAGAGATCTTGCTGCTGCATGTAAATGTGATTATATTTACTCAATTTTTTCAATGATGAAATGCTGCCTTTTTACACCTCATCTCTGCTTCTTCAAGTCACAGATAAGCCATTGTTAACAGATCTGATTGAAAATGCTCACTTAATGATTATTGCTGCATCACTGATATTACAGAACATCATCTTTACAATGTAATTGATTTGTCAGAAATCTGTCATTCAGAAAAGTACTGAGCTCAAGACTGCAATCAGCAAACATCTTTCTGCTCTGTGTTGCACATCACATTTTTCTTCTGTAATAGTGTCATTGCACACATTGCATCTTAATTTCATTTTTGCCTCAGCCCTCAAAGATGTTGCTGCTTCATAATATCATACTCTTGACAATTTCTCTATCTTCTTGTTCATTCACACTGACATCATCTCAATGCCACATCATAATCATTACATCAACAACAAATTAAATTCTCTCTGTTGTCTCTGCTGTTCAAAACATATCAGCAACAACATCAGTCAATGCAACATTGTTGAGAATCAGAATTGTGACTATTGCAAGACACTTTAAAAGCTGTGCAACTCAGTTTGACAGAAAGTTTCTTGTTATTTTGTGATGCATTAACAATAATAGGTTTCTGCATTCTTTAATTGCTGAATTAATAACTTGTATGTACTTGCCAATCATATTGTCATCATGACAGTCAATGATGTTCATCAGCCTCAGCTTCAGCATCATCTCAATTATATGCAGATGTCATTCATTAAGCATGTCATCACCTATATTACTTATGTTGCTGAGCATCACAGCAGTCATTACAAGTCTGCAGAGATTCACAATCTGTTGTTGCTCATGATTTAAGAGCAGTGAGCAGTCACTGTGATGCAGACATTTATATTGAACATCTTTTACTTTATGATTTGTTCTCTTAATTTTCTTGCACTTTGCTGTCATCATCATGTTGCTTACTTCACTTCAAGTGTGAGCTTCTCTTTCTTCAGTTAAGTAACAACATTTTGAAAAGCTCTCACAACTCAATGCTGCAGCTCAGTTACTTCAACAGCAATCACAACACTAATAAATAGTCACTGTTCTTGTCTTCTGCTTCTGATAGTGATGCAGATGCAGAGATAACAGAGTGATTTAATAGCATTTTGCTGATGTGTTGATTATGTTTGGCTTCACTTCTTCTAGATAATACTATATAGAATATTTTCAATAAAAGTTTTTAATTTCTTAAACTTCATTTATGCTTCCACTTTCTCTCTGTTCTTGCATCATATTCTTGTCACAACACTTTTACATTTCTTATATTCTCTACTTAAAGTCACTTATTGTATTCTGTCAGATACTCTACTCACTTAACTTCATATTGTAACTGTTCTCTTCTTTATCTCTTGCTCAAGATATCTTTGATCTCATATTCTTTCTCATTGTTTATGAGGTTCAGAAAGGGCAGTTCTGACAAAGAATTATTGTTTAGACAACATTTATGAGACTTTAGATATGAAATATAAAATACATTATGAATTCTGTAGTGAGCAGGCAGGGTCAGTCAGTATGCTTGTTTGTTAATAAGATTAACAATTTGAAAAGACTTAATGAATTTGTGCAACAGTTTCTTGCTTAATCTGTGTTGCTTCAAGTTCTTGATGAACAATAGCATCAGATTGCTGACATTGTAGCTTTTTTGAACATGATTTTTGTCAAAGTACTTGGCTTGCACTTTCACAGTGACTTGTCATCACTTTATCATTGTGACACAGATTTTCTTCATTTACTGTGCTCAGTCTTTCACTGCTGGCACCTCCTCTTCACAGACATTGTTCTCAACATTTTGGGCAATTCTTAAATGATAGCTCATTAATGCCTCAAATAATGTTCAATTAATCATTGCATGTTTTCTGTTTGCATATGCAAACTCTGTCATTAACAGAAAGAACACTCAGTTGTCTTGTTCTTCACAACAGTAACAACACAGATAATGTTCTAGAGTTTGATTCTGTCTTTTAATTTGATCATCAGTTTGTGAATGAAAGGCAGTGCTTAATCTTTGCTTCATTTAAAGTTGATAACAGAATTCAGATCAATATGCACTGATAAAGATTGACTCTTAATTTAAGACAATATTTCTGAGTTCTTCATAGCAATATATGATCTGTTCAATATATATGTTAGCTAACTTGATCACAGTGAGTTTTTTAGTGACAGAAATATATTGAGTCATCTTTGTGAGACAATTCACAATTATCAGTATGAAGTCATAAACATCAGTTTCTCATCTGCTAGGCAGCAAGCCAGTGATTATGTTTATTGTTATCTTCTTTCATGATTGAGTAGATAGTGACAACAACTGTAATTTGTCATATAAGCAGTGTCTTAATACTTGAATTCTTAAACATACAGCACACAAAGCAACATATTCTTGAACATCATTCATCATATTGACTCAGTAATACTTTCTGAACAACAGATTGATCATTCTGTCTACTTCATAATGTTCTGCTAAAACATCATCATAATGCAGCTTTATGAGCTCATTCTTAACAGCTTCATCAAATAATATGTATATCTTGCTTTTGTAATGAAGTAGTTCAGTGAAATTAAACATTCACAGACTGTCACTGATGTCTTGATGACTGCAGTTACTCTGTGATTTCAAGTCTTGTTGCATCTTTACTGTTAGAACATCAGTGTTCTGCAAGAGATGAACAAGTTCAAGAAAGAATGATTGTCTTTTATTATGTACTGTTTTGCTGTCAGTCACTTTCTAAATCAATGTATGTGAAATGAACTGTTTGCAATCAGTAATTTCAGCAACAGAGTTAAGCAGCTTTTCTGTTATGTTGCACATAGATGAACTAAACATATAGTCATTGTTCTCTGATTCATTCTTAAATAAAGACTTTCTAAATCTTCTGTTGACTTGTTCTTAACAGTCATAGTCTTCAGCCTGAGTGCTTAATCAATATTCTTTTAATAAAACAGTCAGCATAATTTGCAGATCTAAGCTTCAAGTGTTGATCTGACTAACTAGAACAGTAATGCTTGATTTTAACTCTTAAGATAATGTGATCAGCTTTTATTGCAATGTTAACAGCAACCTGTTCATGTTCTTCTTAACTTTGTAGTCAGAGCATCTCAACAACACATTAATGAGGTTTGTCTTTTCTGATCAATGTGTGATTATAAAATCATAAGCAGCTAGCTTCATGACTCAGTGTGCTTGTCTTTTATTTAATGATTTTATGTTCATATAACTCTCATAGATTATTGTGGTTCATGAGTACCTCAATGAGATAATGACTACCCTCAAGATAGTGTTATCAATGTTTAAATGTCTTCACAATTGTCAACAATTCTTGATCATGAGTTTCATAGCATATTTCAGTTAGATTTAACTTCCTTAATCAGAAGACAACAGAGTGTCATTGAGCATTTATTTAAAGCTGTGAGTAGATACTCATTAGCTCAACTATTAAGACATCAGTTTCAATTCAAGCTCTTAGCTCTGAGTTAAAGTGCATCAAAATAAATATCTGTGTAAAGATGTTGCAAAGCTTGCAAAACACTTACACTGTCATTTATGATCACTCAAAGACATCTGTCTTCTTGTCATTCTTGCTGTCTTTTAACAGGCCAGTCAAAGAAGCAGTAATCTTAAAATATTTCTGTATAAAGTGATGATAAAAGTTTGCAAACTCTAGAAATATTTGTATTTCATAATAGCTTCTAGATACTGATCATTTCTTTATGATTTTGATCTGTTGTTGATTCATCAAAACATCAGTAATGAAGATAATAAACTTAAGAAATTTCATCTGTATAGTATGAAAAGCACACTTCTTTAGATTTGCATACAATTTAAACTGTCAAAGTTGCTTCAGAATTTGTTTCACATGACTCTGATGTTCTTCTAGGAAACTGAAATAGATCAAGATATCATTCAGATATATTACACAAAAGACATCAACTAGCTCAGTCAATGCTCAGTTGATATAGGCTTGAAAAGTTGCTGAGGCATTAGTCAGTTTAAATGACATGATCATGTACTTAAAATGATTATAGTATGTGTAAAACACAGTCTTTTACTCATTGTCTTTCTTGATCCTGATGTGATGATAAGCATCCTTAAGATCTAGTTTGATGAACATCTTGACTTCACTTAAACAATCAAGTATCTCACTAATCAGCAACAGAGAATGACAGTTCTTGACAGTAATCTTGTTGAGATCTCTGTAATCAATACATAGACATAAGCTCTCTTCATTTTTTAAGACAAACAGAACTGATGCTTCTGTAGAACTGACAGAATGTTGTATTTATCTCTTCACTAAAACATCATCTAGATATTCTCTAAGCACTTATAGCTCTGTTTTCAACAGATTGTAGAGTGAATCATAGAATGATTCATGTCTCTCTGTCTTTATGACATGATCATGATCTTAATGAGATGATAACTTGCTGACATTCTCTTCAGAGAACACATCTGCATATCTGTTATATTGCTGAGATAGTGTTGACATTTTACTGACAATATGTACAGCAGTTGTTGATGAACCTGACTTAGGCATCATCAATAATGTATAAATGATGAGTTGATTTTGAATGTTGTTGATAAACACTTCAGGCTCATCAATAATCAGAGGCATTTGTTTTATTTTATAGTATCATGTGCACAAGTCACAATCAATATAAATGTGTTGTCATTTCAGATCTGAGAGGCCAAAGATGAGTTCAGGTTCATTCTTATTTAAGATATAGAACAACTGCTTTTCAGTTTGCTTTTATTCTTAACTGTTAGTGAGTCTATGCTTCACTCAATATGCATCATAACAGTAGACATGTTATCTCTTTAGAAGCTCTGATCTCAGAAGTTCTGCATCAACTTATGTCAGTTAATGAGCAACAGCATATTGCTAAAACATCACATTGATTTCTGCTGCAGTATTCAACAGTACACTGACAGAGATTCAACTGAATTCAATTCAGACTTAATCTTTCATTACAATGCTAAATTTCTTTATGATCTCTGATCTAATTTTTGTTGCTGAAGCACAGTTAACAAAGCTCTGTCTTTTTTTGTCTTGACTGCATTAATCTTAATGTGATTAAGATTTTTTGAGAGACTTCTGCAGTCCTTTATAAAATGGCCTGACCTTTCACAGTTATAGCAGCCATTCTTCTTGACATCAGTCTCAAAATAGAATTTACTTGCATTATCATGATGACTTGATTTTGTAGTCTTAGAATTGAGATGATTGTTCTGCTGTGACTTTGTTGTCTAAGTGAAAGAATGTAAGCAGTGCTCATAGATTTTCTTGATGATGTGACTTCAAACTGTGTAATTATCTGCAGATCACTAATTAATCTCTAGCTTAGTGATCAGAACTATTAAACTTTTTCTTGTCTTTAAGAGATCTTGATAATTAATTAAAGCTGCTTAAATCTCTGATCAAAGTTTTATAAAAAGATAACTTGTTCTCTGTTTCTCTGTATAACTTGAGAGCTGATCTTTCAGCATGTCAAGATATGTTGCAAAAGCTTAAACTGATTAAGTAGATTTCTGCATGACTTTCAAGTATTTCTGTACTGTGCTAAGTCTGCAGTTCACTGAGTTCTCAACAAGATTGAGCAGAAACTCTGAAAAGAATATTCATGATTTGTTATTTAGAAGTTTGTTCTCATTGATGTGACAAAATCATGCATCTCAAGATTCTTCTGCTAAGAACTGCATAGCAAAGAGAATTTTATCATGATCACTAAAGAAGTTTTTAGGAATCAAGCAGAATGCTGTCACAGCACTGTATATAAATTCAGTATGTTCATAAATGAACTTCTCATTATATGTGAACAAGTTCTTTAGCTGTTGCATCTATTTTGCTGAAAGTGCATACACAACTTCAGATGCATGTTGCTTTGTCAAACTTAAAGAGCTAATGAAAGTATAAGAAGATTCTGTATGCAGTTCTCTCTCAGGTAAGACTTAAGAATCTTCATCTCTCAGAAGTTTATTGATCTTGTTATGCATGTTAGACACTTACAATTCACAATTGATTTTTATGAGTCATCATCTTTTCTTGTTATTGATCTGTCTAATTTCAGCCAGACAGATCTGTTCATCTAAATGTTAATTCTTCTTCTCTACAGCCTAAATAACAGCCTGAATCTCTGCAGATTCTCATTCTTCAGAAATTAGTTAAGCCTCAATACAGTCAGAGAATGACTCTATCTCATTTTGCTGGCTTCTAGTCTGCATATTGCAATGTAATGGATTGCCACCCTTTGAAAAGAAAGAGTTGTTAAAATTGTGAATTCATAAGTCTCTTATCTATAAGAGGCTGATGAGTAAGGTATGCAGCAATGTGAGACACTACATTACAACAGCTATTTGATGAAGTTCTGATGTTAAGATCTTGTATTGATAAAGATTAACAACTAAGAAACTTAAAAGGTTTGTATGTAAAGACTGTCTATATAGTACTTTGCTTATCAATCATTTTGTGAGGGGTTTGGCTATGGTTTGGTATGAGCGCATAGTGATATCATGACACAGTTATTGCAACTCAGAATCAGCTTCAGCAGATTATGACTTACAGAGATGCTGAAATTTATTAAATATATATTAATGAGTAAGTTTAGTGTAATGTGTAAACAGCTTTTCTTAAGTGCTTTTCTTTCTCTGCTCTTTTTAAAGCAGTGACACATATGAGTCACTATGTTGACTTACAGATCTTAACAGAGCTTATTCTTACACAGATCAATGCTTTTAAGACAGATTTAGAAATTGTATAGCTTTGATAGCTGCAAGATTGTTTAATTTATGAAGTTTATGAAGAGTCTGACACTATAAAGAATGCATAAGCAGAAGAAACTAAAATATATTAGATGTATAAGAAGACTGATGATGTTCTTAAATGCATAAAGACAAAGTTGTGAAAGTCAGTTAGACAAGAAGTTTGACAGCATTTCTTCAATATAATTAACACAATAAAGATAAATAAACAACTTAATTCATCTTTTCTTGATTTAAATGACAAAGACTGAGAGTTTAAGACAGTGAAGCACTGTCTAGAAGAATGAAGATAGTTAATTAAACTCATCTGTAAAGAACTTTCTAATCTCAGTGATTAGATCAAATTTGATTACTGAATTTGCACTGTTGATATGTTAGTTGCTTTATATCAAAAGAGAGAATCTTCATGTTGATAAAAGTCAGATTACACATAAGAAATTTTACACAAAAAAGTGTTTAAGCCTGCTCTGTTTCTTATGGTCTGCACAAGAACACAGTGTATTTTCTGCTTTGAAAATTCAGATAAATTATACAAAGTTTGACTCTGCAATTATGTCACTATTTACAAAATGAGAAACTACATAGAGCTACATCTTAAGCATTACAAGCTGAATGATCAAATTTCTTGCCTCAATCCCAGATGTCAAAAGACTGTCATCATTCTTGATGATCAACTGCATTTTATGAGTCATGCTGCACATCAACATAGCTATAACATTTTCTGCAAACCTAAATATTAAAAGTCTCTCACACATATCTCATATCCTCAGTGCTGTTGCAATTGAAGAAGCTATCAGAAAAGAAAGTTCTTGAAGAGTGATATCTTTCTATTATTTTATTTTGTGACATCACAGAACTGCTTTTGTGTCCTCTAGTGCATTGATGACTCAAGGTGTTTCCTTTCAATATGAAATGTTCTTTGCAAAAGTGAGTGCCTTGATTAGGAAACCCTTGATCACTATTGGGTGCTGAGATCAGCTCAAAAATGTAGCTAGCTTCTTACCATTCTGCGCTGAACTGCAGATTTATACTATCACTATGTTCTACCTCAGTATTTTCCCGCCTTTTTTATCTGC
>JAABUU010005647.1_pt1 | contig 13889 bp, 14 predicted proteins | sample 5559301 | NCBI WGS metagenome assembly JAABUU01 (sample SAMN10711884, study PRJNA513360) | rock metagenome | isolation source: Antarctica rocks | place: Antarctica: Victoria Land, Richard Nunatak white | reverse complement strand
GCCCTTTGCTCAGCGCCCGGAAGGATGAGATGAGGCACCGGAGCTTCCCGCCCGCAGTGAACAGATTCACTGCCAACGTCAGATAACCGGCATCGGCGAGCCGATCTGCGGAACGACGCATGTTCGAGTCCAGCCCGAACAATTCATGTATCAGAACCACTCCGGGCCACGGTCCGTCGCCGCTGGGTACGGCCAGATAACCGTTCAGTTTCGACGATCCGCCGGTTACGGGGCTCAGTTCGGACAAATCGACATCGGTCACCGGATCACCATCCCTTGATAAAAAATCGTGCTCTGTCGCGGTTGGATCGTGCTCTATCGGTTGGGTCATGCTTGACGGTCGGCGGTCATCGACCGCCGGTCGACTCCGTCATCGACAAGAATGCCCAAGGTCTGTAGACCGGCGGCGACGTCGGCGGCATCGATGGACCGGACCAGATGGTGGTTCACGATCAATCCATGCATGAGGCTCGACAGTACGTACGCTGCCGAACCCAGCTCCATGTCGTCGCGGATCTGACCTTGGACCTGCCAGGCCCGCAGTATGGCCTCGATGCTGATCAGTGACTCGCCGTAGCGCATTCCGGCCTGCTCGTGCAGATGTGGGTTGCGTACCGCCTCGGCCCAGGTCTGCAATGCCAGCCGGGTCAGGTCGTACTCGGAGTGAGCTGCCCTGCGATGCAGTGCCTCGACGAGCGAGTACACCAGTTCACGCGGGCTGGGCAGTGGTTCCTGCTCCGACGCGTTCACGAAAACGTCGCGCACCGTGGTCATGCCTTGTTCGGCGGTGGCGTCGATGAGATCGTCCTTGCTGCGGAAGTACCGGTAGACGGCACTGGAGGACATTCCTGACTCGGAGATCACATCGTCCATCGAGGTCTGATGAAAGCCGTTGCGGGAGAAACAGATCCAGGCGCTCGTGAGAATGTGCGCGCGGCGTCTGGTCTTGGTCTGCTCACTGAGGCGAGGCATCTGCAGATTCTAAACGAAAACGGACTTCAGCGTTTGGTGAGTGTCTTGGAGCGCGCCGGTCCCCGAGTCCGACGAGCCCGTTCAATTCGTGTGACGGTCCAGGAACGTCAGTACTTCGGTGTCGTCCACGCCCGGGAACACGCCCGGCGGCATGGCCGCCAACAGGTGGGAGTGCACCCGGGCACTGGGCCAGACCTTGTCCGCCCATCGGTTGGCCAATTGCGCAGGCGGCTGCAGGCAGCACGTCGGGTCGGGGCAACGAGACCGGGACCGCTCCCTGGTCTCCCGGCCACGCATCCACTTCGCGTCGGCGTAGGGCATTCCGACGCTGACCGAGAAGTCGCCGGCGGACGTTCGATCGACGATCGCCGTGCACCAGTACGTGCCTGAACCGGTATCGGTGTATTGCCGGTATGCCGCCGAGACATCCGGCTGATCGAATACGACCCTGGCGGTCCAGTACTTGCAGACCCGCTGCCCCTCGATGGCCCCCACCGCGTCACTCGGGAAATGCACACCGTCGTTTTCGTACGCCTTGTGGATGACGCCGGAGGACGAGATTCGCATGAAATGGACCGGCAGGTCGAAATGCTCGGTTGCCAGGTTCGTGAAACGGTGGGCAGCAGTCTCGTAGGAGACGGCGTACGCGTCTCGCAGGTCCTCGATGGCGATGTCCTTGGCCGCTCTCGCGGCCTGCAGCATGGGCACCGCCGTCCGCTGTAGAAGCAGCAACGCGGCCGCGAAATAGTTGATTTCCACCCGTTGACTCAGAAATGCCCCGTAATCGGCCGGCACCCGGTGCCCCAGTCGGCGTGGCCGAGAGCCTGGAGCGCGAGCGTACGAGAGTCGTGCTGTCCGAGTTGGGGATGCGGAAGGTAGACCCGGCGGTTCTCCAGATCGGTCACTGTGCGGGTGGACAAGCGTTGTACATCAAAGCGTTGCAGCTGGCTGCAGCCAATGCCACCCCGGATGATCTCAGCACCCTCCGCGCCGCCGCGGACAGATTCGAACCGGGGGCCACGGACCCGGACTTCTCGGGCGCTCTGTCAGCATTCTTGCGGGCCCTTGTCGGCATTTCGCACAATGCTCTGCTGATCAATCTCTCCGGGTTCCTGATCGACTCGCACATCACCCTGGCGGAAAAGGTGGCCACGCGATCACCGTCGGCCTGGGTGAACGTCGCCGGGGTCCTCAAGGCCGAGCGCAGTGCGATCGTCGAGGCACTCGAGAAGAACGACACACCCGCGGCCGAGACCGCGCTCCTGGCGTACACGCAGCATGCCAAGGATCTGGTGAGCCGGCTTGTCACCGACCGTCCGGACGAAATCGCCGCCACGAGCTGAGGCCGGCTCCGAGCAGGACGATCACAAATGGGCCCGGAACGGGCTGTTCATCCGGTCGACGGGCCGGCAGGCAACACAGGCAGAACAACGGCCCGACACTCGCCGAAACCAATCGACACTGCGCCGGCCCTGTTGGCCCTGGCCCGCAGCAGAACTTCATCCCCGTCCTCGAGGAAGGTCCGAATCTCCCCCGTCGGCAGTCTGATCGAGTCGCGGCCACCGTGGGTGAGTTCCAGCAGCGACCCGCGCCCGTCGTCGGTCGGGCCGGAAACAGTTCCCGTCCCCAGGAGGTCACCCGGACGCAGGTTGCACCCGCCGCTCACATGGTGAGTAAGGAGTTGCGCAACGCTCCAGTACATGTGCTCGGTGGAACTGAGCGCCAGCCGGTGTGGCGGAACTCCGTCGGCCCGCATCGTGGACGTGCTGAGCAGTACCTCGAGCTCCAAATCCAAACCGCCGATTCGCTGATCGTCGATATCGTCCAGATACGGCAGCGGCGCGGGATCCCCCACCGGTCGAATCGCCATGGCTGCGCGGAAGGGCGCCAACGCTTCCGGAGTGATCACCCAGGTGGATACGGTGGTGGCGAAATTCTTCGCCAGAAACGGTCCGAGCGGCTGGTATTCCCAGGACTGCACGTCCCTGGTGGACCAGTCGTTGAGCAGGCAGTATCCGGCGACATGCTCAGCGGCCCGACCGATCGACACCGGGCTCCCCTGCTCGGTCCCGGTACCCACCCACACCCCCAACTCCAGTTCGAAATCCAATCGGCGACTAGGAAGATACGAGGGTGCCGGATCGTCCGGACCCTTGAGTTGGCCGCTCGGCCGGCGGAACGGAATTCCGCTCGGACGCACGGTCGATGCGCGTCCGTGGTAGCCGATGGGTACCCATTTGTAGTTGGGCGGCAACGGATCCTCCGGGCGGAACAACTCACCGACAGCGGTCGCGTGATGGATGCCGGCGTAGAAATCGGTGTAGTCCCCGATCGTCACCGGTAGGGCCGGCCGCGCATCGGCCACGGCACACAACATGCCGGCCACTGCCGACTCGTTGATCGTCCGCCGAGTCAACAGGGCCGACACCCTGGCGCGCAGGGCCTTCCGGGGCTCGGCGCCCAGTTCGAACAATCGGTTCAGGCTGTTCTGCGACGCTGCCGCGGCAGCAGTCTGCGCCGCCCCGGACAGCAGCCCGCTGTCGGCCAGGGCCCGCAGGTCCAGGATTTCGTCGCCGATCCGAATACCGCCCCTGCGGCTCGAATCGTTCTGGCTGTCGGCGGTATTCGCGAAAATTCCGAAGGGAAGGTTCTGGATGGGAAACTCGGGGTGACCGTTGGCAGACTCGACCCAGCTATCGAGGTCGGTGCGGTGGGTATCGTCCATACCGCCGGCCGCGTCGGCGCTCATGTCGTTGCCGTCGGAAAACGCCTGTCCAGGCCGATCCAGCAATCGGCGTAGTGCTGCTGCAGCTGCGGCAGCAGCGCGGCATACCTGCTGACCCGCTGCGGGAACCGGGTTTCGAACATGAATGCCATCGTCCCGGCTAGCTTCACCGGACCCAGTTCGACGGAGGAGGCCCGTTCGAAAGCCTCGGTGTCCGGGCCGTGCGGTTGCATGGAATTGTGCAGGCTGAATCCTCCCGGCACGAACCCTTCCGGCTTCGCCTCGTACACACCGTGGATCAGACCCATGAATTCGCTCATGAGGTTCAGGTGATACCACGGTGGACGGAATGTATTCTCGGCGACCTGCCATCGATCCGGGAATATCACGAAATCGACATTTGCTGTTCCCGGTGTCTCCGAGGGGGAGGTGAGCACGGTGAAGATCGATGGATCCGCGTGGTCGAAAAGCAGCGGACCGACCGGCGAGAACCGGCGCAGATCGTATTTGTAGGGTGCGTAGTTGCCGTGCCAGGCCACCACGTCCAGTGGAGAATGGTCCAGATCGGTGCACCACAGGGCCCCGCCCCACTTGACGTACAGCCGGGATGGCGCGTCGACTTCCTCGTACGCAGCCACCGGAGTGAGGAAATCCCTCGGATTTGCCAGGCAGTTCGCCCCGATCGGTCCGCGTTCGGGCAGCGTGAACGAGCCGCCGTAGTTCTCGCACAGATAACCACGCGCCGGTCCTTCGACGAGTTCCACCCGGAACTTGACGCCCCGTGGAATCACCACGATCTCGCCGGGTTCGGCTTCGATGATGCCGAATTCCGTCCAGAACCGCAGGCTCCCCTGCTGAGGCACGAACAGCATTTCGCCGTCACCGTTGTAGAAATACTCATTCGTCATCGACCGCGTGATCAGAAAGATGTGGTTCGCAGCACCTGCCATCGAGAAGACGTCGCCGCCCGAAGTGATGGTGCGCACTCCGGTCAGAAGGGTCAGCGCCTCGTCCGGCACCGGAATCGGATCCCACCGCATCGGCCCTGGCGGCACCTCCCAGGCCACGTCCGGAGCGGTCAACCACAGTTCCGATTCGACCTTCCGAAATCTTCCCCAATGCCGCACCGTCGGCCGGATTCGGTACAACCACGATCGCTCGTTGCTCCGTCGCGGCGCCGTGAACGGTGAGCCGCTCAACTGCTCGGCATACAGGCCGAAGGCGCACCGTTGCGGTGAATTCCGCCCGATCGGGAGTGCCCCTTTTCTGGCCTCGGACTCGAAACCGTTGCCGAACCCCGACTGGTACTCGAGCTTGGAGGCCACCGGTTCACCGCCCGCAACTTCGTTCCCGGCTTCCGCCGTGGCGAATGACCGATCGGTCATGGTCTTCTCCGTTCTGCGCCTGACGGCAGACGTTCCCGACTGATCATAAATTCCCACGCAACGACTGTTCGCGCTCGATGGCTTGGAACAGGGCCGAGAAGTTTCCGATGCCGAACCCCAACGAGCCGTGCCGTTCGATGAATTCGAAGAATACGGTCGGCCGATCACCGATCGGCTTGGTGAAGATCTGCAACAGATAGCCGTCCTCGTCCCGATCGACCAGAATCCCGCGCTTCTGCAGTTCCTCGATCGGTGCTCTGACGTTTCCGATGCGGGCGCGCAGTTCCGGATCCTGGTAGTAGGAATCGGGCGTCGTGAGGAATTCGATTCCCTGCGCACTCAGCCCATCGACGGTGCCCAGGATGTCGTTCGTCGCCAGCGCGAGATGCTGCACCCCCGGACCGGTATTGAACTCGAGATATTCGTCGATCTGTGATTTCCTTTTCCCGAGGGCCGGCTCGTTGAGCGGAAACTTGACCCGATGGTTGCCACTGGACACCACTTTGCTCATCAGGGCCGAATACTCGGTGGCGATGTCCTCGCCGACGAACTCGGCCATGTTGGTGAAGCCCATGACCCGGTTGTAGAAGCCCACCCACTCATCCATCTTGCCGAGCTCCACGTTTCCGACGACGTGGTCGAGTGCCTGGAAGAGCCGCCGCGGTGCGCCGGCGGGTTTGACGAGGGTTCCGGTACGGGAAACGTAGCCAGGCAGGTACGGACCCCGGTAGGCCGAGCGGTCGAGAAGCGTGTGCCGGGTCTGTCCGTAGGTCGCGATGGCAGCCCGACGGACGGTGCCGTTCTCGTCGGAGACGTTGTTGGGCTCCTCGAGCACGGTCGCTCCCTGGGCGCGGGCGTGCGCGATGCACTTGTCCACGTCGGGCACCTCGAGCGCCACGTCCTGCACGCAGTCGCCGTGCCGCCGGTGAACATCGGCCAATGTGCTGTCGGGTGCAACAGCCCCGTTGAGGACGAAGCGCACACCGCCGCTGCGGAGAACGAACGACTTGTGGTCGCGATTGCCGGTCTCGGGTCCCGAATATGCGACCAGCTCCATGCCGTAGGCGGACTGGTAGTGCTGCGCGGCTTGGGTGGCATTGCCGACGACCCAACCGATCGAGTCCCAACCGATCAACGGAAAAGGGTCGGCCGCGGCGTCGTACTCGACAAGACCGACGAGTTGACGCAGTTCGTCGAGGTTGAGATCGGCAAGCTTCTCGTCGCTGGTCAGCGTCTGCTCGATGGTCATCGGCCGGTCTCCTGGTATGCGCCCGACGCGGCCGGGTCGCCGCAGTCCCGAGCCATGAAACTCCGACCTGGCCGGCTGCACAACGATGACCTTTTCCGCTACCCATTCTGTATTCGCTGCTCAGCTCATGGCCGGGCAAGCTCTACAATCTGTCCATCTGATCGACTGACCGAGGAGACCGATGGATTCCTACCGTCTGGACAACCTGGATCTTCGGCTGCTGACAGTGATGCAGGAGAGCCCGCGGGCCGGCGAACTGGAACTCTCCCGACTCGTCTCGGTCGCCCGAGCGACCGTTCACGCCCGGCTGCAACGGATGCAGGAGGCCGGAGTGATCGTCGGCTACGGTCCGGACCTCGATCTGGCCGCGGCCGGATATGCGGTGGCGGCATTCGTCACGCTCGAGATCGCCCAGGGAGCCCTGGACGAGATCACCGGCGATCTGCAGCGCATCGTCGGAGTGCTCGAGGCGTATGTCACGACCGGCGCCGGCGATGTCCTGTGTCGGGTGGCTGCACGTTCTCACCACGATTTGCAGGCCACGCTGCTCAGTTTGAGCCGATGCTCATCGGTGGTCCGATCCACCAGCGTGGTGGTCCTGTCGGAGATCGTGCGCAGGCGCACCCTGCCCCTGCTGGCATCCGGCGTCACCGGAGGATCCGGGCGCGCTCCGGCGTACCGCGACTGATCCGACGAGCGCGCAAACAGAAACGCACCCTTGCGTATGGCCGTGGCCTGTCCTAGCCTTGCGACGACCGTCACGACGGGTCGTTCACCAGAACTTCTGGATCGGTGGCAGACGTCGCCCCTGCATTCCATCGTCGTTCGCACTCGAAAGGCCGTGCTGATGAGGAACATCCGGATAGAGCAGGGACTTCTCAGCGGCGCAGAACAGGACGGCGTCCACCGGTTCCTCGGTCTGCCCTTCGCGCAGCCGCCTGTCGGTGAACTGCGTTGGCAGCCGCCGAGACCCCCCTCCGGATGGGATGGCGTGCGAGACGCCACGAAATTCGGCAACGCTGCCATCCAAACGGCGAACACCGGCTTCGACGTCGGAGCATCGCAGAGCGAGGACTGCCTCTACCTCAACGTCTGGACGACGGATCCCGATCCTGCATCGCGGCAACCGGTGATGGTGTGGATGCACGGCGGTGGATTCCTCAATGGAGCCGCCTCGATGAAGTTGTGGACGGGCGAGGAGTTAGCCCGCCGCGGCGTCACCGTGGTCTCGGTCAACTATCGCTTGGGCGCTTTCGGATTTCTGACCCACCCCGACGTCGGGTCGAACTTCGGCGTGCTGGACTGGGTCGCGGCGCTCAGCTGGATTTCGAAGAACATCCAGGCATTCGGCGGCGACCCTGACAATGTGACGATCTTCGGACAGTCCGCCGGAGGTGCGGCCGTTCGCGCGCTCCTTTCCACCAAAACGGCAAAGGGCCTTTTTCATCGCGCGATCATCCAGAGCGCCGGTTTCGAGGATTACGCAGTCGTCGACTCCCCGTCCTACCAGAGGTCCGCCGCCGCTACCGAGAAACTCTTCGACCAGTTGGGCAGCCACGACATCGACGTGCTGCGGCAGGTTCCGACCGAGAAGGTGCGGGCGGCATCGCTGGGCCCTGTCCGGTATCTTCCCGCCGACCGGGCAGGTGCACACCCCGGCCAACCTTGTCTGGTATCCGATCGCCGACGGCGACGTGATGGACGACGGTTTCACCGGATGGCCACCTGAGGTGCCGGTGATGTTGGGCTGCACGCAGAACGAGGCCAGATTCTTCGTCCAGCCCACTCTGCTGTACGCCCACCCCGAACTCGATCCGGCTGCGGTGTATACCCAGGCCACGCTCGAACACATGAGCAAGGCCCTGGGCGGAAATCGGAGCCCGGAGATACTCGCGCACTTCGCGGCCTCCGGCCTTTCCGCCTACGAAGCGCTGGCCGAGCTGATCACGGTCGCGGTCTGGCACGAGCCGGCGTCCGCGACGATCGAACGGTTGACCGAACTGGGTCGCACGCCCTTCTTCTACCGCTTTGCGCGAGTGTCCCCGGGCGCCCGCCAATCCGGCCTGCTGGCCAAGCACAGTGCCGAGATCCCTTACCTGTTCGGCAGTATGGTTCCGCCGCAGGTATACGAAGACGTGGACCGGGATGTTTCGAACGCGCTCCAGCACGCTTGGACAGAGTTCGCCCGAACCGGAACACCGCGAAATCTGGACGGGTCCCCGTGGGAGAAATCCGACCGGAGTGCTGCGCGGCTCACCGTGATCTCCGATTCCAATTCGTCCGGTCCCGTCGAGCCCGATCCACTCACCGACCTGATCGGCTCCGCGCGCCGGCCGGCGACCGTCGCATTCCGGGAACACAAATGATCACCTTCCGCACGAACACTTCTCGCACGCTGAGCTACCACCGGCGCGGCGACGGTCCACTGGTGGTCATGCGTCCCGGCGGACCCGGCCTCGACCCCGAAACGTACTTCGCCAACAGCGGGCTCCAGGGGTTGTCTGCGCTGGTGTTCTGCCCGCGCGGCACCGGTAGGTCGGATCCACCACCGACGCCAGAGGGATACCGGATGGCCGGATATGTCGAAGATGTCGAGGAACTTCGGTTGCACCTCGGAGTGCCGACACTGACTCTGTACGGCAGCAGCCACGGCGCTTCCACCGCACTGGCCTACGCCTGCGCATATCCGAACCAGGTCGCCCGGCTGGTACTTGTCAACGGTCCGGCGCGGGTGGACGCGCCATTCATGACGGCACTTGCCAACGCTCGCAAGCGTTTCGCGGCCACCGTTCCGGACGGCGGCGAGCGCCTCGCGGTAGCGGACGACGCCTTTGCAGTAATGCGGACGACCGGCGATGACATCACCCGTCGGAATGCTTTCAGAACTGTGATGATCGATATGTCGCACGTCTCGGTGTCGACCAGGCGGCCTTTTTGGAGCGGCTCTGCGCGGCGCCGATGAACTTCGCCGCCGCCGGCCCGATGGGCGCGGAAATGGTCGGCGGGCTCGACCTTCTGCGCACGGCCACCGCGATCACGGCGAAAACGCTGGTCGTCGGCAGCGAACTGGACACCCAGGTTCCCATCGAACACATGCGTGAGATCGCCGACAGCATTCCCGGTGCGGACTTTCTCCCGTTCGACGACACCGGTCACTTTATCGAGGTCGAGCACAGGAACCGTTGGGCGACCCTGGTCGGCAATTTCTTGCGGTCCTGACAGATCACCCGAGCGGCGCGGCCCACCGCCGGCCTTGCGTTACTTTCGCTGCACCTTGTTCAGGTACCGCTGCACGATGACGACGGCGATGACGAACACGCCGGTGACCACTGACTGGGCCGCCTGCGGCAGGCTGGTGCCCAGGTTGATGTAGCTGCTCACCGCGCCGAGCAGCAGCACGCCCGCCGCCGTGCCGATCAGCGATCCGGCACCGCCGGTGAGCAGGGTGCCGCCGATGACGACGGCCGCGATGGCGTTGAGCTCGAATCCGGTGCCGAGGTCCGGCGTGCCGGACTGGCTGTATCCGGCGGCGAGCACACCGGCGATACCGGCCAGACCCGCGGAGGCGACGTACAGCCGGATCTTGGTGCTCCGCACCTTCAGACCCATCAACGAGGACGCATCTTCGCTGCCGCCCAGCGCGTAGGTCGTCAGCCCGAACGAGGTCCGGGACAGCAATACGTGCGACACGAGATAGAGGACGAGCGCAATCAGAATCGGGTAACCGAGCGTGAACAGCGAACCGGTGCCGAACTTGTAGAAGGCGCCGCTCTGCGGCGCCGAGTAGACGTCGTTTCCGTTGTTGCTGACGAAGAAGACGAGCCCGCGGACGCCGTACAAACCGGCCAATGTCACGATGAAAGGCGGCAGGCCAACTCGCGCTATCAGCAGGCCCTGGACGAACCCGATCAACAGGGCCGCAGCGAGTGCGATCACAATTGCCAGGAACGCGCCTTTGCCGTAGCCCTTGTTCACGTCGAGCACCTTGGTGCACAGGATCGCGGACAGGGCGTAGACGGAGCCGACTGACAGGTCGATACCGCCTGTCACGATCACCAGCGTCATGCCGATGGCGATGATCGCCGGGAACGACACGGTGATCAGGACGTTGCGCAGATTGCCCGGCGTGCCGAATCCGCCGACGGTGACCGAGGCGAAGATGACGAACAGGACCAGGACGACGAGCGCACCGACACCGTCACGCTGCAGCAGGTGCGCGACCCGAGCCTTCTTCGACGTCGCCTCCAACGAGGCCTCGACACCGGCGCCGCGCGCGGAGTCGATCGAAAGTCCCTGGCTGTCGCCGCTGGTCATGAACGCGCTCGCTTCCGCTGGACGAGGACTGCGATGACGATGATGACCGCGGTCACCATCTGCGTCACCGCGTCACTGAAGTTGTGGAACGCCAGAGTGCTGCGCAGAACCTGCATGACCAGGGCCCCGGCGATCGTGCCGATGATGCGCACCCGCCCACCGGTCAGGGCCGTGCCGCCGACCACGACCGCCGTGATCGCATAGAGCTCGTAGCCGAGGCCGTTCGTGCTGGGGTCGTTCGTACTCGTGAACGTCGTCACGACCAGCCCGGCCCAGGCAGCGAGGAGCCCGCTGACGACGTACACGGCCAGCAACGTCTTGCGCACCGGAATGCCCGACAGGTAGGAGGCTCGAACGTTGTCGCCGATGGCGACGATACGTCGGCCGAAGATGGTGCGCCGCACCACGACTGCGATGATGATGACCGGGATCAGGGCGTCGTAGAACGGTGCCTGGATCCCCAGGAACGAGCCGGAACCGAATTTGAGCAACGTCGGGTCGGACACGCTCAGCGTGCTGGCCTGCAGCAGTACGGCGATGCCGCGCCCGGCCACCAGCAGGGCCAGGGTCGCCACGATGGGTTGCACCTCGAAGAAGGCCACCAGGGAGCCGGCGATCGATCCGACCACCATGCCGGCGATCAACACCAACGGCACGATGACGTAGGTCGGTAGGCCGGCATCGAGCGACTGGCCGATGACCGACGCGGAGATCGCCATGGTGGCACCGACCGAGAGGTCGATACCTTCGGTGCCGATGACCAGCGCCATTCCCAGGGCCACGATGAGGATCGGCGCCACCAGTACCAACTGGAGCTTCAAATTGCTCGGGGTCAGCCAGAACTGGGTGAAGATCGCGTTGTACAGCACCAGCAGCGCCAACGCGAAATAGACGCCGTTCTCCCGGAGGAAGGACAACGCCTTTCCGCGATCGAGCGTCCGGGTGGGTGGGAGAACTGCCTCAGACATGCGCGGAATCTCCGGATTCGTTGTCGGCGGAACCGGCGATCGCCTGCACGAGCTGGGCTTCGGTGAGCCGCTCTCCTTCGAGTTCGTCCACGATCGCCCCATCCCGAAGCACCAGAATTCGATGTGAGCCGTCGACGAGTTCCTCGGTCTCCGACGAGATGAGCAACACGCCGAGGCCCTGTTCGGCCAGCTCATCGATGAGACGGCGAACCTCCGCCTTGGCGCCGACATCGATGCCGCGGGTCGGCTCGTCCAGCATCAGGATTTTGGGTTCGAGGCAGAGCCAGCGTGCCAGCAGAACCTTCTGCTGGTTACCGCCGGATAGCGTGCCGACCTTCTGGGCCGGCCCGAAAGCTTTGATGTTCAACCGTTTCATGAAGGTGTCGACCAATTTCTTTGCGGCCTTGTCGGAGAACACCCCCCGTTTCGACAGCCTGGGAAGAGCGGCCAGAACGATGTTGTCGCGAATGGAGAGGTTCGGCATGATGCCGTCCGCCTTGCGATCCTCGGGCAACAGCACCACTCCGGCCTGGATGGACCGCGCCGGCGAACCGGATCGAATGGTCTCCCCGTTGACGGTGACAGTGCCGGAGTCGATGATCTGCGCGCCGAGTATCGCCTTGGCTGTCTCGCTGCGACCCGCCCCGAGCAGGCCACCGAGGCCGACGACCTCACCCGCGCGGATTCCGAGGGAAACATCGTGGAGCAGTCCGCGGCGATCCAGATCGGTGGCGACAAGAACCGGCGCCGCGCGGGCGGCGCTCTCGTCCGGGGTGCCGGCGCTCGCGGAGCGGGAGTGCTGTTCCAGAAGTTCCCGACCCAGCATGGTCGCGACCAACTGCTGTCGGGGCAACTCGGAGATCGGCCCGGAATGCACCAGGCGCCCGTCACGGAGAACGGTGACCTGATCGCAGATGCGGTAGAGCTCGTCGAGCCGATGGCTGACGTAGACGACCGCGACGCCGTCGGACTTGAGCCGCTCGATCAGGCGGAACAGGGTTTCCACCTCGCGGGACTCCAGCGAGGAGGTCGGCTCGTCCATCACAACGACGCTCGCGTCCAGGGAGATCGCCCGCGCGACGCAGATCATCTGCTGCGCACCCAGTGCCAGCGTCGCCACCGGGACCGTCGGGTCTGCGTCGATGTTGAAATCGTCGAGCAACGCCTTGGCGTCCCGGTTCATCTTCTTGTAGTCCACCAACCGCAGCGCGGTGCGCGGCTCGCGACCCAGATAGAGGTTCCTGGCGCCGCTCTGCAGCGGCACCAGGTTCACCTCCTGGTAGATGGTGCTGATACCTGCGTCCTGCGCGGCCCGAGGGTTCGCGAAGGAAACGGGCTGACCGTGGTGCAGGAGCTGACCGGCGTCCAACTGGTAGACGCCGGTCAGCAGCTTGATGAGCGTGGACTTGCCCGCACCGTTCTCACCGACGAGAGCGTGCACCTCGCCGCCACGCAGACTGACCGATACCTCCGACAGGGCTTTGACTCCGGGAAAGGTCTTGCTGATTCCCAGGGCCTGCAGGATCGGTGCCGTCTGCGGGCTTTCCGGCGCCATGCCGTTGGTGACTGTCATGCGGGGCGTCTCACTCAATTCCACGTGTAGAGCCGATTTGCGGAGCCAGCGGTGCAGATCGATCTTTAAAAAGCCTGGTCCAACTTCGACTTGGCAGCGGCGGCGTTCAGGTAGTCGCCGTCGTCGATGATGATCTTGGCCGGAACCGGGGTGCCCTTTTCGAAGTCCATGAGCGCCTTGAACGCCAGCGGACCGAAACGCGGGTTGGACTGGATGACCGCGGTGTACTCGCCGGTCACGATCTTCGATACGGCGTCCTTGATGCCATCGACCGAGACGATCTTGATGTCCTTGCCAGGAGCCTTGCCTGATGCCTTGACAGCGTTGTAGGCACCGACACCCATCTCGTCGTTCTCGGCGTAGAAGCCGGTGATGGTGGGGTCTGCCTGCAGGAGCTGGGAAGCCACTGCCTGGCCCTTTGCCCGGTCGAAGTCACCGGTCTGCTGCTTGGAGATCTTGATGCCGGAGTACTTGGCCTTCATCTCGTCGACGAAGCCGCTGGTGCGGTCGGTGGTCACACCATTACCCGAGGAGCCGAGCAGGATCGCGACGTTGCCCTTGCCGGCGAGAGCCTCGCCCATGGCGTCGGCCGCGCGCATGCCCTGCTTCACGAAGTTCGAGCCGATGAAGGTCAGGTAGTCCTTGCAGGGCGTCTGGGAGACCAGCCGGTCGACGGTGACGACCGGAACCTTGGCGGCCGCGG
>JAABUU010005642.1_pt1 | contig 13896 bp, 14 predicted proteins | sample 5559301 | NCBI WGS metagenome assembly JAABUU01 (sample SAMN10711884, study PRJNA513360) | rock metagenome | isolation source: Antarctica rocks | place: Antarctica: Victoria Land, Richard Nunatak white | reverse complement strand
GGCTGGATGAGGGCGCGCAGTATCTGCTGGGTGTGGTCGGGGCATTGGCCGCCGTGCAAGCCCTGTGGGCGCCGCTGCTACTAGTGGGGCCGATCGCCCTGGTGTACTATGCGCTCGATCGCGCCCTCGAAGCGCAGGCCCGCGCCGAACGCGCGCGCCAGGAGGCCGAGGCGGCGCGGGCGCAGGCAGTGGGCGCGGCCGACGCCCTGCAGCATCAAGCCCTGCACGATGCCCTGACGGAGTTGCCCAATCGCATTCTGCTACACGACCGTCTGGCGCACGCCCTGCGCCTGGTGGAACGGGACGCGTCGTCGCTGGCGTTGCTGCTGCTAGACCTGGACCGCTTCAAGGTGATCAACGACACGCTCGGCCATCAGGCCGGCGATGCCCTGCTGCGGCAGGTCGCGGCGCGTATGCGGGACGCGGTGCGCTCCTCCGACACCGTGGCACGCCTGGGCGGCGATGAGTTCGCGCTGCTCCTGCCGGGGGCTGATCGGGACGGCGCGGTGCGGGCCGCGCAGACACTCCGCGCCGCGCTCGTGGCCCCGGTGACGGTGGAGGGGCAGACAGTCCATGTCGGCGCGAGCATCGGGATCGCCGTGACGCCCGCGCACGGGCAGGAGGTCGCGGTGCTGCTGCGCCACGCCGACGTAGCCATGTACGTGGCTAAGCGCGCGGGCAGCGGCTACGCCGTCTACGATCCGCGACACGACGGGTACAGCGCGGGGCGCTTGATGCGCGAGGCGGAACTGCGCCAGGCCCTCGCGACGAACGAGCTCGTCCTGCACTATCAGCCCACCGTGGATCTGCGGACAGGCCGCGCCACGGGGGTCGAAGCCCTGGTTCGCTGGGCGCATCCGACGCACGGGTTGCTTGCGCCCGATCAGTTCATCCCTCTAGCCGAGCAGACCGGCCTGATTGTGCCGGTGACGCGATGGGTCCTGGACCAGGCGCTGGCGCAAGGCGCCGCATGGGCGCGCGTGGGCCACCCCCTGGAGGTCGCGGTGAACCTGTCCGTGCGCACCCTGCATGACGAGCGCCTGCCCGACACGCTAGCCTGGCTATTACGCCGCTACACGATCGCGCCGGAGCGCGTCATGCTGGAGATCACGGAGAGCGTGTTAATGGCCGACCCGGCGCAGGCTCTCGCGGTGCTGACGCGCCTGTCCGCGCTCGGCGTGCGTGTGGCCATCGACGACTTCGGGACCGGTTATTCCAGCCTGGCCTACCTCAAGCAGTTGCCCGTCGACGCCGTGAAGATCGACAAATCCTTCGTGCAGCAAATGGGCGCCGCGGAAGCGACGAAAGACACGGCGATCGTGCGCTCTATCATCGAGTTGGGGCACAACCTGGGCTTGGTGGTGGTGGCCGAAGGGGTCGAAGATGAGGGGGCGTGGGCGCAGGTCCGGGCGCTGGGCGGCGACGTGGCGCAAGGCTACTATATGAGCCGTCCCTTACCCGTGCCGTCCCTGGACCGCTGGCTGGAGTCCTCGCCCTGGGGCCAGCGAAGCACGGCCCGGTGAGGAGAGGGTGCGCGTGGTGCGCGCACCAGGGGCACGGCCCGCGGGGGGGACGTCTCGGAGGACACGGCCCGTCTTAGCTTGGCCCCGACCGGCGGCGTGGCCGTATGGGCGCGAGACGGTGCGGCTACGGCCGGTGCGCTTGGTCCGTCGGCGCGCCCGTTCTGGTCCGTCGGCGCACGCTGTGGCGTGACGCGTGCGCGCGTCGCGCCAACGGACGAGCGGTCCACAGCGCACCCCTAAAAACAGTGGCAGGTATCCATGATCGATCACCGTGACACGATCGATCACCGTGACAAGCTAAGGACGCGCTCGTGAGCACGGAGAACCCACGCGACATTGACCTGGTGGCCCGCATCAGCAGGGGGGATGCCACGGCCCTGGCCCTCGTGTACGATCGGCATAGTGCGGCGGCCTATGGACTGGCGTATCATATCCTGTGTGATGCCGGGGTTGCCACCGCCGTGGTCGAGGAGGTGTTTCTGTCCGTGTGGCGCCAGCCTCCGACGGGCCTGGCGGCGCAGGGGCTGAAGCCGTGGGTGTTGGGCCGCGTGTGCGTGCACGCGACCGCCCGGCAGCGCGTCGCACGTGAGGTCGTCCCGTGTGAGGCGCGCGCTGCTGACGAGGCCAGCCAGACCAGGGGGGGGCAGCCCCTCGACGCGGCGCTCACGCGGTTGCCGCGCGCCCAGCAACGGGCGCTCCTGCTGGCCTATGTCGGCGGGTTGACGCATGAGGAGATTGCCTGCTCGTTGGCGGTGTCCGACGCGGCGGTCAGACGCACCTTACAGCGCGCCTTGCAGGCGCTACACAGCGCGTTGCAGGCATAGGATGTGCGCCCCTCGCTCCTACAGACGCTGCGTGCCTGCCGACGACATCGGACCCTGTACGGGATATCCCATGGCCAGCGGCACCTCCACGATGCGCGGTGGCATGCCGACGGCTCTCGTCTATGACAATCAGTAGCACAAGCAACATTCACGCTATGCGCGCATCGCTCACGGCCGCACCCTGCTGTCGTCAGGGCGATGCGCAGCCCATCCTAACGCCGTCGGATGTCATCCGCCCATGCATGTCCATACGGTACGGTGCATGATCATCCGTTGGCGTAAGTGGTCATCGGATTGTCACGGCGGCTGCCACCCCGCTTGGATAGGCGCCATGATGTCGCTCACCCGGCAGTAGCTCTTCCCCGATGCTGGTGCGCTGGCAAACGCATGCCGCTCCGTTCATGGTGCGCCTTCACAGCAGCCATGAACGGATTGCGCCGTGTCCGTTCAGATAGTCGAAGGGGTCCGGCGCAACTACTTCATGACCGCTCAAGCAGGCATGCCGTCGGTCGTTCAGCGCGCGGTAACCTACCCCCGATGCACGGGTGTCGTGGCTCCCGTCGCCATCCGGGCCTTTTTGACGCGCCATGTGAAGTCCTGAGGTGGCTTCCGTCGTCACCCGAACTGCCGGATGACGACGGCTTGCTTTATCGTGATGCCCACGCTCCTCCGGTCGCCGCGCGACGTCGACGCACGTAGCCGTGTTCCGCTGCGGGCACGCCAGCTACCAAGCATGGCCCCGTTCATAGCACGCTTTCCCACCCCCGATGAAGTCGTTGCGCCGTGTCCGTTCATATCGCGATGACGGGCGCAACCGGATGACATCGCCTCTAGATACGCCCCGCCGGCTACCATCGCCCGATGGTTTCGCGCAAGCGTCGGTCCGACCATTTGGCGTACACCCGCGTCGTCTCCAGCTTCGCATGACCGAGGTGGCGCGCCGTCGTCTCCAGGTCGCCGGTCTCGGCGTACAGGCGCGTCCCCGCCGAGTGCCGCAACGAATGCACCCCCTTGGGCGCGACATCCGCGGCCACGCAGAGCGTCTGGATGTGTCGCCACGCGCTCACCGACGCGCGGTAGGGCAGTACGTAGCCATCCGACCGGCGCGGCAACACTTGGAGCGCTCGCGCCAGCGTCGCGCTCATCGCCACCGTCCGTGCCGCGCCGCCCTTGCCCCGCCGCACCGTCAGGTCGCGCCGACCGGGGCGCACGTCCTCCCAGCACAGCCCAGGGCCTGATCGAAGAAGGGCGTGACGGTCCCCTGGACGTTGATGGAAGCCCAGTTGTCCACGAAGGGATGCGCGAACTGGGTGAAGAACGCCAGCAACGACAGCACGAGGGTCAGCGAGAGGAGTGCGGGCAGCCCCGTCCGCCAGGTGAAGTTGGCGCGTCCGGGGAGGCGCTGCCACGCCGCCCGCAATGGGCCGGTGATCATCAGGACCGCCCCCGTCGCCAATATGAGGTGGGTGGGGCTGAGCAACGCCTCTACGCTGACCTCAATGCCGAAGAGGAGGTGCCAGATCATATCGAGCACGCTGCCCACGGCGAAGACCGCCGCGCCGGCGAGCGAGACGCCATAGCCGGAGGGTAGCGCCCGTCGCCAGCCGTAGCCGCGCGCATGGTTGCGGACCAGGGCGACAACAAGCACGGCGGCGCTCACGACGTAGCCGGAATAGAGCACGGCATGCCACGGCGTGAAGAAGGTTTCGAGGTCCGGGATGTGGTTATGCGCCCACCCGTCCAGATGTAGGCCTCCGATGAACCAGCAGCACACCAGTGTGAACAGCCAATCGAACCGGAGGCTGCCGCGTGGCCGTGCCTGTTGCCCCACGACGCTCGCCGGGCGAGGGTCGGACTGGATAGACCGTGCCATTATAGCCATGGTTGCTCCCCTTATACCTTATCGTACCGACCGCGTGCGCGTGGCGAGACGGCGGCGTGCCTCAAACGCTCCTGGGCAGACGCCTATCACAGTGCACGGAGTGCGCCCCTGTGTCGGCCGGGATCAAACGATGGTGGGCAACCTCTTTTATCGGCGCGGGGCACGCACGATCCCGTGCCGCGGAGCGCAACACCCGTACACACGTCCTCCGTCCGCGCATCCATCATGCACCCACGCGCGCGATCTGTCAAAGGGGCATGCCGCATCGCCGACAACGGCCTCCGTTTATCCCTCTTGACTCCACCCCCCCTGGGGTGCTATAGTGATGGCACAAATACTCCATGGGAGCATATAGCTTTTCCTTCGGGGAGGAGCGGGAGAGGTCAATGAAACAAGAATACAAGAAAGAGGCGGCGTTGCGCCTCAAGATCGCGTCGGGGCACCTGGAGAGCGTGCGCCGTATGGTGGACGATGACACGTACTGTGTCGACCTCATGAAGCAGCTCTCCGCCGTGCAGTCTAGCCTGGAGAAGGTGCAGCAAGTCTTCCTGCGCAACCACCTCTCCACCTGTGTCTCGACCGCCATCAAAGATGGGATGGGCGAGGAGATCATCGACGAGTTGATGGGCGCGCTCAAGTTCAACAAGAGTCTCACCGACGGCCGCACCGCCGTCCCAATCGACGACGCCGTGCAGGTCCTCTCCCCGGGAGATGGCGACGCGGGGGCCGGGCGCCTCCGGCCCGACCCGGTTGGCGCGGCTGTATCGACGGCACGAGAGTAGGATGGTACGATGATCACCCAGGAAACAGAACAGGCCGTCTTGCCGACCGTCGAGCGGACGGCCGTTGCCGCGCCGACCCCGCGCGCCGATGTCGATCTCGCCGTCGAAGGGATGACGTGCGCCTCGTGCGTCGCCCGTATCGAGCGCAAGCTCTCCAAAGTGCCCGGCGTCGTCGAGGCCAGCGTGAACCTCGCGACGGAGAAGGCGCATGTACGCTACAACCCCGCCGTGGCCGCGACGCCACAGTTGGTCGGTGCGGTCGAGGCGGCCGGTTACAAGGCCCGCCCCCTCGCCGCGGTCGCGCCGCCGCCCGCCGTCGTCGCGGGGGCGATGCGACAGGACCTAACCGTGACCGGCATGACCTGCGCCTCGTGCGTGGCACGGATCGAGCGCAAACTCTCCAAAATGCCCGGTGTCACCGGCGCGTCCGTGAACCTGGCGACCGAGCGCGCGTCCGTCGCCTACAATCCCACGGTGGCCACGGTCGCCGATCTGATCGGGGCCGTCGAAGCGGCGGGGTACGGCGCCGCCCCCGTCGTCGAACCGGGCGGGGAGGATGCAATCGACGACGCGTCGCGGCGTCGCGCCGACCTGCGCCGCCGGCGGCTGACGCTCCTGATCGGCGCCGTCCTCTCCGCGCTCGTCCTGACCCTGGCCATGGTTCCCGGCCTGATGGCCTGGCCGACGATGGCGACGCACAACTATGTGCTCGCCGCGCTGACGCTGCCGGTTTGGCTCGGCGTCGGCTGGACCTTCCACCGTGGCGCGCTGCGCAACGCCCGCCACCTCTCCGCGAACATGGACACGCTGGTCTCGCTCGGCTCGTCCGTGGCCTACCTCTACAGCCTGGCCGCCACGGTCGCCCTGCCCGGACAGGCCACCTACTACGACACGGCGGCGCTGATCGTGACGCTGATTTATATGGGCAAGTACCTGGAGGCGGCGGCGAAGGGCCGCGCCACGGAGGCGATCACGGCTCTGGCCGGGTTGCAGCCGCGGACGGCGCATGTGGTGCGCAACGGCGCCGAACGCGACCTCCCCCTAGAGCAGGTCGTCGGCGGCGACATCCTCGTGGTGCGGCCTGGTGAGAAGATCCCGGTAGACGGCGTGGTGCTCGACGGCTCCTCGACCGCCGACGAGGCGATGCTGACCGGCGAGAGCCTTCCCGTGGAGAAAGGACCCGATGACGCCGTGACTGGCGGCACGATCAACGGCGCGGGCCTGTTACGCCTCCGCACGACGCGGGTTGGGCGCGACACCGCGCTGGCCGGCATTATTCGGTTGGTCGAGCAGGCGCAAGGCTCCAAGGCCCCCGTGCAGCGCCTCGCCGACGCCATCTCGTCCGTGTTCGTGCCGGTCGTGCTGGCTCTCGCCCTGCTCACCTTCGCCGGCTGGCTGCTCACCGGCCATGCCGCGACGACCGCCATGGTCGCCGCCGTCGCCGTCCTTGTGATCGCCTGTCCGTGCGCCCTCGGCCTGGCTACGCCAACGGCGATCATGGTCGGCAGCGGGCGCGGGGCGCGCCTGGGCATCCTGATCAAAGGCGGGGAGAGCCTGGAACGCATTGGCCGGTTGACCGATGTGGTGCTCGACAAGACCGGCACGGTGACGACGGGCAAGCCGACCGTCACCGACGTGGCGCCCCTGGGCGCGTGGTCGGCGGACGACCTGCTGAGGCTGGCGGCGGGCGTGGAGCGGGCCAGCGAGCACCCGCTCGGTCAGGCCGTCGCCCGCGCCGCCTCAGCGCGCGGCCTCGCGGTGGTCGCGTTGCCCTCCGGCTTCCGCGCCACGGCGGGGGGCGGCGTCGAGGGGACGGTCGACGGGCGCGCCGTCTTGGTGGGTAGCCGCCGGCTCCTCGCCGCGCGCGGCATCGACGCCACCTCGATCGAAGAGGTCCTCGTCCGCCTCGAAACTGAGGGCAAGACGGCGCTGCCGGTCGTCGTGGACAGCGCGGTCGTCGGGGTCATCGCCATGGCCGATGGGATCAAGGACGGCGCCGCCGAGGCCGTCCAGGCCCTGCGGCGCCTCCATCTGGAGCCGACCTTACTGACGGGCGACAACCGGCGCACGGCAGCGGCCGTGGCGCGGGAGGTCGGCATCGAGCGGGTGCTGGCCGAGGTGCGCCCCGCCGAGAAGGACGCCGAGGTGGCGCGCCTGCAGCGGGACGGTCGCCGCGTGGCCATGATCGGCGACGGCGTGAACGACGCGCCGGCGCTGGCGCGGGCCGATGTCGGCGTCGCCATGGGCAGCGGGACCGATGTGGCCATGGCCGCGGCCGACATCACCCTCGTCGGCGGCGATCTGCGCGCCCTGCCCCGCGCCTTCGCCCTCTCGCGGGCCGTAATGCGCGTGATCCGGCAGAACCTGTTCTGGGCCTTCGCCTACAACGTGGTGCTGATCCCTGCCGCCGCGTTCGGCCTGCTCAACCCGATCTGGGCCGCCGCCGCCATGGCGCTCAGTTCCGTCACCGTTGTGACGAACAGCTTACGCCTCAACCGCATTCGCTTGTAACAAACGACCATGCGTAGAATCACTCGAAGGAGACACCAATGGCAACTGAAACCATGACCGTCACCGCGTCCGACATCTCGTGCGAGCACTGTCAGCGTGCTATCGAAGGGGCCGTTGGCGCGCTGCCTGGCGTGCACAGCGTCCACGTCGAGATCCCGTCGAAGCAGGTCCAGGTGACGTACAACCCGGCCGAGATATCGCGCGGCCAGATCGAGGCCACACTGGACGAAGAGGGCTACCCCGTCGCCTCATAACGGGGGCATCAGGGATGTCCGGCAACCGCGGCCTATCGCCCCGGCCCGTTGCAACGGGCTGGGGTGATAGGCCGCACATCGAAGGGGCTATGCCGGCCAACGTCAGCCGTGGTCATGATCGTCCGTGCGCGCCCGCGTGGCCGTGCGCCAAGCCTCTCTTTCTTTGGGCCTAAAAGGTATGAGAGCGTGGGACGTGTCGCCCCACCATGGGTCCACGTCATCGGCGATGGTCGCCGGAACACCGCCAAAGAACACCCCATCCAGGCTGAAGGTCCGCCAGTCACCCCAATAGATAACACCGGCGAGCGCAACGAACAGCAGGTCGCACCCAACGTCGAACCATGTGACCGCCGCGCCGCCCGCTAGCCACTGGACCGGCGGCAGCGAGCTGATCGGGCCGACCCCCAACAAGCCGCCACGGCCGTGCGCGGTGTGGCCATGCGCCAGGTCGATCGTAAGCGCCCCGATACGTGGGAGCAGCAGGGCCGTGGCTGCGACAGCCACGACACGCAGGAACAAGCCGGCGAGGAGATAGAGCGCCACGAGAGCCTCGAGCCAGGGGAGGGCGCCCGCGACGGGGCCGACCAGAGCCGGGGGCAGCAGGTGATAGGTGACGACATCCGCGCGGAAGATCCCTGTCGCCGTGATCGTGGAGAGGGCGAAGACGGCGAAGACCAGCCCGAGCAGCAGGCGCGCCACGAGGGTCGCGCGTGTCCACCTCCGGGTCGGGCGGTCCCTGTCTCCGCGCCCCAGGGACAGGACCTTACCCTCCGGCTCCTCGAACGGTGTAGCCATGATCGTCCTTTCCCCTTATCGTCCAAGGTCGCGCCACGCCCATCATCGCTATCATGACCGGGGCCAGGACCGTGCACCACAGCGGTGGGATCAGCACCGCGAGAGTGATGGTCAGGCCGAGCGCCGCGCCTACGGCCAGAAGCGTGCGGGGGGCGGGCGACAGGCGCGGCACGGGGTCACCGAGGAGTTGGTCGATGCGCGCGTCGGCCAACGCCGCGTCGCTGAAAGCCCCGACCGCGACCAGCGGTCCGCGCGGCGCGCTCCAAGCGTCGCCGACCTTGAGCAACGCGCCGGCAAGCGCGTCCGCCCCGATCACGGCGAGCACCGCCCGATCGGCGGCCAGTTCCTGCGCCGCGGGCAATGTCGCCGCGATCTCACGGAGCAGAGGGACCGAGGGCAGCGCCGTGGTCAGCGCGCGTACGACGACCAGCCGTAGCGGGTCGCGCCGCCGCAGGTGGGCGCGCTCGTGACGCAGCACGGCCTCTATCTCAGTGGCCGACAACCCGCGCAGGACGCCCGTCGAGAGCAGGAGGCGCGGTCGCAGCAGGCTGTGACAGAGCGCCACTGGCGCTGGGCAGGCGATCAACGTGATCCGATCCTCCAGGTGGAGCGTCCGCAGCAGGGCGGCGAGGGCGGCGGGCGGCGTGACCGCGGGCAGCGCGCGCAGGGGCCGCAGGGCCTCCGCCGTCCGCGCCCGCTGGAGCCGCACACTTCCGATTGCCCGCCAGAGGGCCAGGGCGAACAGGCAGAACTCGACAGCAAGGAGAAGAGAGCATGAGAGCGACCACAGGAAGGCCGAGGTCCCGCACGCCATCGGGGCCATGGCGCAGACGACGTGGCGCTGCCAGACGGCGGGGATGAGCGCGGCCAACGCGGTCGCGGCGAGCGCCAGGGAGAGCGCGATGGATCTACGCATGCGCGCCTCCTTCGTCCCCGGACGGCGCGAACCGGGCGCGCAGGCGCTCCAGACGCTCCGGAGCGGCGTTCTCCAGCGCGGTGGCAAACTGAGCCAGGGCGATATCGCCGTAGGCATCGGCCAGGCGATCGATCGCGGTCGCCGTCGCGCGGCGCTCGAACTCGCCGCGGTCGTACACGGGACGATACAGGTCGGTCTTGCCCGCGCGCGTCCGGTCCAATAGTCCCTTGTCGACCAAGCGCGTCATGATCGTGGCCACGGTGGTGTAGCCAGGCGGGGGGGTGCGGCGCAGGTGGCCCCGCACCTCACGCACGGTCGACGCCTGGTGCGTCCAGATCACGTCCATGATCGCCGCCTCCAGTTCCCCCAGGTGCGGCGCATCCCTCTCCTCGTCCGTCATCGTCCCTCTCTGCGTCGGTCGCGGCCCTCTGTCGGTGGATCATCAAGACCGCGTGCGTGCCCCTGTCTCCGTAGCGCTCCTTATCGTTGACGCATCGGCGCTCCTTTACTATACTACGACAGAGCGTAAGAGATTGCAACCGCCAGAGCGGCGCGGGTAGCGTGTCGATAGGGTGAGGGTACGCATGGCAGAGGACGGAGGACGGGGATGAACTCTCCCGAGGGAACACGGAAGCAACGGCGGACCGCGTCGCGCGAGGAGCGGCGGGGGCGCGAGGAGGCCGCGCGCCGTCAGCAACAGCGGCAGCGGCGGCAGCGGTGGATGTGGTGGGGCGGCGGCGGGGTGGCCGTGCTCGTCGTGCTTGGCATCGTCGTCTTCGCGAACCAGACGCAGCGGGCTAGCGCTGCCCCCACGGTCGACGGCATCCAGTGCGTCGCGACGGAGGGCGCCGTGACGCACATACACCAGCACCTGACGATCTACGATGCGGGCAAGCTTGTCCCGGTTCCGCAGGGCATCGGCGTCAACGACAGTGCGGGGTGTCTCTTCGCGCTGCACACACACAGCCCCGACGGGATCATTCACGTCGAGTCGCCGACGACCGCCCAGAACACCCTCGGGCAGTTCTTCGACATCTGGGGCCAGCCACTCAGCCGCACGCAGGTCGCCTCCGCCACGGCGGGGCACGGCCAGAGCGTCCGCGCCTACATCAACGGCCGTCTGTACATGGGCAACCCGCGCGCGATCCCGCTCACGGCGCATGCGTTGATCACGCTGGAGGTGGGGCCGCCCTGGACGCCGCCGACCACGCGCTTCTCGTGGCCGGCCGGGACGTAGAGCGAGCGCGGGGACGAGTGATGCGGCGTCTCCGCGCGGCGCCACATGAATGACAGGTCACTGCATCATGCCCCGATGAAGGACGTGTATGACACCACGATTAGTCGTAGGGCGGAGACGCTGGCGCCGGGTGGCCGTCGGTCTGGCCGGGATACTGGCGGTGACCCTGTTCGGGACGGCGCTGCTGCGCCCCTCGACGGCGGCGCGAACGACCGCGGCCGCCCCGTCTTTTACGTTGCCGCTGCTCACGGGGGATGGGCGGCTTGCGCTGGAGGCGCTGCGTGGCCATCCGGTGCTGCTTAACTTCTGGGCGAGCTACTGCGACGCCTGCAAACAGGAGATGCCAACGCTGGAGGCCGCTTATCGCCGCTACCAGTCGCGTGGCGCCGTCATGGTCGGGGTCGATACGCTGGGCGATGTCCCTTCGGAGGCGCGTACACTGGTGCGGAAGATGGGCTTGACCTACCCCATGGTCCTCGACGCGCGGCAAGACGTGGCCGATCAGTACAATATCGCCGGCCTCCCCACGAGTGTCTTCATCGATGCCGCAGGGCGTGTGCGCGGCACGGTCGTCGGGGTGATCGACGACGCGACGCTGCGTTGTGGGTGGGGCCTATCCAACGCCGCGAACTGCGCCCAGACCCGCCTGGTCGCGGCACCATCAGGCGCCACCTGGGCGGGGCCGGGCTCCACGCAGCCCGACATTGCCTGGCCATCCGGCAAGTGGCGCGCGCCCGCCTTCACGCTCACAAACCAGGAGGGGCAGCGCGTCTCGCTGGCGGGGCTGCGCGGGCACATCGTCGCCCTCGACTTCCTCAGCGTCACCTGCCGGGGCCAGTGCCCGGTCGAGGGCCGCCAACTCGCCCGCGTGGAAGCGCTCCTGGGGGCGCGGCGGGCCGCGGAAGACTTTATCACGGTCAGCGTCGAGCCGGAGGGCGATTCGCGACAGGCGGCGGTCGCCTTCGGCCGGACGGCGGGGTTGGGCCAGCGTTGGCAGTACCTCACGGGCACGCGCCGTGCCCTCACCCACGTCTGGCAGTCCTACTACGTGGCCGCCGCGCCCCCGCCCGTGAAGGGGCATCCTGACACGGACCCGATACACTCGTTAGGACTCTACCTGATCGACCAACGTGGCGACGTGCGCGCCTACTTCGACGCGCCGACATCGGGCCGCGTAGCCGCCACGATCGGAACGTTGCTCCCGTAAAGCGAGAGCAATCGCGACGGAGAGGGGGGATTGATGGATGTGATGAATGTCGCGACCGAAGCGCGACCGGCGTCGGAGGCCGCACCGGACGTGGCGCCGCCGCGGGCTCAGCGCGGCAGGTTGCTCTTCTGGGGACCGGCCGCAGCGGTGGCCGGACTCCTGGCCCTCGTCACGGTGAGTGTCCTCCACCCCGCGACGGCTAATCCCCTGCAGGCACTCAATCGGCCCGCGCCCGACTTCACGCTGCCGCTCTACGGCGGTGGCGCGCTGCACCTCGCGAGCCTACGCGGTAAGACGGTGATGATCAATTTCTGGTGGTCGGGGTGCGTCCCGTGCCAGGAGGAGGCGCCCCTCCTGGAGCGCCAGTGGCGCGCCTGGCGAGACAAGGGCGTGGTCTTTATCGGCATCGACGAGATCGACGACCCGCACGCCGCCGCGCCGCGAGACTTCCTGCGCCAGTACGGCATCACCTACCCCAATGTGTGGGACACCAGCTATATCGCGATCGATTATGGCATGACGGGGCAGCCTGAGTCGTTCTTCATCACGCCGCGCGGCCTCATCAAGACAAAGTATGTCCAGCCTTTCCCCGATGATGAGACCCTCGTGCGCTTGATCGGGGAGGCCCGCACATCGTGAGCCCCGTCGAACTTGGCCTCGCCTTTGTCGCGGGCATCGTCTCATTCGTCTCGCCGTTTTGCCTCCCCATGGTCCCGATGTACCTGTCCTATCTCGCCGGCATCGCCGGCCGTGGGACGACCGTCACGGCGCTCGCATCCCCCGCCGGCACAGGGACAGGGACGGCCGTCGCCATGCGGGCGCAACCGTCGCGCGCGCTCATCATGCTGCACGCGGCCGCGTTCGTGGCCGGATTCAGCGTCATCTTCGTGGCCCTGGGAGCCTCGGCCAGCGTGCTCGGCGTGCTCCTGCGCACGCATCTCTTGCTGTTACGCCACGTCGCGGGCGTCCTGATCGTGCTCTTCGGCTTGCACACGGCCGGTCTCCTGCGCGTCTCCTGGCTGTACCGGGAGTGCCGCGCGCACGTTGATCCCGCGACGGGTGTTGGCCTGGGGCGCAGCGCCGCGCTCGGCCTGGCTTTCGCGGCCGGGTGGTCGCCCTGCATCGGTCCCATGCTGGGCTCCATCCTCCTGCTGGCCGGCAATACGGCCACGCTCGGACAGGGCGTCCTCCTGCTCGTCGCCTACTCCGTCGGCCTGGGCCTCCCCTTCCTGCTCGCGGCCGCCTTCGTGCAGGGTCTCGCGGAGCGATTGCGGCGCGTGAACCGCTACTTCGGCGCGATCAACCTCGTCGCCGGCGCGCTTCTCGTGGTGATGGGCGTCATGGTCTATGCGGGCGTCTTCCTGCGGCTGGCGACCCTCTTCCAACCGCCGGTGTAGGCCACCGCTCGCGTCGGGGACTGGCCGGCGAGATCTTCGTCCTCGGCATGGTCTCAGGACACCGGAAGGCGTGGCTCCGGGGGCGCTATAGTAACAAAGGTGCGGGACACCAAGATCCAGACAGAGAAGACACCAAGATCCAGACAGAGAAGACACCAAGATCCAGACAGAGAAGACACCAAGATCCAGACAGAGAAAAGGAATCGGGCATGTTTTCCAGAAGAATTCTCGTAGTCGCGGTTGGACTGCTGGCTGTCATTGTCGGCGGTCAGCCCATCGCGCACAGTCACGCGACGTCGTCGGTGCGGACGATAGACAGCACCGGGCTCCCGCGTGGCGAGACGCGGGTCAGCGTCCCCGGCGGCAGCTACATCGACGTCACACCGCTGCGCCTGCGCGTCTTACTCCAGCACAAGCGTTTCACGCTGGTCAACGTGCATGTGCCCTATGCCGGTGAGATTGCCGGGACGGACCGCTTCATCCCCTTCGATCAGATCGACCGGAACCTGACCAAGCTGCCGGCGAGGTCGGCGATGGTGGTACTCTACTGCCGTAGCGGGCGGATGAG
>JAABUU010005639.1_pt1 | contig 13905 bp, 16 predicted proteins | sample 5559301 | NCBI WGS metagenome assembly JAABUU01 (sample SAMN10711884, study PRJNA513360) | rock metagenome | isolation source: Antarctica rocks | place: Antarctica: Victoria Land, Richard Nunatak white | reverse complement strand
CAACAAAGGCACCCTCGGAGCCGGCGTCGAGAGGACGATGCCCAGCGTCTGGGTGTTGCGCACCCCCACGATGGTGTTGGCCATGGCGAACACGCACGGGATCGCGGAGTACTGGACGGCGTTGCCGATGACATAGAACTCGTCCGTCCCGACGCCGGCCGAGCGACCGAGGTAGGCGAACAGGAGGATCTGGAAGATCGGGGCGACCAGGAGGCTCGGGACGTAGATCCACGGACTGAGCCAGTTGAAGAGGGCCCGAAAGCTGATCAGGCCACCGACGAAGAAGATCCGCAGGGACGTCACGAACGACCCCCGGTATGCCGGGGGGGCGGCATAGGCATCGCCCGCCACCTCAGTGCCACTCACCTCGAGCCGACTCACGTCAGGGCCAGCGTCGCGTGTCGACGGGCCGACCGCAGGACGGTCTCCGAGAGCAGGGCTGCCAGGACGGCATACGCCATGCCCAGCGCCGCGCAGACGGCGATGTCGGGCCAGGGAGAGCCGCCCGCCGAGGACTGGCGCATCGCCTCCATCCCCCACGTGGGCGGCAGCGCCCACGAGACCCAGTGCACCCAGGTGGGGAAGAGGGCGACGGGCACGAGGAACCCGCAGAGGAGCCAGCCGGGGTACTCCAGGAGGTTGCCCAGCGCCCTCGCCGTCCGGTAGCGCACCACCGACACGGACAGGAGGAAGCCGAACATCGCGATGGAGAGGATCGAGATGACGATGCTCAGCCCGAAGAGCAACGGTGAGGCGACGGGCACGGTGATGCCGAACAGGAGCCAGCCCCAGAAGAGGGTCGCGACGAGGCTGTAGAGCCCGAGCGTCGCCATCGCGGTGGTCACCGGCACGAGGAGCAGGGCGAAGCGGGTCGGCGACGCGACGAGCAGCTCCAACGTCCCGAGCCAGCGCTCCCGCTGCAGTGCCGAGCTCGCCGTCGTGGCGATCGTCGACCACGTGCCCATGACGGCCGAGCCGAGGCCGGCGTAGACCAGGGACGCCGGATCGCCGTTCTGGCGGTAGACGAGGAAGGCCGTCGTCGCGAAGAACAGCGGCCAGATGACCTGGAAGATCCCGTCGAACGCCGAGACCGCCATCATCTTCAGCTGGAGCCACCACGCGATACCGAGCATCCGCAGGGTGGCCATGAGGACACGCGCCAACCTCATGACTGGCTCACCAGCTCGACGTAGGCGTCCTCGAGGGTCGGCTGGCGGGTGACGACCCGCCCGACGCCGACTCCGGACAACAGGGCAAGCACCGCCGGAGTCACCTCGACGCCGGACTCGATCTGGACCATGAGGACCTGCGACTGGCCGCGCTCGTCCACCCCGACCGAGCGCACTCCCTCCAACGCCTGCACGGAGGCCACCACTGCGTCGCCCACCCCGAAGGTCTGCACTTCCAGGACGTGCCCCGTCGTCACCCGCTCCTTCAGCTGCTCGGGTGTCCCGGAGGCCACGATCGTCCCCGAGCGGATCACGGCGATCCGGTCGCAGAGCTCGTCGGCCTCGAACATGTAGTGCGTCGTCAGCAGGATCGTCTTGCCCTGCTCGCGCAGCGTGGCGATCGTCGCCCTGAGCTCCCGCGCGCCAACCGGGTCGATGCCGATCGTCGGCTCGTCGAGGAAGAGCACGGCGGGGTCGTGCAGCAGCCCTCGGGCGACGTGCAGCCGCTGGCGCATCCCGCGCGAGTACCCCTCGACCCGCTCCTTCTCACGTCCGCTCAGTCCGACCAGCTCGATCAGCTCGCCGATCCGGCGACGCTGCTCCCGCGGGGGGACGCCGTAGAGCTCGGAGAAGTAGCGGAGGTTGTCGAGCGCCGAAAGTCGTTCGTACATCCCCCGGTCGCCGCCGAAGACGTAACCGATCCTGCGCCGCACCTCCCGAGCGTCGTCGACGACGTCGTGGCCCAGCACCGATGCTCGCCCGCTCGAGGGCAGCAGCAGGGTGATGAGCATCTTGATGGTCGTCGTCTTGCCGGCGCCATTGGGCCCGAGGAGACCGAAGAGCTCACCCTGCTCGACGGTGAACGTCACGCCCCGGACCGCCTCGACGGTCTTGCGGTCACGCCGAAAGATCCCCGTCGTGCTGCGAGAGGTGCGTCCCAGGTCGACTGCCTCGATGACGTTCACCCGGCCAACGTAGCGATGACTGCCGACGGGGCGCGCCTTCATTACGCCGTGTCCGGCTCCGGGTGAGCCCTGCGTCTCCGCCACCCGCACCGCATCCGGCGGATTGTTCGGATCGACACACAGTTGGCGCGGCGACAACGCAGAGTCTTGGTGCGAGCCCTCCTCCGGGGAAGAGGTGGCTGGTCGCCTGGGAGAGCCTCTCACGACAAGGTGACGCCGCCGGACGGCGAGGCCCCGGAGCGAGCGTCGTCCCGGGCCTCGGGCGTCAGTCGTCCTCATTGTGCAGCTGGTGTCCGGCGAGCTGGGCGTCGATGCAGGAGCGGGCGACGAACAACCACGTCGTGCCGCTGCCGTCGGTGACCCGGATCATCGCCGCCTGGCGGTCCTTGCTCGAGTACCGGTAACCACCGGAGGCGGGCAGCGTGAAGCCAACGGCGTCGCGCAGCTGACCGCTGTTGTAGCTGCTGTCGTTGAAATAGTTGTAGTACCCGGTGCATCCCGACGCGTTGACGGGGATCGTGACGGCGCCGTTGCCGACGTGAGGGGCGTTGTCGAAGTCCCGGCCGATGGCCAGTCGATGGACGATGGTGTTGCTCGTCGAGGTGCTGCAGGACCGGCGGACCTATCGGGCCGAGAGCGCCTGAGGGCCGATACTGGGGTGATGGGTGACCTCGATGTCCGACGCCTCGACTTCGGCTGGTTCGTCCGGCCCGGCGAGGAGACCGGCACGGGGTTGCCCATCGTCGAGGCGTGCCTCGGCTACCTCGTCTCGCATCCCGAGGGGTTCCTCCTCTTCGACACGGGGATGGGTTCTGACCCGGAGGTCGATGCGCACTACCGCCCGCGCAGGCGGCCGCTCGTCGATGCCTTGGCGCAGCACGGCATACGCCTCGACGAGGTGACCGAGGTGACCAACTGCCACCTGCACTTCGACCACTGCGGGGGCAACCCGCTCGTCGCGGACCGACCGACGTTCGTCCAGCGCACCGAGCTCAGTGCAGCGCGTACCGCGACGGACTACACGTTGCCAGAGCTCGTCGAGGGGTCCCGCTTCGTCGAGCTCGACGGCGAGACCGAGATCCTGCCCGGCATCCTGCTGCTCCCGACCCCGGGACACACGGCCGGGCACCAGTCCCTCGTCGTGCGCCGCGGTGACGGCAGCGTCGTCGTGGCGGGGCAGAGCCATGACACCGCGTCCGCCTACGGCGCCGACGTCCTGGCCCGGGACGCGAGCCGGGTCGGTCACCCGCAGCCGCTCCCGCTCGCGCCGGCGTGGATCGACCGCCTTCAGGAGCTCGACCCCCGAGAGGTCTTCTTCGCCCACGACCACGCCGTGTGGATGCCGGGGCAGGTCACGTCGCACGTGCCGGACGCAAGAGGTTCCGAGTGGGGGCGGTGCCCCTGAGCCGCAGCTCGACCGAGCTGGCCCGAACCGGGGATGACACGATGGCCCGATGACGAGCACCGCACAGCAGGAACGACAGGCCCTCTGCGACACCCTTCTCCGCGTCGGCCCCGACGCTGCGACCGTGTCGGATCCGTGGCGCACCCGAGACCTCGCGGCTCACCTTGTCATCCGGGACTCGCGTCCCGATCTCGCGGCCGGTATGGCTGTTCCCCCACTCAGGGCTCGCCTCGATTGCGCCCAGCGAGAGATGGCCGCCGGCGACTGGGACAAGCTGGTCGACAGGCTGCGCCAGGGGCCACCGGCCCTCTCCCCCGCCCGCATCCGCGCCGTCGACGACGCCGTCAACACGGTGGAGTTCTTCGTCCACCACGAGGATGTCCTTCGGGGGACGCCGGGCGCCGAGCGTCGCCGGCTCGATCCGCGGCACGAGAAGGCTCTCTGGCGGTCGCTGCGCAGGAGCGGGAAGCTGATGTACCGGCGCAGCACCGTCGGTGCGGTCCTCGTGGCGGTGGGCTACGGCCGGTATGCCGTGAAGGGACCGGGCGACGAGGGGACCGTCGTGCTCCGGGGACGGCCCGAGGAGCTGCTTCTCTTCAGCTACGGGCGGCAGCGGGTCGCCGACGTCGCGGTCGAGGGGCCCGACGCCGCCGTGGCGCAGATCCGTGAGGCCCGGCTCGGCCTTTCCTGAGCAACGCTCCCGTGACGCACCGGCGCTCAGCGCACGGTGACGCCGTCGGCGCGGAGCGCGTCCTTGACCTGCCCGACCGTCAGCTCCCCGAAGTGGAAGACGCTGGCGGCGAGGACCGCGTCGGCCCCGGCCGCCACGGCGGGCGGGAAGTGCTCGACCCGACCGGCGCCGCCGCTGGCGACGAGCGGCACGTGGACCACGTCCCTGACCCGGCGGATCAGCTCGATGTCGAAACCGCTCTTCGTGCCGTCGGCGTCCATCGAGTTCAGCAGGATCTCGCCGGCGCCGAGCTCGGCGGCACGAGCGCACCACTCGATCGCGTCGAGGTCGACGAGCACCCGGCCGCCGTGTGTCGTCATGACGAAGTCGTTCGTCGGCCGGCCGTCGTCCCCCAGCCGCCGCCGCACGTCGGCCGACAGGACGAGCACCTGGGAGCCGAACCGGTCGGCGATCTCCGCGAGAAGCTCGGGTCGGGCGATGGCCGCCGTGTTCACCCCCACCTTGTCGGCGCCGGCCCGAAGCAGGCGGTCGACGTCGTCGACGCCACGCACTCCACCACCGACCGTGAGGGGAATGAAGACCTGCTCCGCCGTGCGGGTGACGACGTCATAGGTCGTCTCCCGCTTGCCGCTGCTGGCGGTGACGTCGAGGAAGGTCAGCTCGTCGACGCCCTGGGAGTCATAGACCTTCGCGAGCTCCACCGGGTCACCAGCGTCACGAAGGTTCTCGAAGTTGACCCCCTTGACGACGCGGCCGGCATCGACGTCCAGACACGCGATCACCCGGGTGGCAACACTCACCGGCACACGCTATCGACTGCCGTAGCCTCCCTCGGATGGACCCCGTGGCCGCCACCGCCCAGGACGAGGTCGTCGCCGCGATCGCCTCGGCCGTCGCCATCTCGGTTCCGTTCTGCGGCGACGTCACCGTCGTCGCCGTCGACGGACCGAGCGGCGCGGGCAAGTCGACGCTGGCGGCGGCCCTGAGCACCCGACTCGACGCCCCGGTCGTCCACCTCGACGACATCTACCGAGGCTGGGACGGTCTCGACGAGGCGGTCATGCTGGTGACCAGCCAGGTCCTCGAGCCGCTCTCGCGAGGCGAGCACGCGGCATACCGGCGCTGGGACTGGCAGGAGCGCCGACTGGCTGACGTGGTCAGCGTTTCCTGGGCTCCGTTGCTGATCCTCGAGGGCGTCGGCTCGAGCGCCCGGCCGGCCGGTGACTACGCCGCGGTGCGGGTGTGGGTCGACGCTGACCGCGACATCCGGTTCCAGCGGGCGATGGCGCGGGACGGGGAGAGCTACCGGCCGCTCTGGGAGCACTGGGCCCGGCAGGAGGTCGAGCTGTTCGCGGCCGACGGCACCGCTGCTCGAGCCGACGTCCTCGTCGACACGACGGCGAGCTGAGCGTCGGCACCGGCCGTCACGGTCCGCCGGTCACCGGCTGGGCACCGGGCCGTGGCACCGTCAGCGGTTGAGCACCTCAGGGCCGCGGCGTGTACGGGTGTCAGACTGGCGGCGATGTCCTCCACCACCTCGCCTCTCCCCCGCCCATCCGTCCAGTCCACCGATCGACGGCCCGGGTGGCTGCCCCGGCCATGGGTCCTGGCGGTGGCTCTCGTGGCGGCCGCGGCGAACCTGCGCCTCGCGCTCGCCGGCGTGCCACCCCTGGCGCAGCTCATCGTCGCGGACCTGCACCTGTCGAACGCAGAGGCGGGCGCGCTCACCACCCTGCCGGTGCTGTGCATGGGCGTGTTCGCCCCTGCCGCACACTGGCTCAGCACCCGGTACGGAGCTGCCCCAACGGTCTTCGCCGCACTCGCCTGTCTGACCCTCGGCTCGCTGACCCGGCTCGGCGGGGCGCACATGCTCGCGCTCTACGGCGGCACCCTCCTCGCCGGAGTCGGGATCGCGGTCGCCGGGACCCTGCTGCCCCGGCTGGTCAAGTCGCTCTTCCCGCCCGAGCGGGTCGGCCTCTTCACGGGGATCTACATGCTGTCGATGATGGGCGGCGCCGCCGGGTCCTCGGCCGCCGCCGTGCCCCTCACCGGGCTCCTCGGGTCGTGGCAGGCTTCGCTCGCGTCGTGGTCCCTCCTGGGGCTTCTCGGCCTCCTGGCCTGGGCGCCGTTGGCCCGGTCCGTGTGGCGCAACCAGGCGGAGGTCACCTCCGGCCCGGGCGCATCGCGACTCCCGCTGCGGCATCCCACCGCCTGGTTCGTGGCCGGTTACCTCGCGACCCAGTCCTGGTCGTTCTACTCCTGCCTCGCCTGGATCGCCCCTTCCTTCGTGCAGCTCGGGTGGGACCGCACCGACGCCGGATACCTCCTGGCGGTGTTCAGCGCCACGCAGGTCATCTCGGGCCTCCTCGCGCCCGTGCTGACCGACCGGGTGCACGACCTGCGCACCCTGCTCCTGCCGGCGGCGGCCCTGGGGACCCTCGGCCTGCTCGGGCTCCTGCTCGCTCCGACGGCCGCACCCTGGGTGTGGGTCGGCGTGCTCGGGCTCGGCCAGGGTGCGGCGTTCGCCCTCGCCCTCGTCCTGCTCGTCCGCTACGCCGCGACCCCGGCGGCGAGTGGCCGGCTGAGCGCGATGGGGTTCCTCGTTGGTTACGTCATCGCCTCGTTCGGGCCGGTGACGATGGGAGCGGTCCGCGACGCGAGCCACGGCTTCCACGGGGTCTGGCTCGTGCTGGTGCTGCTCATGGGGTTGCAGACCGCCTTCGTGCTGCTCCTGCGCCCGGGCCGGGCGAGGGTCCACTGACGGAGGCGCCCTGAGCTGTTGAGATGATGCGTCCGTGGCAGTGGACTTCGACTACTCGAACCTCAGCGAACGGCCCAGGGGGCCGTTCCTCTTCGTTCTGTCGCGCTTGTTTCCGGGGGTCAGGGCCGTCCAGGCGCAGGTCGAGCCGTATGCCCGGCGGTGGCAGCGGGCGAACCGGGCCGCCCTGGCGGGAAGCGGACCCCTGTGGGTGGCCCTCGGCGACTCGATGACGCAGGGGATCGGCGCGGCGGCGTACGACCATGGTTGGGTCGGCCAGCTGAGCAGTGAGCTGACGGAAGGAGGCTGGGGTCACCGCGTCGTCAACCTGGCTGTCAACGGCGCTCGCGTCGAGGACGTTCTCGAGCGGCAGCTCCCGGCGCTCGAGGACCTCATCGCCCGGGGAGAGCCCGTCGCGGTCGTCACCGTCCTCATCGGCTCCAACGACATCGTCCTGCGCCGCCACCGGAAGGGGCTGGCTGGACGGTTCGAGCAGCTGCTCGACCGGCTCCCCGCGCAGACCGTCATCGCCAACCTGCCCAATCCCCGCCGCGAGGCCCGGGCCATCGACACGCTGCTCCACGAGCGGGAGCGTGCTGGCGAGCTGGCCCTGGCCGACATGCGAAAGCACGGCCCGTCGTCCTGGCGGGGCAGGCTGGCCGCGGACTGGTTCCACCCCAACGACGCCGGCTACGCCGACATGGCCGCGGTCTTCGCGGCGGCGATGGCACAGAGCGGAGTTCCGGGCCGGGCAACACTTGGGTCCGCATGACACCAGAGACCAGGCCGTGACCGGCCGCCCACCGGACGACGTTGTCCGACAACGCTTCCGTGGCCAGATCGCGGGAGTTGGCAGCACATCGGGCGTGCGGCTCGTCGTCGGCCACTGGGCCAGGACGCCGCTCGGCTCGTTCGCTGACGTCATGGTGGAACGGGCCGACGGCCACCGCGTCCTCCTCGCCCCCTCCAAGGCAGTCGGGGACGTCATCGTCGCGACCTACGTCTTCGACGAGGTGCGGATCGAGCCGGTCGCGATCGAGGAGCACGGCGACGACTGGCTGGTCACCGCACCGTCCCTCGACCTCGACCTCACCATCGGTCGCCGACTCCCTCTCGGCCACCTCTTGAGGACAGTGCCCCGACCCCTCGCGACGAGCATCCGGTGGGCCACGCTGATCGACCCGTTCGCTGTCCTACTCACCGGAGTGCACACCCGGGGGACCGCTCGAGCGGGACGCCGTGAGTGGTACGGCGCCACGGACCTGCGAGCCGTCACCGCTCTGGCCGGCCGCTTTGAGGACACGGCGCTCGGCGGCCTCGCACCCGTCGACCCGCCCTGTCGGTTCGGCTTCACGTCGACCCCGAGAGTGCCCTCGGTGACGACAGTCGTGACGACGATCGAGTCCGGATCCGAGCCCGGGTCTGGGTCCGACCCCGCCTAGACCGGCTCCCGCTTTTCCCCCAGAGCCTGGACGAGGGCGGCCAGCCGCGAGGCCTCGGCGTCGGAGGCCGCACCGTCGGCTCGCTGGATCGCCATGACGGCCAGGGTGTCGGTGTCGTCGAGGTCCAGGGTGACCCACGGCGCGCCCCCGCCGTACTCCACCGTGACGACCTGCGGCCAGCTCAGGTGACGGGTGGTGAAGAGGTTGCGCACCTCGAGGCCCTCGCGTGTCGGGACGGCCCGGATCGTCGCGAACCGCCAGCAGAGTGCCGCGACGGCGACGCCGATCCCCGCCAGTAGGACTCGATCGCCCGCCTGCCAGCTGCCCAGCTGAGCCGGTGTGGGGAGCACCAGCGCCAGGCCGCCGAAGACGACGAGGGCGAGCACTCCCATTCCCGTCGCAACGCCCCGGCCCCGCACGGAGCGGAACATCCGAAAGGGGTCCTCGTCGTTGGCTGCGCGCGGCGCCGTCACGGTATGCCGGGTGGCCGGGTCAGAGCCGACATGCGGCGATGTCGGTCACCAGGATCGCCCGGGCACCGAGGTCGTAGAGATCGTCCATGACGCGGTTCGTGGTGCGGCGCGGGACCATCGAGCGGACGGCGCACCACGACTTGTCCTGCAGCGGCGAGACCGTGGGCGACTCCAGCCCCGGAGTGATCGCGCACGCCTGCTCCACGAGGGCGGCCGGCACGTCGTAGTCCATCATCACGTAGCTGCGTGCCGTGACGACGCCGAGGAGCCGGCGGCGGAGGACCTCGAAGGCGGCGTCGTTCTGGTGCTCGTCGCGGCGGACGAGCACCGCCTCGCTGACGAGGATCGGGTCGCCGAAGATCGCCAGGCCCTGGCTGCGCAGCGTCGTCCCCGTCTCGACGACGTCGGCGATGACGTCGGCCACACCAAGCGTGATCGCCGTCTCGACCGCACCGTCGAGCCGGACCACGGACGCCGAGACGCCGTGGTCGGCCAGGCTCTTCTCGACGAGCCCGGGATAGCTCGTGGCGACCCGCTTGCCCGCGATGGCGGGGACGCTGGCCACCTCACCCGGGCGACCGGCATACCGGAAGGTCGAGGCACCGAAACCGAGCGGCATGACCTCTGCCGCACTGCTGCCCGAGTCGAGGAGCAGGTCGCGGCCGGTGATGCCGGCGTCGACAGTGCCCGAGCCGACGTAGATCGCGATGTCCCGCGGCCGGAGGTAGAAGAACTCGACGTCGTTGTCGACGTCGGTGACGATCAGCTCCTTCGTGTCGCGACGCACCTGGTAGCCCGCCTCGCGGAGCATCTCGATGGCGGCCTCGGACAGAGATCCCTTGTTGGGGAGGGCAACTCGCAGCATGTGCAGACCTTCGGTGTGGTGCTTACAGGTGGGCGTAGACGTCGTCGAGCGTCAGTCCCTTGGCATGCATGAGCACCTGGAGGTGGTAGAGCAGCTGGCTGATCTCCTCGGCGGTCCGGTCCTTGCCCTCGTGCTCGGCCGCCATCCACACCTCGGCGGCCTCCTCGACGATCTTCTTGCCGATGGAGTGCACGCCTGCGTCGAGGGCAACGACGGTCCCGGAACCCTCCGGTCTCGTGGCCGCCTTCTCGCCCAGCTCGCTGTACAGCTGCTCGAAGCTCTTCACGAGGGTCAAGCCTACGTGGCCGAGCCGGTCGCGCTTCGTGCGCAGGTATGCCGTGTTGTCCCGCTGGGGGGCCGTGCCCAGTCCCTCGACGGCCGAGACCTCGACCCCGAGGGAGCGCATGGCCTGCACCTTCCACGGGTTGTTCGTCAGCAGCCGGACGCTGCCGAGGCCGAGGTCGGCGAGGATCGCCGCGCCGACCGAGTACTCGCGGGCGTCAACGGGCAGGCCGAGCTCGAGCTGGGCATCGACGGTGTCGACTCCCTTGTCCTGCAACGCATATGCCCGCAGCTTGTTGACCAGACCGACACCACGACCCTCGTGCCCGCGCAGATGGACCACGACACCGCCCTCGGCCGCGACCCGTGCCAGGGAGCGGTCGAGCTGGCGGCCGCAGTCACACCGGAGCGAGCCGAACGCCTCCCCGGTGAGGCACTCGGAGTGGAGCCGGACGAGCGGTGACCCCTCCTCCAGACCGCGGGGGCTGACCATGGCGAGCTGCTCGACGCCGGTGCCGACGTCGCGGTAGCCGATGGCCCGGAACCTGCCGTGCCTCGTCGGGATCCACGTCTCGGCGAGCCGGAGAACCGTGCTCATGCGGTCGTCACCGCCTCCGGCTCCCGGTCGGGGCGCTCGACGCGCGAGGCCTTGAGCCAGACGGTGAAGCCGTAGAGGACGAGAACCGCGTACACGGCATACAGGACGGCCGACGGGTAGAAGTGTGAGCTGACGAGCAACGGCACCCCGACGAGGTCCACGGCGATCCAGGCGAGCCAGAAGTCGTTCCATCCCCGGGCCATGGAGTAGGTCGCGACGATCGAGCCGATGAAGATCCAGGCGTCCAACCAGTAGTACCAGCGGGGCGCCGGGAACCCGGCGCCGATGGAGGCGAAGATCCACTGGCCGAGGAGCACACCGATGACCCAGAACCCGACGTAGCCGAGCCGTTCGCGGGAGGTGGCCCAGCGCGGCGTGATGACCGGCTGCTCGCCCTCGTGGTGGTTGATCCGGCGGACCTGGTTCCACCGGTGCCAGCCGTAGACGCTGGTGAGGATGAAGAAGATCTGGCGGGCGGCCTGCCCGAAGAGGGTCTCGCCCTGGGGGTTGGCGAACGCGACGCCGAAGAAGACGGTGAAGAGCAGCGCGTTGCCGACGATGCCGACCGGCCAGGCCCAGATCCGGCGCCGCATCCCACCGATGGCGGAGGCGAAGCCGAAGACGTTGCCGATGATCTCGCGCCAGAGGATCTGCTGGCCGAAGATGCTCAGCTGGGCCTCGAAGAGACGTTCGAGCAGGTTCATGCGGGGAGCTCCTTGCTGCTGGGAGAAGCGTTGGGGGAAAATTGGTCGGGCCCGTCGGTGCTGACGGTGGTGGCGGCGGTGGTGGTGGTCGTGGCGGCGGTGCTGACAGGGGCGCGCAGGGTCGCGCGGATGCGGAGGTCGGGCCCGACGGCGGTGACGTCCTGGATGTCGAGGCGTAGGGCGTCGGCGATGGTCGTGATCCCGAGGTCCCCGACGCTGTTCGGGCCGGAGCCGAGCAGGGCCGGCGCGACGTAGGCCATGACCTCGTCGATGAGCCCGGCTCGGACGAAGGCTGCCGCGAGGGTCGGGCCGCCCTCCAGGAGGACGTGCCGGATGTCCTTGTCCCACAAGGCGGCCAGTGCGACGCTGGAGTCGTGGGTCCTGAGCTGGACGGACGGTGAGCTGCCGTCGAGGACCTGCGACGACGGCGGCAGGTCGCGCCGGCCCATGACGACACGAAGTGGGGTTGCCGCCCGCAGTGAGCCGTCGGGGTGGCGGGCCGTGAGCGAGGGGTCGTCGGCCAGCGCGGTGCCCGTGCCGACGAGGATCGCGTCGCAGGCGGCGCGCAGGTCGTGGACGTCCGCTTGCGCCGTCTTGCCGGTGATCCACCGGCTCGTCCCGTCCACCGCCGCAGAGCGGCCGTCGAGGGTCGTCGCGACCTTCCAGGTGACCATGGGGCGGCCATGGGTGACGGCGAACGTCCAGGACCGGTTGAGGGACTCGGCATCGCCCTCGAGAAGACCCGCGACGACCTCCACCCCGGCCGCACGCAGCCGGTCGGCGCCTCCGCCCGCCCGGGGGTCGGGGTCGGTCTGGGCAAAGACCACCCGCGTCACGCCGGCGGCGACGAGCGCCTCGCTGCACGGTCCGGTGCGCCCGGTGTGCGAGCACGGCTCGAGGGTCACGTATGCCGTGCCGCCGAGGGCGGCGTCCCCGGCCTCGTCGAGGGCGACGACCTCCGCATGGGGTGTCCCGGCGCCGGCATGGAAGCCGGCGCCGGCCGTCTGCCCGGACCGGTCGACGACGACGGCCCCGACGCGAGGGTTGGGGTTCGCGACCGGGCCACGCGCGGCGAGCGTGAGGGCGGCACGCATCGCAGCGAGGTCGCCTTCGGTGTGGCCGTGCTGCATGTCGACATCCCTCCTGCTCGAGCCTGACGGGCGAGCCCCGGGATGTCTGCGGCGAGCGCGAGGTGACGAGACGGCATACGCGAGAGCCCTCCTGACAATCAGGAGCACCCGGCACGGGCCCAGTCACGACGCGAGCGCCGACGGGACCGGTGAGGGCCCCGCGCGTGCTGCCTACCATCCGGACTTTCACCGTCGGTCCCGGAGTTTCACCAGGTCAACCGGCCGCTGGCTGCGGCCGGGTCGCGGACTGTCACCGCCGGTTCGGAGTTGCACCGACCCCGGAGCACGTCTGTTGATTATGCCACCGGTGGCCCAGTCCGGCGCAGACGGCCCGGCGTGACGGTCACCACGCCGTGGTCACTCAGGCGTGGGTATGCCGGGTGGCCAGCTCGCGCAGCTCGTCGACGGCGTGCGCCGCGTCCTGCGCGCCGTAGACGGCGGAGCCTGCGACGAAGACGTCCGCGCCCGCCTCGGCACACTGCTCGATCGTCCGGCCGCTGACTCCCCCGTCGACCTGGACCCAGATCTGCCCACCGTGTCGGCGCACCGACTCCCGGACGGCCCGCACCTTGGGGAGCTGGTCGGCCAGAAACGACTGCCCGCCGAAGCCCGGCTCGACGGTCATGACGAGGACCATATCGAGCTCCGGCAGCAGGTCCTCGTAGGGCTGCCACGGGGTCCTCGGCTTCAGGGCCATCCCCGCCCGGGCGCCGGCGGCGCGCAGCGTCCGGGCCAGCGCCCGGGGGTCGTCCGCCGCCTCGACGTGGAAGGTCACCGACTGGATGCCGGCCTCGGCATACGCCGGAGCCCAGCGGTCGGGGTCCTCGATCATGAGATGGCAGTCGATCGGGATCGGGCTGACCTTCAGCAGCGCCTCGACGACCGGCAGCCCGAGGGTGAGGTTGGGCACGAAGTGGTTGTCCATGACGTCGACGTGGGCCCAGTCGGCGTTGTGGACGGCCACGAGCTCCGCCTCGAGGTTGGCGAAGTCGGCGGAGAGGATGCTCGGGCAGATCTGCACGGGGAGAGCCTAACGAGCCGCCGGCGACGTCAGAGCTTGCGCAGCAGGGCGAAGAACATCCCGTCGGTGCCGTGGCGGTGCGGCCACAGCTGCACGAAGGGCCCGTCGACCAGGCCCTCGATCGGCTCACGGGCAACGTCGACGAAGAGCCCACGGGCGTCGAGGATCTCGACATCGCCCCGCTTCTTGACGACGTCGGACACCACGAAGCGGGTCTCGCCGAGGTGCGGGCTGCAGGTGGCGTAGCCGATGACGCCACCGGGTCGCGTGGCGTCGATCCCGCTGACGAGCAGCTCCCGCTGCAAAGAGGCGAGACCCGCGAGGTCGGTCTGCGACCGCCGCCAGCGCGCCTCGGGCCGACGGCGCAGTGCCCCCAGCCCAGTGCACGGGGCGTCGAGAAGG
>JAABUU010005637.1_pt1 | contig 13905 bp, 19 predicted proteins | sample 5559301 | NCBI WGS metagenome assembly JAABUU01 (sample SAMN10711884, study PRJNA513360) | rock metagenome | isolation source: Antarctica rocks | place: Antarctica: Victoria Land, Richard Nunatak white | reverse complement strand
GACCAGCGACGCGCGGACTCCATTATGGCCAGGAGCTTAGCTCCACAAACAGGCCGGATACATTTGCGCAGACCCAAAACACTCGCCACAAAGATTTAGCTTGCAATCTGGCGGCGGACCATACATTTCCTCTCAAGTTTGCGAGACAAATCGATGTGTGAGTGAACGGTCTCAACCGGCGTTGCTCAAGCCTGTGTGGGAATGAGAACCCTTAGGAGTTCGACCCACTTTGTAGACCAGCGACGCGCGGACTCCATTATGGCCAGGAGCTTAGCTCCACAAACAGGCCGGATACATTTGCGCAGACCCAAAACACTCGCCACAAAGATTTAGCTTGCAATCTGGCGGCGGACCATACAATTCCCACGACCTCGACGACGAGTGATATGTATTAGGAGCAACAACAAGAAAAGCAGTCAACCTCAAAATAGAGCCATCGACCCGCAAGGGACTTGTAACGAATGTCTCCGGTCTAATGTGTAACGAACGTCCCGGTACCCTCACCTCTCAGGAAGGCTTGGTTTCCTTGCTAGGCGCGGAGCGCGGGAATTGCTTGTCGCTCTTGCTCTTGCTGCTGCGTTTGTTCTCAGGCCGGCGTTGCTGGCAGGAACGAGTCTGTTACGAAACACAGAACGTTTAATTGGCCAACTGAGGGGACGGCGCCGCCGATGGCAGCTACCATCGGGCTCTTGCTCCTGCCGAGCATCCCAGGTCCTGCCAGAACGGGAACCACGCGAAGCTTGTAAACGTATAGCAGGGAGCAAGATCAACTGTGCCGGACGCTTTGAGGATCTGTCTGGGCTCCGGAGACTCTCATGCGTTTGATCATCACCTTCGGCCTGTATCTAGTTTTTGCGCCGCTCTTCCTTTCGGCGCAAGCTCAAACCGCAGCGATGCTCACCTTCTCTAACCCATCGGGGCCATACCAGGTCGGGTTGAAAGTTGTGGAACAGTACGATTTCTCGCGGATATTTGAGTCAACCTCAACTGGAGCGAACGACCATGCCGAACAAGAGACCAGCCGTCCCCTTCAAACTCTGATTTGGTATCCGGCGGTGACTAGCCGCTCGAAGCCCATGACCGTCGCTGACTACAAGAACGTCTTACCGACGGAGACAAGCTTTGAGAAGCCAACAATGTCTCTGAAGGGAAACGAGTGGATTGCCGGATTTGGCTCGGCGCTCAATCAACCGTTGCGAGCGGTTCATGATGCGCTGCCGGTCGCGCATCGTTTCCCCGTCATCATTTATGCTCCAAGTTTCTCATCCGTGTCATGGGAGAATGCCGATCTTTGCGAGTACCTTGCAAGCTTCGGCTATGTTGTGATCGCGACTCCGGCAATGGGAGCATCGACGCGTGCAATGACCCACGATCTGTCTTCGATAGACGCCCAGGCTCGCGATATCTCATTCCTTCTTGGTTACGCGAGGACGCTCCACGATGCTGATGTATCCGAAGTCGGAGTGGCAGCGTTTAGCTGGGGCGGAATCTCGAATCTTTTTGCAGCAGCGCGAGATAGCCGCATCAAGGCTTTGGCAGACCTTGACGGCAGTATGCGGTACTTCCCCGGACTGGTGAAGGCAGGCGACGTTCACCCGGAAATGATGACGATCCCTCTTCTATTTTTTCGAAGGCAGACATCGCTTGAAGATCAAGCTGCGGCCAGCGATCCCCCAAAGACCGAGGGACCGAACGTACTGAATGCCTGGACACACGGAGATCTGATCACGGTGCACATGCTGGGACTTGTGCATCCAGAATTCAGTTCAATGGCACAACGAAATGAGCAATTCTGGAAGGACGATTTTGCCCGCATGCAACTAGACGACTACAACCGCGAAGACGGCACGATCGGCTATCAGTGGACGGCTACGTACACGCTCAACTTTTTCGACGCCTACCTCAAACAAAATGCAGCAGCGTTGGATTATCTCAAGAAGACCTCCGCCCAGAACGGCGTGCCTAAACATGTACTCTCCGTCCATTTCCGCCCGCATTCCTGACAGCGGCCGAGAGCGGTGAACCGTAGAGAACCGTCGGAGCCCACCGTTTTTTGTAACAGCCTCGAACAGGCCCGCACGGTTTTTCGAAGGGACGGCGTTGCGGGCAGGAACGAGGCCGTTACTCAACTCAGTTCAGGATTTGGTAAGAAGCACCAAAGAACTCCCGCGACGCTCACGGGATTCGGAATTGTGCTTTAGGGTGCCATGATCCGGTAGAACTGGGATGCGTGGAATCGCAGATCGCGTTCACTATTCCGATCTCGTGCTAATTGGGGGTCTCTACGGTCGGCCGATGGCGGTTCTGCTCCCGTGATCGCTCTACATGGTGCTGAAGGATAGCACCTGAGACCATGATTGTTGTCGCCGCCAAAACGATGATCAATCGAATCCACCGGTGGATCCGCAAAGAGCTCACCGGTTCTCCCCTTTGTGTAGACCAGAGAAGAAAAACGAGAGTGGCACGCTGGTGCCACATGATGAATAGCAACGATGTGCAAATGAGCCCCGAGATGAGGTACGGTCCGTAGTCATTGACCAGGATGAACGTGTTGATGAGCAGAATGTTGGCTATCACGGGGAGCATTGCGAGTGTCCCCAAGAGCGTGGTCTTTCGAAAGAGCAGCAGGGTAGCACCGACGACCTGCGTTAGACCGAGAATGGACGCGTAGACCCGAGAGAAGCCGAAGTAATACCACGTGAGCTGATAGCCCGTTAGAGAGCCGACCGCATGGCTAGCAAGCTGACTTTGCATGTTGAACTGCAGGTGAAGTAGCTTGCTAATGCCGTACATGTACAGCATGAAGGCGCAAAAATAACGTAACCAGTCGAGCAATCGCGGATACGCTTCGGCATTCGTCTCTAACTTTGGCATTGTGCCCTCCGCTACACCTGAGCTTCCAAGGGCCTGCTCTTGCACCTTCTTACATATACGGCGAGCTTCCACAAACAGTTCCGATTGAGCCTTGGAAAGGTCCTCCGGCTGCCGCTCGTTCCGCGTGATCGTGCTTATCATCAATTTAGGCCCGGTTTTTCGGCAACTCAGCAGTTGCAGAGGCTGCGGCAGGACAGCGGCCCGGCCCATTAGCTCAAAGCCCGATCCGCTCCACTTCATTTAGGGAGACCTCATCGTTGCGCTGGTCATAGAGGCCCGTTGTTCGGGCCGATTCATGGGCGGCCATCTGCTGCGCGATCTCCAGCCTGCCCCCATTCTTCAAATAAGCCGTGATGTCCGTCGCTCGGAAAGTATGGCAGCCGATCTCGGTCTTGATGTCAGCCGCGAGGGCTCTTCGGCGGATCATCCGCCAAACGTCGGGCTGGAGCATGGGATTGCCGGTCAGCTCGCTAGAACGGCCGCGCGTGGTTCGGAAGAGTGGGCCTTTACGCTCTTCGGCGATTCCGGCGACTCGGATGTACCCCTCCAAGTAGCGGTCAACCCGCATCGAACCGCCGCGCCCACCCGCGCAAAGGTGTAGACCATAAGGCCAATCAAAGCCCGGCGGTCATTGACTTGCATCCATAAAGTAGTAAGATTTGCTACCAAGGAGTGCGTATGCCGGAGATTCAGAAGGTGAGCGTCGCATTGACCGGAGAGCAGGTCGCCACTCTAAAGACCGCAGTGGAATCTGGGGAGTACGCGACCACCAGCGAGATTGTGCGCGAGGCGCTGCGCGATTGGCAGCGGAAGCGGGAACTTCACGGGGAAGATGTCCAGCGGCTCCGGCAGCTCTGGGCCGAGGGCAAGAAGAGCGGCCCTGCAGCTCGTGCCGACCTTGGCAAGGTCCGTCAGCAAGCTCGGCAGCGCTTAGAAAAGGCGGCCTCGCGCCAGCTTGCCCATGTCGGCTGAGCTCCTTTGGAGTCCGCAGGCTCTCGAAGATCTGATGGACATCTACGTCACCATCGGTCTCGACAATCCCGATGCAGCGGAGCGCGTTTACTCCGCTATTGAAGCTCGTGCCGGCATGTTGCCCGGCTTTCCACGCATGGGTCCGCGCCGGCCGGAGATCGCACCGACTACCCGCATGGTGGTGGAAGGCTCGTACCTGGTGCTGTACGAACTGCACCCTGACACAGACGACGGTCCAGTTGAGAGTGTCGACATCGTGCGCGTGGTGGACGGACGTCGGGAGTTGAGTCGGCTCTTCTAGCAGACTAATGAACGTCTCGGCCATACTCACGCACTTCCGACTGGATTTGAAACGAAGTCGAGAAAAGCGTCCGCGAGAGGAGTGGTGCGCTTTGCGACCATGCCTTGAGCACTTGATCGTCCCGTGTAGAAACCCCGGAGCGTTGACGAGACCGCGCGCGCTCAGGTCCGAAGCGATCTGATCGTACAGCTCCCTTTTGCCTCTGAGTTCCGGGTATACGTCTTCTAAAACCTGCGATGCGCTTCCCATGTAGTAGCTCGCGCCAAGACCTTTGGGAGCCAGGTATTTGGGCGGGTCTTGAAAGAGCAGGAGGATGCGCAGATGCCAGACAGTCAGCTCGTCAATGTACCGGAGGAACGTCTGCTGCTGATCCTCATCCGTCAAACGATGCAAAGCGATGTTCAGGAGCCCGTTACGAAGCGCATCCCGCTTTTCATCCTTGTGGGTGCTGATTGCTGATCGCGTGGCCTCAATCACTGCGGAGACAAATGTTTCATCTTGGGTGAGGTTTTCAATCCCTGAACCCGTCAACTTTGCGTTCTGCTGCTTCTAGCTCGTCAGCCAACTCCTTGAACCATGTGTCCCGCCGACGCGAAACGGCTGGTGCAAGAACGAGTGATAGAACTTCGGTGATCGAACCACCCACAAACGGGATGGCGGCGAGTGCTGCTCTCCCAGCCCCGAGTGCGATATCAGCCTCGGTTGGCTCTGGGTAGCGCTCGGCGCGGGTGCCGAACAGCTTGATCGGGTCTTCAGCCATGATTCTTCTCCCTATCACGCATGATAAAGGACATTGTTCTGAGAATAGGCAGCTCTACTCGACCGCAAGCGTGTTATATCCGAGCTTCTTCAGGCAGCGAATATGGTGCTGAGCACGTTCGACATTCTGGTCGTCGTGAGTAGTGGGAGGATCTTCTTGGTAGGGCAATCTTGTGGAGAGAACGGCGTGCACGGTCTTGAGGAGCGTATGTCCGAGTGCCACGATGGCACGCTTGTTTCCGCAACGAGCTTTGAGGGCGTGATAGCGCGACTGCAGCCGTGAGCCCTTGCGATTGGTGGCGGCCCATGCGCTCTGCGTCAGCGTCGTCTTGAGCCAGACGTTTCCCCGGTTCGTGCGAACGCTTTTCTTTACACCGGCGCTCTCGTGGTTCGCCGGGCAGAGCCCCGCCCATGAACTGAGTTGTGCCGCCGTCGGGAACTGTTCCATGTCAGCGCCCACCTCGGCCAGGATGCTGGCTGCGGATTCTTCCTTGATGCCTGGAATGCTCTGGATCAGATGGAACGCCTCGGTAAGAGATGGGTCCGCCATGCGCCGCCGTATCTCCTGGTTGAGCGCCTCAACTTCCTGATTCAGGGACTCCAGATGACGAAGCGCATGCCGGATGAGGAATCGCTGATGGTCGCTCAGCCGATGGTCCGCAACGGAAGCCGTGATTTGCGGGATCTTCTCTCGGCCTTCTTCTTGGCCAGATCGGCGACCTGCTCTGCGGTCATCTGACCATCGAGAAGCGCTGCCAGCATGAGCCTGCCGGACACACAGAAGACATCAGACAGCACGTCCCCCGGCTTCACGTGCGCATCTTCAAGGACCTTCTGAACCCGATTGCGCTCCCGTGAGTTTTCCCCGATCAGCTGCCTGCGACGACGCGTGAGGTCCCGTAGTTCACGAATCGCCAGCGGCGGGATGAAGCTCGCCCGGATCATCCCGTGACGAAGCAGATGAGCCAGCCAGCGGCTATCGTTTGGATCGGTCTTGTGGCCGCCTGTTCTGCACGTCGGCAGCGTTCGCAAGGATCACTTGCACGTGTGCTTCCAGTAGGTTGAAGACCGGTTTCCAATAACTGCCGGTGCTCTCCATCACCGCGTGCGTACACCCTTCGGCGACCAACCATCCGGCGAGACGCTGAAGCTCGCTAACGATCGTGCCAAACTTCTTGATCTGCGTGTGGGGTTCGTCGTTCGCGCCGCCGGACGTGACGCAGACCACGACGAACTTCTTGCCGACATCGATACCGGCGCATCGCTCGAGAATCGCTTCAATCATCTGCTCCTCCAGTGCGGACAAGCAGCCGGCGGCGAGTTGGGCATATTGTTCTACGGGCTCAGAAGAGGCACCAGTCAGGTGTACGTGAGCCGCCGGCGGGTCAGATTATCATTCGGGGTCGAACCACCAATAAGTCCGCGACCCTTTACCTGTGCGCTCCTGCAATCTCCACTACACCGACGCCTGCGGTCAACAGGAACCCCTTCTCATCCTCAGGTGCGGCCGCTCACGCGGCCATCGATGATTGTTCTGCGTGGAAGAGCCACTCCTAAAACTTATGGATGACTCGTTGGCAGCCGTCACCTTTAGGGCAATGGATAAATTCACAGATCAGACGTCAAACAAGGCGACTTGTCCTTTACCGATTACGGGCGTCCCTTTTGTGACAGTGCGGGAATGATGTATTGCGGCACCAACTGGAGCCCCCAGCGGTACCATTTCGTGAATTCTCCGTAGCTTCCGCCGTTGATGCTAACGACGAGGTCGAGATCAGGAACCACCATTACGATCTGGCCACCATTGCCACCCGCGCTATACGCGCGGAAAACCTGGTCGCCGACCTGTAGGCGATTGATATGCCAGCCGAACCCGTATTCGTGGGGCGCGTCGTAATTGGTCTGCGGATCGAACGTTGAATATGCAGTGGTGGACTGCCGTACCCAGTCCTCACTAACGATACGGGTACCGTGCCAGATGCCGCCGGAAAGATAGAGCTGCCCGAGCTTGAGCTCGTCACGGGGCCTGAGATACAGCCCGCCGCCCATATAGCCTTCGCCGGTAGGCATGAGATTCATATGGTAAGTGCCAAACTGAAGCGGGCGCGCCAAGTAGCGCTCCAAAAAAACCGGCAGCCAAGCGTGAGTGGCATGGGCAACTGTACCACCGACGAGGTTGAGAGCTGCGGAGCAATACACGGCGTGTTTTCCGCCCGGTTCGGCAGCCATCGGCAAGTCAAGGGTGTACTTGTACCAGTCCGGTTGGGCGGTCTGGCTCTGCACGTTGTCCTCGTTGCCGGGAGAGGCATCGTCGTTATCGTCGCAGGCGAAGCCGGAGGTCATGGTCATCAGCGCCTTTACCGTTACATGACTTTTGCGTGCGTCCCAATAGGGGAATGGCTTGTCCTCCGAGAAGAGAGGATAAATGGGCGTGTCGAGGCCGAGGTTGACGCCACGGTTGCGTGCGATACCTGCAAGGACTGGCGCGACGGTCTTCGAGGCGGACCGCATGTCGTGCGGCCGATCTTTGTCGAAGCCGTGAAAATACTCTTCTAGAACCAACTTCCCATGGCGCGCGATGAGCAAGCTGTCAATATCCAAAGGATTGTTGGTGGGATCGGCAGTCAAAATCTTCTCGATCAAAGCTGCAATCGGCTTCTCAGAGATGCCGACGTCATCAAGCGACGCTGTTGGCCAGCCGTCGCCGGCAATTGGTTTGGTGTATGTATATTTTTCGGTGTTGGGAGTACGGGCGTAGAAGCCCAATGCGTTGCGGCGGTCTCGGCGTGAAAGTGGAAGCGGCGGATTGAAATCGAGCAAAGTGAGGAACAGGCGATCGGATGCCTTGTCAAACGTACCGTTGAAGTGGTCTTGGGAACGTTTGGGATTTGTGAAGGTAACGTTTGAACCGTTCAAAGTCACGCCGTATGAGCGGCGGCGGAAGAGATTGAACTCGGGATTGATGATGACCGCGGTAGTTGAGCCATCCGGCTGCGGCTGGATAGAGACATAGAAGGAAACGTGGTCGTCAAGGGGAACGACTCCTCCTGCCCACACAGACTTAATCACGGCAACAAGTTGGACAGGAGTGGCGTAGCGGTTGTTATTTACGACGCCGACAGGCTGAATCCACTGACCATTGATCGTGTTCGATGCGGGATCGAGCCGACCGCGAAAATCTCCAGCGCCGTTGGGCAACGAGAAACTAAGCCGATCCCCATTGCGCTCCACGGAAACCTCGAAACCAGCAATCGCGGCGCGCCATTGGGCCTGTTGGGCATCAACTGTTAGTGTGCCGCGCACCAGGGGTCCAAACGATTGCTCCATACCCCAGAGGCCTACCACCGGATTGCCGGGTGTGGTGGCTTGAGGATAAAGCACGCTGGGACTACCCTGCAGCAACGCAAGCAGGAATAGGAGAAAGTGCGTTCTTCGGACGAGGGTCAAGGCAACGGTCCACAAAAGAAATTACATACTGCCGAAATTATTGCGCGCAAGGATTTTGCACGTCTTGTCAAAATGCAACATTCGATGGGAGTCGGAATTGCGGCTCAAGTGGCGATAAGCGCCAGGCGTAACGCCGTATATACGACGGAAAGCCCTAGTGAACTGCGCCTGATCGGAAAACCCGCTGGCAAGACTTATCTCAGCGAGCGAGCCTTCCGATTTCATCAACGCTGCCGCCGCAAGCTCTAGCCGACGCGCGCGAAGGAGGTCCCCGGGTGTACAGCCTACATACATGCGGAAGGCACGGGCCAGATGAACGGCGTGCACACCGACCGTTTTCGCCAAGTCGCGGACGCGGGGAGTTTCTCCGGGGCAATCCTGAATCAGTTCGCAGGCGGCAAGTAGCCAAGGGGGCGGCGATGGGCGGGGTGGTAGCGAACTTTCCGAAGCTTCAGCCAGCAGTTCCAGGCAGAGCGATTCGGCTTTGAGCTGGGAGGTCGAATTCCAGCGTACGCACTCCATCAGCAACGCCCAAGCCAATCCCAATGCTCGATCTTTCGGCAAGTGTACCGCCACGTCTGGTGACGCCGTGTCCAACACTTGAGACAACTGTGCGCTGGAGAGAGAAACGGTAAAGAAACTTCCCGTCCCTTGCCAGAAATGATCGCGGTGCTTTGTACCGGGAGGATTATAGATGAGGGTGGTGCGAGGATGGGCATCGCCTGTAGCGGAAGAAACATAGCCGCCGCTTGTGATCAGCACGAAGTGAGCGTCAGTATGCGTATGTACTGGAAGCTGCTCAGGCGGAGAATTCGCGATGCGGTGCGAGACTGTGATTCCGTCCAGCACCCGACTCAGTTGCAGGTCGCCAAAGAAAACATCATGGGGAAGCACGAGCATGTTTTCAGGTTACCTGTGGAGCCGGGCAAACATGCAGCAATGTTAGAGGTCCGTCGGTTTCGCGGATCGGTCCCGATAAACGCGACAAGCCGACTAATCCCGCTTTGTCGGCAAACAGGAAGTGATGAGCGGCCCGCTCATTTCAACGTTTGGGTTCATAAACCAAGAGCCACGGCTGGAAGCCGTGGAGGCGGTCACTCGGGCTTGACGAGCTTGGCTGGCAGCTTGGCGTTCCTCGGGATTGAGAAATACGATGATCCATGGCTGCCGCCGACATGTCCAGTGTTTCAATTTCTCCTATGTGCAAAAGCGATTGGCAAGCTGTCCGTGCAATCTACCAAGAAGGAATCCGTACAGGCGACGCTACGTTTGAGCAATCGTTGCCTGAGTGGACCGAATGGGATGCGCGCCATCTATCTTGCTGCCGTTTCGTGGCATGGTCCAAAGCAGAGATCGTCGGTTGGGCAGCTTTAAGTATGGTGTCGACTCGGCGTGCGTACGCAGGGGTGGCGGAAGTGAGCATCTACGTCGCCAAGAAGATCCAGGGCCAAGGGATCGGGACAAAGCTACTGCATGCATTAGTCGAGGCATCCGAGCGAAACCGGCTGTGGACCCTGCAGGCGGGAATTTTTCCAGAAAACCAGCCGAGTCTCCAACTTCATAAAGCGGCCGGTTTTCGCGTTGTCGGTACGCGCGAGAAAATCGGATCGATGAATGGCCGTTGGCGAGACGTTTTACTCCTGGAAAGGCGAAGCAACACGGTTGGCGTCCCTTGATTTTCCCTGACTTCGGAGCACGGAGAGTTGTCTCCTTATAACCCAAAGACCAAGTATGCCTTCCTCATCCTCAGGGGTGGTCGAAACTCGCAGCCATTGATGGTTATCATGCGCTATAACAAAACCGTGGTGCGCTGATGATATGAGAACTTCCTTTGCTCAGTTCACGGCAGATCGTACTCGAACACATACGAGTGTTTCCCAGCAGCATCAATGATGATCGTCAACTCCCCGCCTAATCCCGAGAGCTCTCCAGTTCCCGAACCCTTCACCACTACAATGTTCATCTCACCAGAGCCAGCATCGCCCTTCGTCATCGTTGCCCTGTGTGCCAAATAGAAGCTTCCGCTCTTTCCGCCGAGCTTGCCTGTCATCTGCTCCATCGCCACATACGCCATCGAGCCCGTACTCTCCGTGAAACTGCTCAGCATCTCGCCTTTCGATCTGCCTGTAAAATCTCCTTTCCACTCCTTATCGATTTCATACCGCCCAACGCCCATCCCTTTCTCGAAGGCGGTCGCCTCCGCTGGTGAAACCCTCACCTCAAAGGTTCCCTTTGCCTCCATGTGCTTCCCTCCTGTGTTCGCATGACCGCCAATTTGCACCATGACAGCGGCCATGGCGAGTACCCTAAAGAACAGGCTCATGATTTATGCCCTCTGCTAGCCAAATTAATACGATACCCGCTGCCACGATTGAAAAAACGCGACGCGAACCGGCGCATTTTCCGCCAACCGTGGACCCGCCGCGCGGCGTGCTGAAAGCCACCGGAGATCATGGCAGCGCCTTCTTTCACCAGCGCCTCGTTCCGCCACCCCAACTCGCAACTTTCGTCCAACACCTCTGGTATGTCCAGTGGGACCTTCGTGCCGCCGCCCCCAGCACCGCCGAAACCCTTCCGCATCCCAACTGCTATCTCGTCTTCGAGCATGATCTCGAACGGACCATCGACGATGCCGGCGTGCATCGGCGCACCGAAGTCTTCGGCGTATCCACAGGCAAGTTCTCACGCACCCTGCAAGGGCACGGTCGGGTATTCGGCCTCAAATTCAAACCCGGAGGCCTGCGCCCCTTCTTGCATGCCCCTGTCTTCACGCTTACCAATCGCGTCGTCCCCGCTGTACAAATCTTCGGCCCCGGGATCCTCGCTCTCGCCACACAGTTCCGCGTCCTCGACACCCCCGAAACAATGGCTGCGGCTGCCGTCGCCTACTTCGCGCCGTGCCTGCCCGCACCTCACCCGAATACAACACTGGCCACAAAACTCGTCGATACCATCCTGCACGACCCCACTGTTCTCACCGTAGAGGCCCTCGCTGAGCGCAGCGGCTTCAGCATCCGCGCGCTGCAGCGTCTCTTCAAGGCTTACGTAGGCGCTTCACCCAAGTGGGTCATCCGCCGTTACCGCCTGCATGAGCTGTTGGAACGCCTTAACTCGAACCAAGACATGAACGTCGCCCAGCTCGCCCTTGAACTCGGCTATGCCGATCAGGCGCACCTCATTAACGATTTCCGCAAGCTCGCCGGTTTCACCCCCTCCGAGTACCGCTCCAGCAAGACGCTTCCGCACTTATAGGCAATGTGTGAGGCATCTGAAATGGTGGTTTCAGAGAGTACGGTAAGCATAAAAGAAGTTATGGGTGGTATATGGTAAAACTCTCTTAATGCCACCTCCCCTCGCGCCAATGCTGCAAAAGTTTGGCCTAAACGCTTAATGATCGTGAACTAACCGGCTCGATGCTCGACCCAGTCGTTAAGCAGAGCTTGTCTAGGCGGGATAGCTGTCATGGTGGCGCACCCACGCCATGACGTAAGGTTCGTGCTCCTCCTGGCGTCCCAACGGCGTCACGTCGAGATAATTGTATGTATTCAGGAACAGATCGAGGCCGCGCTGATAGGTCGAGTAGGTGTGGAAGATACTGTCGCCATCCCGCAAAAAAACACTCAACCCGGGCGATTCGCCTTTATCGATCCAAATCTTACCGCCCTGCTTCAGCTTCGCTGCGTTCTCGTAGTTATACTCGTCAGCGCCAGCGGCCTCGTCCAGAGTGACTTGGAAGTCCCGATTGAAAGTATTGCCAGAGGATGAATACCACGGGAAGCTCCATCCCATCCGTTCCTTGAACGCTTCCAATTTCTCCAAAGGAGCCTTAGAGACGACAGCAACGGCTGTATTACGAGCTGCAAGATGAGGGATCGCGCCAGTAAGGTTGTCGGCCAAAAAGGAACAGCTTTTGCAGCCCTCGTCCCAACTCGGATCGAACATAAAATGGTAGACAATCAGCTGGGAATGGCGTCCGAAGAGATCGCGCAGACTGGCGCGATCGTTCGCGCCCTCAAAGACGTACTCCTTCTTAATCTTCACCATCGGCAGTTTCCTGCGTTCGGCGCTGAGCGCGTCACGCTGGAGTGTTGCAGCTTTCTCTTTGGCCAGTAATTCCTTCCGAGCGGCACGCCACTCAGCAAATGACACGATTTGTGGAAGTTTCACATCCTTCTCCTTGGGCCTGAATTTCGTGTTGATTGTAAGGATTGGGGTTGGCGCGAAGCTTCTTGATGATGAGGGCAGTCATTCCACCCGTCAAAGTCGCGCTTGCTGCCATTAAAGCGACAATCCCTATGCATCCAGGACACATTGGGTTCTCCTTGGGATCGCCGCCGATGCCGGCGCTCAGGCCTTAGCAATGCTTCCACTATGTGAATTGCGGTCCGGCTCGAATCCAAACTTCGCTTTTCGAGCCGGAGCACTCCAGTCTCTTAACTTAGCTGGCGAGAAAATGCGTTAGCTTGCCCAAGGAGGATTCCCAACCGCCCAGGTGCGTATCTCGTGATCGATCCGTATGGAAGCCTTCATGGGTAAGTATCACTTCGGTGCCACCCTGAACATCTTTGAAGGTGACTGTGACCAATGACTCTTCGCTCGGATCCCAACTTCCGGTCCAGGTGTACGAGAGGCGTTCGTAGGGAACGATTTCGCGATAGACGCCATGCGCCACCATGATCGGATCCGATGCCTGACTCGGGTCAGCATCATTGTGCACCGCTATCGAGCCTTTCATTTCTACGCGGTATTCCCCGCCCACGCGCAGATCGTTCGTTGCAGTTGGTGCAGTCATGTTCCCCGGCGCGAACCATGCCCGCATCGAATGAGGGTTTGTCCAGGCTTCGAATACCTTGCGGCGGTCCGCACGTATAGTTCTGCTCATGTTAAGACTTAGTGGGGTGTCAACCGCTTGGTTCGATGTGCTCTCTCTAGCCGATGTCGTCATTGTTCTCTCCTTCCAAGTAGGTCTGAAGCGCATCCATTCGTCGCGTCCAGAATTGTTCGTAATAGGCCAGCCACTCCTGAGCAGGCCAAAGTTTGTCCGGATTTAGCCGCACGATCTGAAAACTCCCTCGTCGCTCGCGTTTGATCAAGCTCGCTGCATCCAGCACCTTGAGGTGCTTGGAAACAGCATTGAGCGACATTGGATACAGCTTTGCAATCTCTCCCACGGTGGCCTCCTTCTGAGACACAGTGCGAAGGATCGAACGGCGCGTTGAATCCGACAGTGCGTGAAAGATCAGATCCAATCCGGACTGTTTAAATTCAACCATGTGGTTGATAGTAGATTGCCCCGAATGCCCCTGTCAACCACACGGTTGAATCTGATTTGTGGCGTGTCTCAGCTCCGTTTCTTCTTTACAAATGCACTCTAATAGATATATATCTGTCAGAGATGATTCAGGATACGACAGAGACGAACCGAACCACGACCGCTGATGCTCTGATGGGCCTGCTCAGTCTCGGCCCGATGTCGGGCTATCAGATGCGACAACTGATCGATGAATCGATCGGCAACTTCTGGACGGAGAGCTACGGCCAGATTTATCCCA
>JAABUU010005631.1_pt1 | contig 13921 bp, 13 predicted proteins | sample 5559301 | NCBI WGS metagenome assembly JAABUU01 (sample SAMN10711884, study PRJNA513360) | rock metagenome | isolation source: Antarctica rocks | place: Antarctica: Victoria Land, Richard Nunatak white | reverse complement strand
CGGACGCTACCGCCCCCCCGACACCCTCATCGCCTTCCTTGAGGCGCTGTGATTATGCCGATCTCTTCAAGCCGATCACCCTGCCTGCCAACGGATTCCGGCCCAAGGTCGGCATAACGCAAAGGTCAGCATAATCTACGTAGATCCGGTCGGCGTCGACCCCGAGTGCGGCGAGGCCATCCCGCTGGGCAGTGAGGTCTTGGTTGGTCGTGGAGACCCTGGCGTAGCCGATCTTGAGTCCGGTCACGCCGAGCAGTGTGCCGTATGACGTCCCTGAGCGGGACTTCAAAGCGGACGGGTCTGTTGGGACAGGTGCTCTTGCTCCGGCTCGCGTGCCGGTCGGCCGGCCGGTGATCTTGTGCCGATGCCCGTTCGGCTGTCGGGACGGCCGATTGAGCGGCCCGGGGGTGGGCTTGACGATCCTCGGTGGGACGTGTCAGGAACTGGCTGCCGCCCCGGCGGACGGCTGCGCAGGGTGGGTCGGGCTCTGCTGCTTGACGCGCCGTGCGGGGTGCTGTCAGCGCACGGGGGAGTCGGAACCCGTCGCTTGGCTGCGGAGAACACGGAGTGCATCGCTGCCGCGAGCGCCAGCACTGCTTGCGCTCCACCGGCGATGCGGAGACGCACGGTGACCTCGCCCCGGTCGTCGACGGTGATCTCCGGGACCCGCCTGGCAGCGCGGGCGACCTGCTCCAGAGCGCCGCGCAGCGCTCCGGCTCCAGCTCCGGCCGGGGCAGTGACCGTGCGGACCAACTGTTCGGGCTGGACGTGCCAGCCGGGCAGCGTTCCGCGGGCCGGGTTCACCGCCTGCTGGTCAAGCCGCGGTCCGGGCAGGTCGTCAGGTGGGTGCTGCGCGGTCACCTCGACGCCCGGGCCCGGCCCGAGCCGCGTCGCCTTGCGGGGTGTCGTTGGGGCCGGCGCCGCTCACCGCTGCTCGGTCACGCTGTGCGGGTCGGTGTCCCGGCCGGTGAGGCCCTGCGCCTGCTCGTGGTCGCTGTGAAAGTCCAGCCACTGCTGCCCGAGCTGCTCGCGGCGGGCCCGGTCGACGTTGTCACGGAAGGCGGGCAGCACGTCGCGTTCCTCCTCCTGGAGGTGGTCCTCGTTGACCTGTTGCGCTGCCCGCACCGCCCGCCACCAACCCTGGCTGCCCACGGCGTACTCCTGCACAGCCTGGACGCTGTGCCTGATCTCGTTGTGGTCACGTACCGCGTGCTCGGCCTCTTGCGCTGTCTGCTCGTCGGCCCGCACCAGGCTGGGGTACAACACCGACTCCTCGCCGCTGGCGTGGATCTCCAGCAGCTCGGCCAGCGCCGCCCAAGCCTGCTGCAGCTCGCTGACGTCCGACAAGCCCCCGAGGGCGTCGAACTGGCGGCGGAAGGTGTCGTGCTCCCGCTCGATCAGCACCGTGATGTCCCGGTCCGGGCCTGTGGCCGCTGCTGGCGACGCGTCGCGCATCGGTGCCGGCGCGTCGGAGAGCGAGGGGTCCTCCCGCGGGCCCTCGAGCTCGAGCGTCCCGTCGGTGAAGCTCGCCGACCACACTCCGACGCCGCTCTGGATCGGGCCCTGGACGACCCAGCCGGTCTTGATGTCGAACCGGGCGAAGTGGCACGGGCACACCACACTGTCATCCTCGAGCTCGCCCTCAGCCAGCGAGCAGCCGGCGTGCGGGCAGGTGTCGTCGAACGCGTACACCTCGCCGTCCAGCACCGCCACCGCGACCGCCGTCCCATCGACGTCAACCGCCACCAACTCGCCTTCGTCCGGCAAAGCGAAGTCGTCGAACTGCTGCGAGGCCACACGGGCACCCTTCTCTGAGCGAAGCCGATCGAGTGCGTGACGCCATCGCGGCGTGCTGCTGTCCGGAGAGTGGTCGGCCTACCCCCCGACTTCGCAGGCACGCTCCGCGGTCCCCACCGCCCCAGGACAGCCTGTCGCACACCGCGGTCGTCAGATGCTGCGGAACAACAATGTGCCCCGGGCTGCTGTGACCAGGCCTCACACCGTTCGGTCCCGCGGAGTCGCGGCGTAGCGCGACGACCCGCAGGCGTTCCCGAGGAGGTTCAGGTGAGTTCCCCGCTGGATGAGGACGCTCCGGCGCTGGCCCGGGTCGCGGTCCAGGCTGTGACCGTGCTGAACGACGCCACCGCCGAATCGGTGCACTATCCGGGGCTGACCGGGCTGCGCGACATCGAGGCGGTGATGAGCGCGCTGGCGCGACTCACCGACGAGCTGCAGGAGACCGTCACGCACCTCAACGACTACCTGAGCGAGCAGATGCGCGAGCAACACCTGAACCCGCCGACGGGCGGCTCGCAGACGCCGGAATCGGTCGTAGCCATCGCCAGCGGGGCACTAGGCGACGTGCGTGACGCGGCCGCGCACATGTCCACGCTACTGACCGCAGCCGAACTGGCGATGCTCGCGGTGGGCCCTGCCGACCAGCGCTGAGCGTCACTGCCAGGCCTGCCCTTCCGGGTCCCCCTGAGGGCTGGCTGGCATAAGCAGCGGCCGGGCCTGCCGAGGGCCAGGCCGGCTCCTACAGGCCCCGAGAGCGTGGAGCATCCACCAGCCCGAGCGCCCTGAGGCGCCTGCCCGGACCTCGGTGTCACCCGAAGCCGTCTGGTGGGCACTCGCCGTGCTCGGCTTGAGTGCCAAGACTGGGGCGACCTGCAATGCACCTGCAGCACACCTCACCACCTGGCAGCGCTACGGGATCTGCTGCCTGCGCCTGCACGCCAGCACGCCAGCACCAGCCGACCCGGCCGGCGCGAGTGAGCACCACCGGGGCCGGGCGGTGAACGCCTCGCAGGAAGAGCAGCAACCGACGCCCGACAGCCTGAGCTAAGTCAAGGTCGTCCCGGCGCACGCCCGCACCCGTTGCGGCGGAACTCAAACCGCGATTTGGGGACATCGTCCCCGACTGCACGGCCGCTTCCCGCCGTGCCACCGGTCGACGACACCCTCAGGGCGCGGCTGAGGACCAGGCGGTCAGGGCGTGGGCGACGTTTGAGTCCGTCGGCCACCCGCTGCCGAGCGCGACGGTCTGGGGCAGGGGCTGGGTCAGCCGCTGAGCCGGGCCTTGAGCATCTGCTTGCCCTGCTCGGCGCCCTTGCGGCTCTCGGCCTGTGCCTTGCGGAAGAAGTCCGCGAGCTCAGAGTCGCCGTCGCGGTCGGCGTCCGCGATGTAGGTCTCCAGCCGCAGCACGTTGCTCAGGCACACCTCGGTGAACCAGATCACGTTGTAGTCCTTGTCCTGGGTGCCGGTGAGCTGCCCGGTCTCCTGGCCGCTACCTGTGCTCATGTCCGCTCCTTCGCGCTTGGTCGGGGTGTTCGGTCTACCCGGACCCGGCGGGCTACACCAGTCCCGTTGGATGTGACAGCAGTCGGCCGGGGCAAGTAGCGCGCCAGCGCCGCCACGCACACGTGCAGCGCTGCGGGATGGCGCTCCAGCGCCGCCACCTCCACGCCCTGTCGCCTCGACCTCACCGTGACCCGGAACCCGGCCGCCGGCCAGCTCGGTCCGTCCGCCGAAGGTCACCGGAAGCGGGACGAGGCATGCCCGACAGTCTTCCCGTGTTGAACCAGACAGCCGATCGGACAGCCGCACCAAGGTCTGTAAGGCCACCACCTTCCGCTGATGCAGCGTCTACGGCCGGAACGGGGCGCCGGATGTCGATCTTCGAGCACCTGCCGGGCGCTCACAGCGACAGCTGGGAGTGGCAGTTGCGCGCCGCCTGCCGCTCCTACGACCCAGAGATGTTCTTCCACCCCGAGAACGAGCGCGGCGCGGCACGAGGAGCTCGTGAAGCCGCGGCAAAAGCCATCTGCGCACAGTGTCCGGTCCTCGCCACCTGCCGCGAGCACGCCCAAGTCTCCCGCGAGCGGTACGGCGTGTGGGGTGGGCTGTCCGAGACCGAGCGCGAGGAGCAGCTACGGGTCAGCAGCCTCGAGAGCTGACTGCCGCCGCGCAGAGGCGGTGCGTCTGTCTGGCGGCGCCGCCTGAAGCGCGCCGCGTCCCCGCCCACGGTGGTGGTTCTGCTCTCCCCAGGGCCGCCACGGCGCCAAGGTGACGTCGTCCACGACTGATCAGCCGTCGCAACAGGGCGGCAGACGATCGGGCGGACGCTGGTACGCAGCGGCCAGAAGCTCCCGGTTGTGTCCGAGGCCGGCGAACCGGCAGGGCAGACGCCGTGCCCACGGTGGCGCTGGTGACGTGGTCAACGGCGCCGCTCCGGCCGGGGAGGACTCGGCGGTCGCACCACCCGCGGGCGGGCCCATGAGGTGAGCAGAACGACCGTCGCCAACATTACGGTCGCGGCCGGCCGCGCGCGCCTGGCGGCCGCTCATGTACTCACCCGGTCGCGTGCTCGCCCGCGGGCCAGCGAGAGAAGCGAGCCGGCCGACACCACCGCCCACACCCCCTCCAGCAGCAGAAAGCCCCACTCCCGCCCGAGGAGCGCGTCGACCGCCAGCACCGCCGAGCCCGCCAGGTTCAACAACAGGTACGGCACCGATCGCAGGTCCAACACCCCGTACTGCGCAGCCCCGAACCCCGCCAGCACCAGCAGCGCCCCGACGACCTGGACGAACGCCTCCACAGCGCCACCCCCACGGCGTCGTCTTTAGCGGTCCGGGTACGGCGCGTCTCGTCCGGGACACTCCAGTGCGGGTGCCGCCAGCATCTTGCCCCGACAACACCCGGGGACCACATCGGCCCGTTCTCAGCCGGTGGACACCGTGCCGCTCGAGGATCGGCAGCCGGAACACCGTCCCGCTGGTCGTTCGGCTTGCGGGTTTCGGGCCGCCGTGTCCGCGAGGGACAGTGTGGCCAGGCCCTCGTCCGGCCGCTTGTCCAGGAACAGGTCCAGAGCAGCCAGCGCGGCGCGTGGCCCCACCCGTTTCAGGGCGACCGCGCGTGTCGCCGCCGCGGGCCCCGCGTCCGACGTACCGCGGAAGGCCCGTGACCGGTGACGGCACGGATGATCGTTCGTGCGTCGATCCTGGCCCATCTGCAGCACGCCGTAGATGTCACCGGCGGTCGGGCCGGCTCAGGAACGGTGCGTCGGGCGACCAGGTCTGCCACGAGCACCGCCGAGTCCCCGGGCAGGTCCTCGGGCGACTCCTGTGGCAACAACGACGCCTGCGCCAACCCCCTGGGGTCGAGTCGTAGGCTCCTTCCTGGACGAGGGCGTGCGCCGGTAGTGCCCGTCACAGCAGGAAGATCAAGCCCGGCCGGAGCCCGAGGGCAGGTCCTCGGCTACAAGATCACGCCGGCGACCATCGGGAGCCCACATGACAGGCAGCAAGCCCAGCCACGACCACGGCGACCAGGAGGAGCAGCAGCCCGCCGGCCCGGACCGGACGCCGGTCGAGGACGACCCGCCGGCCCACCCCACCGGAGAACGTCAAGCGCAGGAGAACCGGGAGAACGAATCACCCGGCTGACCACCTCGGCCACGACCAGGATGCCGTGGAGCTGGGACTCGCTCAGCGCTGCTGACCCGACGGGTCGTGCCGCAGAGTCGTGGACGCCCGTCGCAACGTGAGCCCGTCCGCAACCAGCGCCGCGGCCAGATCGTCGTCAGCTGTGCCCAGGCGCAGCCCTGCCAAGTCATGGCGCGCCTGCGCGACCACTGCCGCCAGCGGCCGCACAATCGGCTGTACCCGGGCGGCCACTCGATCGCCATCGTCGTCTCGGGGTGCCCGGGCCGGCACTTGTCCGTCGCGTGCGCACAGCAGCGAGCCCGCGTCGTCGTCGGGATCGGCGCGCAGGGACACGACGTGACCGTAGGGCAGCGGCGGTAAGGACACGCGCATAAACAAGCCAGTCATTTGTCGTCTGGCCCGATACGGTGTGTGAGTGGCGGTCGAGGCGGCGGTGGTCGAGGGGGTGCAGCGTCGGATCCCTACGTTGTGGCCGCACCTGAATGAGCGTCAGCGTCGGCTGCTGTTGGGTGTCGAGGCCCGCGAGTTGGGCTGGGGCGGGGTGACCACCGTCGCGGCCGCAATGGAGGTCTCGCGATCGACGGTGACGTACGCGGTCGCGGAACTGGAACTGCCGACGGAGCTGGCTGAGGGCCGGTCGCGCCGGGCTGGTGGCGGCCGCAAGAGCGCCGTCGAGAACGACCCGGGGTTACCAGCGGCATTGGACGCACTCGTTGACCCGGAGACCCGCGGCGACCCGGAGTCGCCGTTGCGCTGGACGTGCAAGTCGACCCGGCAGCTCGCGGCGGCATTGACCGCGGACGGCCATCCGGTCTCGGACCGCACCGTGGCGGCTCTGTTGCACCAGGCGGGCTACAGCTTGCAGGCCAACGCCAAGACCACCGAGGGTAATCAGCACCCCGACCGTGACGGCCAGTTCGGGCACATCAACACGATGGTGGGCCGCTACCGCAAGACCGGTGACCCGGTGATCAGCGTCGACACCAAGAAGAAGGAACTCGTCGGGGAGACCCCCGGCTACAAAAACAATGGGCGTGACTGGCAACCTCAGGGCGAACCGGTCCAGGTCGGAGTGCACGACTTCCCCGACCCCGCGATGCCCAAGGCCGTGCCCTATGGGATCTACGACCTGGCCGCGAACACCGGCTGGGTGTCGGTGGGCTGCGACGGCGACACCGCGGCGTTCGCGGTGGAACGCTGCGCCGCTGGTGGCACAAGGTCGGTCAGGTTAGCTACCCCAAGAGCAAGCGGCTGCTGATCTGCGCCGACGCCGGCGGCTCCAACGGCTACCGAGTCCGACTCTGGAAGGTTGAGCTCGCACGGCTCGCCACTGAGATCGGCAGGCCCATCACCGTCTGCCACTTCCCACCCGGCACCAGCAAATGGAACAAGATCGAACACCGGCTGTTCGCGCACATCTCGATGAACTGGTGAGGGCGCCCGCTGACCAGCCACGAAGTAGTCGTGAACCTCATCGGAGCCACGACCACTCGCACCGGCCTGACCGTGCACGCCGAGACCAACACCAACACCTACCCCCGCGGCATCAAGGTCACGAAGCAGCAAATGGACGCCATCGCACCCCAGCTGAAGCCGGACGCCTTCCACGGCGACTGGAACTACACGCTGCGAGCGCGAACTACACGAGTGTAAGCAAGTCGCCTGGCTTATTTCTTCGCAAGCTCTAAGCAGCCAGTACCAGTTGACGATCGGCTACCGGGACTGCTCCGGTTGCTCCTTCGCCAACTTGCTCCCTCTGTCAAGATCGGAGGCTATGCGGCGGACGGTGGTTCTCGGCGTGAGCGTGCTGTTGCTCGCGGCGTGTACATCGACGCGCCCGCCGCGGCCTGTCGCGACGGGCGCGAAGATGGACGCGTGCGCCGATCACGTGGCGACTGATCCTGGCACCGGCTTTACAACCGTGGGACAGGCAGCAGCAGGAACCTCCCTCCTGGGCTTGGTGTTTGCCCGCTACCCGGTCCCGGCTAGCACAGAGCCGACGAAGATCGCGTGGCGAATGACCGGGGCCGGGCCGCTGCTTATTTCGGCGGTGAGCCCTGACGGTCGGGTGTCTGCCCCATCTTGGGGGCCGGAGCCGCATACGGGTAGTAACTGGGTCGCGCCCGGCGACGAGTGGGGCACCGGCTTCGTCCTCACCCAACATGGCTGCTGGACGTTCCGCGCCCAGCGCAGCAGCAGTACGGCCAGCGCACACCTACAGGTCGAGTGATTCGCCAGCCGCCGACAGTCCCCGGGCCTGATCGTCGGAAGCCGATCGGCCTGCGGGACGGTGGTGGCGCAGCCTGTCGTGGCGGGCACTGCTGCTATCCGCGGGATGGGGCAGGGTGGCGGGCGGCCGGCTGTCGGGACTCTGGGTGAACGTCTGCTCGAGGTGGATCACGGGTCGTGTTGTTGTCGTTGGCGCTTGGCCCGGTACATGTCGGCGTCGGCGTGCTGGACGGCGGCGGCCAGGCCGCCGTGGGGGTCGCGGGTCGCGGCGCCGATGGAGGCCGCGATGCCGGCGACGGCCAGCAGGTGGACCAGCCGGGCCTGTTCGGCGCGGGCGGCGGCCAGGTCGGTCTCGACGCTGAGGACCGCGAACTCGTCGCCGCCCAGGCGGGCCACCACGTCCGCGCTGCGGACGGCGTCGCGGAGCACGTCGGCGGCCCTGCGGAGCAGGGCGTCACCGGCGGCGTGGCCGTGCGAGTCGTTGATGGCCTTGAGCCCGTCCAGGTCGAGCATGAGGACGCTGGCGAGCGTGCCGTAGCGCTGGCAGCGCTGCTCCTCCCGGTCAAGGAGCAGGTTCCAGCCGCGCCGGTTGACCAGACCGGTCAGCGGGTCCATCAGCGCGTCGGCTTCGGCGCGCTCGGCGCGGCGCTGCGCCTGGTCGGTGTGCAGCCGGGCCGCGAGCACAGTGGACAGCAGCCGCGCCTGCCGGTCGACCAGGGCCATCAGGCCGGTCACCGCGGTGGGCTGCGGCAGCGGGTCGACCGCGCACACCGTTCCGTACAGCGACCGGCCGTCCAGGCTGAGCGGGGTACTGAGGTAGGCACCGATCTGCCACTGCTCAGCCAGCGCCACCTGCTGGTAGGCGGTGACGGACGCGATGTCGGGCGCAATCCGTGGCGCCCGACCCAGCACGACCTGCCGGCACAGCGTCTGCGCCCACGGGAACTGCTCTCCCGGGCGGGCGGGGAACCCGGCCTGGCCGGTACCGACGATCGCGTAGGTCTGGCCGGTCACCCGGGTCACCGCCCAGAACCGGAACCCGACCACCTCACGCAGGGACTCCAGCACCGTCGCGGACGCCTGCGTGACGGTGCTGTAGGTGGCGTGCTCAGCAAGGTCCAGGCCGCGGTCGCGGGGCTTTTCGGGGTGGTCCGGCACGGCGCGGTCCTACCGGACACTGGCCTGCGGTATGCGCCCAGACTGGGGTGAATGACTTTCTGCGAGCCCACTGTCACCGAACGCTTTGGTGACAGGACACCGAGACTCCGCGTGGCGTGCCGAAGCCTGCCCGCCGACGTCACCGTGGCGAGCCGAGAACTGTCGAGCACATCTTCAGGCCGACGGGACGCGTTCGGCGTACTGGCCGGGCCTCCGGCGGCACGTGAGCGCTGGTCGATCTGCTGCCGCTGCATCGCCACTTGCCGACGACGCCGACGCCCGACGTGCCGCCGTTGCCGCGGTCGATGGCGCTCAGGTGCCGGGCGGTCACCGGCCGCGCAGCTGCCGCAGCGCCAGGCTGCAGTGCGTGCTGACCTGCGCGGGCGTCAGCCCCGTGGCGCTGGCCACGGCCTGGTAGGTGGCGCGCCCGAACAGCACCAGACCCAGGGACAGCCGTTGCTGCTCGGTGAGCTCACCGGCCGCTTCGGCGTACCCGGCCGGCGCCTGCTCCCACCGGCCCTGGGTCCAGGCCATCAGCTCGGCGACCGCCGCCTGCCTGGACTCGGGTGTGCCGCCCCGGGCATCAGTCCTGTCAGGGGGCCGGCTGTCGAGCTGGCGCAGTTGCGCGGCCGGCACCGACCTCGACAGCGATGTCCATGGCCGGCGACCGGTCCACCGGGCAGCGGCCCACCAGGCAGCGGTCCACCGGGCAGCGGGTCTTCTGGCAGCGGCCCCGGCGGCCGCCAGGAACTCCGGCCTCATGAGCGCGGGACCGGCACGCGCAGGTCCTGTCGTCGATCGTCGGTACCGCGGACCACCAGCGCCCCCTTCCACCACGCCGGCTTCGAGCCGGCGCACCAGCCAGGGCTCCTGCCGGTCTGCTGACGACAGTGCCGCGCCCTGCTGCAGGACGCCAGACGGTACGCACCGACCCGAGCCTGTGTGGAGCAGTACGCGGCAGGCCACCCCAACGGGGCAGGACCCGCTCGTGTCACGTCGTCCACGATCGTGATGCCGGCGGCCGGTGGTCGGCGAGGACCTGGCCGGCCGGTCCGGGCCGGCCGAGGTGGTAGCCCTGTCCGAGGTGGGTTCCCAGAGCGAGCAGCTGGTCGAGCTCGCCGGCGGTCTCGATGCCTTCGGCGACCAGGGTGGCGCCGAGCTCGGTGGCGAAGGCCAGCAGCGCCCGGGTGACGGCCCGGCGGCTGGGGTCGACGTCGACAGCCCGCACGAAGGCGATGTCGAGCTTGATGATGTCCGGGTTGAGCTGGGTGATGTGTTGCAGGCTGGCGAAGCCGGAGCCGGCGTCGTCCACGGCCAGCCGCAGGCCGCGCTCGCGCAGCCCGGCCAGGGCCCGCAGCAGCGCCGGGTAGTCGCTGATCTGCTCGTGCTCGGTGAGCTCGACGACGATCCGGTCCAGCCGACTGGCGGCCAGCAGGTCGTAGGTGCCGGGGTCCAGCAGGCTGGCCGGGGACAGGTTGACCGACAGGTAGGTGCCGGGCGGCAGCTCGGGGAGCACGGCCAGCGCGTCGCGGGCGGCGGCCTGCTCGAGCTGGACTCCCAGGCCGAGCTGGGCGGCCTCGCCGAAGACCTGGTCCGGGCGGCGGGGCGCGCCGCCCGGGTCGGTGAAGCGGGACAGCGCCTCGTAGCCGACCGGGATCTGGCGTCGCAGGTCTACGATGGGCTGCAGCACCAGAGTCCGCTGCCCGCCACTGAGCATCGGCGCGAACGCCGCTGCCCGGGCGTGCCGGGCCTGCTCGGCCTGCTGCTGCTGCTGCACGGCTTCGCCGAGCAGCCCGGCAATCAGGTGCAGCGACTGCAGCTGCGACGGGCTCGGTGCCGCGCCGGCAGAGCTGTCCAGTCCGCACAGCGTGCCGTACAGCGAACCGTCGGGCAGGCGCACCGGCACACCGCAGTACGCGCCGACGCCGAGGGCGGCGGTGACGCCCATGGCGCCCAGGACGGGGTGGGCGGCGACGTCCGGGACCGACGCGGGAATCCGACCGTCGATCATCAGCTGGCAGTAGCCCTCGGACACCGGCACGGTGGTGCCCGCGGTCAGCGGGGGGCCCTGCCCGGCCGCGTCGAGGTGGATGAACGTCTGCTGCCCCTGCTCCAGCCGGGACAGGAACGTCAGCTCGACACCCAGGGTGCGGCGGGCCGCCGACAGCAGCCGCTGCACTACTGGCGACGCCGCCGGGTCCTCGCCGGCCGCGGGCTGCTCGCCGGCCCGGACGTCGGTCATCCCCAGCGCCGCCACCACCGTCTGGGCCGAGCAGCATCGGCGCAGGGCGTCGACCGCGGCGGCGGCCTGCCCGGCCAGGGCCGTCGCGATCAGCTCGTCGGAGTCGCTGAACGCCTCCTCACCGGGTGGTCGGGTCAGGTACAGCCCGCCCAGCACCTGCCCGTCGAACACCACCGGGACCCCGAGCAGGGCGGCCATCGGTGCGTGCCCGGCCGGGAAGCCCACCGACGACCGGTGGTCGGCGATCCGCTCCAGCCGCACCGGCTGCCCGGACAGCACGACGGCGACCAGCCCGACCGGGCGGGGCAGGTGCGGCAGCTGCGCGACCTGCCCGGCGGTCATCCCCTGGTGCGCCAGCGCGCACGCCGCCCCGTCCGGACCGAGCAGCAGCGCCACGCCGTACCGGGCCCCGCACAGCACCCGGCCGAGCTCGATGGTGCGCTCCAGCACCGCCTGCTCGCTGCGCTGCACCCCGACCGACACCACTGCGCCCAACGCCACCGCAAGATCCACGCATCCGGCATCGGCGGTCTCGGCAGCGACCTGAACGTCCCGGCCGTCCGCGCCACCGGCGGTGCGCCCGGTCAGCCCGGTGCCTCGCGCTGCCGCGAGCGGGTAGGGCTACCCGCGCTCACGGCCGGGCCGTGCCGGGTGCACGGCCGCCGGGCCGGTGCGATCCGGCCCGGCTACCGGGTGGTCTGCGGCAGCCGGAGCACCGGCCGGTGGCCGACGTCGTGTCGGTGCTGGTCGTAGCCAACGCAGGTGGCTTTGCCGCGGCCCTTGGCGGCGTACATGGCGGTATCAGCGCGGCGCAGCAGCTCCTCGACGCCCAGGTCGGGCCCGTCCGGTTCCACGACGGCCAGTCCGACGCTGCGGTCATCACCACCCGGGTGCCGGACAGGGTCAGCGGAGTGGCCAGCGCCGCCAGCAGCCGGTCGGCGACCAGGGCCGGCGGCTCGCTGCGCTGCTCGAGCAGCACCGCGAACTCGTCACCGCCGAGCCGGGCGACGGTGTCCCCGGCCCGCAGGCAGCCGCGCAGCCGACCGGCGACCGCCACCAGCAGGGCGTCACCGGCGGCGTGCCCGAGCCCGTCGTTGACGGTCTTGAAGTCGTCGAGATCGCAGAACAGCACCGCGATGGGCCCGGCCGGTGAGCGCAGCGCGAGGGCGTGCTCGACCCGGTCGTGGAACAGCGTCCGGTTCGCCAGCCCGGTCAGCGGGTCGTGCAGTGCCTGGTGGCGGGCGTGCTCACGTCCCGACCGCAGCTCCACCAGCAGCCGCCGGTTCTCGGCCAACGTCAGGAACTGGCGGGCCAGCACCAGCACGACCAGACCCAGGCCCAGGACGATCTCGGCGCCGGGCACCCGGCCAACGCCTGTCAGCAGCTGACCGGTGACGACGGTCTCAGCCAGCAGCAGCGGCAGGTAGGGCAGCGCCAGCCGCACCCAGGACGGCACGCACGCCCGGTCGGGGTCGGGAGCCGGGCCGGGAGCGCCGGACAGCACCGCGGCGAGCGCGACCAGGGCGAACCCGACGACCCAGCCCAGATCGCACAGGTTCCCGCTGGCATAGGAGCCGGTCGAGGTCAGGTAGACAAACGCGCTGTCCGCGGCGGCCAGCGCGGTCAGCCCGGCAGCGAGCAGTCCGAGCACGGCGCGGCGGCCGGCGTTGGCCCGGCCAATGACCAGCGGAACCAGGGTGATGACGACCAGGTCGCCCAGCGGGTAGGCCAGGCTGAGGGCGGCGGCCAGCCGGGTCGCCCTGCCGACATCCAGCGCCGCACCCAGGCTGGTCACCCAGGTCAGGATCAGCAGCGACCCGACGATGATCAGGCCGTCGAGCAGGTCCCGCAGCCGGGAGGCGGCGGCGTCCCGGCCGGCGGGCAGCAGCAGCAGCGCGGCGGCGGCCAGCACCGGAAAGGCCAGGAAGCCGCCGTCGGCCAGCGACGGGAACGGCGCCGCCCGGCCGGCGACCAGCTCGTCGTAGCTCCACACCGCCTCACCGGCCGCCCAGGCCGCGGTCCCGGCGCTCAGCAGCCACCAGGCCCAGCGGGCCCGCCACACCGCGGCGCGGCGACCCGCCGCCGCGCAACAGAGCGTGGCTGCGGCGGCCGCCACCAGTTGGCCAAGGTCACCGACGGCGAGCGTGGCGCCCGGGGGCAGGGGGTGAGCCAGCAGCACGACCGCGTAGCCGAGCACGCCCAGCACGAGCAGCGCGGCAGTGACCTGCACCCGCCACACGCCCGCCGCGTGCTCATGCAACAAGCATCGGCGCTGTCCAGCGAGGGCTGTTGCCCCAATCGGCGGAACACGCATGCGACACCCGCCACGCAGGTCACGGGGAGCCTGACGCACAGGGAGCCACCGGAGCGCCGCCAAGCTCCGACAGCCGGGGCCGGTCAGGACCCCCCTGCGGCCCAAGACAGCGAGCGCGCAGCAGTGCTACTCGGTGGGCACCGGCTCGGTCAGCCGCTCGAGGTGAACGCCCGGTCACACCAGGACGGGCTGGGCGCAAGGGACGTCCGCCGGCATCGCCGAGTCAGGTCAGCCAGACAGCGCCGGGGAGCGGTCCTGGGAGCAGTCGTGGGAGCCCTGGTCCAGGGTCTGATCGACCCGGGCTATTGCGTCCAACCCGCGGTCTGCCGGTCTCCTGCAGCTGCTGAAGCCTGCCAGCCGGTGGCCTGTGGTATTGCTGGCTGGGTCGCCGGGCTGCCAACTCTGCTCGCACTGGTGTCCTATGTCGCCTAGCGTGGATGTTTAGGCGTAGAGCACAGGGCGTTTTGCACTTCAGGCGTCGATGGGAACTGGCTTGGGGAGTCGGCGCAGGCTCGGGCTGCCGCTGGAGTCGGT
>JAABUU010005630.1_pt1 | contig 13921 bp, 19 predicted proteins | sample 5559301 | NCBI WGS metagenome assembly JAABUU01 (sample SAMN10711884, study PRJNA513360) | rock metagenome | isolation source: Antarctica rocks | place: Antarctica: Victoria Land, Richard Nunatak white | reverse complement strand
TGCCTTGCTGAAGCACGCTTTTTGTGGCATATGCCAGCATGCAGGCACTTCACTTTATCTGAGCATCGCCTCACATGGTTGCGTGTTTGGTGTAGGATGCCTCCAAGGAGGAGAGTGGCGCAGGCCAAAGCTCAGGCGTCACCAGCCAGCAGCAAAAGTCTCAAGTAGGGAGCCGTGGCGCCTTTGCCAGCAGTATTGCCACCGTGAGCAACAGCAGCAGCAGTGCCAAGGGCAACATCAGCAGCAGCCCTGGCACCTGCGTGATGTGTCCAAGCTGTTGCAGCCTCCTCTGGGTTTCAGATACCTTACATGGAAACGCAACCAGCGGTTTCCCTTACCTGCGTTGAATGCTTACGATCCTCTGAAGACTGGTGCGCTTGGCATCCACAAGCACATGGTCACTCATGTGTCAAGCACAGCCAAGGAACTTTCGCCAGCCCATAAGCTCCATCAGCAAAGCGAGATGTCATGCTGGAACAGCCTCACGCAGTGCATCGCTGCTGTTGATGACTGCCCTGTGACATGTGCCTGTGTCATGCAGGCATGCCTGGCAAAGTACTGTGAGGAGGAAGTGGTGTCAGCAGAGGATGGTTGGAACTGCTGCCAGTGCCACAGGATGGGCGTGACAGCAACCAAGCAGCTCAGTGTCTCCAGGCTGCCCTCTGTCTTGGTGATCCACCTTGCGCGCTTTGATGCAAGGGGTAACAAGGTGAGCTTCATTGTGCAGATGCTGTCAAGCGCTGCACATCTTTGCTGCTCTGTGTTGCCTCTGGTTGGCAGCTGTCAGTTGATGGTACCACAGCTGCCTTTCGGTGGCAGCTGTCCGTTGATGCTGCATGTCCATGCCCTTTCTGCATGTCGTAAAAAAGCTGCACTGCGCATCACAAATGTGTCCAGCCATGCTGACCAACGCACAGCCAAAGCATGACACATGTGAGATCATCCGGCAGCCATTGCGCCATCAGCAAAAGACAAGCCTTGAATGTGCTGCAGCTGAAGAACCAGCACCTTCTGCCTACCCTTGTATTAAACACTCACGGCCTAGTTTGCTCTGCAGAATACAACACCGGTCAGCATCAGACACACCCTGGACCTTGCACCTTATTGCAGCAAGGAAGCGCTGCCAAGCAAGCCTAGGTATGAGCTGCTTGCCGTGGCCAATCACATGGGGAGTCGGGGCAGTGGTCACTGCACAGCCAACTGTAGGTCAGCTGTGGACGGGCAGTGGTACTTGTGCAATGACAACACAGTACACTGCAGCCGCTATCAAGAGAGCCCCTCACAGCTGGCCTACTTGCTGTTCTACAGGCGTGTGGAGTAGGCTGCAGGAGTGTTGCTCTGTGTACGTTATGCATCAGGCTGTTGAGTTGACAGCATGGGTGGTGTTCTGTATTGATTCATTGACTGTAGGGTGGACATGACTTTCTGTTTGGCTTTTCTAAAAGAAGGCACATATCAAGTTGTTTGACCCCAGCAGTTGGAAAGGACAGTGCTTGTATGTACTTTTACAGCAGTAGTGGATGTGTTGAACCAAGCACAGATTGGAACAGTAAGAAATTGTAGGCTAAAACTATGATGCTACTGATTTGTCAGCATCTTCTTTTGCAAGCATGACATGTCAAGCATAGTGTGATCAAGCTGTTGCAGCCTCTTCTGGGTTTCAGAGGTGTCATCTCTCTTGGACATGCACCCAGGCCAATATGATACATAGCACTTGCACTGAAGCACCCAAGTTCTGAAATTATTGAGGTGCTGCTGTGGGCGCCAGAATGCAGCACTGTAGATATACCAGCTGCAGCCCAGACATGCCATCACAATTGTATGGGTCACCCTAACTAGACCGCATATACCAAACATCCGATGATGATCATCAGCAATTATGCAAGGCATGTTTGGAGGCATACTCATGTCTAGATAAGCAGCAGCATTTTCAGTACATGCTGACGCTGTAAAGAATCAGATGCATCTTGTTCTTTGTCTGGTACAACTTTGCATGTATAACCCAACTCAGATGAACGTACTTTTATGTGAAGCAATGTGCGCATGCAATAAAGGTGCCGTGCACCTCAGAGAACATTCAATACAGCACCGATGAACACTTTGACTGTGCAATGTGCCACTCCGATATGCATGCATAATTGCCGCACAAAACTTGCTGGTGCATATGATTGTAGTTACAGCAGGTGTCATGGCTTTGCGTGCAGCAGCCCTGCAGTTGACTTGACGCTCAAGGAAACTACGTGCAGGGTTCACAAGTTCAGCAGTGCATACATTGTTCTTGGAAAGCAAAAATGCAATACAACTCACATCAGCTCAGGCAATCAGCATAGCACCAGCACAGGCAGAATATGAAATCAGCTATCTACCAAATCAAAATTCAGGCAATCAAGATACAACAAAAGACACAACTTGGCTTCACTTCCTCTTGGGCTTCACACCTGGCAGAGTTCCTGGCCTCAGAACAGCTCCCATGGCCATTCCAAACAGTGCACGTGACTTCTTTACAGAATTGCCCTGAGCAGTTGCGCCTGTGACTAAGCCAGGCTGGCTAGATGCATGGGCAATGTCAGAAGTGGGCATGGTGGGTTGACTAGACCTGTCAGCAGCTACATGTACTGCCTTGCTTGCATGCAGGGACTTGCCTTTGTCCTGACTGTCGTCAGGCTGCATGGTTACATTACCATGTCCTGAAGCAAAACTCCCATTGTGCCTCACAACCTGATCCACACTTGTGCCATGATCCAATTGTCTATGCACAGTACTGTCATCCTGCCTACCATTTGGTGTGTCATCATCACTAGAATCACCGTCATCATTGTTGCTCCCACCCTTCCTCTCCTTCTGCTTATCTCTGCCCTTGGACGACTTGTGCTTTTTGTGCTTCTTGTGTTTCTTATGCTTCTTTTTCTTCTTGTCAGTCCTGTCAGAAGTGTCCTTGCTTGGGGACGGACTACGCTCTTTCTTAACAAATCTGCTTTCAGACTCCTCCATTGGAATGGTGAAAGTCTTCCCTGCTAGCTTGCCAGTTGGCTCCGCCTACAGATGTGACCAAAACAAGAGGGGTTGTCAGTATGCCCTGCATGTCCAGGATTGTACTTTGCATCTCAGTCATCAGCATTGCCGCAAGACTGGACACTGCCAACAGCGATATTATCAGCACTCACAGCGCAATTCAAAAGACGCTATGGCCTGCCAAATGCATGGGTGAAAATGAGTCCCACAAAAACGAAATTGCCATGGTAGTCTCTTCATTTGGGGTTGGGCGGCAGGGAGCGCCAAACACACCACATACAGTTTGATGCTAAACGTGCCACTCAGCTATGAGTACAAAGACAATGCTTGCCTTGAGAACAGCAGCAGGCTCCTTCTTGACTCGCTTGCTAGGAGACACAACTTCATCAGCAGCTTCCAGCTTCACCCGGGCATCAGAAGCAGGCACTGGCCCAGCAGGTACATGCTGTGATGCAGCAGGCTCAGCGTGCTCAGCATGATGTCTCTTGCGCTTGCTAGACCGGTCACCATCCCTCCTTGACCTGTGACACAGCCCATGTACTCATCATCAGTCCAAAAGCTGGTAAGTCAGTTTTGCATCGCACATTGCCAATGAAGAAAGGCTTGGAGATCAGGTAAGAAACACACCCAGGAGCAGTCTGATCATGGTGCAATAACAGTTGAAGACGTCCCACGGTAGCTTGATCACAGGCTGGAACACAGGGCGAACACTGCAGTCTGTCTGAAATGCTGTGCACACAAGTCACAGTTGATGAGCTCAAAGCCTCCAATCCAAGATGGGCCATCCCCAAGCTACAAAGAAGGCCCAGCTTCAGAGTTACACTCAGAGGACTGTGTCTGCCAAATAGCCTGGCGTATAATGATTACATCAATCTGCCCAGCCAAACTTCTAAACTGAGCATGAGTTACAGTACTGCGGATGCTTGCAAGTGCACAGTGGTCAAATACATAGGGTCTTGCCGGCGGCTGAAGTAACAGCTGAACCTCAGGAGCACACCTTTTGCTAGGCCGAGGCTCTTCTTCAGCTATTGCATCTATCTGCTCAACCTTCACATCAGCAAGGGGCAGATCTGTCTCGACTGGCTTCTGATCCTCCTGTACAGGATCCGGTCTGATCAAAACCTCGTTGGTCTTGGACATGTCAGGAGGCTGCCACCTGTCCCCTCCAGTACCCTGCAGCTATAATGACCTGAGCACCTTGTGTTGCAACCCCATATGGGCGGACGACTTGCACAGTTAGCAAGGCAAACCAAGCAGATGCATGACAAGATAAAAGACAGCGCTGCACAACATGGGGCAGTTGAGCAGCAGGACAATCATTGTCAGGCGCTTAGTAAGCATATGCACATGAGCCCACGACAAGCAACGCGATCAGAGTGTTGCAAAAGTCTGCATTGTGACATCATGCAAAAGGACTGCCGCCCCATTTCCTTCCACACATGCACTCAGTCCCTGTCTGCCAAAGGAATTGCAGCATTTCTGAAGTGGACACAGGAACAAGGTCATAACACACGTACCCTGTCAAAAGGCTGGTAGCCATCATCATCAGATGGGGCAGGGCTGACAGCGCCGCCACTGCTGCGCTCCTGACTGCGTGTCCACCTGTTCTCTGGCTGCCTGTGGGAAGAAGAGCGGGAGGCAATGTGAGCAGCCGGGAGGCGGCTGCTGCTGCGGCGCCGCTCTGGCTCCCGCCGGCGGGAAGGGGACCGGGAGTGGCGGCTGCTCCTGTGGCTTTTTCTGTCCCGGCTGCTCTCCATCCTGCTGCTGTGCAGGTACCAAAAGTTACACGAATGTAACATATGCAATGTTCATTCAGAAGGTGAAATGTGCTAAGATGTGTAGCCCAATGTTGTCACATAATGACTGCTGTTGCAAGCAGCTGCACTTGTGCCTTGGTATATGAGCCATTTGCAGCTGCTTCAAACAGCATGGCATCGTCCTTCTTCAAGATGGCACACTGTTCACATTGGTTACACAAGCACTGCATGGTCACTGGCAAATGACAAATCAATATCCACGTGCGTCATGTTCACGAGCAGCTGCTTTGGGCTTCCTTTGTTCCTAGAACAGAGCATTCTGACAACATTAAACAGCAGCAACACAAAGGTTGTGAACCAACCTGTCTCTGCCCCTGTCTTCCCTTGCACTGCTCCTCTCTGGCCTTTCAGTGCCTCTGTCTGGACTGATGCTGCGCCGCCTGCTGTGGTGACGCCGCCGGCGAGAGCGATCTGGGCTGCGACTGCGGCTGCGGCTGCGCTTGTCCTCCTCAGGCTTGGACCTGGGTTGGTACCCGTACTTGCTGCGAGCTGCATCCTGCAGGTGAGGTGACACCAATCAGTGAAACATACCATAGAGTGACCTGACATTCAGGTGTCTTTGTTCCACAAACTCTAAGTCCAGACTGCAGAGGACCTTAAAGGCTCTTGATTCTAAACGGCCTGTGGATGAATGGCTGCTGGAAGAATGGATGCTGCAGGTGTGCGCATGACAGCAAAGAGACAATGATACTGAGACAATGGATGCAAAGAGCATCGTCGCCACGTAGTTGATGGACACACAGCTGGGCAACGGGGGAAATACAGTTTGATAGGCTACCTGCAAAGCCTCAAACTCTTCTTGCGATAGAGGCTCATCCCTCTCAAAGGCCTTGGCAATGAACTCCTTGGGACCACGAGGCAACTGTGGGGGCGGGCGATCATGGTCATCCTCTGGAGTAGGGGACCGATCATCCTGAGGCCTAAATGGCAGGAATGCTGTCATAGCATTCTCAGGCTTGGCAGGCACTAGACTGAAGTCCAGGTCTGTGGATGAAAACATGCCTTCCCCTGCTAGCTGGGGCTCTGTCCCTAGGGAATGAGGTTTATTGTCCAGCAGCAGCGGCTTGGCTGTCTCTGGTGGATTGGAGGTTGGTGCAGATGTGATGGGTACTATGGCTGTGCTTGTGCCAGCTGCTGCTGCGGCTGATGCATCTGGAGCTGCAAGCTTTGGCTCCTCGGCCTGTGCTGATGCTTGTTCAGTACCAGTGGGCAGACCAGCCATCTCCCGCAGAAAGGCATCCTCGTTGGGTTTGAGGGAGACAAGGGTGCCATCAGGGGCATACAAGCCCCCATCCTTGTTTTCCATAAGGCGAGTCATGGGAATGCCAGCAGGTGCTCGGACCCTTTTGTACTCTCCCTCATTTGGGCAGTTCTCTCGCCAGTGGCCCGCTTGGCCACATTTGGTGCAGAAGTACCCAGGAGGTGGTGGACCAGATCCAGAATATTGCATTCGTCCTCCTCTGCCTCCTCTGCCGCGGCCTCGGCCACCACGCCCACCTTGCATTACCTGCTGGCTCCAGCTGGCTGCTGTGCCTTGCTGCAAAGCCTTGATCCTGGCCTCTTCCTCATCTGCTGTGCTAGCTGCAGCCTGTTCACTATACAAATCTGCCCCAAACTCGTCCGTAGATGGGAGTGCGGATCCACTGACAGGAGCAGCTGCCTGGGAGGCTGGCTGTGCTGTAATGCTCTGCGCTGCTGCGGAAACGGCAGCAGCTGTTGCTGCTTGCAAAGCTCGTGGCTTTGATGTTGGAACTCTGCGGACGTGCACGGTTGTCTGCCGTGGAATCTGCTGGGTATCGTTGGTGTAGTCATCTTTTGTGCTGGGGTTTGTGAGAATCAGCTCGGCACCAGCATCCTGACCGAAGCCTTTGCGGGCAGCAATCAGATTCTTGAGCTCGGCTACCGAGATGAACGAGCCGTTAAAGGTTACTGAGTCCGGCGAGATAGCACTCTTGAACTTGAAGTACACAACTCCGCTCATGTTAGACGCTTTGTTAACGCCTTGACGGGACTGTTACTCTGACACTACAAGCAACAGTAGACTGCCACATCCCAACAAAGGTTCCTGACTGCCTATCGTGCCAGCTCCGCCGAAGACCATGCACAGCTGGTGTGACCCTGAGAGCTAGATGACATAAGCATTGCCATTGTTGCACCGCTGTGGCAGAAAACGCCGGTCCTCGCCAGGCAAACTTCAGCCGCAGAGATAGGGTTTTTCCAAATTTCGAATTTTAGCCCAAATGACCAAACATGATGCTATTTTGTGTTTAGGTGCACGCAAAAATCTTCATTCTGCATGCAGATGCAAAGCAGGTCTCTGTACATGAGACGTTATTACTGTTTGCGCTTAGTGCGTCCTATAGCTCCACAATGGCTTCGCTTGTTATTCAAGAAAAGTTGCGGGCATGGAATGCACAGCACCAGCTACTCACACAAAGACAAGTCTGGACAGCTGCTTTTGCTTTGTGACGGCTCTCTGCGGGACTTTCTGAATGCGGCATTGCAATGACGCCATTGCTTGTCATGACCACCAAACTTGTTGCTTCAGGACCTGATTCAGTGTCAAGAGCCTCCATTTGGTTCAGCTGATGCAGCTGTGACACTGTCCACTCTGATCAGCAATGCCACACGTGGCATGTACAGTTGTCAATAACAAAGAACTAATCGCATTTGATAGCCCTGCAGCATAACAAAATGGGGTGAACAAACTTGTTTGCTGGAAGGCAATGATGTTAATGTCTGATGGTCAGGCTGCACAGCATGCTCCTTGGATACAGCCAAAACGAGGAGTGACAGACGGCTTACTCATTTGACAGCAGACAAAATCTGTAATATGCACATCACAAAGCCCAAACAACAAACAGTATGAGCTGTGAGCATGAAGCAGACCCTGCCTGTTGCATGAAACAAATGGTGTATACGATTCAGCAAAACATGTACTTTACCTAGCAACTGCAACATACAAAATGGTGGCAAATGGATGTCCTGAAAACGCCAGGATCTTACTTGTAAATGTGGCGTACAAAACTGAGGGAGGAGCGGTAGCCCACAGCGCCCAGCATGAGGAAGAAAGCATAGCACACCATGAACATATAGCAGAAGAAAAAGGACGTCTGCATGAAGCCTGACATGTCTGAGCGTGCCAGATAGTAGTAGAAGCAGTACCCAAAGATGAACAAGCCTGCAGCACACCCACAAAATTCAGCAGCAGTCATGTTGACAGCTTGAAACATCTGAGCATTGCTGTGCTGTAGATGCAGTGCCTGTTATCATATTGTTGCACATGACAGCAGTTGCTTCTTTCTGCCTGCTAGACTCATGAGAACCATCATGCTGAGCAGCCAACCCAAGGAAGCACACCAAGAACCAGACCCCGAATGAAGCACTCTCATGACACAAATGGATCCGGTGATGCTGTAAGTCCAAGATTCAAGGGCCAGCAAGGTACAGGCTCCAAAATGTAGGTGTGCAAGTGAACAAAGGTGTGCGAGTCAGCTGACCTGTAGAGCCTCCACACATGAATGAGCGCCACCACCACCTGTGGTCCTCCACAGCTAGCTGGAAGTAGGTCAGGGCAATGGTGATGAAGGCTGTGACAATGATGAGGATGATGAAGACAATGAAGAGGATGGAGTAGATGGTGTAGACCTTGTGGCCCCACACGCTGGCAAAGATGTAGTACAGCTCTATGTAGATGGCGCTGAACGGCAGGAAGCCTGCATCAACCGCAAGCTTATACTTTGAATGTGGCAGGGCTGGCGGAAATCCTGGGCTTTGCTAGCCGGTCAATGTTTTCACCAGAACATCATGTTCACAGGGGCTTGTGCAAAACAGTAACAGTACACACGGTAGGCTGTGAGTAAGCCATTTGACAGGCAATGCCCTTTCACTATGCATGACACCTGATGCACGACAGCCTTCAACTGCTCCAGCATTGTGTCTCATGCTGACTTTTCAAGAGGCAAGAATCAAGAAAGGATGGCAAACCTGCCATGACCATCTGTGCTGGAGTGTGTCTGTACCACGGCAACTCTGGAACCTCCCTGGGATAGTTGGTTGTCCGGCACGGCGCATCAAAGTTGACCTACAAGACAAGCGTATATGTCAATCCGCACAGCATGGACAGAAAACCTTCAACTCAGCAGTTGTGATTTGCTAAATGTCATCAGTATCACTGAAAGCCAAACACGTGCTTTTTGTGCAGTGGTAACCATTGCATGACTGGTGATGAAGGTCAGGAAGTGCCCAAGGAGTTGTTTGGGTGATGATGGCTTGACACCACTTGCAAGCAAAGCCTGTGTTTGCACAGCGTCTGGCTTCGTGCACATTGTGTATTTGATGTGCAGCCACTGTGCACATGGACACTCAGCCAAGCCCTGTATCTACCAAATGAGCCCAAAAGGAGCGGGAGAAATCAGTGCACACAGCCACAAAGCCTGTGCACAACTGATGAACTATTTGCTGGCTACGAAGCCTGTATGACCAATGCACAACTGATGAACTATTTGCTGGGCATGTGACAGACCTGCTTGTTCTTGCCAGCAATGCCACCCAGGACTGTCAGGGGGAAGGTGATCAGCGCCCAGATGACAAAGATGACACAGATGGTGCCAAATGGCAGCGCTGCCGTGGAGTGGTACGCTATGGCTACTGTATTGAGGAAAGAGAAGCAGATGAGCATTGGCCCACAGAACAAGGCCACTGTGAGCAGCACGTTCCGCACCTGCAAATCAGCCACATCACACTTGCAGCACTGCCTACACGCCTGAATAGTGCTTTGCAGCTGCTGCTCTTGCACAGATGGAGACCAAAGCACAACCTGACAGAGACCAAGCATGACCTTGCTTGTGCTGAGCAACAACCGACACTGTAAGCAATACACCTTTTAAGAGCATGCTGCAGCCACTTGCACGAACATATCACCATGCTAGCTATAAGTTGACCGTGGTGCAACAGAAGCCATGTGCTTACCCAGTTTGTGCCGCCCATGGTCTTGTACTGAACAGCACTGACATAGCCAGCTATTCCAGCAGTCAGTGCATACAGAACCTGCACACACAACATCTGTCAGCAATTTTGACAGGCCTGCCCACAGGAGATTGCATATGATTGCTTGATCATGTATTGCATGTACCGGACATTCAGGCCCGGATGTCTGTCACTTGTTCTGCATTTGACTCTGTCTGACACAGCAGAGCTTGCAATCTTATGACATAGCACATGAGCTCACAGACATTGTGTGCCAATGCCTCATTGTCACTGTGCCAGTTGTGTTCATAGCAATGTGCATGCACCGATCAACAAGACAGTATACCTGTGTTGCATGCGCCTGATGGTGCACAAAGCTATACCAGTCCAGCAGGACAAATAAAGAAGACAGACAAGGGAACATACCACACATGCTGATAGCAGGGCGCCCCTGTTGTAGGGGTAGAACACCCCAACTAGGGCCAGCATGAAGATAGCGATGGCCATGACTAAGATCTGGGTGCCGGTCCCCACACAGGCACTGAACAGGGACAGCTGCGGTGGGAACCTGAACACGTCCCCATGAATGTACTTCCAGCCAGTCTCTTCTTCCTCAGCAGCTACACCAGCAGGCCGATTGCTCACAAGTCACATCATGGTGGTTGCTGTCATCAGTTGTATGTTTGGGCACCAAGGGCATGGCATGGCTCATTGTATGTATCAAAGATGACAGATGCGCTGCAAGATGGGTTTATTCTAGTGTGGTGCCTTGCATTTGCTAGCTAGCATTCAAATTTCCAAGTGGCTACACAGGACTGGGGGCTTCAGGAAGCTAAAATGGTGACTGAAAGCGCTTTAGGCTAAAGTCTTTGACACCCAAACATCAAGGAAGCAGCAGGCATTGTTCACATAGCGATGCAAATGGCAGCAACAGAGGTTTTGATTGCAATGAGAGCAACAGGCACCTGCTTCATCATCTCGGGTATATTTGACGAAGTCCTTTTTGAGGACCCGCATGAGGATGGTGGCCAGGAAGCCCGTCAGCAGCAGCACCGTCACACACGAGTTTATGATGCTGAACCAGTGGATCTGCAACCAGCAATCGCACAGGTGTCAGCTAATGTCCTGATGACAGCGCATGCTGCACCTTGCATGTGCAACACACAGCAACGCAGCGCCTTGCGCAAACATTATAGTGCTCTGCATGCATTACATACTCTGTCCATGCACAGGTGAAATTCAAGAAGATCATGCGCCAATGATGCCTGACAGCACATCTGGCACGGAAGTTGAGGAGCTGAAAATGAGGACAAGCGTAGTTAAGCTTACCTCTAGGTGCTGAGGCAAGAAGGAGTACTTTGAGTACTTGTCCATTCGCTTTTCGTATGGAGTTGGCGTGCTCTTCCATTTGACACTATATGTGTAGTCCACAATGATGTTATCACCCTCTGTGATATCTACTGTCCTCGCTGGATCCGTAGATATGTTGATTTCCACAACTCGGTTGTTGTTGTACAACACCTCAAAGTGTATATGAGTGAATAAGAAGAACTTGAGATCAGGTTTCTCGCCTGTGCGCAGAATCTTCTCAACTTTGCCGATGAATCCCCAGATGGGCAGATCATCATAGAACATCTGCATCAACAGAAAACGATTGTGACAAGTAATCAAGTCAGTAATAAGCAAAGCTTTGCAGCCAGGTTGCATGGCACACAGCTCACAACATGGTGGCAAGACTCCAGCAATTTGACTGTGTTGCCTTGCACTAAAACAGCACACTTGTTGAGCAGCTGGAGAAACGTAAAGAAGACAACTACTGTAAAAGCTCAATGGCAGCACAAAGCTGAATGATGGCCTTAAGAGGTACTAATGATATGCTTTACATTGGCAACGAGATTATGCATGGCACCCACCTGAAAGTAGTAGTCCTTTTTGACCGCTTTCCTGAACTTCTGCAGGTCCTTAGCTGTGAGATCGCGTGAGCACAACAGCTCATTTTCCTTGTCAACTCGGAACTTGATATCATATGGTGTGTTCACCAAACGATCACCCTCTAGCACTTCACCAAGTCCCTCTGGCTTGTACTCTTTGTCCTTTGGAGTGCAAAATGGTAGATTATAATACTGGTATGTCTCACTGCACAAAGTGTAAACCGTGTTTCGTAGCCGAGCAAGCTGGGCAAGCGACGATTGATGCGCACCACGCTGTCATTGCTCACCTAGGGTTGCTGAAGGGTCCGACTTTGTTAGCGTATAGCTTGATAACATCGTGAACTTCATACTTGTGATCTGACTCAGCTAGCAGGGAGCGACCTGTTGCGGGGCGAGCCACCCATGAGTCTGTCGCCGCTTGTGTGCTTTGAAGGCACGATGTCACGAAGTATACGCTGCTAAGCCAAGACGCGAGTCTGAACCTAGGCATGGCCAGGCAAAGGGATGCACTGCACTGTCAAACGCGCTGCCTTGTTCATTGGCAGATCATGTCAGGTGCATGCTCGAATGGAGTCCGCATCTAGTGACAGCAATACCCCAGGCAAGCGTCTGTTCCGCTGACCGGCAGTTCAGATGCACTTCGCGCATTGCCATGATTATATTCGTCTCGTTTATTCAAAACTGCAAGTCAGCGCACTGTGCCCCCTTTGCATTTGTCAAGGCTCCCACAACATTAATTGCAGCATCGTCGACCCGATCAAGATACGGTGTGGGCCTGAACAGAAGGTAAACAGCAAGGGCACTATCAACTTGTGTCAAAGGCCTGTGCAAGGGAGCTTAGAATGTATAGGCATGCTGCAGTCATGTGCTGCATTCAGCAAATGAAGCTAGCTGTCTTCATGAAAGCAAAGGACAACAAGAACACAGTCTCGCTCTTGAAAATGTGGACAGCAATCCGCTTTGGTCTTTGGGAATTGAGTGCGCACACCTGCATGACTATTTAACATGTGCTGACAATTGTTTACAAGCTGACTGCCCTGCACCTAATCAGTACCCAATTCTGCTGTAAGCATCCTGGAATGTTGTATCTATCCTAGAGTGGCCAACGATGGCATTGATACAGTCAACCCCTGCCTGCCCATTGCATGCAAGTGCTTGAAGTGAGCCCGCAGCGCACTCCAGAACTGCGTTGCACATGAAGCCATTAACAATCAGCTTGACAAGCATGGGACCTTCAGAGCTTGGACTTGCAACTTGTCACGTAAACATCAATGCAATCCTGAGGCTCAACAACGTCGCTGCATGCTGTACACTCTTTGCCACGGCAACATGTCACGATGATGCATATCAAGCAAATATTGCGCACAAGCACCATCTCAAACATAATCTGCACTATGCAGTGCCATTGCCCAAGTTTGCCAAACAACAGCTGAGACCTACCAGCTTTGTCAAAACTAATGAATGGGACATACTGTCACTATGTCAGGCGGTTCAGGAAGCTAAAGGAAGACATTGGACACTCACGCTGGGGTAGACTTTGTAGGGCACATTGAACTCCTTGCAAGTGTCCAGAACAATTGGGGCAATGGCAGGGTAATGAGTATGGCACACCCCAGGGAACAAATGGTGCACGACCTACAAGCATGACAGTTGTGAAGTCTGCAAACACGTCTTCCTCACACAAAACGAATTGTGTAAAACAGGTCATGAATTGTAGTTTAAGTCAACCAGCAGCAGCAGCCGGCAGTAAGCCTGAAGTTGCAGCACCAGGCAAATGAAGCTGTTGAGCTCAATGTTGGCTTGCCTCAACATCACTGACTTGGTCAAACATAACAGGTGTTTGACCAAGTGGCACTTCTGTCCTGTATTAATGTTGATACTGTATGTCTTGAATCATGTGCATGCTGACCAGGTGTTCAAAGGCAGGCTTTACAGGCCAGCGCTTCCAGGCCGATATAGACACCAGCTGTACAAGACGGAAGTAGACTGACCTGATAGTTGAGACCTCCTGAGAAATGTGTCCAGAAGAAGGAGCCATGTGCAAAGTCAGCAGTGGTAGCTACTTGTGCAGTAGCCCAGTCTTGTGCCAACATGCCATCCTTCTGTTGCAGAAATGCCACGTCTGGTGTCACATGAGCTACCTGCAACACGTGCACTCTTGACCCCAATGCACGGCTTAAGGAAAGCGCTGTG
>JAABUU010005628.1_pt1 | contig 13922 bp, 14 predicted proteins | sample 5559301 | NCBI WGS metagenome assembly JAABUU01 (sample SAMN10711884, study PRJNA513360) | rock metagenome | isolation source: Antarctica rocks | place: Antarctica: Victoria Land, Richard Nunatak white | reverse complement strand
GTCGCCGCGGGAATCAAGGCCGAGGTCTTCGACGGCGTCGCCGTGGAGCCCACCGACGACAGCATCAACGAGGCAGTGACCTTCGCTCGCCAACAGGACTGGGATTGCTTCATCGCCGTCGGCGGTGGGTCGTCCATCGACACCGCCAAAGCCGTGAACCTGCTGACGACCCACCCCGGTGAGCTGCTCGACTTCGTGACCCCGCCGATCGGCGGGGGCGCCGCACCGTGGCTGCCGCTGAAGCCCCTCATCGCTGTGCCGACCACAGCAGGCACCGGCTCCGAATCGACTTCGATCTGCGTGGTCGACTTCCTCGGGCTGCACCTCAAGGCTGGTGTGAGCCATCCGAAGCTGCGCCCCACCCTCGCCGTCGTCGACCCCTTGGTCACGCTGTCGCTGCCCTCGCAGGTGACAGCGGCGAGCGGCATGGACGTGCTCTCGCACGCCCTGGAGAGCTATACGAGCGTGCGCTTTGACGCCAAGCAGGCCCCCGAGGACCCGACCAAGCGTCCTGCGTTCTGCGGTTCCAACCCGATCAGCGACGTCTGGTGCGAGAAGGCCCTCGAGCTGGTGGGCCGCTACCTCCGGCGTGCCGTGATGAACGGACGTGATCTCGACGCCCGCTACCACATGGCGCTGGCCTCCACGTCCGCCGGAACGGGCTTCGGCAATGCGGGCACCCACCTCCCCCACGCCAACGCCTACCCGGTGGCGGGCGCGGTGAAGAACTACCAGGCTGAGGGCTACCCGGAGATGCCGATGGTTCCGCACGGCCAAGCCGTGTCCTCCACCGCTGCGGCCGTCTTCCGCTGGACCTACCCTGGTGACCCGGGGCGGCACCTGCGCGCAGCCGAGCTACTCAGCGGCCAGACGTTCACCGCGACGGACGGTGCAGACGCCCTCGCGCACGTACTCACCGAACTCATGACCGACATCGGCATGCCCGCCGGGCTGCGCAGCTTCGGTTACGGCGAGCAGCACCTGGACGTGCTGGTGGAGGGAACCATGAAGCAGACCCGCCAGCTGGCTGTGGTTCCGCGTCCGGTGACCCGGGCCGCTCTGACCAGCATCTTCCGGGCGTCACTGTGAGTACGACAGAGGCGGTCGCAGAGGGCCCGCAGGTTTCCAAGTCCGAGCTGCGCACCGTTGTGCTCTCCAGCCTCGTCGGCACCACCGTGGAGTGGTATGACTTCTTCCTCTATGGCACTGCGGCCGGGATCGTGTTCCCCAAGCTTTTCTTCCCCAGCGCGGACCCGGCGGTCGGCACGCTGCTGGCGTTCGCGACGTTCGCCGTCGGTTTCGTCGCGCGGCCGGTGGGCGGGCTGATCTTCGGTCACATCGGTGACCGGGTCGGACGAAAAAAGACGCTTGTGGCGACGATGATGATTATGGGTGTCGCAACATTCCTGATCGGCGTGATCCCCACCCACGCAGCCATCGGTATCGCGGCGCCCATCGCCCTCGTCGTGCTCAGGCTGGCGCAGGGCATCGCCGTTGGCGGCGAGTGGGGCGGTGCCGTGCTGATGGCCGTCGAGTACGCCCCGCGCGGCAAACGCGGCTTGTACGGGAGCCTGCCGCAAATCGGTCTCGCAATTGGTCTGATGCTGGGAACCGGTGTCTTCGCCCTGCTGGGATTCGTCCTGCCCAACGCGGCGTTCCTGTCCTGGGGCTGGCGGATCGCTTTCGCGCTGAGCGCCGTCTTGGTCGGCGTCGGCCTCTACATTCGACTGAAGGTCATGGAAACGCCGGCCTTCCGCAAGCTGGAGCAGGCCGAGGCGAAAGCCACCATCCCAGCACTGCAGCTGATCGGCGACCGCGTGTCCCGGCGGCACCTGCTGTTGGGCATGGGAAGCCGCTGGGCCGAGGGTGTCGCCTTCAACACCTGGGCGGTGTTCGCGATCTCCTACGGCGCGGGCACACTCCACCTGAACAAGCAGACCATCTTGCTGTCGGTCATGGCGGCCGCGGCGGCGATGGTGCTCTTCATCCCGATCTTCGGGCGGATATCTGATCGGATCGACCGCAGGCATCTCTACAGCGTCGGCGTTGTCCTGCTGGCCGCGGTGGCCTATCCCGCGTTCATCATGATGGGTACCGGGAACACGCTGGTCATCGGGATAACCATTGTGCTGGTGCTCGGTGTGATCTACCCGATCGTCTACGCCCCGGAGGCCTCTTTGTTCGCCGAGCTGTTTCCCACGAGCGTCCGCTACAGCGGCATCTCGGTGGTTTACCAGCTCTCCGGGATCTTCGCATCCGGCCTGACACCGTTGGTGCTGGCCTACCTGCTGCGCTCGGCGGGCGGCGGCTTGTCGATGATCGTCTGGTACATCGTGATCGTCAGCGTCATCAGCGTCCTCTGCACACTCGCCATTCGTCGACGCGACATGTTCACCGAGGCGGTGGACAACGCCGTAGTCGTCGAACAAGTTCATGATCAGCAACAGGCTCATCGCGTTTGACCGGGCAACTCGGTGGTGATGGTTGACACCCGCCGGTGTTGGCGGGTGCGGGCCGAGCGTATGCGGCGGCGTTGGTTGATGGCGTTGCGGAAGCCGAATGTGTTGCGGTCTTGGTGTTCCGCGAGCCGGTTGCAGCCCTCGGAGCGAGCGTTGGAGTGGCCGGTGAGGATGGTCGCTTCGATCGCCGCCACCAGACCTCGATGGTGGCGGCGAGACGGTGGATCTCCGGGACGCGTGCCGCGGACACGCAAATAGAACCTTTGCAGAGTGCGGCGTAAGCCGTGCGGTTCGGGGTCGGCGCCCGACAGGGCGAGAAAGGTCCGCAGCTCTTTCTTGACGCAGTAGAGAAAGTTTGAACACGGCGCTTGGTTGTCGTGGTGGTGCTGGTCGTATTTTCGCGGCCAGCGAACGGGTCGCCTCTGAGCCGGCCGCGACGGCCCGTCACTGGTCCAGCTCGTCGGAGAGCCGCTTGAAGCGCTGTGGCGCCGTCGGGAAGGCGTCAGGTGGTTTGCGTGGAATCGTTGAGGCTGGACAGCGCACGGGTGAACGCGTCCCGGTCTGCGGCGCCGAGTGTGCTGAGAAGGCCGGCCTCCATCGCGCGGATGTCTCGGCGGCAGTCGGTGAGCATCGCCCTGCCTGCGTCGGTGAGGGTGACGATGTGGTTGCGGCGGTCGTTGGGGTCTGGTTTGCGGTGGAGCAGTCCGCGGGCTTCGAGTCGGTCCAGGATGACGATGAGTGTTCGCCCCCGCAGTCACCACCGACGACGAGACCGACCCGTGGTTCAAGACCCTCGCGCTTCTCGGGCGGACGAACACCCACTGACGCGAGAAACGCGCGGCCGTGCCCGCAGGACGATCGGTCATCGGGAACACGCTTTCGGTTGTCTGCGGCGGTCCTTCGGGCTTGGTTGTCAGTGGTTGCGCGAGGGAGGCCATCACAGAGGTTCACCAGTACGTCCAATTGGGGTACACCCCAACCCGACGCCAGGCAACGCCACGAGTACCGTCAGACTAGAGCCCAGGTAGTCGTTGATTGACACTCTGCCGGCAGGGTCTAAGGTTTCACCCTGATACTGCGGCGGGGGGAGCACACCATGAACGGCCAACGCGTCGCCTACACCCGAGTCAGCACCCTGGATCAGAACACCGCTCGCCAGCTTGATGGGATCGCCGTCGACAAGACGTTCACCGACAAAGCGTCCGGCAAAGACGTCAACCGACCACAGCTCGCGGCCATGGTCGGCTTCGTACGGGAAGGCGACGTCGTGATCGTGCACTCCATGGATCGCCTGGCCCGCAACCTTGACGACCTTCGCCGCATCGTGCGCGAACTCACCGCCAAAGGTGTGCGAGTGCAGTTCGTCAAGGAGAAGCTGACATTCACCGGTGATGACACCGCGATGGCCCACCTGCTGCTCTCAGTCATGGGAGCGTTCGCCGAGTTCGAGCGGCAGCTCGGTAAGGAACGGCAACGCGAGGGCATTGCGCTGGCCAAGCAACGCGGTGTCTACCGGGGCCGCAAAAGGTCCCTCGCGAACGACCAGGTGCGCGAACTGCGTCGTCGGGCCGGTGAAGGTGTCGCGAAGGCTATGTTGGCCCGCGAGTACGGCATCAGCCGCGAGACCGTCTACCAGTACCTCCGCACCGACCTCACAGGGACCGTCGCCGAGTCGCTCAACGACGGTGAATCGGGGAAGCCGCCGACTGTTGCAGTTGGCCCCCATGACCGGGCGACTTCGCGGGACAGCGATGGTCACCACTGGCGATAAAACCAGCATGTGTATGTCGGGTTGCTGTTCGTCATGGTGGCTGCCCGCTTCGAGAACGGGAAGGGTAACTGCGACATCCTGTCGATGCTGCGTGAGAACTGACTGACCCACTTAGTGCCGACAACGGTTACTGGCTCACCGCGTGGATAACGTTTTTCGCGCTTCTTCTCTGTTGAATAGCGCAAACCGGTCCGGAGAAAACGGGTTCAGGGGCGTTTCGTCGCAGCCCGTTATGATCTCTTCTGCGACCTGCCGTGCAGTTGCGGGCGCCAGCACCAAACCACTTTGGCCGTGTCCCGTTGCGAACGATAGGTTGTCGTACCGCGAAGTCCGTCCGACCGCAGGCAGCCCATCCGGGGTGCATGGTCTTTGCCCTGACCACACCATCCGAATCCGGCGATCGCAGATGTCTGGGAGCAGCGTGGCTGCGGTCCGGATGATGGTGTCGATACGCTTTTGGTTCATGCGTGGGTACATCCCAGACAGTTCGAGTGTGCCACTCAAGCGCAGCCGGTCGGGGTATGGTGTCGCCACGATTTTGTGCTCCGCGATGGCTACCGGGATTTGAGGGTCGCTGCGTCCGCGCTCGATGTCCAATACGTAACCCGTTCCGGCTTCCATCGGAATCTTAATTCCGGCGCGGGCAGCAAGAGTCTTGCTCCAAATTCCAGCAGCGATGACCACATTCCCCGCTGGGACCACTCCCTCCGTTGTCTCGACGCCAACGACGCGCCTTCCCGCAACCCGGAGGCGCTCGACGGACACCCCGGTACGAATCACTGCCCCCTCAGCTTTCGCTGCTGACGCCAATGCATCGACGTAGCGCCGCGAATCGCAGTAACCTTCCTGCGGGAAGTGGATTGCCCCGGCCACGCTCCCATCAAGCGCGGGCTCCAACTGCCGCGCCTGATGCCCGTCGAGTGACCTGACGTCCAGCCCTGACGCGGCGTTCAGAACACCTCTTTCCGCTGCTCGAAGCTTCTCCCGGCTGTAGAACACATCTAGCATCCCGGAGCGTCGGAAGCCCGTTTCCATCCCGCTGCCTGCGTAGTCTGTATGCATTTGGAGACTCTCGACCGCGAGGGTGCGCAGATGCCGAGTTCCTTCGGCCAGCTTTGCCGTGGTGGCAGCCATCATGAATCGCAACAGCCACGGCACAACCGCGGGTCGAGGGGCCAGGTAGAACGGGCTGGCACTGTCCAAGATGTAGCGCAGACCTGCACGGATGTTTCCAGGATTGGCCAGGGGCTCGACGTGGCTGGGTACCAAAAGCCCCGCGTTAGCGAATGAGCAACCATTCGCCGGCCGTGGCCCGGCTTCCAGGATCTGAACAGTGGCGCCACGCCGGGACAACTCATACCCCACGGATACACCGACCGCTCCAGCACCAACCACCACGAAATCCGCATCGCGTCGCAGGCTCACGTCCAGGCACCAACGGCAACGGCAACGTCAACGGCAACGTTAACGATCACGGGCTTACGGCGCTTAAGGTCGCTGCAACGCTTTTCGCAGTGCTGATGAATCGCGTAGTCAACGGTGAACCCTTGTACGCAGGCCACGCGAGGCACACCCCCGCATGAGCGGTGGCGTCCCGCAGCGGCAAATATGTGACACCTGGAATTCGCAGTAGTACAGCAGGTTCGGGAAGTATTGCGACGCCGAGTCCCGCAGCCACCATCGTCAAGATGGTGTAGATCTCGTCCAGCTCTTGTCTGATGTTGGGGTAGAAGCCGGCGCGACGGCATATTCCCACGACCAAGTCGTAGTACCCAGCGCCCCGTTCTCTCGGATATGTCACAAACGGGTCCTGGGCGAACTCGCGTATCCAGACTTTGTTGCGTTCCGCTAGTGGGTGATCTGAAGAGACGGCGAGAAGCATCCGCTCGTGGAAGAGTTCCTCGACGAAAATAAGTTCGTTTTGCACCCAGGGCCTGACGAGACCGACGTCGAGGCGGTCCTCCAGCATCGCCGCGACCTGTTGGGGGGTGTCCATGACGTGCAGTGACACGTCCACCCCGTCTGACGACTTCACAAATTCGCGGAGCACCGATGGAAGGAATTTGAAGGTGGCGGGGGAAATTGCTCCCAGGCGAAGCAGGCCAGCTTGACCTCGTGACATCTTCTGGGCCAAGTGCGTCAGCGCGTCTGCGTCGTGCAGGGTCCGTTGCGCGTATTCGAGCAGTTGAGAACCCTGCTGCGTGAGGCGAACCCGTCGACTGCTGCGCTCGAGCAACTGCACACCAAGTTCTGTTTCCAGCTTGATGATCTGCTGGCTCAGTGCGGGCTGCGCGATCCGGAGCTGTCCTGCAGCGCGGCCGTAGTGTAGCTCGTGGGCGAGGGCCACGAAGTACCTTAGATGGCGCAGTTCCACGCCCGATCACCTCATCGCCTCGTTCCGATCCGAAGGCCTAGCCGCTTCGGCAGCTCCGCGCCAAGACGCGCCCAAAGTGGCGGCGCTGTTCCTGCATCCAGTGCGTCTTCTACGCCCATGATTGCCGACTTGATTCCCTTGCCGCCTATAAAGCGTATAGGCTCCGGCGGTAACTTGGGGATCTGTCGACGGCAAAACGGCAGGTCGGTCCATTTATCTCGTTCCCCCATGACTAGCGAAGTCAACGTTTTCCCGGCAATCCACGCGGCGTTCACACCGTGACCTGAAAAGCCGCATGCATAATGGATACGGGTCCCTGGTTTCGTACCGAAGAAGGGCAAGTGATCTGATGCCATATCGATCGGACCCGCCCAAGCATGGGTAAACGCAACGTGTGACATAGCGGGGAACAACCTGCGAAACTCCGATGTGAGCTTATGCACAGTACCCGAATCATGGAGTGACTGCCCGTCGCGTCCCGCGAAAGCGATTGGGCCAGCGCCTGTCCCGAAGACGATCCGGCCGTCGGGCGTCGTTCGGAAGTAGTGCAGGAACATACGGGCGTCCCGCAGGCCCTCGCCACCGGTCCATCTCAGCGCTTCCACGAGGTCTGGGACCGGTTCCGTCAGGACGACGTAGCTGCTCAGGTTCGTCACATAGGGCCGGCCTACCTGCGTCCGAGCCAGAGCCGAGTTCGTTGCGAGCACCACGTCTCGACATGAGAGGCTCCCCAGACCCGTCCTGACGTGGAGGGTGGCATCGGCCTGTACGTCCTCAACAGTCGTACCTTCGTACAGGCGTACCCCTGCGTTCAGAACCGCCTTCCGGAGTGCACGTGCCAGTCTTGCGGGCTGGAGCGTCGCCGCCTCATGAAACAGCACTCCTCGGCGAAACGTCGGGCTGTCGCATCGCGCTTGCACGTCCTCCTTGGTCAGTGCGCTTAGACTGTGGGTGGCACCGACCTCTTTGGCGCTTGCGATCACTCGATCGACCGTCGCTTCTTGCGCTGACGAGGTGGCGGTCATGACGATGCCGGACTGCCGCAGCCAAACGTCGTCTCCGCTGGCCTCGATGAAGTCCACGATTCCCTGCTGCGCGACCGAGCCGGCCTCCGCTATCCGCAAGGCAGTGTCGCCGCCGAGGTTTTGGGCCAATCCCGGCATCTGCTCCCAGTAACCGTGCAGGAACCCACCGTTGCGCCCGCTAGGACCCGAGCCAACGAGGGACGACTCCAGCAAACATACGTCGAGGCCCGGCGAGCGCTGCTTGAGCATCAGGGCCGTCCATAGCCCGGTGTACCCAGCACCAACCACCACCACATCGGCAGTTTGGGCGCCGATTAGGGGCGGCGCTGCCGGGACATCTCCCTCATGGTCCAGCGCTTCTTTGAGCCACCACGCACTGCCGGGACCCATCACTTATCTTCTCCTTCAGATTTGTGAACCATGACGACTGGGGTATCGAACGATTCGATCACATTGTCGGGGTTTTCACGGGAATTCAGCCGTTGCAGGAAAGCTCGACTTCGGGGATGCTCGGGGTTCGCAAAGAAAGATCGCGAGGACGTGTCCTCGACGATTGTTCCAGCGTCCATCATGATGACGCGGTCGGCGGCACTGCGAGCAAATCCAAGTTCGTGCGTGACCACGACCATCGTCATACCCGACTGAGTCAACTTCTTCATGGCCGCAAGTACTTCTCCGACGAGCTCTGGGTCCAAAGCTGATGTGGGCTCGTCGAACAGCATCGCTTCGGGCTTCATGGCCAACGCCCTCGCAATCGCGACCCGCTGTTGCTGGCCGCCGGATAATTGGGCGGGATAGCTCTTGGCCTTATCGGCGAGTCCCATCTCTTCCAATAATGCCATGGCTTCCGCCTGCATATCCGTTTTGCGCCTGCCCGAAACACGGGTTGGCGCGAGCATGAGGTTGTCAAGCACAGTCAGATGTGGAAAGAGATTGAACCGCTGGAACACCATTCCCAGTCCGATACGGTCCCGAGCCGTCCTTTTAGGGCTTGTTTCACGTAGCTGCCCGTGTTCTTCCCGGTAGCCGATCAGTCGCCCATTCACTCGGACCCAACCGTCGTCCACCGATTCCAGGTGATTGATGCAGCGCAGCAGCGTCGTCTTACCACAGCCGCTCGGGCCCAAAAGGCAGACAACTTCGCCCTTCTCGATATTGAGCGTAATCCCGTGGAGTACCTCAAGGTCACCGAACCGCTTGCGAACATCACTGATCTCGATGAACGACATCATCGACCTCCTTCCCCGACAAGGGCATCCGCAGTTGCGCTGGTCCGTGCTCCACCCGGTTGCACCCGGATCCGGCGTCTACGCTGAGAACTGAACCCCGGGCCGTCCTGGGCACCGAACCGGGCTTCAAGCCGCCGTTGGACCAGTGTGGCCAGCCCGGTTAATGCCAAATACCAGAGTGAAACGACGGCGAGGACCTCCATGTACCTGTAGTTCTGTGTGAAAATAATTTGCCCCGTAGCGAAAATCTCCGGTACCGAAATGACGAACAATAAGGATGTGTTCTTCAGGAGAACGATGAACTGGTTGCTCACCGGTGGGACCAGGATCCTCAGCGCCTGTGGGGCAACCACGAATCGAAGGCTGTGAAGCGGTGAAAGGCTCAGTGCGGCGGCCGCCTCCTGTTGACCGGAGTCCACAGCAAGCAAGCCCGACCGCACGATCTCAGTCATATAAGCACCTTCGTTGATGCCCAATGCAAGAGCGCCAGCAACGAAAGGGCTGAGATTCACCCCAGTTAGTTGTGACAGGCCGTCATACCAAAATACGATCTGCACCAAGGCCGGGATACCTCGGAATACCCACACGTAGCCGCGAACCACAGGATGCAGCCAGCGCATTCGTGATGCCAGGCAGAGCGCGCCGAGGACACCCAATATGATGCCCAGAGCCATGCCCATAAACGCTGCAAACACCGCAATCACTGCAGGTTTTACAAATTGGGTCGAGAACAGCGTTGTCCAAAATGTATCAGTGTCAAACTTTACCGAACTCAGCAGCGTGACCATCTTCAAAACCTACTTCGTCGCCTTGCGGATATCGCCCCGTTCTAAGCCGTACTTCTTTAGGATCGTTTCGTAGGCTCCCGATGCTACGACCTTCGCAAACGCATCAGAGATGGGCTGCTGCATCGCTGTGTCCCCCTTGCGAAGTGCGATCCCTTCGATATTTGGAGGCGTTTGCTGGCCCTGCCCAGAGAAGATCTGGCTCGCTAGTTCGAGCTCGTTTGGTAACTGCTTGACGGAGTAGGCCGCTACCGTCCAGTCGATGTACGCAAGTTCCTGAGTACCCTTAACCAACTGCTGGACGATCTCTGGCATTGAAGGATAAACGGAGTAGTTAAGGGTATTGCCAGATGGACACTTCGGCGCGGCAGTGTTGAGATTCGCTAATTCCACCGAACCGGAGAGCACAGCAAACTTATGCCCGCAGACCCCCTCGATCCCGTCAACTTTCAGTCCACTACCCTTCTTGGTCAACATTGCTTGGCCACCGATAAAGTAGGGAACGAAATCGAAGACGTTTTTCCTCGCGGGCGTGATCCCGAATGTTGCGATGGCAGCGTCAACCTTCTTCGCGTCTAAGGACGGAAGGATTCCCTGGAAGTCGGAGTTCGTGAACTGCGCCTCCAAGCACATTTGTGAGGCAATTGCCTGGGCAATCTCAATATCTGACCCAGTCGGCTTACCGGCCGCCTGGAAATCCTGAGGAGCCAGGGTAAGCGACGTACCGAATGTCAACTTTCCGTCCGACACAAGACCACTAGGCGCCTTGACCGCGCAATTACTGGCTGACGAGCCGTTGGCAGACTGCGGAGTTCCACCGCTGCCACACGCTGACACCGCGACGGAAACGGCGATCCCTAACACAACGGCAACGAAGGTGGGTCTTCTCACTGCGGCCTCCAGGCGGTGGGGTGGCGACGAGATGATTTCGGTCACAACAGTGAATAACGACGCATCGCATAAGTCCAGGACCAGTGACAGTCATCAACGATAAGCGCAACCTATCGATGCTTGGGAGGCGGGTAACACCGCTCTCGGGTCTGCGGGCGACTGTCCCCGGGGGTTGGCCAGATTCCGGAGATGTCATCCTCTCGACGCGTCCGCCGCGCCCACGTCATCTCGCGTTCGCCCAGGCAGGCGTTCCACTGCGGGCGGTCGGCTTTGGTCCCCGGTGGACCATGGAGCTCACCGGTGCGGTGATCACGGCGGACGCTCTGCACACGCAGCGTGGCTCCGCGGACTACATCGTTTCCCGCGGGGCGCACTACATCCTTACTCCCGCAGTGACTGGACGTCGCGGACCTCGAACCGCGCGGAGTTCCTCCGCGGGTCGGGCCGCCGGGAGATGGCGTAAGTGAGCAACCGTCCCTGCGGTCGACTGTGTACGCCACCCCGGCCATCTGAAGTCGAGTGAGTTCCTCTTCGAGGAGACCGGGGGTGACGTACCCACCAAGGTGTTCTCATTTTTAGCCGACCGGTCGGTGGTTCGGCGGCTTTGGTGGCTCAGGTGGGCCGGGTGGGCGATCCGGGGAAGGATCGGGAGGACCATCCGGAGGACCGTGCGGGTGCTCGGGGTGTTCGGGCTCGTTCGGCATGACGATGTCTCCTAATTATTTCGCGGCGAGGAAAGCTCGCCCGGGGGTTCACAGTGGCACGCACCACCGACGTAAGAGCCGCTCACGTCAGGTGGGCGTTCTTCTTCGTCACAACGCCACCCTTTGCCGGGTACTGCAGTCCCGTTCCACAATTGATGTTTGTTCACCACAACGAGCATAATCGTGTTAACGTCTCTGTGTACAGGGAGGTCGTCATGGTTGAGCTTCGAGCGCTTCGAGCGCTTCGGCCGGTACCGGACCAGTTGGGCAGCTACCTGCGTCCGAGCAGGCGCGATCACAAGGTGCTGCTGCAGATGCTGGTTGAGGGCAAGCGGATCGGCACTGGGCTAATTGCTGACCCGTGTCTGGCCGACCGGCAAGGGGATCTTCTGGATGAGGCACGACGCCAGGGCGTGGAAACCGTGCTGGATTCCCGTGCGGTGGACCTGTCTACGGTCGGTGGTTTCGCCCGTAGCGGGGTGCGCGAGCTGCCGTGGGCGGGGAGCGAACCGCATGTGCCGGTTGATCTTACGGGTACGGCTGGTGTGCTGGCGATGCAGCAACTTGCTGCAAGGGTGGAGACCGGTGGACACAGTGCGGTCCTGGCCCCGACGCACTATGTGGAGGACGTCAACGATCCCTGGCTCGGCGTCGATGGGGAGCTGACTCACCAACTGCGGTCAGCGCTGGATGGCCGTGGCTTGCAGCAGGTCCTTATCTACTACCCGGTGGTCGTTCGGGCGGCCTTATTGCATGACGCCGACTTCCGTGACGAGATGGTCGCTGGATTGGCCGGACTGCCGATCGACGCGCTGTGGCTTCGGGTGCATCCTTTCGGGACCACGACGAGCGGGCCGCTGGCGCTTCGTCGATACATGGAGATGTGCCGTGCGCTGCACAGTCTTGGCGTGCCGCTGGTCGCCGAGCACAGCGGAACTGTGGGGGTCGCGTTGCTGGCGTTCGGCGCTGTGGGAGGGATCGAGTCCGGTGTCACCATCGCTGAGGGTGTCAACCTCGATAGTTACTTGAAGGCGCCGAAACCGGACGGCAAGCCGTTCGCGGCTGCACCGCGGGTTTATCTTCACGTGATGGGCGCCTTCCTCGATGCTAAGAAAGCGGAGGCGTTTTTCACCAACCGAGGTATGAAGACGACGCACGGTTGCTCGCGCAGCGACTGCTGCCCACGCGGTTGGCGCGACATGCAAGACAACCCGCGCGCGCACTTCGCTGCCCAGCGAGCCCGCGAGGTCGCTGGCTTGTCTGTGGTGCCGGAAAGCCTGCGGGCGGGGTACTACATGGAGAACTTTTTGCGTCCGGCCACCGACCGGGCTTTGCGGGCGATCAGGGCTGAGCCGTCCCTAGCGCCGGCCCGTAAGCGTCTGGAGTCTTGGCGTGGGACGTTGGGGGCGGATCTGAGCGCGAACTCTGCTTTTACGGTCAGCGCACCGGCCGCTGGCAAACGGTTAGGCCGCATCGCCTGAATCTGTCGGTCGAACACCCAACCACAGTCCACGTCACATCACCACTGAGCTTGGTAACCGCACCCCGGATACGACTACTGCATTGCATCCCGCCTCCCGCCAGGACATCCCATGAAAGAGGTCCAGCCATGTCTGGAGCTGTCGCCGCACGCCTCGATTCGATCAGAACGAACGCCGGTGTACGCAGCCGTGAGATTGCTCAACTGCTCGACACCACACCTCAGACCGTCTCTCGTTGGCAGCAAGGCCACGTCGATCCCCAGCCAACCAAGCTGCAGCAGCTACTCGCGTTGGAGTGGTTGGCCGACCAGCTCCACGAGTTTTACCCCCCGGATGAGGCCCGACTGTGGTTGTTCAGTCGGCACCGGCTTCTCGGCGGCGATACCCCTGCCGACCGCATCCAGGCTGGTCGGTCTCAGGACGTATTAGCTCTCATCGATCAACTGCGTGACGGCGCCTTCGTCTGACCTATGGCCACCTTTGATCCCGATCTGCTCGACGCCCTTGAAGGCCTTCCTGCAACGGACTGGCAAGGTCGGGTGTGGCGGCACATGTTCAACAACTACGGCCCAGACCGGATCAACACCTCCGGAGCCCGATGGAACCCTCTCGGGACCGACGCGATCTACACCGCCCGGGACCGAGCAACCGCCTTGGCCGAGGGCCAACACCTGGTCGATGTCCAGCCTCGTCGGACCTTCGCCCGGCGGGTGCTGTACGAGATCGAGGTTTCTGTCGCCAGTCTCGTCGACCTCACGGCGCCGGGTGCTCTCGACGCGGTCGGCCTGACCCCCGATGACATTCAGGACGACGACTACAGCGCCTGCCAACAGGTGGGTGGCGCCGCCGCGTGGCTTGACCGCGGCGGGTTGCTGGTTCCGAGCGCGCGCGCCGACGGCAGCAACCTAGTCATCCTGGTCGGCTCTCTCGGTCTCGATGACGACCTGGTCATCGTGGGCCAGGAGATTGTGGAGGACCGTACCCCTGGGCCCGAGCGCTGACGGAATCCCGGCGCCGCAGACCGCTGGTCGGTACCCCGTTAGGGGCGTCTGGATGTGGTGCTCAAGCGCCAAGCTCGGCGCGGGTTTGAGGAGGGCCGCTGTGTGCTGGGCCGCCGTGTGGGTCCGTGTTAGGGCACCGGCGCGGGGCGCCGGCTACGACCCTGCGGGTCGCTGTGGGTGGTGCGGGTGCGGCGTCGCGGCT
>JAABUU010005627.1_pt1 | contig 13924 bp, 15 predicted proteins | sample 5559301 | NCBI WGS metagenome assembly JAABUU01 (sample SAMN10711884, study PRJNA513360) | rock metagenome | isolation source: Antarctica rocks | place: Antarctica: Victoria Land, Richard Nunatak white | reverse complement strand
TGCAGCTGCCTCAGCTGCTGCTGCCCTGTCTGAATGTGGTGGGTGGGTCGCAGTCTGCATGGCTGCCATGTCATCAGCCTCTGCCGATGCATAGTCCTGCAACAGACAGACACAAGTTGATCACACATGCAGTAGCAGCAGACTACAATTCGCTGTGGTACCTTACTTGTCCAAGCATGCATAACATGCAAAATGTACAGCTGAATACACATGACAGGAAGAATGCCACTCAAGAGGGACACAATCTATGTGGGGCCTTCAGTGCGCTTGGGTCCAATGGACGAAACAAGCACCATCTTTGCGCCACATGCTACCATGATATACTGTGCTGCATCTAAATATGTGACTGGCTTAATGCATGCTTCAGAATGAGACTCACCCTCAAGGAAGGATAGCACCATACAATGTCAGCCAAAGCTTGCGCGGGAACGATACCATTGCCTTCGACGTAGTTGATGTGTGATGTGAGGCTTGCCGCAATGTCACCGTCAAAGAAGCGACCTTGCTGTTCAGCAATGGCAGCCCGCCATTTGGGATCCTCACGCATCCATCGCAAGCCAGGCAGACATAATTCTGCACCAAATCACAAAAGTCTAGCAGCTGTAGAGGATGATAAAGTGCTGGGAGGTACTCAAGTGCTCTGGTGTCAAGATTGTTCTCTCTTACATCAGCTTGCTTTGTATTGCCTGAGTACAGTACATCCAACTTCACATCAACATCAGGGTTCCTTGTCAAGATTGCTCTGACCACACGAGCCAGCTGGGCCACAAGCACTGATGCACAGCACAGCTTACTGATAGCATTCTTGACGGTGTCCAACAAGCTTTGAACCTTGTCAAGGCTCTGCTTTGCCTTTGCCGCATTGGCTCTGTCACCCAATGCATGGCAGTGGTCAAAGATGTCCAATGCCTGTGCAAGCTCCCTGTTCACATCTCCCAGCCGCCATAGGCAGATGAAAATAGCTTGCATGAGTGCAAGAGCAGCATCCCCAGGGTAGGGGGCAGTGTCCCCTTTGGCCCTGGTGCGCCCATAGCAAGCTGCATACCACACCAAGCGCCTCAGTCATTGCTGGGCAAGTACAGGTCCAGTGACATCTGTGTAGCATCTGGCGGGTGCCTTATGATTGCAGAGAATTATTCAAATGGATTAGCTGGGGCTGCTGCAAGATCTTTTGCAGCTTGCACAGCATTGTTGGTTGCACCGTCACAACATTAATGTGCCAGATGCAGGATTAAGTCTGAGGCCTGCCAGGCGTCACATACCTCACACTGTTCAGTAAAAAGCATCCAGCACAACATGCATGCAAGCATATCCGCAGTCTGTTTGCATGAGCAGTGTGACTCACATAGCGGGCGGCACAGAGCAGGTAGCAAAACATGCATACAAAACGAAGCCTCAGTCTCCCAGGACTCACACAGAGCTGGGATGTGCATCTGCATATTGGTGATCAAAATGTCTTTTTGCGACCCTGCATGTTTATGCTTCATCCAGTAGTTTGCCAACTTCACCCAGCTCTGCAACACCAGGGGCACTGCATGCTTTCCAAAGTACCGCCAGTCCTGTGCCCCAGTTGGAGTGGTGGTGGCAAGATGCAGCAGAAGCAATCTTTGGTGGTCCAGATTCAGATCTGGCAGCCCAATGTGGCAATATGCAGAAGGATCCCCATCGAGACCTCCCTGCCAGTAGCGTGCTAGAAGATCTGTCATCAGCTTGCTGAGACCCTGCAGACACCACCAACCAGCTGATCTATCATGCAACTGCCGGCCACAGCAAGTATGCAGGCTGTGTCTGAAGCTACAATTTAACTTCAGCATGACCACCAGCATGCTTTGCATTGAGCAAGAATGTGCTTGGAAGATGGGCTGGCATTGTATACTGCCATCATGCAACTTGTTGCTGGAGGCTGCAAGCGGAAGAGCAAACAGTCCCACAACAGTGTTTTGCAAAAGGCTGGCCCGTCAGGACTTTACATTCCGCATAATTTGTGCACATGCAGACCCAAGACTACCAGGGTTTTTTCAGGGCTATCCAGCACAAGGGACATCTATGATGCCATTTAATTTGCAAACACAGTTCGGTGCCAATGTGGCTGCACAAAAAACCCACCTGAGGCGAACCTTGCATCGATCTATCGCAACGAGTCAGGGTCCGCGCTAAAGGATACAGAGCAGCCATGAGGATCTGTTGACAATTCCCAGCAGATATGAGCATCTGTTGCTGCAAGCTGACGTTGCTGGTTGCCAGATGCAGCTGGCCTAGCAGTTTCATGATGGGGCCTTGCAGCTCAGGACCATGCTGCAGCACACAACAAACCATATCTTGTTGTCGAGGCCAACCAGCTGCTCATGGAAAGCTCTGTGCAAGTGCACAACACGTCTTTGGCATTGCTGCAGCACAGACATTCACGGCATACAGACTTTGTGGATGACACCATGTAATCATGAGTAACCAGCCTGCAAATTTCGACCTCACAGGTTTCTATGCCATCACTCATGCAAGGACTGACTGTTGCACACAAACAATGTCGCCATTGAGTGGCATGGGAATAACAAACTGAATTGTGACATTGTGCAGAATGCAGCTGTGCTGCCTGTGACAGAATGCTGAGCGCAGTGAATAGGAGAGCCTGCATTGCTTGCCTTGACAACAGGTGAATGGCCCCATGCTAGGAATAAGTCAGAGATCCTCCACTGAGCCCGTGACAGGGCAACACATAGCTCTGTGGACCATGGCAGGGGTACCTGCACGAAAGGCACGCATCGTCTCTATTGGTGGCACGCTTTGTGTTTTGCTTCACTCCGACTCATGATCTAGCACCTCAGTGTACCATGCACAGCAGGATCTGTGATGAACATCATGGCGAGGCCTGTTGCTGTTGGTGCACATCAGCATGTAAGCTGTGGACAAAGCACAAATTCCATGCTAGAAGTTTGGCAGCACTAGCATGCGGCTCCGGTGCTTGATGATGACAAGGCTTGTCACCTCTACGGCCTGCAGAATGCTGTTGCACACTACTTCCAGGGTGTTCCTCTGCACAATTGCAGCACCGAAAGGCTTAGGCTGCAGCTCCGCAGGTCCTGCCCCAGCCTCCACAGAACATATGCGTGCCACGCATGCGCTCATGTTCAAGAAGGTGATCAGCCACTCTAGTGAATCTGGTTTGGCAGCCTCTGTCTGTGCCCGTGTTATGTAGACGTGCCAGAAAGCAGCTGGATCATGGTGTAGCCCAGGTGCTGCCAGGCTGTGGAGGATGCTGTCAAGCATTGCAAGAAAGGCGTCTGTAGCAAGATGCATCTGTCTCAGGTTGGCACAATCACCTGCGCATGAGCACTTGATGAAATCCACAGTGGCACGAAGATATGGACCATCATGTATCCAAAACAAACAGGCTGGCTACAATACAATGACATGCCCTGAAGTTTGACTGCAATGCATACATCTGTCACTTTGATCTTTGAGACTGCTGAGTCTCACCTACAAATATTGAGACATAACGGGAGGCAGCATTCTCACGAGCAAAATCCCATTTCTGTTGCGAGAAATCTGTCTTATGTGTGACAAGCGAGCTATCTGAGCGTAGTCGCTCTAACAGCACCATGCCCAGGTCACACACCTGCCGCACTGGATGTAAATTGCGACCTCGAGCCTCCCACAATAAGCCTAGTATTGGACTAAGCCCAAACCTGCAAGCAATGCTGTTCAGCTCGTTCGCACCAAGCCTACCTGCATGCCTTCAATGAGATAGCAGCCCGTGAGCCACATACAATGTCGCAGGCGTACATGGTGACAATCAACTCTACAATCAGTGCATTCAGTCTTTATTCTTGACTGAAGGTGTCAGCAACAGCTTGGTGAAGCAGCTGTACAGAGCCACACAAGTGACAACAGCACAAGCCTGTGTGCATGCAGCATGCAACAAGCAGTCTTGAGACACGCATGTAGCAGTTTGACCAGAGGGCTGGCATTGTCTGCTGGTCTGGTGTGCCTCAGATGACTGCTGACCTGACAACTTGCTGCATGTCAAGATGAGGGTCCATGACGTGCCCGACCAACAAATGGTGCACAAGCACAATCAGCTCGAGCCTGTAGGCTTGGTAAACACGCGACTTTGGTCCCTTCCCTTGCTGATCCAACCTAGCCTGTACCTTGGTGTTCCCAAACCATTCCAGTGTCACAAAGGCTCTGAGAGCCACCGTTTGAATGTCCTTCCAAGCTGCTGGTGTTGGGTGCGGCCACACAACAAAGTCTGTTGTGCTGATTGATGTCATGTTGAAGAAGCTGTTGGTGACTAGTGCGCTGCTGTTGAGAGTGATAGCAGGCGCGTCGGCAGCTTCTGTAGCAGGTGGCACTGCCATGTTGACACATGACACTGCTGTGTTGGCAGGCGGCGCTGCTGTGGCAGTAGGTGCATCATCAGCAGCTGCTGGTGTAGGTGGCAGTGCTGTGTTGACAGATGACACAAACATGCTGCCAGGTGAGTCTGCTGTGTTGGCAGGCAGCATTGCTGTTGCAACAGTTGCATTGGCAAGTGGCACTACTCTGCTGGCCAGTGACTGCTGTGCATCAACAGTTGACTGCCTTGTTTTGGCAGATGCACTGGCCATTGCAGTGAGTGCGTTACCAGGAGTGTGAGCACTGAGGGGAAACTCTCTTACGAGGTCCTTGATGTACTCCACAGAGGGCAGGTAGTAGCTGTCTGGTGGTAGGAGTTCACTAGGAACCTTCGTGTACACCTTGGCAGCTACAGCACACAGCATACTGTTGTGGGGCTTGCATGCATTTGTAGAGCTGCAACACAAAGCATGCTGGTGCAACAAATGACGGCAGGATGTCCTGGATTGTCTAAAAGCCAATTACCAACAACAGCAAAGAACAGTCTCGATTGCTTAACATGTCTGACGCCCCACAGCAGCTGCTGTCAGCAGGTCAGAAAGACACATCTTCAGCACAAAGCATGTGAATTCTTTCTCAAGAGCGTTTTTGACTGTTGAAACACAGACCAAATAGTCCTGTGTGTCAACTAAAATGCAGCCAGACTAGCAGGCAAAGCTTGGTTCCTTTGCACCAAGCACAAGCTAAGGGCTGCTTTGGAATGAGAAGCTGACGTGACTTACCTAGGGCAATCTGTTCAGCATCAGCTGGGTGGAATGGTGGCAGCAGCATGCATGACAGCCGTGGGATGCCTCGCATGCGTGCAAACAAACTCCTGTTGGCAGCTACCTAGAGCAAAACACCAGCCGTCAACTGCCATTGATGAGCAATCAGACATCATAAAAGGACAGACTGCCTTGCACTGACAGCTGTGTAGACAATGCATAGCCGTCTACTATCATGCTGGCTTTGCCTATGTAAAACCACAGACTAGTCTCCAAATCATTATGATGCAAACATTGGTGTTTGCATGAACAGGAGCACCTGTTGGTCAGGTAGCCGGTGCTGAAACACAGTCAGACTGAAGAGCATCTTGCAGACCAAGGGGCTTGCATCTGGGCAGGCTTCAAGCATTGTCACAAGCACCACCATGCCTCCTGTTGGACAACAGCAGCTTGATCAGGCTTCAACTGGGAGCAAAAGGCGACGGCAGTGTCTATTATATGTGTCGCTGATCTTGACATGCTTGCAGGGGAGACAGGATGCAATGCAGTCTGTGTGACGTCACAAATTGGCTTGCCCATCTCACCATAAAACAATCAAGTGTGCCAGAGATGCTTCAAATGACATGGCCTCTTCGATCTGACATGAGCAGTCGCTGTGCCTTTTCAGTGTGAGGCAACACCGGACACTTCAGCAGATCAGGTGCATGCAGACGGAACAGTGTGCCAGGGGCGCAAGGCAGTACCTGAAGCAAGCATCTGTGCCAACAAGGCCTGCACTGTGCTATCAGGCTCTCTGTCCAGCCAAGAAATGGAACAGCGTCACTGTGGATGCAATACGGTCACGCTGCCTGACATAGTACTTGAGCAAGGGCATGACCAGCTCCACAACATGCACAGCCAGCTGATGCTCCTGATTGTCTGAGCTGCTCACTGTGGCTTTCTGCAGAGATAGAGTGAGCAAAGTGATGACAGAGTTTAGGATTTGGGACAAGAAACTGCTGCTCTGACTCTTAATGTTGACCACCAGGGAGGCCAGCTTGAGCAACAGAATAGAGCTTTTGAGCACTTTCAACCGACTTCTGACAAGCTGCTGCTGCTGCTGCTGCTGATGTTGCTCCTGTGCGTTGAAGTGCAGGACAAACTGGTCACGGTAGTCATTGAGCTCAATCATTTGAGCTTTTGAAGTTGGCCCACTGTCTGTAAGGAGCTGAAGCCGCTTAGCAAGCCCAGCACGCTTGGCACTTTCAGGCAAACTGACTGTTTCCAGGTCTGTCTTGGCAGCAGCTGCTATGCAAGCTTTTGACTCCGTCTCAAGCAGCTGCGCAAACAGAAGCATTGGCCTGTGTGCTTCCGGCATTTCCACTTCAGGCGTCGTGGCTTTGCACATGAAGTCATAGTCAGAGATTTCCAGCGGCTTGATTTTGACGATGGCCTGAAGCTTCTTGACGTTTGAGAGTGCATCAGAAATGAGCCCCTGGCTGCTGCTGACATCTGCGACTCTGATCCAGGCTTGAGCAACTCGATCAATTGATTGCAGATGGCGAGCAGCATCAAAAGCACACAGCTGGGCGATGCTGTAGTCCAACAGGAGCGCAATAGTGGGTTTGAACATAACTTTGAGGAAGACAATGTTGGTACCCTGCACTTCAGGTCAGGAGAGTTGAATGGTCCAGCAGCTCTGCTGTACAGATCTCCTGCTTGAAGCAGGCATTCAAGCACATGAAGCGCATGCATAGCAGCTGATCCAAACCGGCACCTGTCCAAGTGTATCGTGGCCTGCAACCTTTCTGTTCAGGTTGTAAAGCTGACATCCGGCAGGGTCTAGACTGTATGCCTGGCAGAATTCGGCCAAGATGTTGCTTGCCTTTGGCAGGTGGTCAAAGGTCCTTCTCAAGGATAGCTGGATCGGTCCCTACAGACAGCGGTGCGATGTGACAGAAGGCTCCCCATGTAGCAAGCACTGCGGCTGTACACATACACACAAGTCTCTCACAAGTGAGGAAAGATCGACCACAACAGATGTCATGGCTCTGCTCAATCTGTCTCTGCTTTGGACGGCTGTTTACGTACGCACAAACGTTGGTAATGATATGCTTAGTTTAGCAGCGTTGGCGTCTGTGAGAGTCGCCGAAGGCGGAGCTAATCAAGCAGGGATTTGATACACAGCCGCTTTTTCTCGTGAGCCCCTACCAGAATCCTACTTGATACAGAGTCTCTGCTGAAAGTGAGCTGCGCTATGAGTCAACGTATCCACGCTGCATCCTAGACCGGTAGCGCCCGTTGGCTCAAGCGATGTCTGTGACAATTAATGGCTCTGTAACCAATCCATTTAGTACTTACACACAGACATTTAGTTCAATGCAAGCTGTTTGTTTCACATGTCTGATATACTGTACAGAACACGAAGCAAGTTGCCATGATTTGAACTGATGCACATATTGACAAAATTTGCTTCAACAGACAACACGTACATGCATCGCACAGCCTAACACAACCCTGCATGACTGCATACTGTGCCACGATATCTCCATGATCCAGGCATGTGATCAGGCTCTGCATCCTTGGGAATGTGTATCTGAGATCCAATCTATCATGAGAACATGTACATGCAGCCATGGCCTGGTGGGGTGCCGCAGGCGTAGCGGCTAGCTAGCCTATAGGCTGTCTAGGTATTCGTTTCGCATTTCTCTCACAATCTTGCAAATTTTACAACACTGCTGAAGGACTGACAAAAGACATGTGACCTCATGCACTTGTACAGTTGCACCCTTGCCAGAGGGGATTGCTGTCCATTGCTTTGCGTCTCCTTAGTTGCAGTCAAGCAGAGTTGCATGTGAGATAGCTGCTCATTAGCTTGTGCATACAGTGAGGCTTAACACTGATGCTACGCAATTTTTAGTTTGCAAATCGAAAGCGCTCGGCTGTAAAACAAGGCTTTGCACCTAGTGACGCAAGGTCATTGCTGCAGCCACAGTTGCTGCAATCCTTTTGCCCACCCTGCTTCTGAAACGCGGCCCGTTGCACATTCTGATTCAGCAAGCAAATGCAAAGCTAGGTATTTTGCAGAACACAAAGTTCTAGTCTACACATAGTGGCTCATATGTCATGTGCTTTGAAAGCATGAAACAAAATGTGCTGCAACCACTTAGCAACTTTTTTGCATGTACCTGGCAAGCAAGAACAGTGCAAGACACGGTGGATCACTCCACACAGACAGTCATTACTGCTCCCCATTGATCATGCAGACACTGCACAGAATGGATACTGTGTATCGACCATGTATGCTGGTCTGGAGCTGGCCATTGAAGTACGTCTTCTGCCACAGAGGGCAGTTACCAAAGCTGCACACAAGCATTATCGTGTCCTGATGACATAGCTGTTGCTCATGGTGACATATCGTACCCATCTGTAAGGACTATAGTTTTTGTCATGCTTCATGATCTGCAAATACCGTACTTGCAGCTTTGAGGCACAGTACATAGGTATGGTGAAGTTCAGATTGATGGGGCCCACACCCTGCCGCACTGAGTTGGTGAATGCATCTTCCAGAGTGGCCCGTACCTGCATCCAACACAGTAGTTGGATGTAAAACCTGATGGTGAAGGGTATGCGATCCAACATGGGTATAGACAGTGGCATGATTGGGATGGCTGTACCAACAGACACACATACTCAATGCAGGTTCCAACATACAGTGCTGTAAGCGTAAGCAGCTCCGTCCAGAAGTTGCTCGATGTTGGTGTCATGGTGACCAGCAGCTGTCCCTGGCAGCCGCACCGTGACAGACCAAGCACTTGCACACTTCCAAAGGTGACATTATGCAAGAGAGTAGACCTGGTGATACAAAGCATGCAGGACTCATAGCATACCCGAAGGGTCCATTCAGTGCCGCCTTTCACTTTCTTGTGCTTCCAAACCAGGCGATGCTGCTTTTCTTGCCAGTCCCAGGACTGGTTGCCAATGGGCTGCACGTCTTGCTCATACTCACAGCTGACGCGCTGCACCTCCCTGGGCATGGGCACCACCACTTCCAGGCCCGCAGCTGCTTTGTCGCCTCCAAAGTCGGCTCTCACCTTGATGAAGATGACCGCCTGCAAATGCGCAGTCACCAGTCAGCCAGGTACACGCTTCTGACACACATGCTTACAGCAAGGCTGCTATCACATCGACTGGCAGCGCCACCCTTACATCCTCACACATGTGCATTTGCAAATCGGAGGTGCAGGGCAGGCTACACCCTTAGAAGCAGTCGGTTGATACAACCACTTGCAGCACTGCTGAATGCACTGAGGGCGTGGCTAGCTATGCACTTGTGCACCAAGCCAAGACTGACAATAAGGGTGCATCATGTGCAATTTCAGTACCTTGTTGGTGGTGTCTCTATCCTCTTCAACGGTCGTGTATACCTTGAAGGGCGGTCGGAAGTCGTACGTACTCCTGCAGACACCTTCAACTCATGAACTAGATGAAATAAACTGCAGCTACCTGTCTCATGCTGACTCACAAGGGGTAGCTTCTGTGCAAGCATACTAAGCTAGAAGCTGTCAATACCTGTAGTTCATGAGAGCAAACTCGCCATCAGGCGGCTTCAGCTCTAGTGTGCGCTCAGCATCAAATCTGTCAAGTGACACGCTTTCGTGGAAGTTGCAGTCATCAAGCATGACCACCTCACTTCCATAGCCTCCGCCAAAGTTTGAGGCTGAGCCTCCTTCACGACGACCAATAGCTAAATTGTCATTGAGAGCCAGGCAAATGGCTGGGTTGCCTGCCAGATAGCTTTTCACCTAAATCAGCAAGCACTCACTTAAGCCCAAAGCTCCAAGATTATGATAGCTGATCATCGTGCTCAGGTGATGTGAGTACCAGTTTAGTCAAAGCAGACCATTCATGTGCCCAAAGAATTGTACGAGTGACAATTTCTCTTTGGGCGGCGCAGCAAGGCATGCTACTACCTGAATGGCTCCATCTATCTGAGATGCAGTGACATAGCCTGTCTGGTTGAAAGTACAGCTAATTCTCTCAACAATGTCAACAAAGATCTCGTCACGTCTGCCGCCATCAGTGCGCTGAGTGTCTAGCACTGACTTGATGACACCCGTCGGGCCTTTGCCAACCGTGTTGAACAGAGCAGAAGCTGCTGCTTTTCTCTGCATGCAGACCACACATCATCAAGCGTGTTCTGGTTTGTGTCATGACGACTGCTGCTCAATGCTGCAGTTGGCTGCGATAATGCGCTGCAGCACACAGCAGTGACAACTTACTGGCTTGAGAATGGTGGGTTCGTTCAGAATGAACTCTTTTAAGGCTTCTGAGCTGCTGTTTTGAGGGTATCCATAGTCCACCACTTCATCCAGAAGCTCATAAATCAGAACAAAGTTTTTGCGGACAGCTTCCTCACTAAACAGTCCACAGTAGTCCTGCATTACAATCAGGTCTCAGGAGAAGTCATGTGAGGCAGCATGGACTGTTTCATGTTACATGCACATGCTTTGCTAATGCTGCAGTTGTCATTGTGTGCATGTGTGCATGCCGACTGTATACCCACCTTAATAATTCCTCCAACTCTCCTGAGCAGCTCTAGAACAAGAGAAGGTGACACGTTGTCCCTGGTTGTGGCCACCAGCATGACTCCTCCATCCTGCAGTAGTGCTATGTTTTGTCGGTATGCTGCCAAATCGCTTGCTGACATGACAGCTGATTGAGGGCTGTGGAAACAAACCTTCACATGCAAATAGTTGACGCCATCCACATGAAAGACTGGGGGCGCATCTTGCCCATCTCCATCCCAGAATTTGACCTTCCTGTAGAAAACCTCTGAGCTCCCCTACAGCCAGGACATAGTTGAGCTGAAGCATTTTTGAGCTGCAGCTGCAGCTGCAGCTGCAAAACCTGTGACTACCTTTGGCACGTTGCCCAGATAGTCCCGGGTGATGACGGTGTCTCCTCTTGGTGACAAAATAAAGAACTGAGAAATCATGTATTGCAAGTGCTGCTCACTGGTGCTTTTTCGCCCCTCGTAGACGCCTCACGATAAATGCTACAAAGTGATGCACAACGATCACGCTGGGGATGAACAGTACAACCGTCGCGACAGCAACATACACGTCCGTCAATGGCATAGGCAGTTCATGACCCAGAACTTTGTCCTTCATCGCGTTGGCAACAAGCAAAACATCACAGATCAGTCAGCATGCATGCTGTCGGGGGGTATCGTATCGTCGCAAGACTAAAAATGATATGTATTTGCTGCGATGAGGAACTTTGCTTTGATCCGATCACGGAAGATATCAAGGTCACGCATAGATGAGTGTGTGAGTGTCTGCACTTCAACCATCGAGCAGTGCAGTGAGCGATTGCATGATTGACAATTGCTAGCAAAGATCTGCACTATTTAGCATTTGGTGCCAATCCAAGCAAAGTAGCTGAAGCGCGCATTGGTGACACAGACGCTACTTTCAACTGGAACGTGAGATAAACAGGATGGCTTTGTCTCATGCTCGCTTTGCGATTGCGTCCACATGCCCAACTGCCGTGCACCATCCCAAACAGATAAGCTTGACGACATGCTCCAAGCGGCCGGCAGCGAGCCGGCCATTCGGTGTTGTTTTGCCCTCAAGAAAGCCTGGTAAGCGTTGCTGTGCCACGGCAACCGAATAACGCAGTTGCAGATCGCGTTTGGTCCTCTGCCCTGCCACCGTTTCAAACAAGTCATCAAAGATCGCTCTGGCGATTTCCTTCCAGTGACTCCAGCACCTGTCGACTCCTGTAGGCAAGACAATATGCCAAGCAGCCAGCGGTGATCAGAAAGACTTGAGCATCGATGGTGTCCTTGGCGCACTGGCTGAAAAGGTGGGAACCTGCACCTGTACAACCCGTATGCATGTTAAACACATAACGGACCAGAGCTTTGTGTTCTGCAGTATGAGAATGCACAGAACAAGCCAGCTGTGGCTGCCTGGGCCGGAGGCGCTGTTTTCGCCATCTTCTTTGCAGAGTGGCTCATCCACAAGCCAGGCTTGAACATTGTAAGTCTTGCTGCACTTCAGGCTGATCCCTGCTATAAGAATAACTGGCTGAATGACAGCTACCGTCTTCAACTGCAGCTTCTGGGATTTCCAATCCAGTTGTTCGGCTTGCTGCTTCTGCCTGGAGCCATCCTGAAATACCTAGTGGAAAAGGAGAGTCCAGCTGATGATGTCAAGGGTGCCCTGGTATGTTTCTTGCTCCTCTAGTGCCAGTGACTTTGCCAGGGGAGAAATTGCTCAAGCTTCTGACTGCATTGCACTGATGGATTTTGTTGCAGAACAAGCTGGCAAAGCGCCTACCTGGATTAGAGAAGGAGTCATTCTAACTCATTCCAACTCAGCAATCACTGATCAGGTCCTGATTCACCCGTTTTTGCACTAGTACAGCAAAGCAACGTATGAGACACAGCGCATCATTATCGAGCTACAAATTTTGGTGTTACGTTTAGTGTCGATGTGGGTCAGATTGTATGCGATGGTGTGTGATGAAGCAGATGTAGATTGAAAGCGTGACACGCATTGACACTACTTATTCGTGAGCCCAACTGTACAATGTCATGTTTGACGCGAAGAGTTTAGCAGGGCCATGGCCAGTGCTATGTAACCAATACCTGCATGCGCGACACATCAAGGGTAAGTGTAGTAGCTACAGTAATCATAGCCGTAGTACCCACATCAAGGGGAAATTTTGAAACCATTGCAGGGCCTATGTTGTACATCTGGTACGACATGTGGTACAGCACTGCATCGCGACTTGCCATATCGATGACCAGGGTACGCAGCGATATTACAAACCCCCGCACACAATTAGTAACTTTAATATGTTTCGCACTTTCCGCACGACCCTTTAACAGTGCGTCAGTATCGCAGAGTGGGAATTGCACTGAATTACGCATATCGCAGTATCGCACAGTGGTATCGCAGCCAGATGATGGGCGATCTCGATGTCTGAAAGTGACGTCAGCAGCAGTGCATTTAAGTCTGGAGCAGTAGGCAAGCCGCCTGATCCTTGCTGGCAGAGTTTTGAGAAAGTATGTGAGCCCAATGCTCTTGGAGAGCTCATTGCACAAGGCAGCAACAATAGGCTCCATAGGAAATGTCGTGGCTGTTCTAAAGTGTTAAAGTCATGTAAAGTCAACGCAGGATTGAACAGTCATGTACAGTCAAGGCAGCATTGAACAACGTCTTTGGCTGATAAAATTGCAGTGGGTTCACACAGTATTGTGTTTACACTAGTGTAAGCAACGTGTTCAGTGACTGACTGATCTGTACAGTGTACATGTTTGAAGTCAAAGCTATTCCAGACGATCCAACTTTTTTCAAGGTGGGATCAATAATGCAGGAATATCGCAGTATCGCACAATTAGTCATTATTTCCGCACGAGGGCAAACAATATCGCTGCGTACCACACTGCCAGTGCTGTGCCGCAGGTCCGCAGTCCGCAGTACCCGCAGTCCGCAGTACGCGCGGCGCAGTACGGCGAAGGACCCCCCGTTCTGCGGGTACTGCGGTTGAATATTTTGTGGTATTTATTCATTTGAAATAATTCATTTAGTTATTATTTGATACTACACTTGCTGATTCATAAGTATTTCCCTCTCAAACAAATCAGAAATAAAATATTTGGGAAAAAAACTTTCTTTGCTGAATTGGAATGCCCGCAATGAAAGACGTCGAATGGCACCACTCTGAGTTTCAACAACACAGTGTAACTCGCCGCATCACACTGCGGTACTGCGGCGTACTGCGTATACTGCACGCAGTGCCGCAGATTTCGTCGAGCGTACTGCGGCACAACACTG
>JAABUU010005622.1_pt1 | contig 13932 bp, 11 predicted proteins | sample 5559301 | NCBI WGS metagenome assembly JAABUU01 (sample SAMN10711884, study PRJNA513360) | rock metagenome | isolation source: Antarctica rocks | place: Antarctica: Victoria Land, Richard Nunatak white | reverse complement strand
GTGTGAGTAGCAACGGCGCAGGATCGTGCGCTAGCCCAGATCGGCGCCGTCGCTACTCACACCCCGAGGTGATCGGGCCGCGCTGACGTGAGCCGCACTGATCTCGTCGCCCTTGGCTGGTCAGCCGGTGAACTGGCGGCCGACGACCGATAGCAGCTCGAGCCGGTCGGCGTGGACTGTGCCTGGCGGTGCTGTGAAGACGAGCAGGCGCTGCCCGCGGTCCTCGCTGTAGAGAACCTGGCAGTCGAGCTCCACCTCGCCGAGCTCGGGGTGGACGAGGGTCTTGCGCTGCTCGCTGTGGGCGGCGACCTCGTGGCGTGCCCAGACCTCGGCGAACTCCGGGCTCGCCGCCAGCAGCTGCGTGACGAGGGCGTCGGCGCCCGGCGTGCCGCGGCCGGTGGCGGCGCGCAGGTCCGCCGCCCACAGGCGGCTCTGCGCTGCGTGCTCGCGCTCCGCGCGCAGCTCGCGCTCGGCCGGGTCGCCGAGAAACCAACGGGAGTAGGCGCTGCGGGCCGGCCCCTCGTGGGCCGTCTGGTCGCCGAGCAGCGCGACGGCGAGCCGGTTCTGCACGAGGGTCACGGCGAGGTCGGTGATGACCTGTGCGGGCGTGTCGGTGAGCCGGTCGAGCACGCGCATGACGCCCGGCGGGACGTGCTCGGTGCGCCGCAGCCGACCGGGGGTGCCGTGGCCCGCGAGCCGGAACAGGTGGTCGCGCTCGTCGAGCGTCAGTCGCAGCCCGCGCGCCAGTGCGGTGAGCATCTGCTCGGAGGGCTGCGGCCCCCGCTGCTGCTCCAGGCGTGTGTAGTAGTCGGTCGACATGCCGGTGAGTGCGGCGACCTCCTCCCGCCGCAGCCCTTCCGTACGGCGTCGCTGGCCGACGGGCAGGCCGACCTCGCCAGGCTGCAGGGCCTCACGTCGGCGGCGCAGGAAGTCGGCGAGCGAGGTGCGGTCCACGCGTCCAGCCTGCAGTGTGCGCACGGCGGGGTCCAGGGACCGCCGGTCCCTGGATGAACGCTCCTCTCCCGCACGACCGGGGTGCGGCGCAGGGTGGACGCATGACTCAAGACACCCGTCGCAAAACCGCTCTGATCACCGGCGCGAGCCGCGGCCTGGGCCGCAGCACCGCCCTGCACCTCGCCCGCGCCGGCGTCGACATCGTCGGGACGTACGTCGCCGCCAAGGACGCCGCCGACTCGCTCGTCCAGGACGTGCAGGCCGCGGGCAGCAAGGCCGTCGTGCTGCCACTCGACGTCGCGGACTCGGCCTCGTTCCAGGCCTTCGTCAAGCAGCTGCAGCGCGCACTGCGCGATGAGTTCGGGGGCGAGAGGATCGACTTCCTCGTCAACAACGCCGGCACGTCGCTGCACGAGTCGTTCGCGACGACGACCGAGGCGCAGTTCGACAAGATCGTCGACGTGCACCTGAAGGCGCCGTTCTTCCTCACCCAGGCACTGCTGCCCGTGCTCGCCGACGGCGGCCGGATCGTCAACATCTCCACCGGCCTCGTCCGGATCACCATGCCCGGCTCGGCGGCGTACGCCGCAGCCAAAGGCGCCGTCGAGGTCCTCACGCGCTACCAGGCGCAGGAGCTCGGCAGCCGGGGCATCCGCGTGAACATCGTCGCGCCCGGCGCGGTCGCGACCGACTTCTCCGGCGGCATGGTCCGCGACAACCCGCAGGTCAGCGAGATGGTGCGCGGCGTGACTGCGCTCGGGCGCCTCGCCGAACCCGACGACATCGGAGCAGCGGTCGCACTGCTCCTCGCGGACGGCTTCGGCTGGGCCAGCGGCGCGAAGATCGAACTGACCGGCGGGCAGCGCCTCTGACCCTAGATCGAGAAGCAGCGCAACGACCATCGGGGGCCAGGCCGGTCGTGCGGGACGAGGGAGTCAGGTGATCATGCTCAGGGAGCGGTGCCAGAGCTGGTCTGTTGCGGCCGGGTCCAACGCCCACTGCTTCACACCGTGCGGGTGCTCGGCGAGGGTGGCCTGGTCGGGCACGGTGTAGGCCTCCTGGCAGTCATCGAGGTAGCGGCCGCCTACGCCTGCGAACTCGGGAGCGACAGCGGCGACCAGCGTCATCGCCGCCCCTTGCGCAACGGTCTTGTAGGTGAAGATCCCGGCGGCCTCTGCCGCCGCCAGAGACTGGCGCTGGGCCGCGGAGAAGTGGCGTTGCAGGCCGGTGGCCACCCCGCCGGGGTTGACCCCGTTGACGACGATGCCGTCGTCGCGCCAGCGCCTGGTCGCCTCCACCGCGAACAGGCTGTTCGCTGTCTTGGCCTGCGCGTAGGCGATCTGCGGGTCGTAGGCGCGACGCTCGAAGTGGATGTCGTCGAAGTCGACGGGGGCGCGCATGTGCGCGGTGGAGGACAGCGCCACGATGCGCGCGCCTCCCCGGGCGGCCGCCGCTGCGGCCAGGTGCGGGTGCAGGCCGAGCGCGAGGGCGAAGTGGCCGAGGTGGTTGGTCGCGAACTGCAATTCCCAACCGTGACGGGTCCGCTCCAGCCCTGCCGTGACGAGCCCGGCGTTGTTGACCAGGATGTCCAGAGGTGAGCTCCACTGGCTGACGAGCGCGGCCACGCTGGCCGGGTCCGCGAGGTCCAGCGCACGCACGTCTGGTCGGTGCCGTCCGGTCGCCGCGGCGATCCGGTCGGCGACGTCGCTGCCGGCGTCGACGTTGCGCACGGCCAGGGTGACGGCAGCGCCCGCAGCGGTCAGTGCCAGTGCGGTCTCGGCGCCCAAGCCCGAGGACGCGCCCGTCACGATCGCTTGCCGGCCGTGCAGGTCCGCGCCGGCCACGACGTCCGCGGCAGTGCTGGTCGCGCCGAACCGGGTGATGATCAAAGACTCCTGCATCATGGGGCTCCTTGTAGGGGTCTGAGTAGCAGCGGTGCAGGATCCTCCGCTAAGGGCGGGTCCGGCGGATTCAGTAGTCGATGGTGAGGGCGTCCATGGCGGCCTGGCGATCGGCGTGGCTGGGGAGGCTGTAGCGGCGGGTGGTCTCGAGGCGGGCGTGGCCGGCGAGCTCGGCGACCAAGACGATGTCGTTGCCGGCGCGGACGAGTCGGGTCAGGCAGGTGTGGCGCAGGGTGTGCGCGGAGGCCTCGAGGTCGGCGTCTCGGGCGAGCCGGCGGACGGTGAGGTCGATCGCTCGGCTGGAGAGCCGCTGTCCTTTGAGTGAGAGCAGCAGGGCGGGGCTGTCGCTGCCGGGCAGGTCGCTGTGTCGGTTGAGCCAGGCGTCGAGCGCGTCGCGGGCGTCGGTGTTGAGCGGGACCTGCCGGTAGCGCTCGCCTTTGCCGCGGCGAACGGTCACGACGCCCTTGCGGGCGCTGATCGCGACGTCGTCGCGGTTAAGGGCGGCGAGCTCGCCGATCCGCAGGCCGGTGAACAGCAGCATGGTGACGACGGCCCGGTCCCGCACGCCGCCGGCGGTGCCGGTCTGGGCGCCGCGTTCCGCGGCCCGCAGCAGCCGGCGGGTCTGCTCGACGGTGAGGGCGCGGGGGGCGGCTTGGGGGAGGTCGTCGCGGCGGATGCGGGCCGGGCCCAGGCCGATCCAGCGGTAGAAGGAGTCCAGGGCGGCCAGGGTGAGGTTGACCGAGGCGGGCTTGGCCTGGCGCGTGTCGATGAGGTGGGTGCGGTAGTCCCGGACGGTGTAGTCCCGGGCGTGGCCGTGGGTGAACGGCTCGCCTTGGCGGCGGCGGGTGACCGGGTCGAGTTCGGCGAGCCAGGCCAGGTAGCCGCTGACCCGGCCGGCGTAGGCCCGGCGGGTCGCCGGCGCCAGCGGCAGGCCGAGAAGGTGCTGCCGGTAGCCCTCGAGGCGGTCGCCGAGGGCCTCGTCCAGACCACTGATGTAAGCGCTGACAGCTGCCGCCCCGACCGCCACCCGACCCGCCTCCTGTTATCGGAAGTGCTCCTTGGCCGCTAGCCTGCCCCGGGGAGCGCGTTATCGGTAGCCCGACATGCCTTCCGCTGCGGATAATGGTAGTTATCAGCAGTGGGTGCCTGGCCGGTGCTACCCGGCGTCCAGCCTGGGTGGCAGCGGCCTGACCGCACCGCTGACGCCGGCGCCAGGAGGTCGAGGTCCGGCTTATGCTCGAGCACGGGGGACTGGCGGTGCGGCTCGCCGCCACTGGCCTGATCGAGTTGGATGAGGACGCCGAACGAGACCCGGACGGCCCCTGCTACGCCTGGGTGCAGTGGCTGGGCGGGTGTGGGCGCGTTGGAGGCAGGCGAGGGGCAGCGCCCTGCTGCCTGCCGCCGCCACGGCAGCAGCATCACGCCCACGCACACAGACGCTCACGCCAGGCGCCCGGCGCAGTGCGATGGTGGGTCATGACTGAGGACCGCCTGGTCGGCGGGTGGTTGCTGTTGACCGTCACCGAGGACCTGGTCGGCGCCGGGGCCGGCCGGTTGCGCCAGCGGCTGCTAGTGAACTCCCCGGCTAGGCACCGCTACCTGGTGCTGGACCTGAGTGCGGTGGACCGGATCGACTCCACCGGCCTGGGTGTGCTGGTCGGCGCCCGGAAGCGGCTGCGGGCCGGCAACGGTCAGCTCCGCCTGGCCGCCGCCAGCGGCGACGTCGCCAGGGTGCTGCACGCCTCCGGCCTGGACAGGGTACTGCCGCTGTACCCCGATGTCGCCAGCGCGTTGGAGCTGTAGCACCGCACCTGCCGCAACAGATCAGCTGAGCTCCACGCCACCCCGGGCCAAGCCCGGATCGCCCTCGGCCGGCTCCAGGACCCGCACGCACACCGGCGGCCCCAGTCCGAACGGGACAGTCGCAGCATGCGCAGGGACCGAGCTGGGAAGCCAGCCGAACAACCCACCGGACCAGCACTGCAACCGGCACAGCACGGCGGTAGAGCAGCCCCGGCAGGCCCGCGTGATGTACGTACGCGCGGGAACTGACGGCCGAGCAGATCGGGGCCGTGCTGGGGTGGCCGCACCTCGATCTACCGGGGCGCTGGGTACGCCGCCGCCGCCGGCCTCCCCGGCCGCGACCGAACCGGCTCGCATTGAGCCGGCGGTCGACCACGACGTCGGACGCAGAGGCGACAGCAACGCTGACGGCCCAGCTTCAGGCCTCAGCCGACGGGGGCGCCGGCGGTGGTGCGTTCTTAGGCGTCCCAGCGCACCAGCGTCGGCTGACCCAGACCGGCACTGGCTGGCTAGGCCGCCGTGGGAACAGTCGTTTGAGCAGATGAGGTACCGGACGACGGCCGTCAGCGGGACCGCTGTGAAGGGCGCTGGTGCACCGCGGGACACTGCCGGGGTGCGGTGGCCAAGGGCACCAGGACGGTGAGCCGTGGACGGCCTGGTGCTCACCGGTGACACCGAGGACGTCCGGCAGCGCTTCCAGGCCTACCGGACGGCGGGCGCCGATGAGCCGGTCGCGTTGCTCGTCAGCGGCCAGAGCGGCCCGCAGGCGGTCAAGGCCGAGCTCGAGCGACGACCGCGGCCCTGGCGCCGTCCAGCTGACGGCTTGCGGGTATGCCACGGGGGCGGGTCCGTCATGCGGACTCGCCCCCGTGGCCGTGCAGGACTAGCTGGTGGGGATGCGTTTGGCTGAGGTGAACACGTCCTGGTCGTTCGCGACGGATGCATTGGCCGCCGCTGCTGTGCAGACCTGGGGCACTGAGCGGTTACCCGGGCAGGCGAACAGCTCGGGGTTGCGGGTGTCCATCCAGAACGGATAGGCGTCCCCGGGCGCGGTGAGCCCGGTGTAGTCGCCGTAGAAGACACCGGCGAACTGGGTGGGCGGCGGCATGCTGGCGGAGGTCACCCGGTCTGAGGCGAAGCGCTTCGCGTCGGTCGAGCCGGACAGGCTGATGTCGGAGAACCCGCTCTGCTCGTCGCTGCCGTACTGCCGGTCAAAGGACGACACGGCCAGCACGCCCTGGGGTGTGAACGCCGCCCACTGCCAGAACTGGTCAGTGCTGGCCTGCCCGCGCTGCTGGTCCACACTGGTCAGCTTCCTCGGGCCTGTCTTGGTCCCGGTGAAGCTCGCGCCTTTGTCGTTGCTGGTGCTGACCAGGATGTCGTTGTTGCAGGCACCTGCGGTCTTCACGCCGGTGTACAGGTTGCCGCCCGTCTTCGGGGCGGTGCCCGTCGGGACGCAGCCGTTGGCCTCGTTGGAGTGCGAGTTGATGTAGGACCCGACCGTCACCACGACCTGACCGGTCTTGGGGTTGACCGCCCCGGAGGGGTAGTTGGTCGCCCGGAAGAAGGAGTTGTTGGTGCTGCCCTTCTCCGGGACGCAGGCCCGGCCCGCGTCCTGTCCGTTTTCATAGGTCGCGCAGTCCGGCAGGTCGAAGTAGTCCGCGGCCTTCACTGGCGCTGAGAAGGACTGGCCACCGTTGGTCGACTTCGACAGCAGGATCTGGTTGTCGTTGTCCTTTGGAGCGGCCGGGGACGTCTTGCTGTTGGGGCCGGCACCGCCCGGTCCGCCGTCATCGCGCAGCCCGCTGCTCGCGGCGTTGTTGAAGTTGGCGTAGGCGACGTAGAGGGCGCCGTCCCGGCCGGTGAACGGCTGCGAGAACTGGTTCTCGTTGCAGTTCGAGGTCTCACCGGTGGTGGCTGCTACGCCGGCGCCGAAGGTCTGCGTGCAGTTCGGGCTGTTCCTGCTGACCAGGACCGGCTTGCTCGTGGTCTCGCCGTAGTCATAGGAGTAGGCCTCGTAGATGAAGGCCGACCCGTCCGCCGCGAACTCCGTCCAGGTCACGTACACCCGGTCCTGGTACGGGCTGCCGACGGTGTTGTCCACCGTCATGAGCTGCTTGTCCAGGAAGGGCTGCGTCCCGCCGTTCGTGGTGTCGGCGCTGGCCCGGGTGTAGCGCCCGGGGAAGTTCCACGAGGCGCCGCCGTTGCCGGTGGAGCGGAACAGCAGCAGCGCGCTGGAGACGTCCGGGTTGCTGCTCGTGGGCTTGCCGCGGTTGAACACCTGGCAGCTCAGATAGGCGTTGCCCTTGGTGTCGTAGGCGACTGAGGTGTCGCCGCCCCCGCCCCAGTACTCGCGGGGCGCGCCGAAGTTGGTGCTTGGGTCGTCCGCGGGCATCCCCCGGGTGAAGCTGAACGGCACGGTGCTGTCCTGCCAGCTCTTGCCCTTGTCGTTGCTGTAGGAGGTGTAGCAGGCCCCGTCACCGCGCCGGTAGTCATTCGCGCTGGCCACCATGTTCGCCGGCCTGGTCGGGTTGTAGGCGATCGAGGTCTCGTTGTTGGACTGCCCCCGGCCCTGCAGGTCCCGGTCGGTGAGGTTCTGGCAGTTCGCGTTGACCTTCACGTTGCCACGCAGGTTCTGCTGACAACCCTCGGCCCCGTTGCCTGTGGGGGTGTAGGTGAAGTTGTGGGCCCTGGTGGCGCTGGAGCGGTTGCCCGGGTCGTTGCGGGACAGCTCCAGGGCGGCCTGGCCGGAGAGCAGGTGCCGCTGGACCTTCTTGAGGTGGTCGTAGTTCGCACCGCTGGCCGACGCCGGCGTGGCGCTGGAGAACAGCGCGAGTGAGCTGGCGGCCAAGGCCAGGCAGGTGGGTAGGACGAACACGCGGGTGGTGCGTCTCATCGCGAGCCTTTCGAGTGGGTGTTCGGTTCGGCGCCGTGCGCGGCGGTCTGCCGCCGTACGACGTTGCGCGACGTGCCGCGGCACGGTGCCGCCTCCTCGTCAGCCGCGGCGCATGGACTATCGCGGTCCGAGGGCGTCCCGACAAGACCCCGGTCCGGGTAATTTCGACGCGCGGGCTGACCGCGTAAGGCGGCGACGAGCGCGCTGGACCGGGGCCGGAGCAGGGCGTCGGCGGCCCGGGGGAGCGGGCGCTGCTGCAGGTCCGCGCCGCGGAGCAGACGAGCTCCCAGGTGGTGTGTGGGACAGCCAGGCCGGGCGCCAGGGCCTCGGCAGAGTTGATCTGCTCGCGACTTGATCACAAGAGGCTAGCGCCGAGCCCGACCAGGAGGGCGGGACCCACCGCGAAGGTGCCCGCGTCGGCGGGGCCACCGGGCCGGCCGAGGACGACCAGTTCAAGGCGCCGAGCCCATCCGACACATCGGGTGGCGAACCGGGTCCCCCCAGGACGAGTAGCCGGCTGCCCTCATACCGGACGGATCGTCGGCCGAGGACGGCGTGGAGCTCGGCTCGCGTGTCCCAGGCACCCCGGAAGGGGGAGCAGGGCGGGCGCTGAGCGGTGGTCGTGCCGAGTCGCGGATCGCGCGTCCCGGCAGCTCCGAACGCGCGGCGACGCGCGTGCTCCGCTGCGGCGGCGACACCTCAGGGCTCCGTCGCCGCAGCGGCATGCCCAGCCGGAATTGCCCTGGAACGCCGCTGGCATGGCCTGGCGGCTACTTCCCGGCAGGTGACAAGCGGCCGCGCCGGCCCAAAAGCGGCGGTGCCGCTCAAGCCCCTCCCGCAGCCCGAAAGCCATACGCCGATAATGCCTATGTCACTGGGGCCCGTGCCGGGCCCGTCTGTCGCCGGACCCGCGCCCGCCCGTGTGCTCCTCGTAGAGCCGGTTCAGGTACGCCACCGACGACGCTGGTGGCGCCGTCGTCGCTCTCGGACAGTCATCTGTTGGTCGTGGGAGGACTCCGCGGCGTCCGCAGCGGGAGTCAGGCAACGGAGGCCGCAGTGCGACCGGCGGGTGTTGCACAACCTGGTCGGGCTCGGTCGTAGATCTGCCCCGGACAGACCCGGGCAGGTCGAGGTGCTCGTTGGACCGCTGACTGCCTGGCAGGCGTTGACGGACAACACCTCCGATCAAGGCGTAAGGCGCGTCCAAGGCTCGTCGGCCTGGTCGCAGCGGCAGCTGTAGCGCGAGCAGGTCGGGCAGGCGTCGGCGTCGGACGTGGGCGGCAGTCATCAGGCACGCTCTTAGCATCGTGGCCGCAGGTTGCTTTCCTGTGAGCGGCAGGTGAACACCGGACGCGCAGGCCCGGGATCCCCGGCACGGGCGCACGGCGACGTCGTCGCGTCCCTGGGCGGCGAACCTTCCAGCGCAGCCGCCTGCCCGCTGCCCGTGTAGGTCCAGCCCTCCCCGGCGCTGCCCGGCCGCTGATAGTTCTACTTATGTAAGGTAAAGCAGTGCAAATTGCATCAGATGCACGACTGCTCCCCCCTCCTGCCGATCGTCGCGCGGCGGTGCTCGGATGGCGCCCGTGACCTTCCGACCTGCGCTCTGGTCAGGCCCCTGCGACACGCCGGAGGGCTGAGGTGCTCGGTTTCTGTAACCGAACGCGGCAGGCTGTGGAAATGCCAAGACGACCAGCAACAGGCGGCAGGCCCAGCAAGGGTGATCGCGGTCAGCTCATGACCCGGCCGCCCGCGAAACTGGCTGACGCAGTGCGGGCCGAAGCAGAAAGACTAGATCTGTCCTACAGCGACTACATCGCCAACATCCTGGCGAGGGAGCACGGCTTCCCACCGGTCGCAGCCCCGTCGGCCCAGAGCCAGATGCAGCTCACCGCCTGATCAAGACCAAGGCCGTCACCAGATGGTCTTGGAAACGACGAAGCCCCACACCCAAAGTCAAGTTTGGCCGCCTGGCTGGGTGCAGGACTTCTATCGCTCTGGAGGAGACATTACCCCGCCCGTCTCGGGCGGTCACCTGGAACACGCCGCGAGTTCGGCGTCCCTGGGTGATCTGCTGCTGATGTTTGCGCGTGGCCGGCGCCGCCTGCGGCGGTGAGGCCATCGGCGGTCGCTGTGGACCGCCACTTGCCCGTTGCGGGTCTGGCCCGGCCGTTGTCGGCGCCGATCACGGTGTTGTTGCGGGACGGGGACACCGATGGGCGGTATGCGAGCCGGTCGGAGGCGGTGCTGGCGACGGCGTTGGCGGCGGCGGGCGCCGGCTGGACCGAGGCCGGGTGGCGGGAGGTGCTGGCTGGCAGCGCGTTGGGTGAGTGGGCGCAGGTCCAGCGCCGCCGGACCGGCACCCGCCGGCACCGCAACCTGCCGGATGTGGAGCATCGGCTAGCCACCACCTGGGCCAAGGCGGCTCGGCGGGCCATCCAGCGGCCACCGGTCGCCGACGCGGTCTCGGTACGCGGGGAGCTGGCGGCGGTGCTGGCCGCAGCCGACCGGAACCCGGGGGTGTGGCGGGGGGCGGCGGGGGTCAGTGACCGGGCGGTGCTGGCGGTGTTGGTGCAGATCGGGTTGGCGGCGTGCACGGTGACGCCGTCGGCGTCGACCCGGCAGCTGTCGGAGCGGGCCAACATCAGCCCGGCGACCGCCGCGGTCGCGCTGACCCGGTTGCGGGCCCGCGGCTGGCTGCGCCTGGAGCGCCCGGCCGCCGGCACCCGGGCCGCCACCTGGCGGCTGGTGCGCCCGGACCACCTCCAGCAACCCCCGCCGGCGGTCGAACAGGTGCTGGAGGCGTTGCCGCCGCGGCCGCTGCTCCCAGCCGGTGGTAGCGCTCGCGCCCACGATGCGTTCACCCACACCGTGCACGGCGGTCTGGGCCGGGTCGCCGCCCGCCTGTTCGACGTGCTGGACGACGGCGCCTACGGCGGGTTGAGCGTGCCGCAGCTGACCGCGCTGACCGGTTTGCACCCCCGGACGGTGCGCCGGCACCTGGTCGGGTTGCAGGCCGCCGGGCTGGTCACCGCCGGCGGCAGCGGCCGGACCTGGGCGCGAAGCCTGGCGGCCGGCGACCCCGAGCAGCTCGGCGGCGCACTGAACGAGGCGGCGGCGTTGCTGGAGTGCACCGGGGTCACCGAACGGCGCCGCCACCGCCACCTGGCCCAGCGGGCAGCGTTCACCACGTACTGGACGGATTTCTCCGCCCGCCGCGGCTGGGCCGTGCAACGCGGGCTGTACCGCCCGGACCAACCCCAGCTCCCCCTCCCCCACGCCGCCTGACCCGGCCGCCAACCTCCCCAGCACGACCCCTCCCCCACTCCCCTGCCCCGCGGCAGGCCTCCACGCCCCTGCACACGGCCTACCGGGCGTCCGGACGCTCCTGGCTGACGCCGCTACCCGCCGGTGCGGCGTGAGCTCCCCTGGGAGTGTGTCGTGACGCCCCAAGGGGGCTGTTGACCGCCGCCGGGTCGGTGACGAGCACGGTCAAATGGCCGACCGGAGTCGCAGACTCGCTTGACGGTGGCCTGTTGGACCAGACCGGTCACTAGTCTCACGCCGGGTTCAAGACTCCTAGTGTCCGGCTTGGTCCTGCCCGAGTTCACCGGGGCGGATCGCGTCGCTGGGGCGGTGAGTGGACAGCGCGGCTGCTGTGCAGGGGGAAGCAGCGGCAGGTGCGGCAGCAGTTCGATGGCAAGGTCCCTGGGGTTGGGGCCGCGGCAGCACAAGCACCGAAGGTGCGCGGGAGTTCAGGTTCGGCACCGCCGGTGCGTCGGCGAGCCTGGTGAGATGCCGTTCCTTGCGTAGAGCGGTCACAGGCGGCGATAACTGGTCGATGGGCTGCAGGGAAGGGCAGCGGGTTTCCTCCGGTACAGGGGACGGCCGCGTCGGTGGTAGATGCGTTGTGATACTGGGTGTGAGCGGTACTGTGACGGTGGAGGTGACCAATCACGATGTCGACATCGGCGCGACCTGATTTGGCGGCGCATATCGCGGCGATCCGGTTGGAGCCAGCGGTGCTGGTCAAGGAGCTTCGTGAGCTGCTCGGTGCCCGGCTGGTCGCCTACCTCGGTGGGGTGCGGGAGACCCGGGCGGTGCGGCAGTGGGCCGAAGGCACCCGCAGCATCGGTAGCGGCAGGGACCTGTCCCGGTTGCGGGTGGCCTACCAGGCTGCGGTCCTGCTGGCTGAGCGGGACCGGCCGGCGGTGGTGCAGGCCTGGTTCACCGGCCTGCACCCAGTGCTGGGTGACCGGTCTCCCGCCCGGGTGCTGCGCGAGGACGACCTGGACGAGGCCGGCCCGCAGGTGCTGGCCGCGGCCCGGCAGTTCGCCGCCGTTGGCTGACCCCGACCAGCGACATCGAGCTCACCGACACCGACAGTGGCCCGCTGGCTGGCACTGACGCCAACGGCCGCCGGGTGCACCGGGTCGGCTATGCCCCGGACTCGTGGGCGTGGACACCGTGGCAGTACGCCACCGACGGGCGCTTCAGCGGTCGGTGGGACGACCCGGACGGGCTATGGCGGTCCCTGTACGTCGGCGGCAGCCGGTTGGCCTGCTATGTGGAGGTCCTGGCCGTCTTCCGGCCTGACCCGGTCCTGTCCGCCGAGTTCGCCAGCATCAACGAAACGCCGGAAGACGCGGCGGAACACCCGACCCTGGGCTTCGGACAGCTGCCCCGGGCCTGGCTCGAGCCCCGTCGCCTGGGCACCGCCACCCTGCACGGCTGGTACGCCGTCCCCGGCGGAAGCCAGTCCCTGCCGACTCTGCGTGTCCGGTTCCTGGCCTTGGCCCGCAGTCTGGGCCTACCCGATCTGGACGGCGCGGCGATCCGCCTGGCCGAGCCCCGCCGGTTGACCCAGCACCTCGCCGGCTGGCTGTATGAGCAGACCGGTCCGGACGGCACGCCGCTGACGGGTGTCCAGTTCGCGTCCCGGTACGGCGACGAACTCGTGCTGTGGGCGGTGTTCGAACGCGCCGGCGACACCCCCAGCTCCGCCCAGCTGCATGACAGCACCAGCGGTCCGCTCGACCCGCGCGACCCCGAGCTCACCCAAGCCCTGCAGCTCCACCGACTCACCTGGACCGGCTGACCCGGCACGCGCCCCCGCTCCAAGCCGCTGCCTGCCCGGTTGCTGGCAAGGACACTGGACCTGCTCGAGCCGCGGCGGCGCGGGCCGCGCAACTGTCCGGAGCATGAAGCTGACGTAGCGGGTCGCTACAGGTCTGGGTCGTCTTCCGGGCCGGAGTCGATGGGTACTGGACCGGGCAAATGCTCTGGCTGGTCGGTGGGGGTCATCTGCTGGCGGCACCAGGCTTGGAAGGACTCCAAGGTGCTGTGCCCGACCAAGGCCAGGGCGCGGGTGGTGAGCCGGTAGGCGTTGGGTCGTCCGGTAGCGGCCTGGGCGGTGCGTTGAGTCAGCAGGCCGCGGGCGGCGAGGCGGTCCAGCACACTGGTGCTGTCGGCGCCGCGCCGCTCGTCCACGTCGCGGCGGGTCGCCTCCCCCAAGTGCCCGACGATGACCAAAGTCATCACCGCCTCGGAGCTCAAGGTCGGGACGGCCTCCAACGGCCGGATGCGTTCCACGGCCTGGGCGGCGTGGGCGAGCACCGTCAGCTCGATGGTGACGCCGTCATCGACCGCGGCGACCCCGACCGCAGCGAGCCGCTCGGCCAGCTGGGCCACCGCGGTGCGTACGGCGGTGGCGTCTACCTGCAGTGCGGCGGCAGCGCCGGCGACCTCAACGCGTCCGGCGGTGATCAGCAGCGCTGCCACCGTGGTCAGGAACCGCTCCGACAGTGCGGCCGGCGCTGCGGTGGGCAGCAGCGCCAGCGAGCTGGCCAGGTCCAGCCCGAGGGCCCGCCGGAGCTTGTCGTAGGTCGGTAGCGACGGGCTGCGCCGACCGTTCTCCACCTCGTTCACCACCGTGCGGGACACCCCACTGGCCCGGGCCAACCGGGACTGCGACCAGCCCAGCTGCTCCCGGCGGGCCCGCACCGACCCCGCCAACTCCCCAGCAGACCCCACACCCCGCTCCCCCAACGACGCCGGATGCTCGACGGGTGGCAAGTCGCTCACCTGCACGAACCCGGCAGCAACCCGCTCACCCACGCAGACTATCGACCTGCCCTCGCACAACTGTCGCGCCAACTGAACAGAGCGGCCTCGTCAGCCGAAGGCGCGATGCCGGGAACCCGGGTATTGCCCCTGGCTTGCTTGATCCCGGGCTGCTGCCCAGCGACCGCGCACCTAGATGATCGATTCCAAGGGGTCGGTCGGCGTGTTGCGCTGGAGAGAGCGGTGAAGGGTGCCCAGGATCGGCGTGCTTACCCGACGCTGAACAGGAGGTTCGCGTGGACGCCGACCTGGACACCC
>JAABUU010005621.1_pt1 | contig 13934 bp, 17 predicted proteins | sample 5559301 | NCBI WGS metagenome assembly JAABUU01 (sample SAMN10711884, study PRJNA513360) | rock metagenome | isolation source: Antarctica rocks | place: Antarctica: Victoria Land, Richard Nunatak white | reverse complement strand
ACCGTGACTATTCCCGTGTCCCCTGCAGACACCGACATGGCGCAAATCCCTCGCTCCCTCATTGATCACCTGTACCAGACACTGGCCTATGCCGCCTGAATTGGCCAAAGTCTAGGCGGGCGGGAGAAGGATTGGGGATGAGGGTGCGATGCCTGCCACCTGGTCTGCACGCTGAATGCACGTGGCGACGTGGCGCCGAAACGGGGCCCATGCACGGTTCAGGACAACCTGTAACCTCAAATCTGTCCGCTCATGAACACAATGGAGTAGGGAATGCTCGGCGCATAGATGCCGCGTTCGTCAAGGTCCTCGCTGAGGAGGTAACCTGGAAGGCATGATTGACGTATTGCAGTCATAACCGATCGGAGCGAGCGTTGTTGTCGAAGCTTTTACGGAATCCCACTCTTTTCGCCGTGCTCAGTCTCTTGCCCTCGGTGTCGAGACTGCTCCGTCTACCGATGATGGTCGCGATAAAAAAAGACCTCGGTGGGCCCCCGATACCAGTGCTATCTCGGTTTGGTCGCTTCCTGCTCGCGCTTCAAGTATTCGTGCTCGTTGGGGATATCTACGACACATGGCACAGCCGAAAGCAGTCGAATCGTGATCAATGAGAACAGTTGGTAGACGGTCAACCACGTCGCCAGGGGTACCAGACAGGAGCCACCATGCCGGCATTCAGCGCCGTTCATCACGTTAATCTATCGGTCACCGATCTGGCTCGCAGCGCCGCCTGGTATGCGGAGGTACTCGGCCTGACCAAGGGCTGGGAGATGGACGATACGGAAGGTCAAGGTCGGAAGGTGGTGCTGCTCCAGGCCGGCAGTCCTTTCCGCCTCGTGCTGTCACGCCACCAGTCTAACGATGGCCAGCCGTTCAGCGAGTTCCGGACCGGGCTTGATCACCTGGCCTTTACGGTCGCCGGCCGAGCGGAGCTGGAAGCGTGGGAGCGTCGCCTGGAGGAGCTGGGGGGCGACCACTCACCCATCAAGGAGGGCGCAACCGGCTGGCTGATTACCTTCCGCGACCTGGATAACATTCAGTTCGAGATGTATACGCAGGGCAAGTAAGGCCGCTGTCTTACTTTACAGGCGGGGCGAGGGCAGCTGAGCAACCAGTGGCGATGGCTGCGCGCCGATAGGCAGCCGTTCGTTCTGGCGTACGAATCGGAATAAGGTGGACCGAAAGACCCTCCTCGATCTGGAGCGCGAGCATTCGGTCGATCACCAGATCAACCACCTCATCCGGATCATCGACATCGACCGTCGCAATAATGTGCGTCGTCTCCGGGTCGTCCTGTCCTGGGCTGATCGCAAACGATGCCTCTGGATATGCTTGGGCAACCAGGGCGGTCAGCTCCTGGACTGCGCCACACCGGCGAGGATCAAGGGATGCTTCGTATGCGCTCGGTTCCTGCTCGCTGCTCATCACCCGCGACGTCCTTGCTCGTGAATTGCCTCAAGCATACTGATGTTGAATCATAGTTGAATTATACGGCCAATCGATCAACTAGTCAATTGTGGTAACGGTACAAGGGGTGCTCCTTATGACCCGCGTATCGAAATTAGCCGCCAGCCCAGAAGTCGCGGACGATTCCCAGATACTGGCTAAGCGGCTGGTCAGCATCGACGATCCGCTTCGATAGAGAGGACGCGTCGTACAGCTTCTCCATGCGCTCCTGCTCGTCCACGAAGTACCGATGAATGTCTTCTGGTGTCCTCCCGAAGTGTCGGGCGTAGCCCTGCCGGAAGGTTGCTCGTTCCGGTCCCTCGAACAGCCGGCTCCAGATGGTCTCAGGGCTCACCTTGAGGAAGAGGAGTTTGCCGCCTACCCGGCCGAGAATCGCATCCAGGGCCGCAACATCCTCCCACTCCAGCCCTCGCCGCACACAGTGCGTGAGATGCAGCGTATCCACCACGATCCATGGGTGCGGCATGCCACCCTGCGCCGCCGCCTCTACCAACCAGGATAGGTAGTCGCCGATGGTGTGGAGATGGGAAAGGTTGTCTTCCTTGGATAGCGTGCCCGCGTCTTCCGCCGGGTTGAGTGGTCCCCCGGTATGGTCCTGCGTCAGGCTCACGAGCGTCCTGATATCGCGGACTGGCGCGGCCCCCACGTGGTCGCGGACCAGCGCATCAATCAGGGTTGACTTCCCTGAGGTTGGGACGCCTTCGACGAGAAGGAGGTGACTGACTGGATGAGCGGCTTCCATGCCTCACTACTGTACAGGCCTGACAGTCTTCTGTATGCTGGGCGCCGGCCACTCCACGTCCCCTACGAGTCTCTGTGGACGCTGTCTTCCCCGCACGACACCATTCTTGGAGCTCCGCGGACAGATCACGGCGCCCTGGGAGACGCAATACGGGGAGCCGCTCAGGAGACAGCGTGCTCCCTAGCGCGCTCCGCCCGGAACTGCACCTCTAGCTCGACCCCGAGCGCCTGCGCCACTCGTTCCAGGGTGCTGAGCCGCGGCTCGACACCACCCGCCTCCAGGCGAGCAACCACTGACTGCGGCAGGCCCATCCGCTTCGCAAGCTCCTGCTGCGACAGCCCTCGCGCGATCCGCAAGCAACGCACTTCCTCCCCCAGGCGGAACGCGCGCGCCGCGGCGTCGTACGCCTGCTGTGCCTCCGGCGCCGCAAGTCGCTCCGCTCGCAGTTCGTTCCACGTTCGCCGGCTCATTCGATCATTCCTCCGCGCTATGCCCTTCTCGGACGCAGCGTGCCATCGCTCGATGGGCGCGCTCGATCTCCGCTCGCTCCCGCGCCCGTTGCTTGCCAAACACCGTGAGCAGGACGGCTCGCTGGCCTGTCGCCAGGTAGTACGAAATGCGTCGCCGCTCGCGGCCCAGTAAGAAGCGCAACTCCCGCAGTTTGCCGCCAAGCTGGCGCGTGTACGGCTCGTCGAGCAACGGCCCGCGCTCGGCCAGCAGGTCGATGTAGAACGCAACATGACCGAAGTCCGCCAGACTGAGCGAGAGCAGCCATTCCTCGACCTCCGGTTCCAGCTCGACTGTTCCCCATGCCATAGCATACATGCTATATCAACTACGGGCGCCATGGCGCAAGCCCGATCACTCCTTCACCAATCCGATTTTCGAGCTCCGGTCCGGCCTCCCGCTCAGTGCCATCGGTCAATCTTCCGGTGGCTCGCAACCGGAACTAGACCGTCTTTTTGCAAAGCGCCCGAGCGTTTGTGAGATGGTCCTATCGGAGGACCGACACCTTACGCTACACGGCGAGATGCTCACCAAAGATTTCATGAAAGCTGCCATACCGTCGTTGATGTTGTCGAGCATACTCATCAAAGCCATTCGCCATGAACCATTTGATGCAGGCCTCGCTGGCGTATTTGATAGCCCGTGGTAACCAAAAAACCTCCTCGTCGGTCAGCCTTCGCACCGTCTCAAAGCCCTGCTTCGCCGCGCACATCAGCTCAGGTTCAATCGCCTCGCGGCTCGTTGACGAAGAAACAGACATCAGTGTGACGGCAAGATCGATGAGGTACAGATTCTCTCCCGCCTCCTCGAAATCCAGGATCGCAATCACACGATCCCGCTGACGTGGATCGACCAGAACGTTGCCGTTGTGCAAATCGCCGTGGATGATGCCTCTCGGTAAGGGCTGATCGAGGAGTGCGCGCGCCCATTCCGTATTGACGCCCGACACTCCAGGATTCATCAAGCTGCCTGCCTGGTTTGGGTTCGGGCACGCCACCACAGACGTATGGAACAGGGCAAGGTGCCGGCCAATGTCTGAGACGAGGTCTGCGCTCATCTGACGTGGGGTAACGCCGTCAATCTTCTCAGAGATCACCGCGTTGATGTTGTTGTGGCATCGGTAGAGATACTCGCCATTTCTGCTCCGTAGATAGTGCGGAGACCCGACCCCGGCTTGCCGAAGCTGCTGTTGAATAGCGACATCGCTCGCTATGTTCTCAGGAGCCTGGGTCACCAAGAACTTAACGACAAAATCGCCGTGGTCGGCGCCCACCAGATAATTGTGGTTCGCAAGTCCGTTGTTGATCGGAGTTATCGCCTCGGAGCTACCGACCCCGAAAAACGACAACACTTCTGGAATGCTATCGGCCTCGATCTCAGAGCGTTGTTTCATAGCCCTATCGCCCCTTGATGCGCCACGCGTTCGTTGGGCTCATCAAGCACATGCATCCCCCGGCGGAAGGCGGCACGGGCCGCAGCGGCGGTATCGGCCGGAACGGCTGCGAGGAGGTGGGGATGCAACGACATCATCGGCTCCTTCTCAGCTATCGGCGTTTCCTTCGATCTAACGCCGCGCGGTTGCCATAACGTTGCCAGCGGTATCCTGAAGGTCGTTGCTACGCATCCTGCGGGAACAGTGTGGTGTGAAACTGCCCGCTCATAAAAGGAGGCTTACTGATTGGCCTGCGGCTGGAAGTCTGGCGCCACGTACCGCCGGTTCACCAGCGGCCAGAGCGCCTGCGCGTCCAGTGAGTCCCAACCCTCTCGATTGATCAGGGTTGCAACCTGACGATCCATGTCCAGCCGCATCACCGTCGTTTCCCGGCTGCGACCGTGTCCGGCGGGCACTGGATACGATCCGCGTAATCGGATGGTGGCGATCGGCAGGCGGCTGCTATACAGGTTGCGCAGCATCAGGTACACGTCACTTGCCGCGCCATTCCCCACCGTTCCTTCCGACAGGTCGTTGTTGATCGACCAGGTGATGGTGAGGTTCACCTGATGCGGATGGGACACGTCTCGCTGTACGCCGGCCAGTCGATAGCGTTGGACCCCGCGGTCGCTCGGCCCCAGGGATGAGGTCAGGACCACGTCGATTCGGTGCGCCAGCGTGCCGGTGCGAGGCACTGCCACGGCGGGGGCGCCGAAGCCTTCCACGCCGACATCAGTGACAATCCGGATCAGAAAAAGAAGCTGACCGAAAAGAACCACCGCTACCACCAGTCCAGCGCAGAGCCGGCCAAACGTCAGGTGGAAGTGACGCTGCTGCACTGGTGGCTCGAGCCGCCGGGAATATGCCATGAAGGATTAGGGGGACTGGTCCTGCGGCGCCGCCGGCCAGATTGGTCCGGTGCTGTATACCTGGCTGTACTTGGGTAGATTCTTGAGGAAGCCGATGTTGCGTTCAAAGTTCTCCTGGCTCCGTGCCCAGGAGGCAAAGCGGGCCTGATCGACCACCTTCAGTTGGGCGTGCATCTTGGCATGCCAGAGACCACAGAGTTCGTTGCAGATCACCCAGTTGTGCCCATCTGGCGTACTGGTGGCCGTATGCCGCGCCAGTAAATATGCCTGGTTCGACACACCGGGCACGGCATCCTCTTTAATATCGTAGTCGTAAATCCAGAAGCTGTGTACCACGTCGAGCGAGGTGATATCGAAACGTACCGGCGTCTCGACCGGCACCTCCAGGTAGTTCGTCTCCATGCCGCCGTAGCTGGGATAGCGGAAGGTCCATTGCCATTGCTGACCGACCACCTGAACCACCAGCAGACGGGGCCGCGTGGCCACCGTGTGGGTCTTGGTCACCTTGCCGTGACGCAGCGTGTGGGCCGAGACCAGCGGCGCCTCGGGCACCGTGGTGATCTCGTGCAGCGTGAAGGTGCCCCAACCGGCCAGGAAGAGCACGATGACAAAGCTGATGGCTGCCCAGAGAAAGAGAATTGGCTGGCTATCCGGTCGGTCCGGTACATCGTCCGCGCCAACATCGGGCCGGCGCCGGAACACGATGAGATTGTACACAAACAGCACCCAGACAAAGACGAAGACCGGAGCGCCAACGTAGAACAGCATGTAGAGCGTCTGGTGCTCGCCCAGCGCCTGCGACGACCCGGCGGGAGAAGGAATAGGAAGGATACCGACCAGCACTTCGACGATGGCCGAAACTACGATCCAGATCGCCGTGATCCGTACCCCGTGATTGACGCTTCGCATCTATCCCTTCCTTACTATGAACGTTGGTTTTGCACGCATCTCCGCTGGCCTCAACCGACCGAGATAATACCATCCATGTAGCCAACCTCTTGCATTGGCCCGCTGAACCCATAGAGACCGGAGCCGCAGGGCACGATACACTGCCACCGGAAGACGCCGGCGCCCTGCGTGCGGAAGGTAAACTTCATGGTCTCAAACGAACCCGGCTTGGCGTTGCTCGCGATCCCCCGCATGGGCACGGTCACACCCAGGTCTGGGATGGTAAAGGTGTGCGAGGTGACAGTCGGGTCCATGACCTGGAGTGGCTTGCCATTCACGTATTCCACACCGCCAACCGTCCCCTGAACTTGCGTGAAGAACGTGTTACGCAAGGCTGTCTGGCTATCGTAGTTATGGATGATGATGGTAACCAGGCCATGGGCCGGCACGTGGAAGATGGTGCCCGGCGATTTGCCGTCTGGCGTCTGATAGCCGAGCCAATCGGCGTGCGGTCCGGTACCGACCTGCTGCACGATATTGAGCGCCAGCGTCGCATGTGGCTGCCCGTTCACGGTACTGAGCTTCACGTATTTATTCACATTGACGCTTGACCCGTACGCCGGCTTATAGGTCAAGCTCAGCACATAGAGAATAGTCAACAGCAGAATAGCGACTGTCCCCACGGCGACCAGGATACCGGCTCGTTTATTACCTGTGCGTGCAGTGTTCATAACAACCTCCTTGTTCGGCGAAAACTTCTCAGGGGAAACGCGCCGTGTCACTGGTCCGTGGGACGGCGGCTACACGATACGGAGGGGTGACTGCCGCTTCCTCTTCACCCAGCCACTTGAAGAAACACACCACGAACGCGGCGCCAAACAAAAACATGACCGGTACCCACATGATCGCCCCAGCCAGCTGTTGATCGGTCAGCGCCGACATACCGTACGGGCGGGGATGAATAGAGGCGTACGGCGCAAAGAGCGCGCGCGGCGCGAAGACAAAATACATAGCGAGAAAGTTGCTGGAAAACGCGGCGAGGATCACGTAGCCGGATCGCAGCAAATAACTGAGGCTCGTATGGATCATGCGCTGGTCGACGACCTGGCTCCAGAACAGGAATCCAAACCCCAGGAAACACAGGTGCTCAAGATCGTGCACAACCTGATTGCGCAGGGTGAGCGTGAAGAGCCAGTTCCAGTGCCAGAGATAAATGTCGACCAGAAAGAGAAACAGAACCTGACGAGGCCCGTTGAGCCAGCTGAGCGCTCGTCCAAGCCGGCGCAGCATGGGGTGATGCGCCAGAGTGGAGAGAGCCGGCCGGCGCACAGCGAGTGGCACACCATGCAGGATTGGGACCCCAGCATCACCGAGCGCCAGCAAGGGCGCGGCCAGCATGATGAGCAGCACATGCTGGGTCATGTGCACCCAGAAGAACTGTTCGACATGGGCATCGAGTGGAGACTCCAGCGCAACGAAAACCGTGCACAATCCGGCATAGAACGCCATCGCTTGCCAGCGACGTCGGGTTCGTCGAGCACCCACGATGGTCAGCGCGCCGTGTAAGCCGCGGGCATAGAGAATGCCGGCGAGCAGAACACCAATCACCACCGGAAGATCGAACGACCACTCAGTTATGAGCATCTGCCAGGTCACGGGTGCTGCCTCATGAGATTGGGAAGAACGGCTGCACGTACAGCGCCAAAAAGTTCAACAGAGCAATTGCGGACATCCAGCCCCAGAATTCACCGAACGCATCGATCGCCGCCCCGTTCTCACCAAACCGGCCGAGACGGGAACGATTGGTCAAGCCCAGGAGGATGACCACGGCGACCACCAGAAACACGGTGTAAACGCCCTCAATGCCGACAAAGACGCTGGCATACCCACCATCCTGCAAGCTGAAGCCCGGCCTGTGCAGTTCAGCGATATGCAGGACCACAGCCACCAGACCAAGCAATCCGGCCACGGCCAGCGCCAGGGTGGTCCTGGCATGGTTGCGGCGATACAGACCGGTCCACTGCCCCCAGAAATACACCAGGCCGCTCACCAGAATGAGCGCCACTTCAGCAACGCCCAGGGCCGCGGCGGGATGCTGGACCGAGGAGGGGCGCCACAGTCCGCCCTGGTTGATGAGCTGCAAATACACCAACGCGAAATAAAAGCTGGCAAAAAAGAAGGAAAACGAGACACACACCGCCCGTACCGCGAGCAGCGTCAGACGATCATCAATGGTGCGCGTGCGCCCCAGCGACGCGGTGGCCGCCCCCGCAGCCGCGTCGAGCACATCACTGTTGGAAGTAGACATTGCGCCCTCCCCTTACTGGCCCGCCGACGCAGCGCCGGACGAACTCTCCGAGGGTTTCAGAATAGCCATCGGACGATTTTCATGGACACCATAGCGGAACGGCCCGGACACCACCAGCGGAATCTCTTCGAAGTTATCCACCGGGATCGGCGTGGCCGTCATCCACTCCAGGCTGCGCGACTGCCAGGGATTTTCCACCGAGACCTCGCCCCAGACCCAGGAATACACCAGATTTGCCAGGAAGGGCAGCATTGATGCGCCCAACAGATAGGCAAACAGGGTTGCTATCACATTGGTGGTATGGAGGTACGAGAAGTACGAGTAGTAGCGTCGAGACATGCCCTCCAGGCCGACGATGGTGAGCGAGATAAAGGTACCGTTGAAACCGATGAACATGGTCCAGAAGTGAATCTTGCCGAGCGTCTCGTTCATCATTTTGCCGGTGATCTTGGGGAACCAGAAGTAGACGGCGGCGAAGAAGGCGAAGAAGGAGGCGCCCATCAGCACGAAATGAAAGTGTGCCTGGACGAAGTAGCTGCCGTGTAACTGAATATCGGCGGGCACATCCGACAGAAAGATGCCGGTGAACCCACCCAGCAAGAAGTTCGGAAAAAACGCCAGGGCAAACATCATGGGAACCGTGTAGCGGATTCGAGCCCCGAAGAGGGTTCCCAACCCCGCCAGGAAAATGATGCCGGTTGGGAAGGAAATCATCTCGGTCGAAAACATGAAGAAGGGACGCAGGCCGGGCGTGAGCCCGCTGACAAAGAGATGATGCTGCCAGACAAACCAACTCAACAGCCCAATGCCGAACATCGAGGTCACCGCCGCTCGGTACGAATAGAGCGACTTCCGAGCAAAGACCGGCAAAATATCCAAGACAATGCCGAAGCCAGGCACGGCCAGAATGTAGACCTCCGGATGCCCAAAGGTCCAGAACAGATTCTCATAGAGGAATGCGCTACCGCCCTGTATCGGCACGAAGAAGCCGGTGAGGAAGGAGCGATCAAACGCGACCATGATCTGTACCGCGGCCATGATGGGAAAGGCCAGCCAGGCCAGGATCGACCCCACCACAATGCTCCAGACGGAAACCGGCAAGCGCGACCAGGTCATGCCGGGCGCACGCATAAAGAGCACCGTCGCCAGGATATTGATCGCGGCTGCAACGATAGAAGCAGAAGCCAGCAGCCAGGTCACGATATAGGCGTCCTGACCGGCATGCGCTTGATCGGCCAGCGGCGCGTAGCCGGTCCAGCCGGTGGGAAAGCCGGCAAAGATGAACGCGGTGGGGAGAATCAGACCGCCCAGCAGGAACAGCCAGAAGGACAGTGCTTCGATTCGGGGATAGGCCATCCGTTTGGCGCCGATCATCAGCGGGATGAAGTAGTTCCCGATCGGTCCAATGATGACGCTACTGGTCACGATCAGCATACCCACGCTATGCTCACCGACCAAGGTCAGATAGTCACCGGGAGACACCAGCCGTCCATTCGGCGTAATCAGTTCGGTGCGGATCAGCATGGCGTTGAAGCCGGCAATGCAGAAGAAGACGAGCACGCCAACCAGATACTGCATGCCGACCACCTTGTGGTCGAGGGTGAGGCGGAAGTAGCGGGAGGCGCCGGCCCCCACCCCGTAATCCCACAGTTGCTCTTCAGGAGTAGCGCGATGACCCAGTAGCCACTTAATCGGGTAATTAAAGTACCCCAGGCCAATGAAGTACCCGATGATCGCGGCGAAGTAGGAGAGGAAGAGGATCTGATTGACTTCGAGGCCAAAGGTGATATTCAAAGGACCACCGTCTCGCCCCAACACCCACTCAAAGAAGACGAAGGCGATCACGGCGCCGAGAATGGCGGTCAGCACGTTGGGTCTCAGCCAGGCCGATCGGCCCTGCCTGAGAACCGGGGTACTTCCTACGGTCGCCTCCACGCTGCGCCTCCTCTACTCCTATTCAGTTAGCGTATCCATGGCGTGAATACCACGCCGCGGCGCCAGAACCGTGGGAAGCAGGGTTGCACCCGCTTCCTGGCGCGCCCTTCCGCACTGTTATCCTACTCCAAGTCGCGCCCCGCATGCATTACCTTTCTCTGAACCCAATAGATAGTCCCCGGTCGTAGCGGTGGGTGAGGAGTACTGTCTCCGCCTGTCGATCCTTGGTCGACCTGCTTACCGTTGCCCTGCGAGCGCGCGAACGCTTTCGGCCAGCTGCCTCGGGATAAACGGCACCGCGTCGGCCACGCGAATCGAGCCGCGTTGATCGAGCAGATAGACCGCCGGGGTGTGCACAATGTCGCCACGGCTTGGCTGCACCTGAATGCCGTACTCGGCCCAGACCGGCGCCAGGCGCCGCTGCGTTCCGAACAACCAGCGCCAGGGACCGGTAATGCCCGCTTCGCGAGTGAAGGTACGCGCGCTACCGGGAGTGTCATGCGCTGGGTTCACGCTGATGATCACCAGATGCAGTGGCGAGTGCGATCCCAGGAGTCGCTGGGTAGCGGCCAGGGCGCGACCGGCCACCGGGCACTCCAGCACACAGTGCGAATCCAAAAAGGTAATGGCTACCACCTGACCGCGCAGACTGCGGGTACTGACGACAGCGCCAGTCTGGTCGCGTAGCGCAAAGGCGGGCGCTGGATGCATCCCTCTGGGGAACACTTCGGTACCGCGCAGAACTGCCACGGAAGCCGCCGCATGGGATGAGGTGGCGCGCCACTGTCGTAGGGCAACGAATCCCATCACCACCAAGAGCGGAAGCAAGAGGAGCAGAAGCCGGCGCATGCATCAAGCCTTTTTATTCCGGAACGACGCGCCGGCCCCGAGGCGCCGGCCACCCCGGATGAGATAGAGCGGCTTATTGTAGACCACCCCTTTACCCATCGAGAACTGCAGGACAAGGAGTGCCAGGCAGAGACAACTGGTGATCAGCAGCCCAGCGCTGACCGGTTGCCGGCCCACAGTATCCACCACCAAGGAAATATTGAGCGAGTACGCGAGTGGGCTGAGCAGACCAACCCCGGCGTGCGGAATCAGATACTTCATGCGATGAACGGGAACGTTGACGGTCAGGATCAGACAGAAGCCCCAGAAGAAGGTCGCCAGAATAATGACCGTGGTCGCCAACGTGGCATAGAAGGCGATCTCAGCCATGAGAATACCGCGGCTGAAAAAGGCAATGGCGTTGAGCACACACACCACGACCGCGCAGGGCAGGGCCGTTAAGACCAGGTAATAGTGCGGGGTGTGCTTACGCCAGTAACGGTAGCGCCGGCGGGCCGGGCCTCTGCTTGGCCGCGGCGTAACGACCACCCGCGGCCTTCTGAGGGGAGACGGTCCGCCCGCATCGTCCATCAGGAGGAACTCCCAAGGAGCGGCTGAAGGTGTGTGGTCAGAAACCGCGGAGAAAGGATTCCTACTTGAACCGCTTGGACGATACCCTGTCGATCGATCAGCAGGGAGGTGGGCAAGCCAGACACATCGTACCGCGCCGACACCGAGCCATCCGCATCGACCACCACCGGGTAGGGAATGTGCAGGCGCCGCGCATAGGCAGCGACACTACTGCGATCGTCCTGACTATCAACACCCAGGACGACCAGCCCGTGCGTCTGAAGCTGCCGGTACCAACCAGCCAGCCGAGGCATTTCGGACTTGCAGGCAGTACACCAGGTTGCCCAGAAGTTGAGAAGAACGACCTTCCCACGGAGCGACTTCAAGTCGCGGGTGGCGCCGGCCAGGGCGGGTAGTGCAAAGGCGGGAGCTGGGTGGCCAACCTGCGGGGCGGGAGAAGCGACACTCCCCGTGGATCCGATCGGTAAACCGGCCAGGATGCGCACGTCTCGTTCCAGCCACGCCGCATCGGGATCGCCGCCCATCAGCACCCGACGGCGGCCCTGAGGGTCGATCACATAGGTGACGCTGGTGTGGCCGGCATCCAGCGCCTGGTTGGCGCCGGGTGGAGCGGCATAGACGTAGTAGGCGTGCCAGATAGCCAGGAGTTGTCGACGTGATGCCGTGAGATAGGTCCACCGGCGCAGCATGCCATGCTCTCGCGAGAAGCGCTGGACTGCCGGCCGGCTATCTCCCGCCGGATCGGTACTCACCGCCAGGATGGCGACGTGGCGTCCGGCTGGTCCAAGATCGGCGCTGAGTCGACGCAGCTTATCTGCCACGCGCGGGCAAATCTCCTGACAGTGCGCTTCCAGGAAGGTAAGAGCGACAGCACGGCCGCGGAACTGGGCCAGAGTCGCCCGCCGTCCAAACTGATCCACCCCCTGAATCGGCGGCGCCGGGTCGCCCTGGAGGATGGTTCCTTCCAATTTCGGATGAGGCGCCATCACAGCCGGGTGGAAGCCGCCACGTGGTATCAGCAGAACAGCAATGCCCAGCAGAGCAATCGCGATGATCCCGATCAGGGGCGCCCTGTTCACTCTCGTTCAGCTTTCGCTTAGCAGCCGGTTGACCATCATAGTTGGATCATAGCGCGGAACTCGCGCTTCACGCATGCTTGCTCGATCGTGTGGCGTACCGTCATGGGTGTGGTAGTCGGCCATAGATCACCCGCGGTCCGGAGCCGCCGGCTGTCCCAGGTCTTGGGCCGGCGCGAACTGGGCCAGGAACGCCGAGATATCATGGTCGGAGCAACCAAGCGACCGTAACTGATCCTTGGTGTCCTGACCAGACGGCGGCACGTAGGCCACCAGAGCATGTACCTCGGCCCCGTTGCTTTGCGCCGGCTGCAGGGTGTAGGCGCCGGCCGCGGCCGGCACCAGCAGGGACGCATAGGCGGGTAGGGTTACCACCTCAGCGCTCTCGCCCAACCGGATGCTGAGCGAATGGTCGAGGGCAGCCACCGCTACCGCGCTCTGGTGCGTCGACAGCTCTCTGGGTCGAGCTGCGTCGATCAACTCCTGGCAGAAGTACTCGCCGGCGATGAGCATGGTGCGGCCGCTGCCAGGGAGGCTGAGCGGTTGAATGGGGCCGCGCGTCCAGCGATGGTAGTCGAGCACCTGCCTGGCCTGGTCGACATGCAGCCGGCGCGTCTGGCCGGAGGCATCCCGCCGGTTCCAATCGTAGATCCGATAGGTCACATCGCTGGTTTGCTGCAGTTCGTAGACGCCGATGCCTGCCCCGATGGCATGGACCGTACCGGCGGGAATATAGACCACATCGCCGGCTTTGACCGGCAAGGAACGCAGCACCTGATCGAGTTCGCCGCTCCGCACCAGCTCGGTGTACTCGTCGGGGCTGGTATCGCGGGAGAAGCCGTAGGTGAGCACCGAACCGGGTTCCGCCCACAGGACGTACCAGCACTCCGTCTTGCCGTGGCGCTGGTGCTCGAGCGTTTGGGCAAAATGATCGTCCGGGTGCACCTGAACGGAGAGCACATCGTGCGCGTCGATGAATTTGGTGAGCAGCGGGAAGAGTTGATCGGGATCGACCTGGCCGGTCAACTCGTGCCCCATGACGGCTCGCAGCTGACCGATGGTCTGGCCCGCGTACTCGCCGTTAATCACCGTATTGTCCTCGTAGATCTCCCACGACTCACCGATGAGCTTGTCGCGTGGCGCATCCTTGCCGAGTCGCGTGGCAAGGAGATCACCGCCCCAAATGCGTTCGTCGAAGCGCGGTTTGATCAGCATGGGATAGAGCATGGTGACGGCTTGCCTCCTGCCAGGTGGTTCTCACTGTTGCACTTCAGCGTACTACCGCGTCCGT
>JAABUU010005619.1_pt1 | contig 13935 bp, 12 predicted proteins | sample 5559301 | NCBI WGS metagenome assembly JAABUU01 (sample SAMN10711884, study PRJNA513360) | rock metagenome | isolation source: Antarctica rocks | place: Antarctica: Victoria Land, Richard Nunatak white | reverse complement strand
CCGGACTCGAGCGCCGCGACCGCGGCCAGGACCGCGAAGAGGGCGGTGCTGACCGCCAGCCAGTCGAGCCAGCGGGAGTGCCCCCGCTCCTCGCGCGCCGCCGCCGCCTCGCGCCGCCGCTCCGCGATGTCCTCCTGCAGCCGGTCGGTCCCCACGTCCAGGTCGTCGCTCACCTGCCCTCCTCCGCTCCTTGGCGCGCCGGCACCGCACCGGGCGGGCCGCCGCTACTCCCCGCTGTCGGACCCGCCGCCATCGGACCCGCCGCCGTCGCGGTCGCCCCAGCCTTCGTCGCGATCCTCCCGGTCGCCCCAGCCCCGGCCACCGAAGAGGCCGCCCCCACCCCAACCGCCGCCGCCCAGCAACTGGCCGGCCAGCAGGCCCCCGAGGCCGCCGAGAGCCACCTTGCCCCATCCGGGACCGCCGCTGGAGGCGACGGGCGGCGGGGGCTGGGCTAGGACGGGCGGCGGGGCACCGGCCGGGAGGAAGGGCGTCGCCGCGCCGGAGCGGACATCCGCCCCGCAGGCGGGGCAGAACGCGGCCCCGGCCGGCACTGCCGCGCGGCAGGTCGGGCAGGTCCCCGGCGGTGTCGACGCGGTCGGCGCGCCGCAGCGCGGGCAGAAGCGGTCGTCGGTGCCGAGCGTGGTGCCGCAGTGGATGCAGTGCATGGTCAGCCTCCTTCTTCTCTAGCTCCTATGGTCGAGGCAGCGCCGACTCAGCGGCCGGCGAGTAGCCGGAGCAGGATCGACGCGACCCCGTTGATCAGCAGTATCGCCACGAAGGCCGTGAGGTCGAGGCCGCCGAGGCGGCGCACCTCGCGCCGCAGCGGCCGCAGCAGGGACGCGGTGGCCCGGTCGAGCAGCGCCGTCACCGGTACCAGCGCGCGGGGCCGGGGAACCAGCTCAGGACCGCGCGCCACGAGGAGCATGGTGAGGCCCTGTGCCACGGTCGCCACCAGCAGGCTTAACCTGATCGCGCTCCTCCTTCGTTTTGCCGGTCGGGGCGCGGCGGCTCACGTCCGGTCGCCGGTCTCCCACCGCGCTTCACCGATCGTAGCGGGCCAAGATGAAGCGGACATGAAGTACGGCGGCGGCGGCCCGGCCCGGGCAGGCGGCCCGGGATCGGACCCCCGCGCAGCGACGCGGGACGACCCGGTCCAGCGCGCGTGCTCCGGAGGCCGCACATGGCGCGGGTGTTAACGACGTACCCCGGCGTGGCTGGGAGGGCGTGCCGTCCCCGCTCCTCCTGTACCGACCGATCAGATCAGCATCCGCGCCGGTTGCGCGCGTCGCGCTGACGGGTACAGTCACGCACAGGCCGGGACGGCGTGTCCCCGCCGCCATGCGGAAAGCACGGACTATATCGGCACTTGGGCGCATCCACGGCGCTGTGCCGTGGGTGCGCGCGGACATTGTCCTGCCCGCGCCCCCGATTTCATGCGCCCTTCAGTTCGGGGCGCTATGCTTACCCTGCGGCTGCCGGGACCGTCAGGGCGTGGCCGGGCAGCGAGGCTGTCGCGCGACACACCGCTGGCCCATGACCTGGCGCGCGGCCGTGCGCTCCGCGCGCACGCGACGCACGGGGCGGGAATCCGTCCCACGGGTGGGACGCACGGAGACGCTGGTGCGCGCTGGGTGACCCGGTGTGCGGTGTTCCCGCGTGTGGGAGCCGGTCGCTGCGGGGTGGCACGCGCGAGTGGGAGAGATGCACCGGCCGAGACCGGGCAAGGGGTGGGATGGGCGCAAGGCGACGGCGCGGCGGGTGGGCGAGCAAGGCGCGGGCGGCCGTCGGAACCCGGATCAGCGGCCTGAGCCGGTGGCACCGGTCGGCGGGGCGTGTCGCCGATCCGGCGCTGGCCCTGCTGCTGGGCCTCCTGACGATCCAGACGCGCCGCCCCTACAAGCTGCGCCTGCCGTATGCCTGGGACTCGTTCCTCTACATCCGCGCCCTCGGACACTTCGACCCGACCCGCCACCAGCCCCAGCCGCCGGGCTACCTCCTCTACGTGGCGACCGCCCGCCTCCTGCTGCTGTGGGTGGGCGACCCCAATCGGGCGCTCGTCTGGGTCAGCATCCTCGCCAGCGGCGTGGCCGTCGCCGCCCTCTATCTGCTGGCATGCCTGCTCTATGACCGGGCCACCGGCCTCGTCGCCGCCGGGCTGCTGCTGACCGCGGTTGCCTTCTGGTTCTACGGCGAGGTCGCCTACCCGTACACCACCCTCGCCGCCAGCAGCACCGTCCTCGCGGCGCTGGCGCTGGCGCTCCGCCGGGGTTCCCTCCCCGGCGCGCGGCGTGGCCCTGTTCGCCTTCGCCTACGGCCTCCTCGCCGGCTTCCGCCAGGACTTGCTGCTCTTCCTGGCCCCCCTCGCGCTCGCCGTGTTCTGGGGCCGCCCGCGGAGCCACTGGCTCCTCGCCGCCGCGGCCGGCGGGCTCGGTCTCCTGCTCTGGCTCGTCCCCACCGCCGCGCTGTCGGGGGGGCTGCCCGCCTATCTGCGCGCCACGCTCCAGCAGGGCACGGCCGCCAGCGGGGAGGCGTCCCCGTTCACCCACGGGCTGGCGGGATTCGCCCACAACGCGCGCACGCTCGCGATCTTCCTGTGGCGCGGGCTCTACGTCGCCCTGCTGCCCCTGATCTACTATGGCCTACGTCGTGTGCTGCTGCGCCGGGTGCCCGATCTGGCCCTGCCGCTGATACTGCTCTGGCTGACCCCCCCGCTGGCCTACTATCTGCTGGGCCATCTCGGCGACTACGGCTACACCTTCAGCCTCCTGCCTGCCCTCCTGCTCCTCGCCGCCCGGGGCACTATCCTCGCCGCGCGCGACCTGCGCGGGCTCGGGATTACGGCGTGGGCCAGGTACGCCGGCAGTGTGCGCCTGGGGGTATTCGCAGCCATGTCGGGGCACTCGTCCTGCCGCTCTTGCTGGGCGCGGCGATCGTCGGCACGAACGCGGGGCTCTTCCTCAGGCGCGATGCCCAGTTCAGCGTGGCGGGCATCGCCTGCTTCGATACGACCATGCGCGCGCGCGTGACCCGCACCCGGGCGCTCTTCCCACCGGGGGAGACGCTGATCTTCAGCGCAGGCTACTACCAGCATGTCCGCGCTTACCTACCGTCGTATCGGGCCTGGCTCTACGCCCCCGACAGCCCGGCCAGTCGCACGCGGGTGGTCCCGGCGGGTACGCACCATCTCCTCCTCTTCGACGAGGAGGCGCATCCCGCCGCAGGGCAGGCCGACTTCGCGCGCCTCACCCTGCCCTGCAACGGGGTGCCGTTCTGGTACGCGACGGTGCGCGACGGTGCCGTTGTACGCTACGATCCGGCGACGGCGACCGTCACGGTCGCCGGGCCGTAGGCTATGAGAAGGAGGATCATTGCACCAGCGGGACGGACACCGCACGATCACGGCGCGGCCCCTCGCCGTCCGCGCGTGCATCTTCGGGCCTGGGTCTGCCTCGCGCTGCTGGTGGCCCTCAGCGGGGTGGTCTGGGGGCTCCCGCGTGAGCAGCGCGCCATCGCCAGCCGGACGATTGCGAAGAGCACGGCGCTCCCCGCTGCGCTGATTGCCGGACGCGCGGTGTTTCCTGCGCCGCTGACCGCCGCGCGTCTCCCCGCCACGCCTGCGGCGATAGTGCCCACCGTGGCTGCGCAGACCGGGCCGACCTCGCTCCTGCCCAACGAGCTAGGGCTGATCCCGATCCTGATGTACCACACCTTCCTGCCCGATTCGACCAGCGTGTGGAATCGCACCCCCACCGCCTTCCGGGGCGACTTGGCGTATCTTTATGCACACGGTTACTATCTCACCTCGATGCACCAGTTCGTCACCGGCGACCTGAACATCCCGGCGGGGAAGACCCCGGTGATCCTGACGTTCGACGATGGCACCGAGTCGCAGTTCCGCTATCTGGTGCATCCCGACGGCACGACCACCATCGACCCCAACAGCGCCGTGGGCATCCTGGAGGAGATGATCGCCCGCCACCCCGACTTCGGTCGCGCGGGGGTCTTCTACGTCCCTCCCCCGCTGCCGTTCAGCGACGACGACAACAAGCACGACCAGCGCCGGTTCGGCGAGGCGAAGCTGGCCTGGCTGGTCGCGCATGGCTACGAACTCGGCAATCACACGCTCCACCATGCCAACCTCGCGACCGTGACGGATGAGCGGGTCCGGCGGGAGATTGCGGGCGGGGAGGACGGGCTCCACCACTACGTCCCCGGTGTGCCGCTCGAGACGTTCGCGCTGCCATATGGAGCCTATCCGGACCACGGCGACCCGACCTTGCTGCGCCACTGCACTTACCAGAGTCACACATATGGCTATCGGGCGGTCCTGCTGGTCGGTGCCGAGGCGGCTCCCTCGCCGTTTGATCGGCGCCGTGACCTGTTCTTCACGCCGCGCATCCGCGCCACCGACGCCGAGTTGGGCAAGTGGTTCGGCGCGTACCTGGACCGCTACCCCGCCGTCCGCTACGTCAGCGACGGCGACCCGGCGACCGTGACGATCCCCGCCACCCTGACGCCCGCGCTGCGCGACAAATTCGATTCCACGCGCCTGGGCGGGCGCCGACTCGTTCGCTACGGCCCCTGAGGCCAGACTGTGCGACAGGGACACACGAAGCAATAGAGGAGAGGCGCGTATGGTTGCAAGCGCGGGATCCGGCACACCGGGCGGGTCCGATCGTGACGCGGCGGTGGTGCCGTGCGTGGCCGCCGACACCATGCCCCGCGCCCGTTGGCGTGGCGAGGTGCCGTACCTCGCCCTGCTGCTGGGGGCCTATCTCCTCCCGCTGCTGCTGGTCTCGCCCGTCGGCGAGTTCCCGCTCATCGATAGCTGGACCTACGCCCAGGCCGTCCGGCACCTGGCGGCGGAGGGGCAGCTCCAGATCAGCGAGTGGACGGCCACGACGCTCGTCTTCCAGGTTCTCTGGGGGGCGGCCTTCGCCAAGCTCTTCGGCTTCTCCTTCACCGCGCTGCGCGCTTCCACGCTGGTCCTCAGCTTCGCCGGCAGCGTGGCACTCTACGCCACCTGCCGCGAACTCGACCTCGGCCCGCGCCGCGCCCTGCTCGGCGCGCTGCTCTACTGGCTCAACCCGCTCACCTTCAGCCTGAGCTACACCTTCATGAGCGACGTCCCGGCGGTCAGCCTCCTGCTGCTGGCGACCTATGGTGCCGTGCGCGGCGCGCGGCGCGGGAGTATCGGCGGCTTCCTGGTCGCCGGCTGCTGCGCGGCCCTCGCCTTCCTGGTGCGCCAACCCGGTCTCCTTTTCCCGCCGGCGGTGCTGCTCTACGGCGCGCTGGCGCGCTGGCCGGCACGCCTGGCCGCGCGGCGTGCTCTCGCCGTCACGGGTCCGTCTGCCGTGGCGGTCGCGGGCTACCTGGCCTGGACGCGGCAGCAGGGGTTACCCCAGGAGCAGGGCCGGGTACTCGCCCTCGCGCTGCGGGACGGCCCCACGCTGTTGCCGGCGGCCCTGCTACTCGGCGGCTACCTGGCGCTGTACCTGGGGCTGTGCGGCCTCCCGCTGGCCCTCGGTTGCGGGCCAGGTACGGTACGCGCGCTCGTCAGGCTTGGCCGCCGCCACGCGCTCGTCCCGCTCGCCTGGATCGGCGCGGTCGTCGGCCTGGTGCTCGGCCTCGCCTGGCGGGGGCAGCACCTACCCGACTACGCCACCTGGATGCCCTACCTCCGCTACGGAGGCATGGTACAGGTCGCGGGCATCGGCCCCGACGACCTGCTCGGCGCGCGCCCCCCCTTCCTCGCGCCCGGCGCGCGGGTCGCCCTGACCGTCCTCGCCGCAGTCGGGCTCGGCGTCCTGGGGCTTGCGGCCTACGGTCGCCTCGCTGCGGCGGGGCACCGGGCGCTTCTCCCGCCGCCGCTCATCGGACTGGTCGCGGCGGTCGCGCTCGGCCAGCTCGCGGCGCTCTTCCCGGTCTCCGCGCATGTCCTGGTCGGCCCCTGGGTCAGCTTCGACCGCTATCTCCTCCCGCTCCTCCCGTTCGCGCTCCTCCTCGGCCTCTGGGCCACGCGCGGGCTGCGACTTGCGCCCGCCCTGGTGCTGGTCGGCCTGCTCGCCCTGGGCGGCTTCTCCCTGGCCGGTACGCAGGACTGGCTCGCCTACAACCGACTGCGCTGGCAGCTGGCGCACGAGCTGGTGGCACAAGGGGTGCCGCGCGCACGGATCGACGCGGGGATGGAGTGGGACGGCTGGTTCCTCTACGAGGCCGCGCCGGGGGGCGCGCCGCGCACGGCCGACGGCCCCTTCTGGACACAGATCATCGCCCCCGCGACCGACTCGACCTACGTGATCGCCTTCTCGCCGCTGCCGGGCTACGCCGTGCGCGCACGGCGCGACTACCCCTCCTGGCTGCACCGGGAGCCGGTCGCGCTCTACCTGCTCCAGCGGCGCTAGCCGACGCGGCGCGCGCGACACGGCGCGCCGGGCGACGGGGCCGGGAGCTGGGGATGCAGGCGCTGCACCCATCGTGGTGACGCGCATTCCCGCATGTGTGGGTCGGTGAAAGGCTGAAGCGGTCTGGCGGACCCGCCTTCTAATAGCGACACCCGCCCCGTCTCGTAATCGCCGTCAGGACACACCATAGGCTCTTGATCGACGGACACCGCGCTGATCGTCGGCCTCGCCGCCGCCTTCCGCATCGCGCAGGCGGTCCGCTGACTGCTGGCGAGGCGGGATCCTCGCGCCTGGTCGGCCCTGTCGCAGCGCGGACGAACGGCGCTGCGCCTCGCAAGATCGCCGGCGTGATGCTTCGAGGCACCAGGACGAAGGAGCGCCGCTACGGACCACCCCTGCCCGGACTTCATGCGGGCTTCATCTCCTGCCGCTATGCTCGTGGTGAACACGTCACGCGGGTTGGTGTCGGCAGCGCCGGGGCGCGTGTGAAGCCTGCCGCGTTGCGCCGTCCTCGAGCGCACTTCGGGGAGCGCGTAGGTGCGGCGACACGTGCGGCGAGTCGCGCGTGGCGGGTAAGGAGGGATGGCATGGGCGAGGTGATACGCGCGGCACGCCGCGCCAGGCCAGCACCGGCGACCATCGCCCGGCGGGTGCCCTTCACCCTTGGGGTACTCGCACTCATGCTGGCCTGCGGGCTGGCCACCGGGGCCCTCTGGCGTCCGGTGGCCGATTCGGCGCTGCTGGTAGGCGTCGGCTACGGCCTGCCCGCCCTGCGCGCGGGCCGGCCGTGGACGCTCGTGGCAGGCATCCCCTTCGCGCTCTACCCCTGGATGATCGCCACGATCGCCTGGATCGTCGCCCTCTTCGTCGGCGCCTACGAGTGGCGCGGCGGGACGACCCGCGCGGTGCTCGTCTTCCTGGCGACCCAGATCGGCGGCAGTGCCCTGGCGGCGCTGGCGGTCGTCTGGCCGCTAGCGTCTGCTGGCTGGCCGCTCGCCACCGCGTGGGCGGGTCAGTTGGATGTCGGCGCATCGGCGGGGGCCTATGGTTGCGCCGGGGCGCTGACCGCCCAGCTACCCCGGCGTTGGCGGGGCTGGGCGCGCGGCGGGCTGATCGCCTTCCTGCTCGGCCAACTGCTCGTCAGTCACCGCATCTGGGACATCGAACATTTGTTAGCTGCCCCGCTCGGAATCCTGCTGGGGTGGCTCCTCATACGAGGCGGGACGCCAATGGACACCATCGCACGATTGCGCGCCAAGGCCCCGACGCGGTACTGCGCGCGTTGGCGGCTACTGCGGTCGTTGCGCGGGCCGCGCGGCTGGGCGCGTACGATCTTGGCGGCGCTGGTGGCACTCGCCGGGCTCTTCGATATCCTCTCGGCGCTGCTCCCAGGAGTATCCAGGTGGCTTACCAGCTGGCCGGAGATCATCCCTTTCGAATTGCTGCAAGGCACCCGCACCTTCGTCGTCGCGACCGGCTTCGGACTCGTGCTGCTGGCGCGGGGTCTGCTGGCCGGTCGCCGGGTCGCCTGGCTGGCCGCGCTGGCGCTGCTGGGCGGCACCGCGCTGGCGCACCTGCTGGAAGGGCCCGACCTCGAGGAGTCGCTCGTCCGGTTGGTGCTCGTCGGTGTGCTCGTCTGGCGGGCGGGCGATTTCCGCGCCCGCCCGGACACCCCCACCGTGGCGGGTGCGCTCCGTACGGCGGGCGGGGGGCTGCTCGCGCTGGTGCTCTATGCGCTCGTGGGCTTCACGCTGCTCAGCAACGCGCTTACCCCGCGCCCGACGATCGGTCAGGCGGCGCGCGAGTTCGCAGCGCGGCTCGTGCTCGCTTCCACCAACTCGTTTCAGGGCACGAGCTTCCAGGCGCGCTGGTTCCTCGATTCGCTCACCTTCCTCTGGCTCGGCTTCCTCGCCGCTGCCACGTTCGCCCTCCTGCGCGTAGCGCGACGCCCGGCACCGGAGCGACCCGGGGATCGCGCGCGGGCGCAGGCGCTGCTGCGACAACACGGGCGGCAGAGCATCGCCTACATGACGACTTGGGCAGGAAATACGCTCCTGCTCGATCAGGCCGGAGACGCCTACCTCGCCTACCGGGTGGTAAACGACGTGGCGCTCGTCTTGGGCGACCCGGTCGGTGACGACAATGGCACGGCGCGGGTGCTTGCGGAGTTCCTGAACCTCTGCACAACGCGCGGCTGGACCCCCTGCCTCTATGCCGCGACCGGGCGCGCTGTGGCGGCGGGCCGTACGCTCGGCCTGGACGCGCTCCAGATCGCCGAGGACACGGTCATCGACCTACCCAACCTGGAGTTCAAGGGCAAGGCCTGGCAGGACGTGCGGACCGCGCTCAACAACGCCGAGCGGGCGGGACTCACACTCGAATGGGTCGACCTGACAAGCGCCCCGCCCGTGATCACCGAGCAGCTTGCGGCTATCTCCGGCCGCTGGACGGCGGACAAGAGCCTGCCCGAACTCGGCTTCACCCTCGGCACCTTGGCCGAGGCGCGCGATCCGCAGGTCCGTACCGCTATCGCGATCGACGCGCGGCGGACCATCCACGGCTTCACCACCTGGCTGCCGATCTACGGGGAGGGTCGGGTCTGCGGCTGGACGATCGACCTGATGCGCCGCCGCGAGGGGCCGGGGGCATTCCACGGCACCATGGAGTTCCTGATCGCGCAAGCGGCGCAGACCTTCCGCACGGAGGGCGCGGACTTCCTCAGCCTCTCCGCTGCCCCGCTGGCGCGCATCACCGATGCGGGAGCGGAGACGCGCGGGCTGCAACGCGCACTCGATCTGCTCGCGGAGCGCCTGGAGCCGTTCTATGGTTTCCGCGCCCTCCTCGCCTTCAAGCAGAAGTTCCGACCGCGCTGGGAGCCGGTTTATCTGATCTTCCCCGGCGTGACGAGCCTGCCGCGGATCAGCCTCGCCATCCTGCGCGCCTATCTGCCGGGGGTGGGGCCGGGCGAGGTCCGCGATCTGCTCACCGGGGCCGCGCCGGCCGTGCCACGCCCCAGCCGCGCCCGGGTCTCCCCCAGCCCGGCCTCGGAGCGTTCGCGATGACCGGGATCTACCTCATCGGTGGCGGATGGGCACCGCATGGCCTGCACGCGACGTTCGAACCGTTCGTCCGTGCCGCCGGGGGCGCGTCGGCGCGGATCGTGTGCGTCGTGCTGCGTGGTGTGGGCCAGTGGGTGGCTTTTCCGGCCTACGCCGCCGCCCTGCGAGCGGCGGGGGCGGCGGCGGTCACGCCGGTGTTCGTCTCGTCCGCCCAACCGCTCCGTGCGGATGCGTTGGTCGGCGCGACCGGAATCCTGGTCGGCGGTGGGGTGACCCCCGCGTATCATCGCGCCCTCTGCCCGACCGCCGCCGAGTGGCTGCCCCTGCTGCAGGCGCACGGCATCCCCTATGCTGGCTATTCGGCAGGGGCGATGATCGCCGCCGAGATCGCGCTGCTCGGCGGCTGGAAAGCGCCGACGCCGACCGGCGAGCGCCGCCTCGTGGCGCGCGCGTTCGGCGAAGGGCTGTCCTACCTCACCTGCCGCCCGGGACTCGGGCTCGTCCCCTTCCTGGTCGATGTCCACGCGGTGCAGTGGGGGACGACCGCGCGCCTGCAGCAGGCCGTCGCCACCGGCTGGGCTGACGAGGGCTGGGCGATCGACGAAGGGACGCTCGTCGAGGTGCGCGACGACACCGCCACCGTCCATGGGCTGGGGCGGGCCCGCCGCGCCCGTCTGCTGGCGGGGGTGGTGACGGTCGAGACGCTCGGGGCCGGGGCGGTGCGGCGGCTCGCGGCCTGGGAACGGCCCGGCGAGCGGTAATCCGGTAGCGGTCGGCATGGGGAGGACGCTGGGGCGGGGCGGCGGGGCAACGGCTTCGCACAAGGCCCCGTGTGGTGCCGATCTGCTCCAGCATCGCGACGAAGCGCCCCTGCGGGTTGCGCCTGCTGGCCCGCGACGGCATGGCCCGCGCCGCGTCCGCATGAGCGCACAGCGACAACCGTCGTCGTAGGCGCTCGCGGTGTTGCGCCGTCCCACCCCGCTCAGCCGGGCATGTCGAGGCGGTGGGTGCGCGAGGCGCGCAGATGAAATGCGGCGCGGTTTGGTTTCATGCCCCGTTCACGTCGCCCCACTATTGTTGAAGCATGCAGGGAGGCGGCCCTGCACGACCGACCAGACGATGAACCGCCGCGATGACGATCGGAAAGGAGGTGAATGACATGGGAACCCCCGAAGCGATCGGCCTCGAGACCGAAGCGACGACCGAAGCGACGACCGAAGCGACGACCGACCCGGTGGGCGGCCTGCAGAGCCAGGTCGACTACAACGGCGACTTCAACGGCGAGCAGTAGCCCTGCCGAACAGCGCGCGATCACGTCGATTGCGCGACCCACTACAGGCCTAGCCTAGAGGAGAGACCTCGATGTATACCCTGAAGCCGAAGAAGCTCATCCTCGGCAGCGGCGCGACGGCGGCATTGCTCGGCGCCTTCCTCATGGGCGGCGTGGCGCTGAATCACGCCAGCGCGGCCCCGCCCGCGACGCCCGGCACGCCGACGACCGTCGTGCAGGGCGAAGCCCCCGATACCACCGAGGCGGCCGATACCACCGAGGCGACCGCGCCGGCCCTCAACCCGGCGCAGGTGCCGACGACCGCCGACCAGGCCAAGGCGGCGGCGCTGGCGAAATTCCCCGGCGCGACCGTCAAGCAGGTCGAACTCCAGGATGAGAATGGTGCCCTGGTCTGGGGTGTCGAACTGACCGATGCCAGCGGCGCGGTGCAGGATGTCACGATCGACGGCAATAGCGGTCAGGTCGTCAGCACCCAGGCTGACGGTGCGGAAACCCCTGAGGCTCCGGGTGCCGCCGAGACTGGCAACTAAGTCGGCCCCTTGACGAGCTATGGGTACCGGCCCGTGCCACCGGCACCGTCACCACCCTGGCGCAGAAAGGAGGTGAGTGCGATGGAAACCACGGAAGCGATCGGCCTCGAGACCGAAGCGACGACCGACCCGGCTGGCGGCCTGGACAGCCAGGTCGACGATAACGGCGACTTCGACGGCGAGCAGTAATCCCTGCTCCATCACTGGGGGGCCAGCGCCAGCGCTGGCCCCCCGCCACGTCCGCTATCGGCGCACGCCACCCGGCGATAGCGAAAGGATCCCGCGCGATGGCCCTGCTCCGCCGCTTCCTCCCCCTGCTGCGCCCCTACCGGAGGCAGGCTGCGCTGGCGCTGCTCTTGGTGCTCTGGCGTCCGGCGCTCAATACGGCCAAGGTCTGGCTGCTCAAGATCGTCATCGATGACGTGATACGCGGCCAGCGCCTCGGCCTGCTGCCGGCCGTCTGCGCGGCCTATCTCGTGATCGCGGCGCTGAAGGGTACCCTCGTCTACACCGGCGGGCTCCTCACCGCGTGGCTCGGCGGGCGGGTGACGACCGATCTGCGCCAGCGGCTCTACAACCAGCTCCAGGCGCTACCACTCACCGTCGCGGGGCAATGGCGCCCGGGCGATTTGCTGACCCGCCTGACCGCCGACACCGCGGCGCTGGAGGGGCTGCTGACCACGACGCTCAGCGAGGGGATCGGCGCGGCGGTCACGATCCTCATCTTCGCCGGGGTGCTCCTCTATCTCGACCCCCGCCTGGGTGGGCTGGCCCTGCTCGTCATCCCCGTGCTGGCCGTGGCGATCGGGCGCTACACCAGCCGCAGTCGTGAGACGGCGCGGGCGGTGCGGCGCGAGGCGAGCGCGCTGGCGGCGCTGGCGGAAGAGGCGCTGGGCGCGCTACCGTTGGTCAAAGCGTATGGCCGCGAGGATCACGAACGGGGCCGCTTCACGACGCAGGCGTGGGTCAATTTCCGGGCCCGCCTCGCCGCCGCCCGTGTGGGGGCCCTCTTCCAGCCGACGAGCGAAGTAATCTCGACAGCCGGGATGGTCCTCGTCCTGTGGTTCGGCGTCCACGAACTCTTCGCCGGGCGGCTGACGCTCGGCGGATTGGTCGTGTTCCTCGGCTATCTCGGCTCGCTCTATACCCCCCTGGTGACCCTCAGTCGCCTGAGCGGCGCGGTGCAGACGGCGCTGGCCGGTGCCGAGCGCGTGGCCGAACTGCTCGACCTCGGGCCGGAAGCGCCCGACGTGGCGGGGGCGCTGCCGCTGCCGCCGCTCCTGGGGGCGATCGAACTCCGCAACGTGACCTACGGCTACGATCCCGTCCGGCCCGCGCTGTGCAACGTCTCGCTCACCGTTCGACCGGGCGAGCTGATCGCGCTCGTCGGCCCGAGCGGCGCGGGCAAGAGCACCTTGCTCGGTCTCCTGCTGCGCTTCGCCAATCCCGACCGGGGTGCGATCTTGCTGGACGGGCGCGACATCCGTGAAGCTACCCTCGATTCGCTCCGCGCGCAAGTGGCGCTTGTCTTGCAAGAACCGACCATTTTTCGCGGCACGATCGCCGACAACATTCGGTACGGTCGCCTCGATGCGGATGACGCCGCCGTGGCCGCAGCGGCGGAGGCGGCCGGGGCGGCGGGCTTCATCGCCGCCTTGCCGACGGGCTTCGCCACCGAGGTCGGCCCACGCGGGTCGCGGCTCTCGGGCGGGCAGCGCCAGCGCCTGGCGATCGCCCGCGCCCTGGTGTGCGACGCCCCGCTCCTGCTCCTCGACGAGGCGACGGCGGCGCTCGACACCCTGGCCGAGGCGCGACTGCGCGACGCGCTGGCCCGCCTGACGGTGGGACGCACGACGCTGCTGGTCGCCCACCGCCTCTCCACCGCGCGCTGGGCCGACCGTATCGTGGTCCTCGACGGCGGGCGGATCGTGGAAGAGGGGACGCATGAGGCGCTGCTGGCGCGCGGCGGCCTCTATGCCCGCCTCCACCAGGCACAGTCCGGCCCCGACACGGCCGGGTCGCCGACGCTCGCGCTCGCCAGCGGCCGTTGATGCCCTGTCGGCTGGCCCGTGCGCGCAGGCCGCTGGGCCGGACGGTGCCGAGGGTCCGGAGACCCCGGGCAACTAACGGCAGACCCTCCCGGCTGCGGCACGGGCCACCGCCGGGCAAGGCGGCGGCGGGGGCGCGCATCGCCCCCGCCGCCCGCAGACCGCGGCCGTGCCGACGATATCCGATCGTCGGCACGGCGCGTACCAGCCATTTCTTCACCGCTCCTTCATCCCGACCGTGACCGCAGCTCATGTCGGCCCGCGCGCCTGGAACGTGGCGGCATCTGCCGTCGTCGGCAATGCGGCAAGAGGAAACCAACCGAGAAATTGCACGGCCCGCAGGTGGCATCACGCCACCGATCTGGCCAGACGGTTACGAAGATGCGTGGAAATCGTAGCTCGTGTGATATGTGGTCCGGATAATACGGTCGGTGCTGATGGTGGTGATGTGCCGCCCCCGGTCGCGCAGCGCCGGAGATAGAACGCGCATCACGCCGCGCAACCGACCCGACTCCGGTGGGACGACCATTAATATTTCTCCGGTAGGGAGGGTTGCGGCGAGACGCCGACACTCGTCCCGGAAGGGGAGCAGGGAGGCCGGGA
>JAABUU010005616.1_pt1 | contig 13939 bp, 18 predicted proteins | sample 5559301 | NCBI WGS metagenome assembly JAABUU01 (sample SAMN10711884, study PRJNA513360) | rock metagenome | isolation source: Antarctica rocks | place: Antarctica: Victoria Land, Richard Nunatak white | reverse complement strand
CGATGCGACCGTTTCGCCAGCCGCAGGCGATCGCGTCGAGCAGTTGTCGCTCCCGCACGGTCAGATCGGGATCCTCCGCTCGCATCTGCACCTGGGACTTCCCCGTCGTCAGCTTGTCCGACACCGCGTGGCTCAGCCAGATACCGCCCTGCATCGCCGTCCGGATCGCTGTCAGGATGACCTCCGTAACCTCATCCTTGAGCACGTATCCCACTGCTCCTTCCGCCAGCATCCGGCGCACATAGACCTCGTCATCGTACGCCGTCAGGATGATGATCCGCGTCGTCGGGCAGTGCGTGCGAACATATGTCACCGTTTCGACCGCCGTCGCGCCCGGCATCTGCAAATCCAGGAGCAGCACGTCGGGCAGCAGTTCCCGGCACAGCCGCTGCGCTTCGTCTCCCCGGCTTGCCTCGCCTACGAGGGTGATGTCGTCAGTACCGCGCAACGTTTCCCGGATGCCGCAGCGCACGAGCGGATGGTCATCCGCAATCAGGACCCGAACCGTCTCCATCCCCGCCTCCTTGTCTGACCACGGGAATCCGCACAGTAATCACCGTGCCCTCCCCGGGCCGCGATTCGAGGTCCATCTCCCCGCCCGCCAGCGCCACGCGCTCGGCGATGCCGATCAGGCCGAAGTGTCCCCCGCGCGCCAAGCTGCCCAACGATGCCGGGATGATGAAGCCCATCCCATCGTCGCGCACGCTCAGCACGGCGGCTTCGGCATGGACCCGCAGGCGCAGCGCGACGTGCCGCGCATGGGCGTGTTCGAGGGTGTTCCGCAGTATCTCCTGAGCAGCACGGAAGAGAGGTAAGGAGACGGCGATTGGCACCGTCGCGTCCGCGCCCTGCATGTCGAGCGCCACCGCCGGCATCTCCGGCCGCGCCCGGCGGAGGTCTGCCATGTATCCATCCAGTGCCGCGATCAGCCCGAATTCCTCCAGCCCCGGCGGCCGCAACTCCCGGACGAGATCGCGCAGTTGCGCCGTGATCTCCTGCACCTGCCGCTGGACCGCCGCGACGGTGGTGATCGGCACCGCCGCCGCGTGGCGCTCCCCCGCATGTTTGCGCGTCTCCGCCAGGTGGCGATTGATGTCGAGCAAATGCTGCACCGCGCTGTCATGCAACTCACGGGCGAGGCGGAGCCGCTCCATCTCTCGACTCTCCGCAAGCCGCCGTTTTGCCTCGATCAGGTTCGCCTCTATTTCCTTGCGCGCGGTAATGTCCTCCACCATCCCAATCGTGAACTGGGGCGTGCCGGTCTCGTCGCGGATGAGGGAGACCGTGAGATTGCCCCAGACGACGTGGTCGTCTTTGTGTAGGTAGCGCTTCTCCATCTGGTACGCATCACGCCGCCCCGCCACGAGTGCCGCGAAGAGCGCCCAATCGGCCGACACGTCGTCGGGATGTGTCACCTCGGTGAAGACCATGTCGCGCAGCTCATCGCGGGAGTAGCCGAGCATCCGCTCAATGGCAGGATTGGCCTCGACGGGACGCCCGGCCAAGTCGACCAGCACGATGCCGATCGCCGCGCTTTCGAAGATCGTCCGAAAGCGGGCCTCGCTCGCGCGCAGCGCTGCGGCGGTGCGTTCTCGCTCAGCCAGGAGCGCGGTGCGGAGCGTTTCCTGTTCGCGTAGGACCGTGGCGCTGGCGCGTTCCAGATACCCGGCGGCCAGCGCGCCCAGAAGAGCGATCAATCGCGGTTGCAGCGTCGTGGCGCGCGCCGGGGGGAGGTCGCCGATGAGATCGGTGCCGAGCACGATCAGCGTCTGGTGCAGGACCTCGGGATGCAGCAAATGCATCCCGGCCAGCCGCGCGCCGATCTCCCGCGCCGCGTGCTCATCGAGCGTATCGCTGCGCAGGAGGGTGATCGCCCGGTCGGTGAGCACGGCGAGGTGACGGCGCATCTCCGCCGCTGGCAGCGGAGAGAAGACAATGTGGGCGAGGGCGCGGTGCCATCGCTCGGCGATCACGGTGCTGCGAGCGACGCGTTGGCTGTGCATCGACGGATCGTTGGCATCCATGGCGCACCTGTTGCGTGTCGGCTATGCGGTGAGGCGGGGGTGCGATCCCCTGCTCAAGGCTTGTATCCGACACCGGCGAAGTTAATCGACCGCTCGGGTTCGTGCATGAAGAGGTCATCGGGACCTTCCGGCCGCCAGAGGGGCACGTACACCACCCCTGGTTCGACCAGCGTAAGGCCCTCGAAGAAGCGCTCGACGTCGCTGCGTGAGCGATATTTTCCCGGATTGGTCGTCCCGGCGTAAAGCCGTTCGGTCTGCTCGGCGATGTCGTGCGGCATCGCATCGGCGGTGCCGTGGGTGATGGCGAGGTAGCTCCCCGACGCAAGCGCGTCGCGCACGGTGCGCACAAGCCCGTAGGCGTCCGCGTCGTCGGGGAGGAAGTGGAGCAGGGCGACGATCAAGACCCCAATCGGCCTGCGGAAATCGAGCAGCCGCTGGACCTCCGGATGCTGCAAGAGTTGCTCGGGACGACGGGCGTCCGCCTCGACAGCCGTGGCGCGGGGGTTGCCCGCGAGGATCGCGTTGCTGTGTTCCACCGCCACCGGGTCGATATCGACATAGACCACCCGGGCGGCGGGGTTGGCGCGCTGGGCGACTTCATGCACGTTGCCGACGGTCGGGATGCCGGAGCCGATATCGAGGAACTGGTCGATCCCCTGATCGAGGAGAAAACGGACGGCCCGGCGCAGGAAGGCGCGGTTGGCCTGCAAGGCGAGGGAGGCCTCCGGGAAGACGCGCAGCACCGCCTCAGCGGCCTGGCGGTCGATGGCGACGTTGTGGAAGCCGCCAAGGAAATAGTCGTACATGCGGGCGACACTTGGTTTGTCCGGCGTCCTGCTCCCCGCCTCCGTACTCATACAATGCCTCTTCCACCGACGAGTGCCGTCGATCAAATATGCACCGGTCCATAGAGCGCCAGTACTGATTCTCATTCTGCAACGCGAAATCTTCTGTATAATACGGAAATATGAGACTTGTGTCAATACATGAATCGAAGTGGCACTCCTCGTGATCAGCAGGGGCCTTGCCAATCCGCTGGTACAACCGTCCCCTATGGAGAGGAGAGGGCGGTGAATGGATTGGGTGATGGCCGTGAGGGCGTCCGCGTCCAGCCCCACACTCTGATCCCCACCGAGGAGGAGCGCCCCGTCGTGGCGCTCCTCCACCAGCCACCCCGTCGTCACTGGCTGGCCGTCGGGTCGCTTCATGCCGCTGAGGGCACATGTAGCCTCTGTGTTATCCGGCGGTCACGGAATGGGTTGAATTGCTGTGATCTGCCAGTAGTCGGCGTTGCGTTCGAGCGTCAGACGCTTCCGTATTGTTCGCTCTCCCGATTGTATTGTGGTCTCAACGGTGAGGCGATCTCTTTCGCGCTCGATCAGGTGAGAATCGATAGTGAATGTGCCTCCATTGGCCGACGTTGACGGAGGAAGGCCGAGGGTGTCGCGCAAACTGGTGGCAGTTGCATAAAGCCCCGGTGCCAAATAGTGGCGCGCTTTTGCATCATCACCAGTGCGCACCGCGAGAAAGAAATCGCGGATGAACCCACCGAGGTCCGGCTCAATCGTCGGGGCGGCGTGCTGCGTGGCGTCTGGGGTGGGGGCACGCGTCGCGGAAGGCACGATGGTCGCCGTCACTCCTGCGGACGCGACACTCGTTGCGCTTGGCATCGCGGTCGACAAGTCCGCTGGGTTCGACGGGGGAACGGTTCGAGCCGGTTGCGAGGATCCGCAACTCATACTGAGTGTCGCGAGGACGGCGATCAGGAAAGGACACTTCCAATGGCGGAACGCCACGTCACTCCTCCCCGGCGATGCATGAAGGAAAGGGGGTGGGGAAGCAGTTACTACAGCTTCCCCACCTCGGTAATCAGCCACATCGTACCGACGGGCGCCACCACAATCCGCACCCAATAGTCCATCCCATCAATACGGGCGATGCACTCCTCGACAACGCGCTGATCGGTTGCCTCAACCGGATAGATACCCAGATTGTACGACCCGCTCGGCTTCGGTAAGCCGAGCATCGCTCGTAGGCTTGTCACGTTTGCGTATGATCCCGGTGCGAGATACTGTCGGGCGCGCGGGTCGTTGTCAGCAAGGATTGACTGCAGAAAGTCAATCGGGTTTCCCTGATGCTCATCCGGCACGGCGACGGTCGCAGGTGATGCAGATGACGATGCAGCGGCAGGCGTATCAGTCGCCGCTGGCATGGCGACGGCCGCATGACCGTCGCCACATCCCACGAGGATGCTGAAGGACACCAGGACAAGGAAAACCCGTACCTGCGCGCCTATCGCGATCTTTCTAGTAATCGGAGCCGACATCGGTCGCGCCGAAATACAGACTGGAGCCACCCACGTTATAGTCGTGAAGTCCTTGTATGTGGTATTTATGTACTCCATTACAATTCACTGCTACTACCCACCCGGCATCTGCGGAGATCTCGTTATTGTATGTCGGCGTCATGATCTGGTTCCAGCCAGCCGTCGCTCTCGGCCAATTCGTCGGTCCGCCGAGACACCAATCGCCCTCATTGTTATACACGCGGAGCGTCACGCCACTATCGCCGGTGCGGGAGAAGCTCCCCGCCCGATAATCCTGACCACAGCAATAGTCATAGGGATTCGTCTGCCCTTGCAGCGGGCCAAAGTTGAGCGTCTGGCCATCGGCGGTATTGTCCGCCTTCGCGATCGAGACGGGAGTGATAAGCAGCAGGAGCCCGAGGGCCAGCGCGAGTCCGACTTTCTTTTGCAGTGTACGCATCGGTTGCATCATCCTTTCTCATATCTGAACTGCGGCGACCTGTTATACGTGGAGCCTCTGGGCCAAGGCAACGAACTCGGACTCTGAGTAACTCTGCGACATCAGCGAGATACCTGTCCCATTGACATCCGGTAGGACGATATAGTTCGGGCCTGGAGCGTTCTTTACTGAGTTGCCCGACGAGCCATCCCGTACCTGTACCGTGCTGGTCAGGTACCAACCGGAGACGCTCTTACCGCCGATCTGAACGGTGATCTGTTTCGCGTTATCCCAGAACGGGAGCGCTGCCTTCAGCGATGCGGTGAAGCGATCAGTCGGTGCTTCCCGAACCTCGATATATTGCTTCGTTGCCCCATCCCGATAGGCGAACCCAACGCCATCACCGCGCTGTACGACGGCATCAATCCCACGATACGGCAACGGGACCGCAGCAGGATCGACGCGCGTACCAGTCGGTGCGTTGACAAGGGGATCCGGCAGTCCATCAATGGTGTACAGCGTGAATGGTAGCGCTTTCGCTGCATCTTGGCGGGATAATTGCCGACTGGGGATACTGCGGAACATGGTCGCATCATACGGCAGATCAGTCGAGAGTACATCGTGCGGCACCGCTTTTGCGTCGAGCACCTCGATTGTCTGCCATTCCGTGGTGAGGATTGGCGTCGTGCCGTCTGAAGCGAACGCTTCTGCGCGGAGCAATCCGCCGGTTTGACGGTCGAAGCTATACTGCTTGCCAGTTGCCTGCTCACGAAGGACGACAGCATCACGACCCGCGACGGTTGTCTGCGCAGATTGTGTGTATTTTCCGGATGCGCGTGCGGATTGTAGATCGGTCGGGCGGCTATCAAAGTCACGCACGGATGGCGGCGTTCCCTTGCTAACGACAGTGAGATCCTGTCGGAAGTTATGTAATGTCGTCGTCCCTTGGCTGTCAATGACCGCCTTGACCACAAGTTTGCCCGCAGTATCGTTCGTATAGGTAATCGCACGATCAAGTGTGTTATTCGGGCCAACAACAACCCACGTTTCGCCGACAACCGTATCGGGAAACAGATACGCTCGGTCAGCGTGCGGCGGTCCACCGGTGACTTCCGGGACAGTTTTTTGCTCGGTCTCTTTGACCACGATATGGGCAATCTGCCCAAGTGCCGCAGCGGCTAATGGCGATGCCGCCGATGTTCCCGACGGAACCTGTTGTGGTGGCGTGCTCGTGACGCCAATGCCTTGGACAGCACGGGGCATTCCCAACACTAACGCGAGAAAGAGGATAAAGACCGTGCCACAAGTCAGGAGTACGCGCGGACGATAGTGCAACATGGTATTCTCCTTCCATTAGATAAAGCGAACCATGCACGCTCTGTGAATCGGCACCGTTATTTAGCGTGAGCGCGTTCACCTCCTCTCATCCGTGATCGATCAATGCCGCCGAACGCACCGAGTATTGAGGCGTCACGAGCCTCATACCTGTTAAGACGAACGGGGATCCGCGAAACGCACAGGTCGCGCATTTCTCCGCTTATGGAGAGAAGAATGCCCCCGGCAGGGGGGAGAGTCTGCCGGGGACAAGGAGAGTAGGAAGGTAACGGTCGCGGGAGGGGAGACCCGCCGCGACACCGGGGTGTCGCGGCGCTACCTGTTAAGACGAACGCAGGGAGTGAATTCGCACAGGGATCAAGGGATGGATTGCGTGATGGCGGCGAGGGTATCCGCGTCCAGCCCCGCAGCGCGGTCGCCGCCGAGGAGGAGCACCACGTCGGGCCGCTCCACTATCAGCCGCCCTGTCGTCACTGGCTGACCGTCGAGTCGTTTCATGCCGCTCGGTGCGTCGTCAATGTAGACGGCGGGGTAGCCGCCCACGGTCATCTGCCGTGTCGCACCGGGCGCACCACTGAAACTCGGGTGAGAACCGGGTGCATCGTAGGTGATCGTCAACGGGGGCGCGCCGCTGCGTCCGTACATCACGATGACCTGCTGGGGCGGTGTCGCCGGGTCCGGCTGGAAGAGCCGCACCGTCGTCAGTACGTACCCTGCGGGGACATTGCGCGGCAGGTTCACCGGGAATGCCACCGCCCGCTGCGCTGCGGCGAGGGGCACCGTGCGGAAGGGGCCGCCTCCCGGTGGCGTCGAGGGGATGACGATGCGCTGCCCGCCCGGTTGCCCCGGCTGCGGCTCCTCGCGCACAACGAGCGTCTTGAACCAGTTTCCCGCCGCGCGGATCGCTCCCGGTGCGACGATAGCGGTGCCGAGGAACACGAGCACGACAATGAGGAGTGCCCCGGCAAGCATCGGACGCAGGAAATCCCGGCGACGAGCAGGCCGCCGCTCCCCTTCAATCCGCGCCCGCACCCGCGTCGCCACATCGAAGCGCGGCTCATCCCGCCGTATCGCTTCCATCTGCTCGCGCAGCCGCTCGTCGTCGGGGCGATTCGGCCGGTCGTCTGGCGTTTCCATCACGGTGCGGCGTCTCCCGTCATCTCTCGGTACCGCGCCTGAAAGCGCTCCTTGGCCCGCATGTAGCGCATCCGCGCGGTATTGGCCGTCACGCCGAGCGCGACGCCCGCCTCGCCATAGGAGAGGTCTTCCCCGGCGCACAGGAATAGCACTGCCCGATCCTTGGCGGAAAGGCGCGCGAGTACACGATGCACGGCATCCGCCTCTTCTACAGAAGAGAACGGATGGATCGCCAATTCCATACGGTCGTGATCGAACGGGAGCCAGCGAATCCGCCGCTGCCGACGGAGATGATCCCGCGCGAGGTTCGTCGCGATGCGGAAGAGCCAGGCACGGAACACGCCGACGGTACGCGCGGTTGCAAGGGCGCGGTAGGCGCACATGAACGCCTCCTGCGTCAGGTCCTCGGCCGTCTCCCGGTTGCCCACGAGGCGGTACAGGTAGCCGCCGATCCGCTGCTGGTATCGCTCGACCAGCGCGGTGAACGCCGCCGTGTCGCCATCCATCGCGGCGCGGACGAGGGCTCCCTCATCGCCGTTGCGATCGCCCATGCCACCCTACTCATTCTGACGAACGGGGAGCGGCACACCGCACACCGCTGCGGGGATCAGGCGCAGAAGTAGTTGTAGTAGGGATTCCCGTTGCCGTCCAGACATTGTTGCCGGTACATGTTGCCCGCGCAGCAGAAGCCATCCACGCAGATGTTCGAGCCGACGTACTCCGCATCGGGCGAGCACGAGCCCGCCGTGCGGACGGGACGGGCCTTGACGCCGGGGGGAAGGAGTCGGGGGTACCCGGTGTACGGACGGACTTGGCCATTCAGTGTCGGCGGGGCCGCAGCTCCCGCCAACGTTTGCGGCCCGGCGCCGACGATGCCGACGAGCGATACGCCACCCACAAGCTTGCCGATCTGCTTCAACGCCCCGCGCCGCGACGTGCTGGGGCGACCGTCGCGCTGCTCGGAATCCGATGTCTGTCCCATGTCTTTCTCCTTCACCCGCTATCCCCGGTAAGGAGAGGTATCATAACACTGGACTTCGGAGAGAAAAACGACGCCTGTTCAAGTTCAGGGGAAGGGGACCAATCGCAGTATCTCGCCGAGCGCACAGCCGCGCCCGGTCGCGCGGGTGGTGGCTCCGGCAGCATCGCTTCCACCCACGTTGTCCACGGGCCTTGGTCACCGTCACGGTCTATGGGCAGGAGGCGAGCGTCGCGGTTGGTACCGGCGTCGGGGGATGCTCCGTCGCGTACGAACCGGGATTGTTCTGTCCGGGATACGCGGTTGCCGTCAAGGATGCAAGGAGTCCCGCTTGGGCGGTGCGCGCCCCTTGCCGGTTGGTCGTATTGGTGAGCGTGGCGAGGAGGCCCGCTTGGGCGGTGAGCGCTGGCATGGGGGGGCATGGCACCGGTGCGACGGGTGTGGCGACGCGATCCGTGGCGTCACTGCGCGCCATGATGGTTGCCGTCGGCACAGGCGGTGGCGTCCCTGTTGCCGTCCGCACAGCGGGCGGTGTCGCCGTCGCGCGATCCGCGTAGGGCGGGATGGCGCCGAGCGATGACGTGATCGTTGGGGTCGGCTGCATCGCTCCCTGCTGCGGCGTGAGTGCGCCGATGATGCCGATCGCGGCAGTGATGAGGAACACCGCGAGGATGGTGCGGAGAATGAGCCGTCGCTTGTTGCTTTCCATCTGCTTCCTGCCTGTGTCAATCGATCGATGCGTCGGGTGCGGTCGTGGGAGCCTCTACACTATCGCACGTCGGCAAGGGAGGCGGGGTCATCGTGAGCGCCGTGCTTCCCGCTGGCGACGAGGAGCGCGCTTCTCACCGCCTGGTGTCAACAGGGCAATCGGCCCTCGTGCGTCCGAGAAACCCCATTAGGTGCCGCTCATCGCTGTTTTGTCGCTCTCCTGGTTGCGCCGGGTGCGTTTTGGGGTGCAGACCACCGGCGCTTCGTCTGCCGCACGACCGCCCGGCCCAGAGGTATCACCCCGATCACTTCTCCGCGCTTGCGCCCGCGCCACGATCGCGGATAATCCCCCGGAGTGCGGTACTCGCTCGCGTCGGAGGTCTCCCGTGGCACTGCGATGGCTCCGTGTCCTATGGCTCGCCCTCTCCTGGCTGCTCGTCGCGTGCGCGGGGACGGGCGGCAATCCCGCCGCCGTGCTCACCGTCACACCCCCACCCGCCCTCACTCCCCCGCCGCCGACTGTCGCGCCGGCCGCCATGCCCGCGATGCTCCCGACCCCCGACCCCGTGACGGGCCTCGTCGCCGAGCAGTTCGACGGCTGGCGGTATGCGGCGGGCGTGGCGGAGGGGGCGGTGTTCGTCTCGGTGGCCTACGATGTCGCTTCGGCACAGGGGATCGCGGCCTTCGATGCGGCGAACCGCACCCTCGCGACACAGGTACAAGGAGCGGTGCCGGTGCAGGTCGTCTTCCGCCGTCCCCTGAGCGCGGACGCGGTGGCGGCGATCGTGGGGGCAACGGGGATCGCGGTGACGGGGTATATCGCTCGCGCGGTGGACGACCAGGGGCTGCGCGTGACGATGATGGGGCCGGGGATGCCGCCGGGGGTGGGGGGCACGCCGATACCGACGGTCGCGCCCACCCCGACGCGCCCCGACCGGACGCCCGCGTCGGCGAACCCCCGGGCCGGATTCAAGGGGTACGTCACGCTCGACGCGACTGCCGATGCCGGCCAGCTGGCGCAGCTGCTCGCGGACGCGCGCGTCTTCACGACGGACGTGACGGAGGCGGTAGCGACGGCGCGCGGCCGTGCCGCCCTGATCGCCAGCGACCCGTCCCGCGCGGCGCTGCCCGTGCGCCATGCGCCGTCCGCCGGGCTGTACTGGTGGCTGGAGGAGCGTGGCATCGCGCCGATGTCGTAGCATGCAACGCGCGGCTGAACAGCCAAGCGTGACCCGCCCCTCCGAACTACATGTGGTCCCGAGCACCCCGGCACCGTCGATGCCCGCTGTCGCTCCATCGCTCCCCTCGCCGCTGCAGCGTCCTGAATGCCTCTGAAGATTCGTTCGCAACGAACGCGAAAACCTTCGCCGGTCACCGTGTTTCGTCGCAAGCGGATGCGTGCCTTCTCCGGTTCTCATAATCGACTTCGCGTGGTGAAAATCGTGGCTTGCGTTTCGCCCCCTCAACCTGCTAGCATCAAATCACTGGACAGATGATCCCTACTGGGACGTGAGACGAGCGCCGTGTCGAAGAAATCGCCTGCCACGTCCCTCCGCTATCACGCAGATTTCACTTCACGAAAGAGCGCAGGACACACTTCTCTTCGGTAGCAACGGAGAGGCAGGGCTCTTCGCCAGCCTTGGGACGCGAACACGGTGACTGGGCAGGTCGTTATCAGCGCCGAGCGGAGCGGCACGGCTCACTCCGCTGTCCGCAGATACTGGTAGAGCGTCTCGCGGCTGATGCCGAAATCGCGCGCCACCGCCGCCTTCCCCTCTCCCGCCGCCACCCGCGCCCGCACTTCCGCCCGTTGCATCGCACTGAGCGCTTTCTTCCTCCCCCGGTACGCCCCCCGCTGCTTCGCCAGCGCGATCCCCTCCCGCTGCCGCTCCCGAATCAGCGCCCGCTCGAACTCGGCGAAGGCACCCATCACCGACAACAAGAGCGTCGCCATCGGCGCGTCCTCCCCCGTGAAGGTCAGCCCCTCCTTGACGAACTCAACGCGGATCCCCCGCCCGGTCAGGGTGCGGACGATCTGGCGCAAGTCGTCGAGGTTGCGCGCCAGGCGATCCATGCTGTGCACGACGACCGTGTCCCCCTCGCGGGCGAAGCGCAGCAAGGCGTCGAGCTGGGGCGCGCGACATCCTTGCCCGACGCCTTGTCGGTGAAGGTGCGGTCCACGGGGATGCTTTCGAGTTGGCGATCCGGGTTCTGGTCGAGGGAGCTGACCCGGACATAGCCGATCCGTTGTCCATTCATGATAGTATATCCTCCATCTGTCAGGATAGAGTCTATAGGGTTCGGGAACGTATGTCAAGAAAGAGGAATTGTGAGTCTATTCTGACGGGACGCGGGTGCGGAGGTTGACAGCAGGATAGGGTAGACCCTATCTGGACGCTTGGCGGTGCGCCATCGGTCGCTTCTCACGGCGAGGTCCGGGGTATAATCTTGCTCGATATCCTTTCTGTAGCTGGAGATGACGTGATGATTAGTAGGCCGGATGCCGCATGACGATCCCATCTAACCCGGTCGCGATCCGGCTATTGGCCGACGACGCGCGGCTGATCGCGGCCATTGGTGAGTTGCGCTGGCGGGAGTGGGGCCACGCACCTGAGCCTGAGGACCTCGACTGGTGGATCGATGTCACGGCACGCGAGGCGGGGCGCGACCGGCTGCCCGTGACATGGGTGGCGGTCGATGGGCGCGGCGATGCGCTCGGTGCGGTGGGGCTCGGCGAGTACGACATCGAAGAACGGGGGGATCGCTCACCGTGGGTATTGGGGATGATTGTGCGTCCCGATCACCGGGGGCTGGGCATCGGCCGTCTCCTCATGGTCCACCTCGAAGCGTGGGCGGGAGACCATAGATACACGCAGATATGGGTAGCGAACGAAGGGCCAGCCGTTGGCTTCTATCGGAAGTGCGGGTGGGAACTGAGCGAGACGGTTGGACGCGCGTCGGGAGAGGCGGTCTGGGTACTGACGAAACTCCTCTGAAGCCAGTATACACACTTACCGGTAGTTAGAAACAGATCTAACCAAAGCGTATTGGGTCTATCGCTCGCTATGGTGCCATCCGCGCTGCGCCGGTTGAATCAGAACGCCGCTTGAATTTTCCGGACGCGCTCCTCGTACTCCTGAGGCGCCAGCGTGATGATCTGCTGCCCGGGATCAATCGGTCGCCCCGGCGCTAGATCGTTACGGTAGCGCGGCAGGAGATGGGCGTGCAGATGCGGAACCAAATTGCCAAGCAGGTTGATATTCATCTTCACCGGCGCGAACACGCGGTCGAGCGCCTGTGTCGCGCGCACCAGATCCTGGAAGAACAGCGCCTGCTCGTCGGCAGAAAGATGGTAGACCTCGGGTACATGGCGCGTGCAGAGCAAGACGGAGTAGCCTGAGACGAATTGATTGCGCATGAGGCGGAGATGACTGAGTTGCAGGCGAGCGACCAAAAAGCCCTCCTCAGCGACCCCTGAACGAATCTCCACGCACGCCGGACAATCTTCCCCGCGAACGAGTGCATCCCACCGCTGACGCTGCATCCAGCCCTTGAGCATACCCTGGTCCGTCACCGGGATCTCCTTCTCACAAGTCGCTTGGCTCCCTCGTATCAGGCGCGATTATCGCACGCGGCGAATCGAGGCAGTCATCGCGTCAATCTATTTGCCATCCCTACTGCAAACGGACGCAGGGTATGTCGGCTCTTCCTCAGCGAGAGTGAACCTCACGCTCCATGGGGCACGCTGGCGAGATAGCCCAAGGGTTCAACCGAAAACGAAAGGGTGTGTGATTGCACACTTAGCCACAACATCCTCGCCACGGGTGTGCTGTTGGGATGGCAAGAAAAAGACGAGCCCTGCCGTCATCCTCATACGTCCCTCGCTTGCCCCGCAAGGAAAACCAACCATCGCGCTTCCACCCGATGACACCATTATCTTGCCAACGTTACTACAAATGGGCGCTGGGTATGCTCTGGCTAAGTGTGTGATTGTCTCAAAACTCAGCAACGTTGGCAGACCGCAAGGCTTTGATAAAGAGACGAGTAACTAAACGTGATCCATTGGGGAAACAGGCGACGCCTAACACCGTTCGGCGTTGTCTTTTTAACGTTCCTTTCCTAAGACTAGAACAGCGCCACGCTCACTATATCCCCACGGTAAATGGTCTCGAAATGTACCAAAAGCGGCATCTTTTATTGATTGCTCAGGACCACGTTTCTGACCCCCGCCACCCCATATGAGGCACCCTTCGTGCCTCTGGCGCAAGGCTAAAGTGCACTCGCTTCGCTCGGCCTTGCGCCATTCACCTCCGCTGGCGCTGCGCTTCGGATAAGGGGCTGCGGCAGGCAGCCCCTGCCAGAAAGGAGGTGAACGAGATGAACGACTTGTATTCAATACTCAAAGGACAAGAGGAAGCAATCGCCATCGAAGCCGAGCGGCTGAAACGTGAGATCACGGAGTACCGGAAACGCCTGGCGGCATCCGATCACCCGCTGAAAGCGGTGAAACTGAGGCAGCTTCAGGCCTTGCTCGACCGTCTCACGGGATGAACGAGGAGAATCTGTTCATAGCGGGTGTCAAGGACTATGCGTTGCTGCTCGACTACGGCAGCGAACACATCGTTGTCTTCAAGGCCGACGGGATGACGTTTGACCTGCAAGGAGGCCAGACGGTGCCCGGGATCGCCGACTTTGTGAAGAAGGCCAAGGACCTCCGCCTTGGTTGGGGGAAGTTTCAGGACGATGGAGACGAGGTGATCTATCTCTACGACAAGGGAGATGGTAACTTTGGCTATGCCGTCAACCTGGACGACCCGCACTGTTCGGAATGGGGCTACGCCCCGTTTCAATGAGTGCCCCTTCCGCCGTGCTTCAGTGGCACGGTTGTAGACGCCGGAATGCAAGTGGACGGTGCGCCGACATAAAACTGGTACACCCTATGCCGTTGCCGCCTCGTCCATCGCTCTCTCTCGTTCCGGTCGCCCGCGCGTTCGCCACGATGGCCCCTTGAG
>JAABUU010005615.1_pt1 | contig 13940 bp, 14 predicted proteins | sample 5559301 | NCBI WGS metagenome assembly JAABUU01 (sample SAMN10711884, study PRJNA513360) | rock metagenome | isolation source: Antarctica rocks | place: Antarctica: Victoria Land, Richard Nunatak white | reverse complement strand
GCCCGGGCGACCGCGTGGAAGGCGTCGAACGCGTCCACGCTGCGGCGGGCTAGGCCGGCTTGCAGGATCGACCGCGTGACGGGGTGCAGCAGCTCGGGCCGCCGCTCGACCAGGTCGCGGAGTGCGGCGGTGCGCTCGGCGACCCACGGGCCGTCGTAGAGCAGCCGCGCCACCGACAGGAACGTGCCGATGTCGACCACCGCCGCCCCGGCGCGCGCGGCGGTCTCGGCGTATAGCCGCGTGGTTTCGGGCTCGCATCCAGCCGGGTCGATGCAAGCGACCCGCGCCGCCTGCGCGCCCCGGCGGAGATGGGCGAACGGCGCGGCGCGGCTGTAGGGGTCCGCGTCGTCGAACCCTGACGCGACGCGCGCCACGGCCAGCGCCTCGTCCACCGTGCCGGCGAAGATCGACACCGCATCGAGCGACCGGCACGCCGGCACCACGCCGCGGGTGGGCAGGCTTCCAAGCGTCGGCTTCAGCCCCAGGACGTTGCCGAACGCGGCGGGCACCCGGCCGGAGCCGGCGGTGTCGGTGCCGAGGGCGAACGCCACGATCCCGGCCGCGACCGCGCAGGCCGATCCGGAGGACGAGCCGCCCGGCACGCGCGTCGGATCGAACACGTTGCGCGGCGTGCCGTACGGGCTACGCACGCCGGCCAGCCCGGCGGCGAACTGGTCCATGTTGGTTTTGCCGAGCAGGACCGCCCCCGCGTCCAGCAGGCGCTGCACCACGGGGGCGCTCGCCGCGGGCGCGTACGCGAAGCCGGGGCACGCGGCCGTCGTCGGCAGGCCGGCGACGTCGATGTTGTCCTTCACCGCGAACGGCACGCCCCATAGCGGACGGCCGCGCGGCCCTTCGGCCTCCAGCGCCCGCGCCCGCTCCAGCACCACGTCGTCGGGCAGCCGGGCGATCCAGAGCGCCGGGTCGGCGTGCGCGCGGTCGGCCGCCAGCGCCGCCACGACCGGCGTCATGGGCGCTTCGCGATGAGGTCAATCTCGACGATGCCGCCGCGGGCGAGTACCGTGACGCCGACGGTGGTGCGGGCGGGCAGGCGGTCGGCGGGGAAGTAGCTCGCGTACAGCGCGTTCATCGCCGCGTAGTCCTGCTCGAAGCGGGTCAGGAAAATCCGCACGCACACCACGTCCGCCAGGCTCGCGCCCGCCCCGGCCAGCGCGCGGGACAGGTTGTCCATGACCTTGCGGGTCTGCGCCTCGATGCCGTCGGGGAGCGGCAGGGCGTCGTCCGCCGGGTCGGTCGCGAGCTGCCCAGTGACGAACAGCCAGCCGTCGCGCTCGACGATGTGGCTGTATGGCGCGACCGGGCGGGGCGCGTCGGGGATCATGTGGAAGATCGGTCCGGTCACGACGCGGCCTCCTGCAGTTGCCCGGCGGCGTAGCGGAGCAGGAACTGCCGCGCGCGCTCGGTTTGGGGGGTCTTGAAGAAGGTTTCCGGGGCCGAAATCTCCACCACGCGGCCGCGGTCGAGGAACACCACCCGGGTCGCGGCGTCGCGGGCGAACGACATCTCGTGCGTCACCACGACCATGGTCATGCCGTCTTGCGCCAAATCCTGCATGACGGCCAGCACCTCGCCCACCAGCTCCGGGTCGAGCGCGCTGGTGGGTTCGTCGAACAGCAGCAACTCGGGCCGCATCATCAGCGCGCGGGCGATGCCGACCCGCTGCTTCTGCCCCCCGGACAGCCGGGCCGGGTAGGCGCCGGCCTTGTCGGCCAGCCCGACCTTGCGCAGCAGCGCGCCGGCCTCCGCCAGCACCTCGGCACGAGGCCGGCGCTGCACGTGCAGGGGCGCTTCGGTGACGTTCTGCAGAACCGTCATGTGCGGCCAGAGGGCGAAATGCTGGAACACCATGCCGATCCGGGCGCGCAGCCTGGCGAGTTCGGCGTCGTTCATCGGCACGTTGCCGCCGGCGCGCAGGCCGATCCGCTCGCCTGCCAGGTGCACGCTGCCGCGGTCCGGCCGCTCCAGCCAGTTCAGGCAGCGCAGCAGGGTCGACTTGCCCGACCCGGACGGGCCGAGCACGCAGACCGTCTCGCCGCGCCGGACGTCCAGGTCGATGCCGTCCAGCACGGCGTGGCCGGCGAAGTCCTTGCCGAGGCCGCGCACCATGAGGATGGGATCGGTCATCGCCACGCCTGGGCCCGGGCGCCCGCGATCCCGACGAGGGCTTCGACGCCGAGGCACAAAAGCCAGTACAGCAGCACCGCAGCGAGGAAGGAGGCGAACGGCACGAAATAGGTCGCCTGGATCGAGGTTGCGGCGTGCGTCAGCTCGGTCACCGCGATGATGGTGAGGAAGGCGCTGTCCTTGACGATCTGGATCACCTGGTTGCCCAAGGTCGGCAGTGCCGCGAACGCGATCGGCGGCAGGATCACGCGGCGGAACAGCCCGAACCCGTGGAAGCCGTAGGCGCGGCCCGCCTCGATCGTTTCCGCCGGCAGCTCGCGCCAGGCGCCGCGCAGCAGCTCCGCCATGTAGGCCGTGTGATAGACCACCAGCGCCGCCAGCCCGGAACTCCAGTTGCTCAGCCGCAGCCCGAGCGAGGGCAGGCCGTAATAGATAAGATAGGCGAACAGCAGGAACGGCACGCATCGCATGGCATCCACCAGCGCGGTCGCCGCCCCTGCGACCACGGTGCGCGGCGACATCAGCGCCGTGGACAGCAGCGCGCCGAGGCCGAGTGCCGCGAGTCCCGCCAGGACCGAGAGGACCAGGGTCGTGGCGAACCCGTCGAGCAGCAGGCTCCGCTGCTGCCACACGATGGCGAACTCGCCGATCACGCCCGCGCCGCCTTGAAGCGGCCTTCGACCGTGCGCTGCAGCCGGACGAAGGCGAACACGATCAGGCTGTAGATGAGCAGGGCCGCGATGAACGGCGGCAGCGGACGGTAGGTCTGCGCGCCGATGCGAACGGCCGCGCGAGTGATGTCGACCACGCCGAGCACAGCGACGGCAGGGCTGACCTTGACCAGCAGCGTCACTTCGCTGACCAACGCCGGCAGGGCCGCGCGCGCGACCTGCGGCAGCACGACCCGGCGGAAGCGCAAGCCGCGCCGCATGCCGACCGCCAGGGCCGCATCCACCTGGTCGCGTGGCAGGGCCAGCAGCGAGGCGCGCCAGATTTCGCAGTTGAACGCGGCGGTCGAAAGGGTGAGCGTGGCGATCGCCGCGGGCAGCCGGTCGAGCGAAACGCCGATCGATGGCAGCGCAAAGAAGATCAGCAAGGCGAGGGTCACGGCAGGCGCCGCGCGCAGGATGCTCACCAGGAGCGCCACGAGCGGCGCCAGCACCGGCACGTGGGCCCACCGCACGAGCGCCAGGGCGAGTCCGGCGGGCACTCCGATCGCCACTGCCGCCAGCGACAGGGCGACGGTGAACACGGCGCCCTGCAGCAGCGCCAGCCACTCCGCGGCGGTCAAACCTGGGCACCTAAGGTCACGCAGAGATCGTGTAGTGCCCCGGCATGTCGTCGAAGCTCTTGCCGAACCATTTCTTCTGCAACCTCGCCATCTCCCCGTTCTTGCGCTGCCCCAGCAGGAACTCGTCGAGCACGGCGCGCACCTCGGCGTTGCCCTTCTTCACGGCCCAGGAGATGTAGATCTTGTTCGACACCGGCTGTCCCATCGCGAACACCTCCGGCTTGTCGTTCACCAGGCTTTGCAGGTTGATGACGGTGTTCACCATGTAGTCGGTGCGGCCGATGGCCAGGTCCTGGTAGGCCTCGGGGTAGGACACGTACTGCACGACCTCGCCCATCTTGCCGCCGCCCTGCTTCAGCATCGTTTCCACCTCCGGCAGGACCGCCAGCATCGCGCTGCCCGCCTGGACGCCGCACCTCTTGCCGCTGAGGTCCTTGACGGCGGTGATGGAGACGTCGGATTTACGCTTCACGTAGTAGTCGGTCGCCTCGGCGATCGGGCTGCAGAAATCCAGGAACTTCTCCCGCTCGGCCGTGATCAGCGCCGCGGTCACCGCCGCGTCGTACTTGCCGGTGCTCACGCCAGGGAGCAGGCCGGTCCAGGGAATGATCTCCTGCTCGATCTTGAAACCGGCGCTCTTGCGGAACAGCTCGAGCAGCTCGGTGTCGTAGCCAGTCGGCTTGCCGTCGGCGACGAACTCGAACGGCTTGAAGTCGTCCTCGGTCGCCACGATCATGGCGCCACGGGCCTTGATCTCGGCGAGCGTCGCCGCGGCCGCCGGCCGCACGCAGCGGGCGCCGGCGACCAAGGCCGCGCCGGTCAGGAGCAGGCCGCGTCGTGTGGTGTCCATGGTCGGTCCCTCGAAAGTCGTAAAAGCAGCAAGAGCCGTGCCAGGTTCGAACGTCAGCGCCCGATCGTCAGCAGGCTGACGAGTGCCCCGAATATGTGCAGACTGGCAGCCTCCTGCCCTCCGACCGAACGGTTCGCGCATGCCCTGGATCGATGTCGCCGATCGCGCCACGCTGGAGCGCCGCCACTGGCTGGAGGCGGAAGCGGGCGCGTCGGCGGTCCTTCTGTTCGACCTTGCCGGCGAGGTTTACGCGACCGCCGCCATCTGTCCGCATCACGCGGCCTGGCTGTCGCAGGGCGGCATCACCGGCGATTGTGTCGATTGCCCGCGCCACATGGGACAGTTCCACATCCCAACCGGCGAGCAGCGCCGTGGGCCCGCCTGTGGCCCCTTGCGAACCTACCCGACCCGGGTGGCCGGAGGCCGCGTGCTGGTCGAGGTCTAGGCCAGCCACATCGGCGCGCGGCCGTGCTCGTTCCCGGCACCGACCAACAGCCGCAGAGCGCTCCGGAACGCGTCACGTTCTGCCGGTGGCAGCGCCTCGATCGGGCGGGCATGCGCGCGCTCGGTGGCATGCTTCATCCGGGTCAGCGTGGTGCGATCGACCCCCACCTCATAGGCGAGGGCGACCTGCTCCAACCCCGGCTGCGCTCCCACGAACGTCATGATGTTGAACTGCACGGGGTGACGCCGAACCGGGTGCACTTTTCCGCGAACAGCGCCAGGTGGATTTGGTGCAGCCGCGGGATCAGGAAGCCTGGGCGTTCGCCGAGCAGGTCATCCATGCCGGCGGAGCAGCCCTCGCAGCCACGTCCACGCCATCTTGGCCGCGAGCGCCGGGGCGGAGAGCGGCCGGGAGGCTGGCGCGGCATGCCCGCCCAACCGGGCACCCAGGTTCCGGGCGAACATGGCCGCCACCTCGCCGGCCAGCAGGTCCACCACGCGACCCTTGGCGAGCTGGGCCAACGCGCCGCGCAAGGTATAAGCGACATCGATCTCCCGCACCGACCCGGCGTCCTCGCCGCGCACGCGGAACGCCGCGGACGCCGTCAGGCGTGTCCCGCTGGCCTGGTCGCGGCCGCCGCCCTGAACGTTCCCGGACCGTGCAGTGTCGTCGTAGGACAGCGTCGCGTCGCCGGTGAAGCGAGCGCGGACAGGGCCGAGGGCGACCACCATCTCGCCGGCGATGGCGCCGTCCTCCGCAGACGTCAGCTGGGCGCCCGGCACGCAGGAAGCGTATCAGAGCCGGGTCACGCAGGACGAGCCAGAGCCGGTCGGGCGGGACGTCGAAGCGCAATCGCTGGCGCAATCCATCGCCGGCCGGCGCCGCTGGCGCGGCAGGGACGGCAGCGACGGCGCCGAGCTGCACCCGTGGCAACGGCAGCCGGGTGAGCGGCGGAAGGTTCATCCGCTCGTCCAGCACGCGGCGGATCGCCCGCACGATGCCGTTGTAGCCGGTGCACCGGCAGAGATTGCCCGCCAGTTCCAGCCGGACCCGGTCGTCGGACGCGTCCGGCAGGCGGCGCACGATGTCGCCGGCGGTGACGAGCATCCCCGGGGTGCAGTAGCCGCATTGCAGGGCATGCTCTGCGGTGAAGGTCGCGCGTAGGCGGATCGCGACGGGATCGTCGTCCAAGCCCTCGATCGTGCGGATGTCGGCGCCCTCGCAGGTGGCGGCGTAGGTGAGGCAGGCGCGCGCGGGCTCGCCGTCCAGCAGCACGGTGCACGCGCCGCACACGCCGTGCTCGCAGCCGAGATGAGTGCCGGTCAGCAGCAGGCGCTCGCGGACGAAATCGGCCAGGTGCAGGCGCGGTTCGACGTCCGCGCGGACGGGGCGGCCGTTCACCTGCAGGGACACCGCTGTCATCCGCCCGCCTCGGCCAAGGCGCGCTCGACGGCAACGAGGTGGATGCGGCGCGCGGCCAAGTCCAGGAAGCCGAGCGCTTCGGCCGCGCCCGGGAGGGTCGCGCGATCGTCCTGCAGGAGCACTGGCCGGTCACCGATGGCCCCGATCGCCAGGCGGCGGGTTCCGTCCGGCGCGACCAGGGCGGCGGCCATGGCGTGCGCGAACTCACCGGGCTTGCGGCACAATTTGTGGTAGCCCCACCCGGCGCCGGCGGGCGGCCGGGGAATGCGCACCGCCCGCACGATCTCCCCCGGCTCCAGCACGGTCCGGTAGGGTCCCGTGACGAACTCGCCGAGCGCCACGGCGCGCCGGGTCGTCAGCACGGTGGCGGCGAGGGCGGTGAGCGTGGTGAGCCAATCGGCCGCCGGGTCGGCGTGGCACAGGCTGCCGCCGATGGTGCCGCGGTTGCGGACGGCGCGGTAGGCGATGCCGCCAGCGATGCGCGCCAGGATGCCGCCGGCGAAATCGGGCGTGCAGCCATCGGCAATCGCGGCATGCGTCGTGGCCGCGCCGAGTGTGATGGCGTCAGCCGATTCCTCCACCCCGTGCAGCGCGGAGAGGCCAGTGAGCGGCACCACGACACCGGGCCGGGCGGCGCGCAGGTTGAGCATCGGACCGAGCGACTGCCCGCCGCCCATCGCCCGGCATTCGTCGCCGGCGAGCAGTGCCGCGGCGTGCTCGATCCCGGTCGGCATCGCCAGGTCGAACGCAGCCGGCTTCACGCGGCCATCACCGCTTCCACGACCCGGCCCGGCGTGATCGGCAGCCGGTCCACGCGCGCGCCGATGCCCGCCAGCGCGTCGTTCACGGCGTTCGCGATGGCGGCCGGCGGACCGATCGCGCCGCCCTCGCCGATGCCTTTCTGGCCGAACCGCGTGTATGGCGACGGCGTCTGCATGTGCTCGATCCGCAGCGCCGGCACCTCGGTGGCGCCGGGCAGCGAGTAGTCGGCCAAGGTCGCCGCCATCGGCTGCGCGGCGTCGTCGAACGGCATCTCCTCGTACAGGGCCGTGCCGATGCCCTGGGCGACGCCGCCGATGATCTGGCCGTCGACGATCTGCGGGTTCACCAGCACGCCGCCGTCCTCACAGATTGCGTAGTCCAGGATGCGCACCTCCCCCGACTGCGTGTCCAAGGCGACGGTGCAGGCGTGGGCGGCGTAGCTGAACGTGCCGCTGTCACGTAGCGCCTTGTAGCCCGCCACTACCTCGAGCCCGCCGGCGTCGGTGTCGTCCGGCAGGTCCTGCGGGCGGCGGTAGAACGTGCGCGCGACCTCCGCGATGGCGACGCTGCCGATCGGGCCGCGCACCTCGCCCCCCGCCACCACCACGTCGCGTGGATCGACCTGCAGCAGGTGCGCGCCGATATGGGCGATGCGCGTCGCCAGTTCCGCGCACGCCGCCGCCACGGCGCCCCCCGCCATCACCATGCAGCGCGAGCCCCAGGTGCCGGTCGAATACGGCGTCATCGCGGTGTCGCCATGCACCACCCGCACCCGCGCCACCGGCACGCCGAGCACCTCGTGGGCCACCTGGGCCAGCGTCGTTTCCAGCCCCTGGCCGTGCGACTGGATGCCGACCCGCAGCTCCAGCCCGCCATCGGGCGACAGCCGGGCCGCCGCCTGCTCGTAGCCGGGCACCATCGGTATTCCCCATCCGGCGTACACCGAGGTCCCGTGCGCCGCCTGCTCGCAGAAGATCGCCATGCCCAACCCCAGCCGGACCGGCCCCGTGACGTCGGCCTGGCGGCGGCGCACGGCGGGCACGTCGATGGCCGCGACCACCCGGCGCAGGCATTCCGGATAGTCGCCGCTGTCGAAATGCTTGGCCGTGATGTTGTCGAACGGCATGGCGCCGGGGCCGATCAGGTTCCGCAGCCGGACCTCGTGCGGCTCCAGCCCGGTCTCGCGCGCGATGGCGTCCATCATGGTCTCCATCGCGTAGGCGACGCCCGCGCGGGCGACGCCGCGATAGGGCAGGATCGCCGGTTTGTTGGTGGCGACCGACCATGTGCGGCAGCGGTAGGCGGGAAAGTCGTACGGCCCCGGCAGGATGCTGGCCACCTGCGCCGCTTCGAGGCAGGCGGAGAACGGGTAGATCGAGTAGGCGCCGGCATCGACCGTCGCCTCGGCGTCGAGCGCCAGCAAACGGCCGTCGCGCCCGGCGTAGGCGGTCAGCTCGTAGTGGTGCTCGCGGCAGTTGGCGCCCCCGGTCAGCGCCTCCCGCCGGTCCTCGATCCAGCGCACGGGATGGCCGAGGCGCATGGCCAGGAAGGCGGCAACGACCTCCTCGGGCAGCAGGATGCCCTTGTAGCCGAACCCGCCGCCAACATCGGGGGCGACGACGCGCACCGCTTCCTCCGGCAGCCCCAAGCACTCCGCCAGCCCGGTGCGGACGATATGCGGCATCTGGGTGGAGGTGTGCAGCACGATCTGCTCCAGCCGGCGGTCCCACTCGGCGACCACGCCGCGCCCCTCGATCGGCGCCATGTGCTGGCGGGCAGTGCGCAGGGTGCGGCGGACCACGACCGGCGCCGTGCTGCGGATGGCCGGATCGCCGATATCCACGCGGGTGTCTAGGAACACGTTGTCCGCCCAGTGCTCGTGCAGCAGCGGGGCGCGGGGCGCCGGGCGCGCGGCCGGCCAGCATGTCGGCGATCGCGGGCAATTCCTCCAGATCGACCTCGACCCGTTCGGCGAGGTCCTCCGCCTCCGCGCGGGTGGCGGCGATGCAGACTGCGATCGCCTCGCCCACGTGGCGAACGCGGCCGGTCGCCAGCACGGGCTGCGAGGATGGCTTGAAGCCGGGCAGTCCGGACAGCGCGGTGATCGGCTTTACCCCGCCAAGGTCGGCGGCGGTGAACACGGCGTGCTCGAACCCGGCGGGCTTGCGGATGGCGACGATCCGCGCGTGGGCAAGCGGGCTGCGGACGAAAGCGAGGTCACGCGTTCCCGCTGGGCGAATGTCGGCGATGAACTGGCCGCGCCCGCGCAGGTAGCGCTCGTCCTCCTTGCGCAGGACCGATTGGCCGATGCCCTCGTCGCCGGTTGTCCCGTCCATCCCGCCGCTTTCGTTGTGCGCAGCGGGGATGATGAGCATACTGGCGACACAATCAGCAAGCGTGCTTCATCAGCGAGGCGTCATGGACCAGCCGTTCGATTCTATCCTCAAGGGCGGCCGGGTGATCGATCCGGCGCGGGGCTTCGACGGCATCGCCGATGTCGCGATCGCCGGCGACCGCATCGCCGCCGTCGAGCCGAACATCCCCGCTGGCGCCGGCCGAGAGGTGATCGACGTGTCGAGCCGGGTGGTCATCGCCGGCATGATCGACACTCACGGCCACGTGTACCAGCATGTCACCGGGCGCTTCGGCCTGGCGCCGGACCTGGTGGGCGTCCAGTCCGGCGTGACCACGGTGCTCGACCAGGGCGGGCCGAGCTGCATGACCCTGCCGGGCTTCCGCAAGTTCATCGTCGAGCCGGCCGACACGCGGGTGCTGTGCTTCATCTCCGCCTACCTGGTCGGCGGGCTGGAGGGCCATCTGTATCCGGAGCTGTACGGCCCCGACCAGGTGAACGTCGCCGCCACCGTGAAGGCCGCGCGCGAGAACGCCGACATCGTGCGCGGCGTGAAGGCCCACGCGGAAATCGGCGGCGCGTCACGCTGGGGGCTGGAGGTGATCAAGCTCGGCAAGCGGATCGCGTCCGAGGCGGGGCTGCCGCTGTACATCCACCTGGGACAGCTGTGGCCAACCAAGGATTCAGCGACGGTCGACGCCGACGAGGTGGTGCGCGCGCTGATACCGCTGATGGAGAAAGGGGACGTGCTGGCGCACCCATTCACCCGGCACCCCGGCGGCTTCATCTCGGCCGAGACGGGCGAAGTCCACCCGGTCGTCTGGGCGGCGCTGGAGCGCGGCGTGACCGTCGATGTCGGGCATGGCAGCCATTTCAGCTTCGACATGGCGCGCCGCACGATCGCCGCCGGCATCCGTCCGACGACGCTGGGGGCGGACATGCACGGCTACAACGTCCGCGTGCCGGACGCTTCCGCCGACGCGAGCGGCAACCCGTTCTTCGGCGTGGCGCCGTTCAACCTGACCAACGCCATGACCAAACTGCTGGCGCTCGGCCTGACCTTGCCCGAGATCGTCGCCACCGTGACGAGCAACCCGGCGGCGATGCTCGGCATGGGCGGCCAAATCGGCGCGCTGCGGCCGGGCATGACAGCCGATGTCTCGGTGCTGGACATCCTGAATGGCCGTTTCGAGCTGCGGGACAACAGCGGTGACAGTGTCGTCAGCTCCGCGATGATCGTGCCCGGCTTCGCGTTGCGCGCCGGACGCCGCTTCGACGCCATCAGCCCGCTCGTTCCTGCACCGGTGCGGGTTGCGGCCTGAGGCGGACGCGCACGCCTATTGGCAGTAGTTCGATCCGCCGCCCGAGCCCAGGGCGGCGTTCGACTACAGCTACCCCGCCATCATGCCGGACGGACGCAGCCTCGAGCTGCCGTTGCGCGACCTGGGCGAAACGGCAGTGGCCGGGCTGATCCTGAACCAGGCGTCTTTCAGCGTGCTGGACCAACTCACGGCTTGGCTGGCGCCCAAGGTGGCAACTCTCCGGCCTGATATCGTGGTCGGCTTGCCGACGCTGGGCCATGTCATCGGCGCCGGGCTAAGCCGGGCGCTCGGCCATTCGAACTGGGTCGCTCCCTCAACCACGCGGAAACGCTGGTATGACGACCGCCTTTCGGTGCCGCTCAGCTCCATCACCTCGCCGAGCGACGGCGCCAACGCCCGGCGTCGCATGTGGCTCGATCCGAGGTTGCTGACCCGGTTGGGCGCGAAACGGGTTCTGCTCGCGGATGACGTGATCAGCACCGGGCGCTCGGCGATGGCCGGGCTTGAGCTGCTTGGGACGGTGGGGGCAATGCCCGTGGGGCTCGCTGTGGCGATGATACAGAGTGATCGTTGGCGCGATCTCTGGCCCGATGACATCCCAGTCTGTTCAGCGTTCCAAACGCCGATGTTCACTCGGGAGCCTGGCGGCTGGCGCCCGAACCGGCAGCATCTCCTCAGCTGAACAGACGGGGAGAAAGTGAGTCTGGCGCCGCCACTTGCAGACATGACGTCCCTGTTTCCATGGATTTGGCTGCCCCGATCGGATTGATGCACAACAGCGGTTAGCTGAAAGCTGCGCCCCGGACCACTCGTTCGCGAGAGGCTGCGTCACCGGCAAGCCGCTGCAGTTGGGTAGTCACGCCGTATAGGAACCAGCATAAAGCTGCTGTCTTGATGGAAAACGCCGATGCGCCGACGCATAGCGATGCGGTCACGTAGAGAGCGACCATGCCGCGCATGGTCTGCCCCTGCCGCGAGGCGATCGGTGCCACGGCAAACGCAAACCAGATTAGCAGAGTTAGCGGCAAGCCGAGGTTGAGGATCGCGTAGGCATATCCGGTGTCGGCAGTATAGACCGGCGACCCCGCCAACCCGAGCCACTGCCGCCATGTCCAGGAACCCAGGAGCTGCCCGGAGAACAGCAGGCGGCCCGAAAAGTCATCGTTTAGAATCTGCGGCTCGATCCCGATATCATGACCCTGACTGCCATAAAGGAGCAGCCCGGCAATGGCCACGACCGGGAGAAAGAAGGCCACGACGGACGACCGGTGAAGCGGAGTCATCCGAAACAGCACCATCATCACGCACGAGGCAGCGGCAAATCGCGAGTCCGGGAACACGACGCATAGGGCCACCGCGAGGGCCATGACCAGGCGCATCGTTGCCGACCGCGGCGGCATGCTCAGTAGCCATGCCAGGCAGATGATGGCGAAGTTGCCGAGCGAGACCGGCTCCAGGAAAACCGAGGAGATGCGGTGGACCCCGAAGATGGCGGGCAACAGCGTGCGTCCGGCGTCGACCGAGCGCTGGCCGCTGATGAACAGTTTCGTGTTGCTGTAGTTCACCGTGGTCGCATCGAGGGCGCCCTTATCCAGGTAGTAACCCCAGATATCGAACATGCTCTCGAATACAGTTGGCAACAGCCACTCGACCAGCCCCACGGCGGCGACGATTACGAGCGCTATTGTAACAAGGCGACTGGCTAAATGCGCTGGGCACACACAACCGAGTAAGAAGAACACCAGCATGATCGATAGATCATGGATGATCTTGAGGTCGAGATCCCCGTTGAGGAGTTTGAGCGCGAGCAGGCAGACGATGACGACGCCGCTAAACTGGACCGCCGCGCGACCCATGAGGTTTCGTGCCGCGAGCAGCCCGGCCAGCAGGATCGCTGACTCGATAGCGATAATTTGCGTCGAGGTGACGCTCATCAGGTGCTGGGTGTTGAGAAAGCAGAGCACGACATTGAACAGCGTGGCGGCTAAGATCGCCCAGAAACCTATGATTGCCGGTTGGAGGCCGACCAGGGCCGGCTGACGTGGCGCCGGAAGGGCTAAGGACATGCTTCGGGTCATCATGAGTCCTGGCCAGGTCGGGTTCCAACCGCGGCTGACCGGATGGTGACTTGCGGCCGGTCCGCCATGTGATCAGGGTTCGGTAAGAGCGGCGCCTGCACAGGGCGGGCATATGCCATGTGAGGGTAGGCCCGAGCCGGCTTTGGAACATTCGCCTGGATGCCTGGTCCTGATTTTAGGCCCTCCATCCCAAGATCTTGATCTGGCCCGTGGCGCCAGGCGCGCCGTCCATCGATGGCGGCACGTGCCAACGCAAGCAGTGCCGATGGCCGGCGCCATCGAATCGCCCGCACGATTGCGATAAGCCCGAAGGTGAAACCGAACGGTAAAAGCCCGAGCCTGCCGCGGTGTTTGGACACGAAGTAGGCGGTGGATCGGAAGCGAGACGCTTCGTTCGCCATGGCGCTCTCCAGCCGCACGCCACCGTTGAGCGCCGACAGATGCACAACCTCTGCCCCGGGTACGAACAGCAGCGCCCAGCCGTCCCGTGCGACACGCGTTGACAGGTCGGCTTCTTCGAGCAGCGCCGTTCCGACGTAGTTCCGGTCGAAGCCGCCGACATGGTCGAACACCTCCTTTCGGAAGCTCATGTTCAAACCCTTCAACGAGTGCAGGCGCACCGGCTCGGTTCCGGTCAGATTGCTCACTGTCCGACCGCCGAACGTGATGTGGTTGGTGGTCGTACGAGCGTTGTTTCGGTTGGTGCGCTCGATGACCCGCCCCGTCACGCCGCCGACATCAGGATCGATGTAGGCTTCCAGGTGAGCGTCAAGGAACGTGTCTTCGAGCAGCAGCACGTCGTCGTCAAGGAACAGAACGACCCGGCCGATCGCACGGACCAGACCTTCGTTGCGGGCGTTCGGCAGGCCTTTGCGACTCAAGTGCAGGTAATGCACCCGGGGATCCGACAAACACGCGGCCAAACTTTCTTTGATCTCAGCGGCAACCGTCTCGTCGGATTGATCGACGATCCATACCTCGTAGTTCTGGAAACGCTGCTTGAGGACCTGCTCCACCGTCGCGAGCAGAAGCTTGCCGCGGTTCAGCGTCGCAATGATGATCGACAGGTCGAGCATGGGTATTCTCCTCAGGAACCAACTGCCGCGAACTGGCCGGCTCGCGCGACTGGACGACGCGATATAAGTCGGTACACGCGATCATAGGCCGCAGATGCCGCAGGCCAGACATGGAACACCCCGACACCGCCCACGTGCAGTTTCCGCGATTCGGCCGGTCTCCCGGTTGCTTCAATGACGTCAAGACTCGCTGCGA
>JAABUU010005278.1_pt1 | contig 13957 bp, 12 predicted proteins | sample 5559301 | NCBI WGS metagenome assembly JAABUU01 (sample SAMN10711884, study PRJNA513360) | rock metagenome | isolation source: Antarctica rocks | place: Antarctica: Victoria Land, Richard Nunatak white | reverse complement strand
ACGCCGCTTGCTAGGGGGTGACGTCCGCGCGGCCGGTGTCTGGGCGACCACGAAGATGCGGCGAAACGGCATCCACGCACCGCCGACGACCTCACCCGGCAACACCGAGCAGTGGCGCCCGCAACTGGGTGGTGTGCTGCGAGCTGCGGACGTGGTGCGGCCTCCTCGGGTGTGGGCATAGGCCTGCCGCAGCCGCGCCTGGAACTCGACGTGAAACCGCTCCGTCGTCATCGATTTCAGTGCGGGCAGGCCATCAGAAGGGTTGAAGGGTGCAGCCGGATGTGGGTGACCGGTTGCCGCGCGGAGGGTGGCGCCGGCTGAGGTACACCGATGCCGGCTCGGTTGAGGCAATAGAGCGCCCGAGCACGGCAGTGCTGGGGGCGCCGACTCCGAACGCACCTGGGCGGTGGCTGACGGTCACCCTGACCGGGTGGCAGGGCGACCGCAGGACCGAATGGTTACTCACCTCCACCGGCGTGGAGAGCCGGTTACGGCCGATCCGTGCTGAGCGCGCGCACGGCGTCGAGCTGTCCACGACCAGCAAGCGCGTCGCCCAGGGTGGCCGCCTGCCCGTCCCCCTGGTGATGGTGTTGGACGAGGCCGCGAACGTGTGCCGCGAACGTGTGCCGCATCCGGGAGCTCCCCGACCTGTACTCCCACCTCGGCTCGCGAGGGGTCGTCGTGCAGACCGTGCTGCAGTCCTAGTCACAAGGGGTGCGGGTGTGGGGGGAGGAGGGCATGGCGTCCCTGTGGACCGCGGCCAATATCAAGATCTACGCCGGCAACAACAGCGAGGACCGCTTTCTGCAGCTCCTGTCCAACCTCGTCGACCCCCACGAGGTCCGACGCCGCTCCACCAGCAACTCCCGCACCGGGTCCTCCACCAGCCACTCCACCACCCCCGAGCCGATCTTCACCGTGGCCGCCCTGCAGCCTTGAGCAACCATGGCGGTAGGCGGAACTCTGCATTCGCGTACGGCGCTGGCGAGAGGATCCGGTGCCTTCGGTCCTGGATTTGAAAAACGAGATGGGCTTGGCCGAGTGACGCGTCCCTTGTCAGGTCCGGGTAGGCAAGGTTCGCTTGGCCGGAGCTGGACAGGTGGTAGGCGCCGTTGACCCCTCGATGCACGAGCGTCCTTAGTTGGTCGCTGACAACCGAAGCGTGACGGACTTGGTTACCTGAGCGCATCCAGGCATCCGCGATGAGGTTGGTGCGGTCGTAGGCGATGCCAGCGTGGGATCGGCCGGGGATGACCCCGTAGGCCGAACGGTATCGGCTGGCGAACCCACGTCCGACCTCGTCGGAGTATGTGCCCGAGACCGTCGCCCACAAAATTCCTTCTGACAGCGGGCCCAGCACGTCGCGGAACGACGGCACCGATGGTGCGTACAGTGTGTATACAAGCGTTGGTGGCGGGTTGGCCATGAGCTCGCGCAAGAACGCCACCGTGCCGTCGACGAAGTAGTGCCCGATCAGCACTGCGGCAGGCGGATTGGCTCGAACGGCTTTTGCCGCTGCCGCCCAGTCCTCGTCATTGACCCCGACCGACTGAAGCCGGCGTAGTTGCCAGCCGTTCCTTTCGGCTTGCGCAGTCGCTGCTTCCAAGCCGAGGTCGCCCATTGGCCACGACCCTTGAAGGACAAGCAGGTCCTTATTTATCGGTTGCCATGCACGGCGTCCCCGCAGCTCGGTCATCGTTCGTACAAACCCGGGCGCGTACAGAACGTCGCTGGGGTCGATTTGGAAGACGTGTCCGAAGCGGCCAGGGTCGTCCGCGACCTTTTGCACCATGCTGTGCAGCGTGGCTGCGTGCAAGTATGGTCGACCGAAGTCAGCGGCGAGTTTGTGGGCGACGTCCTGGCGCCCGAGGTAGCCAGACGCGATGGAGTCGACTTCCCGGTCCGCAAGCGCCTCGAAGCAACTTTGGATGCTGGCCGGGTCGTTGACGTCGATGTCGATGATCGCCAGTTCGACCGTCCGCCCATTGATCCCGCCGTGGCGGTTGATCTCGCCAAGGGCTAGTTCTGAGCCGCGCAACATCTCCAGGCCGTCGTCGCTGCCCTTGCCCGTGAGCGGCAACGCGGTCCCCAGGATCAACGGTGCCTTGAGCACCAGCTGCCTTGGCGCAACAACACTAAGCGGCTTGCCAGTCGCTGCCGCGCTAACCCTTCCGTGAGACAGCCGCTCGAACCCCTGAGGTCCCCCCGGAATGGGGAGCAGCACCAGACCCTCGGATACAGCGAGCGTTGCTGCGGCGGTACGGCTCGCAGAGCCGAGTTTGCGAAGCACGCGGTCGACGTGTGTGGTGATGGTGCGGAGACGGGTGTTCAGCCTTGTCGCAATCTCTACGTTGCTCAGCCCGCCGACGAGAAGGGTCAGGACATCGAGTTCGCGCATGGTGAGCTGGTACGGCAGGACGTCCAGTGTTGACATCGTGACGTAGGCGCAGCGTCCACCATCGTCGCTGACGAGTGCGCGCACGTGGATCGCTCGTCCGCGCGGTGGCGTCCATACGAACCCGATCCCGCCGACGTCCGCTGTGAGCACAGCGTGTATCAGGCGCAGCAGCGCTGGTGTCGAGCGCAGCAACGCCGCACCTGAGGAGCCTCGACCGGACTCGACGGTGCCGTCGGCCCACACCAGCGCGAGGACGCTCGTGGCATCGCCAGCCATCTTGGCCTTGGTCGCGCTGTCAGTCGCGCGGTGCGGTGGGGTCGCGGACACCGCGCCTCCTGACTTGCTTGGTCCCGGGGTTTTGCGAGGACTGTGCGCGCCGTCGGTCACGACGAGATAACGACTGCGGGTCGTTGCTCGATTACTGCCGAATGCTACGTATTTCTACGGACGCCTGCCCCCCCGCCAGTTTGTAGGTTCGCCCCACCAACTTCGGATGATGCGAGCGGGTAGGGCCAAATGGGACGACTGGACGGCAAAGTAGCGATAGTTTCGGGAGCGGCACGGGGCATCGGTGCTGCTGTTGCGCAGCGACTGCGCGTCGAGGGCGCGACCGTCATCGCCGGTGACGTGATCGACCCCTGTATGGACACCAGCGGTTTGATCTGGTGGGGCTGGGATGTGACCGACGCTGACGCTTGGCAGTCGGTGGTGCAGCACGCTGAGACGGCCTACGGCCACCTCGACATCCTCATCAACAACGCCGGTATCAGTGAGTACGAGCCGATCCACAAAGTCACAGTTGAGTCCTGGAAGCGGATCGTTGCTGTCAACCAGACCGGCGTGTGGCTCGGCATGCGCGCGGCTGTGTCATCGATGCTGCGCTCTGGTGGCGGCGCAATCGTGAACGTCTCCTCGATCCTGGGCGCCGCCGCAATCCCCGGCGAGCACGTTTACCACGCGACAAAAGGCGCGGTGTTGAGCATGACCCGCAACGCGGCTGTCACCTACGCCGCCGATCGGATCCGCGTCAACGCAGTTCTTCCAGGGTGGATTCGCACGCCGATGACCGAAGGGCAGGACCCGGAACTCAACGCGGCGTTCGTTGCCTCAACACCGATGCTGCGCGGAGCCGAGCCTGACGAGCTGGCGGCGGCGGTGGCGTTCCTTGTCTCGGAAGACGCCAGCTACGTCACCGGCGTCGAACTTGCCGTCGACGGCGGATACCTGGCGCAGTCGGCTCCGCTGAGTGGCGCCCCCAAGCGTATTGAGGCGGCGGCGTTATGAACCGTTTGCAGCGTCGCATCGCACTGGTGACGGGCGCGTCCAGTGGGATCGGGCGCGGCGTTGCCGAACTGTTTGCCGCCGAGGGCGCCACCGTCATCGCCGCCGATCTCGAGCCCGGTGAAGCGTTCCTCAAAAAGGTCGCATACCGCCATCTCGACGTCACGAGCGAGAGTGAATGGATCAACCTGATTGCGGCCATCGAGGCCGAACACGGGCGCTTGGATGTCTTGGTCAACAACGCCGGCGTCATCGCCTACTCGCCCGTCCACGAGCTGACCGAGCCCGAATGGAGGCGCGTCCTGGACGTTGACCAGATGGGTGTGTGGCTCGGCATGAAGTCGGTGGTGCCGGTCATGAGGCGTGCCGGCGGCGGTTCGATCATCAACCTGTCGTCAGCATGGGGTGTTGTCGGCGGCCATGGAGCGCACGCGTACGCCGCAGCCAAGGGTGCAGTACGCAGCATGACCCGCAACGCCGCGGTCACCTATGCCGCCGACAACATCCGCGCCAACACCGTTGTCCCGGGCTGGATCCACACGCCGCTAACCGACGTGCAGCCGACATCGCTGAACGACGCCGTGCTCGCCGCGACACCGCTGGGCCGCGGTGCCCACCCGTTGGACATCGCATACGGCTGCGTCTATCTCGCCAGCGAAGAAGCCACCTTCGTGACCGGCAGCGACCTGGTGATCGACGGCGGATTGCTCGCTCACTGACCTGTACCTCCCGCCTCACGAAAAGGAACCCCCGATGCCTCTTCACCTGCCTGACGGCAAGCGCCTCGCCGTGTCGATTGGCGCCGACTTCGACGCGCACAGCGTGTGGATGGGCACCTTTGGCCTGTCCAGCCCGTCCTACCTGTCACGTGGCGAGTTCGGCGCCCACGTCGGCGTCCCGCGACTGCTCGAACTGTTCAGCCGCTACGACATCCCGGCGACCTGGTGCACGCCGGCACACACGATGCAGACGTACCCGGACGCGTTCAACACCGTCCTCGAAGCAGGCGGCCATGAGATCGCCGCCCACGGCTGCTTCCACGAATCAGTGCCGTCACTCGACCACAACGACGAGCTGCGGCTGATGGCCAAAACGCTGGAGGTCCACCAGAAGTACGTCGGCAAGCGCCCACGCGGTTACCGCTCGCCAGCATGGGACTTCACTGAGCACACGCTGCAGATCCTCGAAGACAACGGCTTCGAATGGGACTCCTCACTCATGGGCCGCGATTTCGAGCCCTACCACCCGCAACCTGTGGAGGTCCGCTGGGAGGACGGCAGCATCCTGGGCAAGCCCAGCCCCCTGCTGGAGATCCCGGTGTCCTGGTACCTCGACGACTTCCCGGCAGTCGAATACATCCCGGGTGTCAACCCGGGTCTCGGCTCCACCGACTCCATCGGTCAGCGGTGGAAGGACAACTTCGACTTCGCCCTTGAGCGCGTAGCCAACGGCGTCATCGCCTTCACCGTGCACCCACAAACCATCGGCCGGGCGCACCACCTGCTGATGTTCGAGCGGCTGATCGACCACATGGCCAGCCAGGACGGTGTCTGGTTCGCCACCTTGTCCGACATCTACGACACGTGGACCGACTGACCGGTCAACGGCCCCACTCATAGAGAGCACTCCACCATGACCATGCGTCACACCAGGGCCGCGGCCACCACGCTCGTCGCCGCCGCTCTCGCGCTCAGCGCCTGCTCCACTGCCAGCGACAAGGCCAGCCAATCCAACAGTGCCGGCGCCGGACCGTCGGTCTCGATAACGCAGCCGTCCCAGCTCAAGATCGCCTACTTCTCCGCCGGCACAGGTGACTCCTACCTGCAGGCAGCGATCGAGGCTGCGCACGCGGAGGCGGGAAAGTTGGGCGCAACGCTGAACGTGTTCGACGGCCAGTTCGACGCGCAGACCCAGTACAACCAGATCCAGACTGCGCTCACCAGCGGCAAGTACAACGCTTTCGCGGTCGAACCGAACGACGGCAACCTGCTGTGCAACCTGCTGACCAAGGAGGCCGTAGACAAGGGGATCCTCGTCTCAGTCTTCAACGAGCCCATCTGTGACCGCGCCGTGAAGGAAGGGGACCAGCTGTGGCAGCCGGGAACCGTCACCTACGTTGGCGGTCAGACCGTTGCCAGCTATGACCAATGGGTCAAGTCGATCATCGACGCCAACCCTTCCGGCGGGAAGGTCGCGGTCATCACCGGCCCCGACCTCAACGCCAACACGCTCGTCATGCGCGCCGCCGAAGAGCTCATCAAGGCAAACAACAAGTTCGAGATCGTTGCCGAGCAGACGACCGACTACAGCACGCCGAAGGCCTTCGCCGCGGCCCAGACAATTTTGCAGGCCAACCCAGGGCTGGGCATCTTCATTTCCAACTATTCCGGCATGACCCGGGGCGTTGTGCAGGCGGTCAACGGCGCCGGCAAGAAAGGCCAGGTCAAGACCTACGACTTCGGCGGAGACAACTGGTCGCTGGGTGCGGTGAAGGCCGGCGACATCGAGCAGACCGTCGTCATGCTGCCCAAGCAGGAGACCATCGACGCGATCGACGCCTTGGCCGACGTTGTCAACGGCAAGACGGTCGACCACTTCATCGACCTAACCAAGTCCCCGAAGCTGCCCGGCACGGCATTCGTCACCGCGCAGAACGTCGACAAGTTCACCGCCGAGTACTGACAGCCCGCACCGCCCCGACCGAACTCGAGCACGGGAGCAGACGACATGAGCGAAGCCGCACCGAGCGCCGTGTCCTGCCGGCAGATCACCAAGAAATTCGCCAACACCACGGCCGTCGACGACGTGTCGATCGAGATCCGGCCAGGCACGGTGCACGCCCTGGTCGGAGAGAACGGCGCCGGCAAGTCCACTGTGCTCGGAATGATCTCGGGGCGGTTAGCAAGTGACACCGGAACAATCGAGGTCTTCGGCCAGCGGCTGCACGGCGGGCGACCTCGGGAGGCCCGTGGTCTCGGCCTGGTCGCCGTGTACCAGGAATTGATGATGGTGCCGATGCTGAGCGCTGAAGCCAACGTGTTCCTTGGTCAGACCCGGACCCGGGCGGGCGTGCTTGCCCGTAGGCAGATGCGAGCCCGGTTCATGGAGCTGTGCGAGTTCTTCGAGACTCACATCGACCCGGCCGTGGCCGCGGCCGATCTTTCTGTGTCGCAGCAGCAGATCCTCGAGATCATGCGTGGCGTCGAATCCGGCGCCAAGGTGCTGCTTCTGGACGAGCCGACTGCCGCGTTGGCCGAGCGTGAACGTGACGTGCTGTACCGGGTCATCAACCGGCTCCGTGATCAGGGAACCACCATCGTGATCATCAGCCACAACCTCGACGAGGTGTTGGCGATGTCCGACGACATCTCGGTGCTACGTGACGGGCGGCTATCGCGATCGGCTCCGCGCCGCGACTGGGACAAGAAGGCACTCATCCGCGCCATGGTCGGCCGTGAGGTTGAGGTGGTCGCCGAGCGCGGCAAGGCGGCCGGGAGCACCTCAGTACTCGAAGCGGTCGGTGTTCGCCTACCAGGAGTACTTCACGGAATCGACCTCACAGTCGCCGCAGGCGAGATCGTCGGGCTGTGGGGTCTCGTTGGCGCGGGACGCACAACGTTCCTACGGTCGCTGGCTGGGCTCGAACCGGCGTCGTCCGGGTCGATGACAGTCGACGGCGTCGATATCGGGTGGCCCCGCAGCACCAGGGAAGCTATCGCTCGAGGCATCGTCATGGTTCCGGAGGACCGAAAGACCGGGCTGGTTCTGAATATGGATGGCGCCAGCAACGTGTGGCTCGGACGGAGGCCGCCGCGCAGGGTGAAACTCGACCGTCGCAGAGAAAGGCGGGACACGGCCCCGTACGCGCAGTTCTTCGGGTTCAAGCCGTCACGGCTTAAAGACCCGGTCATCGAACTGTCCGGCGGGAATCAGCAGAAGGTGCTGCTCGCCAAGTGGGCAGCGCGCGATCCACGCGTGTTCCTCATCGACGAGCCGACACGCGGCATTGACATCGGGGCCAAGTCGGAGGTGCTGAGCTCGCTTGTCTCGCTCGCGGAGGCCGGCAGCGCCATCGTGGTCACCTCCTCGGAGCTGGAGGAAGTCCTCGCGATCTCCCACCGGCTCATCGTGTTTGTCCACGGCCACGCCGTGGCCTCACTCGACGCAACCGACCCGCAGTTCCGAGTCGCCGACGTTGTCCGCATGGGATTTCGTGAAGAGGAAGAGGAAGTGTCATGAGCACCAGCGTCGACAACCCCGAAATCCAGTCCGACAGAGCCGAACCGAGACGAGACACCGCAGCGTTCCTGCGGTCACTGGCCGGGCGTTACGTGATGGTCGGCGTGCTGGTCGTGCTAGTGATCGTGGCGACGATCCTCTACCACGGGTTCCTCCAGCCGCAGAACCTGCGCGATATCCTCACGCAGAACGCAGCCGAAGGGATCATCGCGATCGGTATGACATTCGTGATCATCTCGGGCGGGTTCGACCTGTCTGTGGGATCCGTCTACGCCATCGGGGGCTGCGTCTTCGCCGGTGTCACCAAGGACACTGGCTCGGTGGCGGTCGGTGGCCTGGCGGCGCTGGGCGCCGGCATCGCAGCCGGGGCGGTCAACGGCGTCCTCGTTGCCCGGTTGAAGGTCAACCCATTCGTCGCCACGCTCGGCACCGCGTCGGCTATCTCTGGGCTCGCCTACATCTACTCCCACTCCGCCCCGCTGGTGGTGCCCGGCGCGAGCTTCCAGAATCTTGCGTTGACCACCATCGGAGGCGTTCCGCTCCCGATCTGGATCCTGCTGGCCGGTGGCCTCGTGGGCGCGCTCCTGCTGGCGCAAACGAGCTATGGCCGCAACGTGTCAGCGGTTGGTGGCAACGAGCAGGCCGGGTTGCTGTCGGGGCTTCGGGTCCCGTGGCTGATCGCCAGCGTTTACGTGATGACCGGAGTCCTCGCCGCGTTCGCCGGGATGATTGACGCGTCTCGACTGGGCGTCGGCCAGGCGAACGTTGGCGGGACCGTCTCGCTCGACGCCATTGCGATCGTGGTGGTCGGCGGAACCTCGTTGCGTGGTGGGGAGGGCGCCGTGTGGCGCTCGGCCGTCGGCCTGCTAATCCTTGCCACGATGACGAACGTGTTCTACAGCCTGAACCTGGACCAGAACTTTCAGCTGATCGCCAAGGGCGTGATCGTGGTCGCCGCGGTTGCCCTGGACGTGCTCGTCCGCAGGCGGCGTGCGTGATGGCCAGCTACCTCACCCGCACCGGGCCGGGACGGACCCGCTACGGGACGCTGGCTGCGCTGCTCGCCGCAGCCAGCCCCGAACGCTCAGGGGACCAGCTTGCTGGTATCGCCGCCGACAGTGAACAGGAACGCGCGGCTGCCCGGCGCGCCCTAGCGGATGTGCCCCTGACCGACTTCCTTGATGACCCAGCCGTGCCGTACGAGGCCGACGACGTCACCCGCCTGATACTGGACACCCACGACGCGGCCGCGTTCGCCCCTGTTGCGGGGCTGTCGGTGGGTGAGCTGCGTGAGTGGTTGCTCGCCGACGCCACAGGAGCAGCCCAGCTGTCCGCAGTAGCAGACGGCCTGACCCCGGAGATGGCGGCCGGCGTGTCGAAGCTGATGGGCAACGCAGACCTGGTCACCGTCAGCAGGAAGATCGAAAACCTCAGCGCGTTCCGCGGCACGATCGGACGGCGTGGCCGGCTCGCCACCCGCCTGCAGCCGAACCATCCCACCGACGACCCGGCCGGAGTCGCCGCCGCCGTTGTCGACGGGTTGCTATGCGGCTGCGGCGACGCCGTCATCGGAGTCAACCCAGCGACGGACTCGCTGCGAGCCACCGCCGACCTCCTTCACCTGCTCGATGACATCATCGTCCGCTTCAACATCCCCACCCAGTCCTGCGTGTTGTCCCATGTCACGACCACGATCGACCTCATCGAACGAGGAGCACCGGTCGACCTCGTGTTCCAGTCCGTGGCCGGAACCCAGCGCGCCAACAACGCGTTCGGCGTCACCCTGCCAATGCTCCGCGAAGCGCGTGCCGCAGCGGAATCACTCGGCCGCGGAACCGTCGGCCACAACGTCATGTACCTGGAAACCGGGCAAGGCAGCGCACTGTCATCGAGTGCTCACCACGGCGTCGACCAGCAAACGATCGAGGCACGGGCCTACGCGGTGGCGAAATCCCTCGACCCTTTACTGGTCAACTCCGTCGTTGGTTTTATCGGACCCGAGTACCTCTACGACGCCAAACAGATCTTGCGTGCCGGGCTGGAAGACCTGTTCTGCGGCAAACTCCTTGGCTTGCCGATGGGCCTCGACGTCTGCTACACCAACCACGCCCAGGTTGACGCCAATGACCTGGACGTCATGCTGACTGTGCTCACCCTCGCCGGGGCCGCGTTCGTCATCACCGTGCCCGGCGGCGACGACATCATGCTCAGTTACCAGACCGCATCGTTCGAAGATGCCCTCTACCTGCGTCGCACACTCGGCCTGGCGCCGACACCCGAGTTCCAGGCGTGGCTCGAGGAGCTTGACCTGCTCGACGGCGCCGGGCTGCCGCGCCGCGGCGCGATCGAGCACAGCCGGTTACGGGCGCTGGTGTCCTGATGAACCAACCGATGCCGGAGGTCAACAAACGGGATCGCTCCGCGTGGGACCTGCTGCGCCGGTCCACGCCTGCCCGGATTGGTCTCGACCGTGCCGGTCACGCGATGACGACATCGGGTGCCCTCGACCTCGGCGAGGCGCACGCTCGAGCACGCGACGCCGTGCATGTCCCGCTCGACGTCGACGCCCTCGCCGGTGATCTCGCCGACCTTCACCCCCTCATCGTCACGAGCCAGGCACCTGACCGTTCTACCTACCTCCGCCGCCCAGACCTAGGCCGCCTGCTGGCATCCCGCACCGGGCAGCCTCCCCCCTCCGCAGACGTTGTGTTCGTCCTGGCCGACGGGTTGTCCGCCACCGCCGTGGCCAGGCACGCCGCCGCCGTGCTGCGTTGTTGCTTGCGGTTACTTGCGCAGGAGCCCGCCTGGGCGGTCGCACCTGTCGTGATCGCCACCCAAGCCCGGGTTGCCCTAGGCGACGATGTGGCAACGATGTTCAGCGCAACGGCCGTGGTCGTGTTGATTGGCGAGCGTCCCGGCCTCAGCGCTAACGACAGCCTCGGCGCCTACCTCACATGGCAGCCGCACTGGGGTGTCACCGACGCGTACCGCAACTGCATCTCGAACATCCGCCCACCCGACGGCCTCGGCTATGACGACGCCGCCCGCCAGATCAGCTACCTGCTCAACGGGGCTCGGGCTCTCGGCACGTCAGGCGTAGCACTCAAAAACAACACTGGCTGGCCCGCGGCGCTGACCGCCCCGCCCGAACCGGAAGGAGGACGATGACCGACCCCTTTGTCGTGACCGGCCTGACCGCGCCCGTTGAAATTCTCATCGACAAGTACGGCGTGCCGCACATCTACGCCGAATCCGAGCCCGACGTGTTCCTCGCGCAGGGCTTCAACGCCGCCCGCGACCGGCTCTTCCAGCTCGACCTTTGGCGCCGTCGAGGACTTGGCCAGCTCTCCGAGGTTTTCGGTGAACGGTTCACCGAACGCGACCGCGCCGCGCGGTTGTTCCTCTACCGCGGGGACCAGCGCGTCGAATGGCTCGCATACGGATCGGCGACCAAGCGCACCGTCACTGCATTCGTGGCCGGTGTGAACGCCTTCATTGACCTGTGCGAGGCCGACGAGTCGCAGCTGCCTACCGAGTTCCGCCAGTTCGGGTACCGGCCAGCGCGATGGAACCCCATCGACGTTGCCCTCATCCGCAGTCACGGGCTGTTCTACAACGTTGAGCAAGAGGTCGCCCGTGCCCGCACGATGCGCGACTACGGCCCTGACATCGAAAACCTGCGACGCGTTCGCGAACCGGCCCACAACCTGGTAGTTCCCGACGGTCTGGACCTGTCCGACATCCCCGACAACGTCCTCGACGTTTACCGGCTCGCTACGTCACAACCCGCCTTCACCGGCGAAGACCGACCGGGCCCGCAAACCGACCCCGAAGGAAGCAACAACTGGGTCGTCGGCCCGACGCGGTCAGCGACCGGACGGCCCCTACTCGCCAACGATCCCCATCGCGCGATCGGCCTGCCATCACTGCGCTACATCGCACACCTCTCCGCGCCGGGGTTCGATGTGATCGGCGCAGGCGAACCAGCACTTCCGGGCATCTCGATCGGGCACAACGGCCACATCGCATTCGGCCTTACGATCTTCGCGATTGACCAGGAAGACCTCTACGTCTACGAGACGAATCCTGCCAACCCTGACGAGTACCGCTACCAGGACCGCTGGGAGCCAATGACTGTCGTCCGTGAACAGATCACCATCTCCGGCCGCGATCCGGAGACCGTCGAATTGCGGTTCACCCGGCACGGCCCGGTCGTCCACAGCGACACCAGCCGTCACCGCGCGTTCGGCATCCGGGCAGCTTGGCTCGAACCCGGCATGGCGCCGTACCTCGGCAGCATGGACTACATGACCGCACGGACACCGGATGCCTTCCTGGACGCGATGAACCGGTGGGGAGCACCGGGGGAGAATCAGGTCTACGCCGCTCCCGACGGGACGTTTGGCTGGAGACCGGGGGGGCTCGTGCCAATACGGCCGAACTGGGACGGCACCATGCCGGTACCTGGGGACGGGCGCTACGAATGGGCAGGCTTCTACGACGCCGACCAGCTGCCCGCCGAGCGCAACCCAGACCGGGGTTGGGTCGCCACAGCGAACGAGATGAACTTGCCGGTGGACTACCCGAATGCTGAGCGCACGGTCACCTACGACTGGTACCACCGCTATCGATACGACCGAATCGCGCAGGTCCTCGACACCGCCGACGGTTTCACGGTGCACGACTGCGTGCAGCTGCAGACCGACACGGTCAATGTCGCGGCACAGGAAGTTCAAGACGCCCTGCGCTCATGGCGCCCAAACGGAGAGGCAGTCGAGCACGGTGAACTGGAGTTGGCTGAGGTGATCGCGTGGCTCGCCGAATGGGACGCGGACGCCACCGCCAACTCGGGCGAGGCAGCCCTGTACGAAATTTGGTTCCGGAAACACCTTCGCCCCGCTCTGCTGCGGCACGCGCTCGGCACCTCGTTGGTGCCCGGTGATCTGGAAGACGCGGTGCGCCGGCTGCTCCCCGATGAGGTACTCGCATCCGACGTCCGAACCGACCTCCTGCTAATCAGATCGCTTGGCGCCGGCACCGACAAACTGAACGCGATCATCACCAGCTCGCTCCGCAAAGCTATCGACGAGACGGCGGCGCAGCTAGGCGCGGACCGGTCAGCATGGCGCTGGGGCGACCTCCACCGCGCAGCGCCCGCCCATCCACTCGCTGCGATACTCCCTGTGGAGTCAGCCTGGTTCAACTGGCCGCGGATGCAGCCCGTCGAGCGTGCTGGCAGTGGCGACACCGTCTGTAGCACGGCATACGACACCGACTTCATCCAGACCTCCGGTGCGACCTTCCGGATTGTCGTCGACGTGGGCGACTGGGACCAGACGGTCGCCATGAACGCTCCCGGGCAGTCAGGGCGCCCCGGCGACCCGCACTGGGATGACCTCTACGCCGACTGGGCGGCTGGTGGAAGTTTTCCGTTGCTTTACAGCAGGGCCCTCGTCGAGCAGCACACGACTGCCCGCTATGAACTTCGCCCACCGGTCGGGTAGACAGGACCGCTCCAGTCGGCCGCAGCACAGCCCGACCCGCAGTCGGTGGTCGGTGGTCGGTGGTCGGACAGAACGTGCACCTGCGCCTACAGCAGCGCCTGGGCCCGGTGGACATCGCCGCCAGGCTGGGCACGGCGTCCTCGACGGTGCACGCGGTGCTCACCCGCTGCCACCTGCAGCGGCTGACCCAAGCCCGGCGATGTACTTAGCCCAAGGATGTTGGATGGAGTCGTTCTCCCGATCGGCCTAACACGGGGTGTTGGTAACGCTGCTGTCACCAGCCGCAATGTGCAATCAGTCTCGCCGGTGACACCGTGAAGCTGGCAGAGCGAGCCGGATGGCGTCAGTAGGCCGCTCACGTTGTGGCGGCGGTGGCGCGGAGGTATTGGTACACCGTCTCGCGGCTGATGTTGAAGTCCCTGGCCAGCGTTGACTTCGATTGCCCGTCGGCGGCACGTCGGGCGAGCTGGCCGGCCTGCTCGGTCGTCAGCGCCTTCCGGCGGCCGCGGTAGGCGCCGCGTTGCTTGGCCAGCGT
>JAABUU010005610.1_pt1 | contig 13962 bp, 21 predicted proteins | sample 5559301 | NCBI WGS metagenome assembly JAABUU01 (sample SAMN10711884, study PRJNA513360) | rock metagenome | isolation source: Antarctica rocks | place: Antarctica: Victoria Land, Richard Nunatak white | reverse complement strand
GCTGCATTGGTTGTCAAGCGAGCTGTGCTCTTCAGGCTTCACAACCAGCCTGCGTCTGGTTGTCAGCCAACAGATCATCTGTATCTGGCACACTCTTTGGAATGTGATATGCGTTCAGAGACTGTACCAGATCTTGGATATCAGCATCGGCAGCGCTTTCTGAGGCATCTCTGCCTGCCAATGCAGCAGCCTTCTGTCCATCGGATGCCCCAGCCTGGGTGTTTGTCAGCTTGTTGACGGCTGGCAAAGATGGAGTTCCAACCGCATCGCCGGCCTGATCAGCAAAGCCAAAAGACTCTGCAGCCTGCAAAGGACTTGTCTCTCCTGCCTTGCCTTCCTGGGCCAGCCCTTGATCAGCAAGGGGGTTTCCAAATTCATCACAAAACATATAGTCTCCATAATTGTCATCTCCATCACCCAACCAAGAGTTTGCCCATTCCTCTGTTACAACAGCTGCTGATGGAGGAGCATGTGATCCAGTCCCTAGCTGTCCCTGTCTGTGACCTGGCATTGGTGTATCTTGACCCAGTACTGGAGCATACACTTCTGTACCTGCAACATGCATGTGGGGTATACCATTCCAGTCAAGGGGACGACAAGATGTGCATGGGCAACACATCACTGCTGCAGGGTGTTATGACCCTTTAACAACACTTTCAAGCCAGGCTGGCACACATACATCATACAGCACCTGCAGCAACCTTTGTCAGCAGAACAAAAGCCCATGCAGGTATTAGGGTAATGGGCAGCAAGAATGCACACCTGCAGCAGAGACAATTGATGAAGCTCTGTTGAGACTGTTTGGTCCAGTGGCAGCTGTGGCAGAAGCAGGTGCAGACTGGCGTGCTGAAGGCGCTGACATGCTTGCGCTGGCATAGGCTGCCTGCCTGCTGGTTATATAAGGCGATGATCCCCCAGACCCTGTCGTTGGGTACCCCCTTGTTGATGAAAACATTGTCGGGCGCTGTGAGTAATGGCCTGTGGATCTTGACAAGGTGGCATTGCGGCTTGACATGAATGAGCCTCTGTCTTTGTAGCTGCTCAGGATCTGTTGCAGGTCCTCACGCAACGAGATAACAATGGATGATTTTGATGAAGCAGGCAACTGTGACAACTGTTCTGTCAACATTCTGCGCGCCCTACAGCCACAACAACATCAGCTGTTGAGTCCATGCCATGGCATGATGCCTACACATGCATGTAAGCACTGCAAAATTGTGGATTCTTGCTGTGCTAATGATGCCTGCCTGCTGGCTTTTGCCCAGCACATGTTGCAAAAGACAAACAGATGCCAGCTGGTGAAGTAGTCTATGCACTTACATAGTTGTGTTGTTGACCTGCATGCATAGACACCATGTATGACAAGAGCAATAGCAAAAGCATGCTATGTTAGGCTGACAGATTACCCTGGCAGATCTCCTGCATCTGCCATTTGCACTGCATCCTTGATGGCCTTAGCAGTGCCAAGTCGGTACACGGCCTCCTGGACTTCAGAATCCATCAGCACGTCATGCGGTGCCTCAGCAGGACGGCACATAAATGCACTTGTGCTGCTTTCTCTCATGGTACCCAGGCTCAGGTCAAGGCAGCGTACTGAGACATCCATGACTTCCTGACTATCCTCAGCATCCTGTACAGCTCCTACCTACAGCATGCATGGACATTGTTTGATTGGAGAAAGATGCGGCCCACTGCAGCTATGACTCTGTGCTCACACTGCCTGCTTGCTTGAGATCAAAATATGAGCATCACATCGATCTGGTGACATTTGATCTGAGGTTTGGATGAGTGCAGGGCGAAGCAGGCGTTGCATGAGCAGTGTCTGCGCTGACTCCTTGCCAGGCCTGTCAGGGTGACTGTACCAAAGCTGATGTAATACAGATTCAACACGAATGACACTGTGAAAGGGTGCAGACGCAATCGTGACAACATCCAACAGACACAGCAATCAGTGATGGAGCGCAATCAACTTACTGCAAACTTGACCAGAATGTCCTTCCTCTCTTCTGCATAAAGATCCCCAACAGTCACTTTGAATGCCCCGTCCTGGCTACATGTCGGGAATGCGGTGTCAACACTCTTGATGACAACCCCTTCCTACAAACAGCATACAGATAGCAACAGTTGCCCCATAGAGACTCTTAGTGCCTGCTTGTGTTGATAAACAGTCTGATCCACAGTCTGATCCACAAAGGACACTGAGCATCAAGCACTGCTGCTCAATATTCCAATAAGTTCCAATGAATGCTGTCCATGCTGTGCATGCTAAGGCCAGGGTGCTCTTGCAAAACGGTTGTACAGATGCTAAAGCAGGCAACTTGCAGGATTTGCATTCATATGATATTGTGAGGATATGGGAGTTTGTGAGACCTGTTCTAACCTTTGGGGTGAAAGTGAGCTCCACATTCTGTGCAGCCATGCTCATCAGCCCCCCAAGGGCGCTTGAAAGAGCCCCAGGGATGGACTCAGCATCCTCAATGAAGTAACTCTGGCCCTGGCCAGCCTGACAAATGCTGTCCAGGCAGGCTGAGTCATACCTTTGACCAAATCCAAAGCAATGGATGGTTGGCCGGATAGGGTTTTCAAGCATCACGCTGATGATTGATGTGAGTTGTGCGGTATTAGTCACCCCTGTGGTTGCTTCACCGTCTGTGAAGAGGAAGACCGACCTGATGCGCTCTGATCTGGCAGATGAGCTCCCTGTCATCAGTTGCAAACAGTCTGCTACTCATAGCTATACATTACACAGTACAATAGGTTACACACATCCATGCTGGTGTAAGGGAACATGTATAAGCAGGAGCAAGATTGTCAGTCATTGTGTAGGCTGTTGTGTGAATTATTGCTTGAGGCATTCCCCAATGTGAGCGATAGATTATTCATTACTGCAGTAATGCAGATCGCCCGCAGCTGATGAAGCATGGCCAGGATTGTGAGCCATTGCTCAAGCAGGATCACAACACTTGACTGCATTCATGGTATATGCAGCATTGCATGGCTGGATCCAACATGGCAAGCACCCTATACAGCACCCTGTACAAACACCCTAAACATGTTGCAATACTCTGGATTTGTGCCAAGACCACCTTCACTGTCCAAGGCTTGCTCAGCAGTTGCACCTTCTGCAGCAGCTCCCTGCTGGTGCTGGTCAATACCCTTGAACAGACCTCCGGAGAGATTGGTTCCTCCACCTGCCTTGATCCTGCTGATGGCCTTCTGAGCTGCCTCCTTGCTGCTGGGGCTCATGTGCTGCAAAGGACAGTCAATTTGTACCTGCACGTCACATCAAGGCACTCCTTGCAGCTTGGAGGACAGTGTCTTTGAGCAATATCTTTGCAAAAATACTGAAGCGCACGGCAGCTGCAAACAGCTGTAGCCTTGGCTTTGCGCAAGGTCAAAGTACGTTTGCTGTCCTCACCCCAGTCTCAAAGGTGACAATGCTCAATCTGTCCTTAGCAGACATCTGCTGAACTAGAAAGCTAGTAGTGTCCTTCACAGATGTCAGCTTTGCACCACTCATGCTACCAGACCTGAAAGACAGCAGATTGCCTGGTGTACTTGCCTGAAAAGAGTTATCGGCTGGTCATACTCAGACGCAACACAAACTGACAAGCATGGTTTCCGATGCAAGAGTTGTGAATAAAGAGAACCTGTCAAGGACAGCAACGAGGTCGATTGGAGGTCGATCACTCCGTCCTGTGATTGGAGGAGCCACAAGGGAAGCGAGCAGTAGCGACTGTCGCTCCGATGCAAAGGCGACAGCAGAGAAATCAAGCTTGTGACTGAGGTGTAGACCGCCCGACATGGTCCGCGAATCGACAGCAGAGGACAGAAATAGGGCAACGAAAACGATGCCGAAGAGAAGTCGTTACGATCGGCTTGGCACCTATGCAGCACCGCTCTGTGTAATTGCCCTTGTTGTTTGTGTGCGTGGGTAAGTGCGGGATCCTTGACGAGCAGCACAAGGTTCACCGAGCGCACAGGGCGTGACTGGTGAGAAGCTTCCAAGCAGACTGCCGAAATTAGTGTCCGAGACCGGTTCCGAGAATCCAGCTGGCAGTCCCCAGGACAGGAGTGTTGAGAGGGCCAGGGCCTCGAATTTATCTAGCAGATGCAAAAATCCTGCACAAGATTTTGCTGTTGCACAAATTCACCTCTGGCTCCACACACTAAGCAATCTGCCTCACCTTCCCGCAAAAACCTTGCATTGAGATCATCCACATGTGTACAGCAATATTGTCTGATACAGCTAGATGTGCATCACCATATGGTGATGCGCGTCAGATCCAGCAGGGCTGCACCCCTACATATATATATACATATATGTACACGTGTATCTGCTAAATGCAGCTGCATGTATGTCAGCTTGTATGGGCACATTAAACCTGTTAAGTCGAGTGACAGCAAGCACTAGTACTATAATCAGGCGGACCACGTACGTCCTGCGTGTCCTGCAGTGTGCAAGAGCTTCAAGTATGCAAACAAGTAAACAGTCTTTACATGAAGTTACCTCGGGTACAGCAAATCATTGTGTTGAAGATAACTCACAAGTGTCCATCAAACACAGAATATGCTGACTGCCGGCATCAAGCGATGCGCTTCATGCTTGAATTGAGTTTGAACCAGCTTGATTTGGAGGCAAAATGGCATGCCTTCACTGTTGATGGCAAGCAACTTTATACTGGCCTTGCATGCATGCAATCTTGCATTCAGAGTGGCATACTGCTCATCTGGAATTTGTGTTGGATGAACTCAGGCATACAGAGATCTTAGTTGAACATCAACTGGACACAACTCACAACTCCAGGTCACTGACAGCTTGCAGCCTAGGGATGCTGCATATATCATGTCTGCACAACATCTATTGAATCCTACAGTGCAAGACAATACCTGATGCCATCTGTTGTACACCACGGAGAGCTTACATTAACAGGTCATCTGTCTGCAGAACAGTGATACCTGTGCAAGAGGCAAGCAGCAGCAAATGCAAGAACAGGGTCGGCTAGCTACTGCTTACACCTGTCATATGGTGTTGATGGGTGACAATAACAATGTGCACAATCATTGGAAAGGGTGCAAACCCTCCTACAAGAGCCCCAACAGCAAACTTGCTTGCCACAGTCAAGCACATGACTACAGCTTCAAGAAGAGACAGGACAGCTGTCTGGGATGTCAAGGTGACAGCTCCAGTACATGCACACATCAGTGTGAGTGTTCTGCAATTTCTTGGTTCCCTCACACTGACCCTGGGTGATGCCTTTCAGTGCCAGGAGTGCTTACTTGCTTGCCAATGGACTGCACTAGTACAACTGCTGAGTGACCACAACAATGGTCACCCGCCGCGCATGACGTGCTGAACTTAGTTTTGGCGAACAAGTGCAGTGAATAAATCGTGGATTGGCATTCAGACCCTGCATCAAGAATGCTTCTGGTCTGGCTCAGCTCACGGCCTGTTTTGGCTGTGAGGGATGGCAAATGCACAAAGCTTGTTGCATTATGCTGCATACTGGAGCGCCTGATTAAAGCTGCCAAACTTAGCTTGCACAAACGTGTATAACTTTGTAATTGATTACAGCATTGTGAGCATTGTCGCGTGACCTTCAAGGGTAAAGTTTACAGCATGCAAGCTGCAGCACATCTGACAAGAATTGATGCGTGCAATTGTGTGTTAGTCAGAGTTGTCTCATATGCAGTCACAACCTATCGATAGGTTGATATCAACCACATGAAAACTGCTGAAAAATGAGAGACAGATTTGATCATGTCTGCCAAATTCTGATGCACATCCCAGACTGTGGTGCATGCGTATTCTAGACATGAGAACTTCAGCGGGGGTTGGTGTACCTGGAAGTATCTGCGCTGTCGTAGATTTGAAGGATTCAGCAACTGGGACATATAAGCACTGCTCAATCGACTGTACACACAATGTTGAGCGCAAGCTCTCTGCTGCTGCTGTCAACTATTCATTTGTTCACAACTCCCCAGAAGAGCTAACTTGATGTGCCTGCATCAATACCTGCTTGCATACCCACCTTGAGCATCACACAGATGCCGCAAAAGATCAGCTTAGGTGGTTGCAGCTCTCCTTTGAACGCTTTCAATTCTGCTCAACAGCATGACGAGAAAGCACACAATAAACAAAGAGAAACCCCAGTAGAGTCCACTGAGCAAATGCCCTTACTGCCGTATCGTGCAGAGCTGCAACCACAGCAATGCCTAACAGAGCTGCAAGTAGTGCAAATGTTACGATTATGACCCCTCTGAACATCAGCGAGAGTGCTGCTGAATAGGCTGGCTCTGACTTAATTTCTCGAATGCTGGCAGCACTGACTTGCCCATGCAGGTCTTTTGTGCCTCATAGATCAATCAGGCGTCACCTGCAGCAACTGACGCCAGGCATGTTCAAAGCAGGCCACTACAGTAAGTTATGGGTTTTTATGCATGCATGTCTCACAAATTTGGGTGTCACAGTGGAGTTTTGCTAGTACTAAACCCAATAGGCTTTATGTCCTCTTTTGGCATTGCATGCAACAGAAGCTTGTTGTGCAGGAAGGTCTGATATCCAGAATTGCCTGATGCAAGGTGCTCATGACACTTGTGACCAGCGACCAACATGAGCAGGTAAGTTCGGAGTGATAATCATCAACACAGTCGCTGTGATGGGCCTTGGACATGATTGTTTTGCTTGGCTTGTGTTGATTGATTATTGCACCGTTGGGGAGGTGAGCACCCAGCACTGTCTTACCTGGTGTCCCTTGTGGGCATCCTTGTCTTGGATTCCTAGTAAAGCAGCAATGACAGCCTGTAGGTCCTGCAAGCTGACAAACTGCTTTGCTGGATCTGCTGGGACAGATTGGGCTGCCCTGTTGGAATGTGTCTGATTGGTCTGATGCTTAAGTATCTGTTGCGCCTGTACAGGTGAAGGCCGCTCCTGCCAGCTGTGCTGCAAGAGCTGCTGTAGCAGACTGTTCAGGCCAGGCGTATTGCTGACTTGGCTGAAGTCCAGCCTTGCAGGCACTATGGCAGGCCCTGAATGAGCAAGTGTGCTCTGGTAAAGCTCACATGCTGATATGGGTTCAAAAAAGTTGACATGAAATATGACGCAGTTCTATGATCTGCACTGACTGAGTACATGTGTTGGTGCTTGTGTGCTGTTATTTGGTTTCACTTTGTGGCAGCTCTGGGGTCTGTCACACAGCCAGACAGCCTGGCACAAGCCGTGCACAGAACAGAATGATCTGCACCTTCCACATCTTGAAGGAGGCACAGCAAGGTGCTGCCGAGGGCATACATATCTGACGCCAATCTTGCTTCTCCAGCCAGCTGCTCAGGAGCTTGATGACAATATGACCCTGTTGTGATGCTGACTGAAGAATCTGCATCGAAGGCTTCACAGGCAGTCCCACCAATGCCCACTTTGGTTGCTCTGCTGAAACCCAGGAGGCTGACAGTGCCATTGGCCTGGCCTCCCTCCAGCATGATGTGCTCTGGCCCAATGGCACCATGTACAACATGTCCAATGCATCGCGCAAGGGCTACCAAGTGGTCTGAAGAGGCACTATGCTTTGCCAAATCTGCGCTGCATGATGAATGACATCATTGCACGACATCACACTGCTGGCCATGGCTGAAAGTGCTTGAGAAGCAGACAAGCATACCCCCACGGGATCTCCCAATTGTTGCTGAGCTGGGTAAGAGGCTGCTACCAGAACTGAAGTACGGGACATGCATGTCAGGAAGGATCAGGATTGACCTGTTGTTGCTGGAGGTACACAAGAATGGCCAGCATTTTAGATGCAATATGCTCCGCATGCTGCTCAGCAGGCCTCCAGCCAGCATCCATCATCTGCTGCAAGGTACGGCCTTGCACCAGCTCCTGTGTATGCTGGTCGCAGTCTGTTACAGATATGTATATATACTTAGACTATAATGCACAAACAAGAGTGCAGACAGCTATTTTCAATGAAGACCTTGCAAAAAAGCACTTTATTAGCAAAGCCAGGTAATGCCCTGAAATCTGCCATGCATCGGTGTCTGCCTGTAATGCCAATATAGACACTAAACAGCACTAGCAATGTTTCTCTTGCCAGAGTTGACAGAGTGTTAAAATAATGTCAGAGGGCCACTTGCCTGGACCATGAAGAAGCCTTCATTGCCAGATGCAACATATGAGTCCCTCTCAAATGTGCTCAGGCAGGAGGGAATGTCAGGGTGGCTTAGACTTCTGAGCATGGCAGCCTCCTGCTCAAGCATCTCCAGCTGCCCCCAGCTTGACATGACTTGCACTGTCAAGCCCTTGATTGCTACAAGGCTGCTGTCATGGTGCCTGGCCTGCAAGGAAGCTCTCAAGCCTGAGAAACTATTACGCTGTTGACTTTGTTGGAAGAGGTAATGCAAGTCAACATTAGAGCATCAGATTCTGGTGCATTTGAAGCACAACTGGTCTGTGCAACACCATTGATAAATGAGCTTATGATTGTAACTACCTTGCAGACTGTTGTCCCACCATGAGCACTTGATGTGTTCAGGAGACTAAGATGGGGGTAGTTGTCACCTTCTGTAGCTGCCTTGGTGAGAGGTGTGTGAGGTTCATGTGCAGCAGAAGCAGCAGCAGCATGAGAGCTCTCAAGGGCATGGATGTCTAAAAGATTTTCAGAATACCCTCCCAGGGCGTGAATGCGGTTTGCACCTGTCTGCGAACCTGCCTGTGGTGTCTTGTGGGGTCGATGATGGTGTGAAAAGGCTTTGTTTGCAAGTGCGAAAGGGCTTTCTGGCGTAACGGTTGTGAAGGTGCCACGAGGCTGCGAGCATGCCCAGCAGTGATCGTGACAAATATTGTATGCTGCTCAAGACATGTGTCACAGCATACAAGCGAAGCGGTACCTGGTCGGAACCCTGGGAGCCCCTTGGAGCGGCACAACATGGAGTGTGCACGCTCTGAGCCGTAGCAGCGTCGCTGCAGCTGCTTCCCTGCTGTTGTCATGGCGGCCATCTGATGAAAATATTCAGAAGGTATGCGACAAAGTGTGGTACGCTGAGCGGGAGTGCCGGCTTGTAGCACACAGCTCTGTCGCACAAAGGAGCTTCCTGAGCCCCGGGAGCTACACTGGGGTCTTCCGAGAGAGGGACGCTCTCCAGATGCTACCGCTGCCATACGTTCCGGACACCTGAACTCTCCCCTTGCTCTCTCTGCCTTTTTTGTGAACGCAGGTGACATTGTTGGCAACAATATCTTGATGAGACGCCATGCCGCAAATGTGTTTGCTAACCCCGGGCCCCTGTTTGTCCGGCCATGATCTAAATTTTGTCTTGGACCATACCTCATGCATTCATAGCAACCCATGTAAGACCTTCATCATGTATGTAAGCATCAAGCTACGCAGAGACTCAGCCATGCACAAGATAGCTATCTTGTGCTATTTTATGCTATAGTACTGCCTTGGCCCGTGTGGCTGTCAGCCTGTCTTGATATGCAGGCAGCAGCTGGCCTAGGCCTTCAAACAGGCTGTTTAGGCGGGGGCTCATCTGTACTAGTACTCTGCTGAAGTGTACCTTCAAGCAGCGCTGGGCAAATATTTACATTTATGCGGTCGGCATCTTTTCCGCATTGCAGAGGCAGCACCAGCGTCAGCCAGATATCAAGCAATATCTGTTGAATGTCAAGCATTCTGCTTGACGTACTGGTAGCAAAGTTTGTAAGCAGAACTACATGAGAGGGGGACATCTAAGGCTGCTCTGCATGAGCGGGCATGTATACAAAATGCAGAACACTGCTTTGCTGCTTGCATCAGTCTGTCGCTTGATGCTTGCTGCACCTGCGCTTGCTGCTAGGCTTGTAACTGCATGCAATTTTGCACTAGGAGCAGCATGAAGACATCAAGGGGTTTTTCTGCTCTTCAAGACATGTGCTGCTGTTTGTCTGATCACATGTATAGACTGGATGTACACTCTGCTTTGACATTCACAAGATGTTTACATCCAGAAGAGTACTAGAGAGGGAAACAGACAATCACCAAAGCCAGAAAGAACAGCCCAGATTGACCACACGTTTATATATTTCTCTTTTCCCTATGGACTATAGCTATAGCTATGGTCTTAGCTCCAGGCTGCCGCCTCTGGAGGCCCCCATCATAATTGCTGAAAGGCGGCAACTTTTCTTTTGTTTTATGTTTTGGGTCTTTGCACTGCACCAACAGCAAGTTTGCAGCAACTGAGTGCTGAACATACAGGAATCAGCACCACACAGACGCAAAACATAAGCAAGTCAACAACCCGCAAGCATCCTATAATGTGACAGAGTGGTATGAGTATGACTGTCATGCAAATAACAAGTGCAAGTCGTACAATCAACAGGCTGAGTGCTGCTGAAAAGGCTGTCTCTGGCTCATATTCCTGAGCGTCAGGCATGCTCATTTTCTGAGGTTGTTGTACTCTTTCCTGATCAGTGCAGTGATCAGGCGTCACCTGCAGTGATTCCGTCCGTCAAGTTTCACTGACTTGCAGAGCATCAAACAAGTACGAGAGGCAGCCAATGTGTGCTTTTGAATCCTGCCTGCAAACAGTTTTATATGAAGCTAGACTATGGGTTGTGGTGAGGTGTGCTTGCAACCGAGACAGCTTGTTGCATCAAGCTGCATGCTGCCTGCTCAAGTTGAAAGGTGCTGAGTACAGCTGGCATATGCAAACACAGCTTGTTAGAAGCATGATGGCATGGCTTCTCAAGATGCAACCTGCTGCCCGTGCTAAAGAGCATTGCCTATCTGTTGCTTATTTGCTGTATTGCTCTGTGGTTCAAGTGAATAATAACGCACACACAAAAGAAAACAAGAAAACTCCAGCAGCAAATGCACATGGCACTCAAGTGCATGACATCAGCTGCAGCCACATGTAACAAAGTAAAAGCTCCAAAAGCACCCGCCAGCATGAGTCTGGCTGATGATACTGTCATTGGCTGCTAATGCTGATTTGTGGAAATGCTTACTTGTCCTGCCAGCTCATGTCTTGGGTGATGAATGGAGCCTTTAAGCAGCACCTGTAACACATGGTGGTAGACCTGATTCATTCTAGTGAGCATAGCCAAGTTAGCATCGTCGTGCATCATTGAGGATAGGGGTATAGGGGTATTTGGTTTCGTGACTTAGACTCTCTAGGTCCCATTTTGGATGTGTGTTGTTGCAGACGCTATGACGCTAGTGCGTTGTGTCCCGGGGCTGGGTGCAAGCATGTTGGCTGTTGTGATGTTGTTCTGCTGTGGTGTAGCCCACACGGCTGCCCATGCTACTGTGGCATAGCGTCTGGCCTTGAGCTGCATACTGAAGTAGCTGAACCCAAGCCATGTGCAACTCAGCAACACCATAGGCTTGGACACTTCACATTTGAACAGTACTCTGCAGTGCAGCCATTGCAACAGCCACCTACCTTGTACACAATGGTTGCAACTCCAAGACACAGTGTCTTACCTGGTATTGACATGTAGCAGCCTTGGCCTGAACTCCTTGTACAGCAGCTATGACGGCCGGCAGGGCCTCTTCAGCAATCTGCAAGCTGACGTATTGACTAGCTTGTTGTGCTGCAGCTGGTGCAGAAGGGGTTGCTGGTTTAGACTGTGTCTGTTGTGGGGCCTGTCCCAGCATCTGCTGGGCTTGAATGGGTGAAGGCCTGTCTTGCCAATCGTGCTGCAGCAGGTCTTGCAGTACATTATTCAGCCCAGGTCGACTGCTGACTTCAGTGAAGTCCAGATTTGCAGGCAAAGCAGTACCTCCTGAACATACAAGAATGTATGTTTGAGGTCAAGTGTTGAGCCAGGCTCGTCAGAACCACTTCTGTGGTTGGCTCTCAAAGCTACACAGCTTCAGCAGGCAAAGCAGAAGATGGGCAGGTGCATGCTTGCGGGCTCGCAGAGTCAGCCAGTAGAGGTCTGCAATGGTTCACACCTGTCAAGAGGTACAGTAGGATGCATCCCAGGCCATAGGTATCGGAAGCCAGTCTTGCCCCTCCAGCCAGCTGCTCTGGGGCGCGGCAGTCATACAGCTGCCCCCATGTGTTGGTGCTAAATGAAGCTTTGGCATCCCAGCCTATACATGCATTGCTCTGGCTGTCCACTTTGGTTGCTCTGCTGAAGCCCAGGAGGCTGACTGCGCCATTGGCCTGGCCTCCCTCCAACATGATATGCTTTGGCTCAATTGCACTGTGTACAACCTGTTGCAAAGTTTGATGTGTGCCAACGAGCCAACGTCAAACAACAGACGCTTGCTATTCGAGCTTCCAGTTGCATAGTAGACATATGGTATGACATGCAACATGACTGCTGGGCAGACATATCGACCCAAACAATAGTGATGTGTGAAACTTCTGTAACACATGCATGTAACAGAATAGTAGATGATGGCAATGCAGGCTCACAGACTCAACCAAATTAATTGCGGTCACCTGCTGCTGCTGCAAGTACACCAGAAGCGCAAGCACTTCAGAAGCAATGCGCTCCACATCTTGCTCAGCAGGCCTCCAGCCAGCATCCAACATCTGCTGTAAGTTGCGGCCGCTGACCAGCTTCTGCAATAACAGTCACGTCAGTCAGGTTGCTGGAGCCAGTTAGCACTGCCATGCAAGCAATATGCATGTAATGGTGTGGCAGCAAGTACTGGCAGTGGAGTACCAAAGCGACCGCGCATGCCTGCACAATGAAGAAGCCTTCACTACCGTTCACGTCACACTCGAATGTGCTCAGGCAGGAGGGAATGCCAGGGTGCCTCATGCTTCTGAGCATGGCAGCCTCTTGCTCAAGCATCTCCAGCTGCCCCCAGCTTGACATGGCTTGCACTGTCAAGCCCTTGATCGCCACAAGGCCGCCGTCTCTGTGCCTGGCCTGCACACAAGCCCTCAGGTGAGGGCTTGCAAGCCTGATGAACTGACACGGTGTTGATGCGTCACAATAGATCATTCAAGCATACACCGTACAGCATCAGCCAAGTCACAATTGCCAGACAAACATTAGCATATCATGCCATTGATAAATGATCATGGGTTCAGTCCCACCTTCCTTACTGCTGTGCCGTCCTCAGTCAATGGACTCAAGAAACTGAGATACTGGTAGTAATCACCCTTTTGGCCATCTGAAGCTGCCCTTAAGGTTATGACATGTGTATGAGGCTTGTGTGCAGTAGCAGCAGAAGCAGCAGCAAAGGAGCCCTCAAGAGCATAAATATCTTCAGAATGTGCTCCAAGCTTGAGGGCGCAGCTGCGCTTTGCAGCTGCCTGCGGGTTTGCCTGTCCTGGCTGTGTCATCCTTTTGGGTCGGAGAGGATCAGACGAGGTTTCTTTTCCAAGTGCGAGACGGGGCGCGGTCTTTCTGGCGTTGTGAAGCTGCAATGAGGCTGCGGACATGCCCAGGCTGGTGAGCAACGTGACAGACTGATTCTGCTGCTGAACAGACTTGACAAAACACACAAGCGAAGCGGTACCTGGTCGGAATGGCCGCTGCAAGCGGGCATCCGGGCTCAAGATGGAGCAATCACGCTTTGCGCCGTAATAGCATGGCTGCAGCCGCTGCCCTCCTGCTGTCATGGCGGCCATCTGATGAAAGGACTCAGCGGGTATGCCGCAACGTTTGTTATGCTCAGCGTGAGTGCCGACTGGTAGCACACAGCTCTGTCGCAGAAGGGAGCTTCCTGAGTTCCGGGAGCTACATTGGAATCTTTCGAGAGAGGCACGCTCTCCAGATCCTACTGCTGATCCTACCGCGTTCTACATATACGGTCCTGCACATCGAATGATTTCATTGGCATGCCTCAACACTGTCACACGCCTGAACTCCCTACTTGCTCTCTGTCGTTTCAGTTGACATAGGTGACGTTGTTGGCAAGAGCGTCATTGAGATGCCATGCCGCGCACCTGTTTGAACGGCCACAATTTCAGTCTTAAAGACCTGGTCTTACAGATGTATGGTCCATGCATGTAGGCATC
>JAABUU010005606.1_pt1 | contig 13969 bp, 12 predicted proteins | sample 5559301 | NCBI WGS metagenome assembly JAABUU01 (sample SAMN10711884, study PRJNA513360) | rock metagenome | isolation source: Antarctica rocks | place: Antarctica: Victoria Land, Richard Nunatak white | reverse complement strand
CAGGTTTGACGACGGTGGCGCAGCCTTATGAGGAGATTGGCTCCACTGCTGTGGACTTGCTGATGCGCCGTATCAAAGACAGCCATCCGCCTCCGGTCTCTGTTGAGCTGCCGACGCAGCTCATTGTGAGAGCAAGCAGCACGGCTTAGCTGTGCTGTCAGGACATCAGGAAACAGGGCTGGTACCAAGTGCCAGCCCTGTATTTATGCTATCAAGCTGTGTTTTATGGTACCAAAAATCATGGTAACAAATACTTGACAAGGTTTATATATTATGTTAAACTCATGGTACAAACTATAAAGAACCAATAGTTCTTCCTGGAGCCATGCTGTTTAAGGCTCCAGACTATGATTCAAACAGTGTCATTGAAAGAGAGTATTCATCATGCAACGTTCTGGTAAGTTCCGTGGCTTCACGCTAATTGAACTTCTTGTCGTTATCGCTATTATCGCGATACTTGCCGCAATCCTGTTCCCCGTCTTTGCTAAGGCTCGCGAGAAAGCCCGGCAAACAAGTTGTCTGTCCAACGAAAAGCAGCTCGGACTGGGCTTCCTGCAGTACGCGCAGGACTATGACGAGTTTTATCCGGGACGCAACATTGGAGACAAGGCATCGAACTGGGCCTACGCAATTTACCCGTACGTTAAGTCCGTTGGCGTCTATCAGTGCCCTGATGCTTCTACGCCTCTGGACTCCTACGTGTACAACTATCGCATTACCAACTATATTTACACCGGCACCGCTACCATCGGAACTCCACTCGCGGCCTTTGTTGCCTCGGCCAACACTGTTGTGCTCTTCGAGGGACAGGGCGGCCCAACGGCTGCCCTAGGTCCCCTTGGAACCCCGCGTAATCCTTCCACCGATCCATTGGCGGGACTCAACGGCGACAACGGGTGGGAGATTGGGAAAAGCTGCAACTCGCCCTATCAAGTAGGAATTTCCTGGCATGACCCCGCTGCCACTCAAGACTCGCCTATGAATCGCCTAAACTATCTGGCCGCCGACGGACACGTCAAAAATCTTACGGCGTCGGCTGTTTCCTTCAGCAACGGCGGCGCGCCCGGCGTAGCGCACCAACAGGCACCGGATGCCTTGCAGTCCGGCGTTGCTATGACGACTATGGTAGATGCCACGAAGTAGTGGCCGTGTCGTCCTAAGAGAAGTGCCGGAACCTCTCCGGCACTTCTCACCCCTATTCATTGGAGGATAACTTATGAAGTTTGGCCGTCAAGCTGCACGCGCGGACGAACAAACCCTTAGCGACAGAAGAGGCCGCCCTCTCGTCCTATTGCTGCTGATGGGCATGACAATCTTGCCCGTTGGGTGCAGCAAAAAGGAAGCCGTCGTTGCACCGCAGTCTAAAGCTCAAGACACAGCCGCCCGTATTCAGGCAATCAACAACGATCCACACCTCTCCGCACAGCAGAAGCAACAGCAAGTTCAGCGCCTCCAGGCTGAGGCTAAACAGTAGCCGGAGTCAACCCAGGAGACGCAGACTCTGTTAAGACTTAGTCTCCTTTTTCAATAAGGCTCCGCTTCTGCAAGGAGCGGAGTTTCTTTCTGCTCTCGGCCCGGCCTGGAAGTAGGCCAATATGCCCACTGTCCCTCCAGCCAACCCAACAGCAACTGGAACGAAAGACCGTTATGAAGTTACACCCGCTTTTTCTCCTCTCGCCATTCCTTGCCACACTTGCTGCTCCGGTTACCGCCCAGGATGTTGGGCGTGTCTCGCCCGCCTCGCTTCCAATGCCGCTCCCCAGCGCGGCCCCCGTCCCGCCGGATCAACTGCGTGCCCACAACCCCTGGAACCTTTCTATGACCGGCCTCTGGCGGTTCCAACTGACATACGGGCAGATCATCAAGACAGGGCAGTTTCACCCCTCAGCGCCCGCCAGCACCGCACTGACGGCCTCGACCAGTCAGACCGAAAACCCACCTGAGAACGCCTTCGACGGTGTCAATGAGACGCGCTGGTGCGCCACCAGCCCTGACTACCCGCAGTGGCTTCAAGCAGACCTCGGGAAAACGCGGCACGTCTCCGGCGCGAACCTTGTCTGGGAGAACGCTGGGGACCATTACGCATGCCGCATTGAAGGGAAGCTTAAAGGCGGGGCATGGAAGACATTAGCGGACGCGACTGCCACGCCGGGGATCGGCGACGGCCCGGTCACTTTGACGCCTGCCGATGTCCGCTATGTCCGCATCACCGTGACCGATACCACCGGCGGGCACTGGGCCTCGCTGCGGGAGTTCCAAATCCAAGTCGCCGAAAACGGACAGGAAGTTGCCTGGCGGCCCCCTGCCCCAAAACCTGTCAACGCGAATGTGTCCGTAGCGACCCGGGATGCGTTCGCCTCGACTGGCTTTAGCGACGCAGGCTGGCACAACCTGCCGGTTCCGTCCAACTGGGAGATGGCCGGCTATTCGCTGCCAACGTATGACAGCGTGGACAACACTGTCGGTCTGTACCGGCGTTACGTCACTGTCCCGGCGGCGTGGGCTGGTAAGCGCGTCTTCTGGCACTTTGACGGCGCACTTGACGGTGCGGAAGTATTCGTCAACGGCCATAAGGCGGGCTACCATGAGAGCGGCTACACCGCCTTTGATGTGGACCTGACAGGGCTGGTGAAGCCGGGCCAGCCTAATCTTTTTGCCGTGCGTGTTTCCAAGAGTACGCCTTCCTCGGACTGCGAGACCGGCGACTTCCAGGCAATGGGAGGCATTTACCGGGACACGTCGCTGATCGCCGTCCCGCAGACACATGTGGGCGACATCATCGTGCGGACGCCGCTAGCCGCAAACTATAAAGACGCGACCCTGTTCACGCAACTGAGCGTCAAAGGGACGCCGGGCCAGACAGTGGCCGTCGCAGGCAGGCTGATGCACAGCGATGGGCGTTCGACTCCTGTGACGCTGGCAGGCAAGGGACGCATCCAGGCAGATGGAACCGTGCAGGTCACGATGAACGCCCCGGTAAAAGCGCCCGCCCTCTGGTCGGCAGAGAAGCCGAACCTGTACTATGTGGTCTTTTCGCTGACCAGCAATAACAAGCCCGTGGAACAGATCGAGCAGCGGTTTGGGTTCAAGCAGATCGAAGTCAAGAACAACGTCGTCCTGTGGAACGGCATGCCCATTAAATGCACCGGCATCTGCCGGCATGACTTCTGGGCGGACAAAGGCTTCGCGCTGACCGAGGCCAACTGGGTCAAAGACCTGACGCTGATGAAGGCTGCCAACATCAACGCCGTCCGAACCAGCCACTACAACCATGCCCAGCGATTTTTGGAGCTATGCGACGAGAAAGGCATGTACATTTTAGACGAAGTCCCTTACTGCTGGATTAATGACCAGGTCAAAGACCCTGCCTATGCGCCCTACCTGCTTCAGCGCGGGCAGGAAACAGTCGCTCGGGATAAGAACCGCCCCTGCGTCCTAGCCTGGAGCCTGGGCAACGAGAACCCTAACGGAATCGACTCGCAGTTGGTCATGGACCTTGTCCGCAAGACCGACCCCACTCGCCCGGCGTTTGTCTCGGGGCAAGACCCGGACAGTATCAAGGGCCAGCTCTGGAAGGACGACCACTATCCTGGCCCGGACACCGTAGACCGTTATGCCAGCAACACGAAGTGGGGCGCGAACCTCACGGAGCACCCTCATACCTTCTTTGAGAAGGAAGTCCAGGACTATGATCCCGGCGCCTCCGACCTCTGGTCTGAGACGCTGATAAAGACCTGGGACAAGCTATGGAAAGCCCCCAACATCCTTGGCTCGTTTATCTGGGAATGGCAGAACCAGGGCATTGCCGACAAGAACGACGACACGACAACCGACTTCTGGTACGGCCCGGACCATCTGCGCCAGGAGAACAACAAGGGCGTTGTGAGCGCCTACCGTGTGCCTAAGCCCGAATGGTGGATCGTCAAGAGCGTCTACAGCCCGGTTGTGGTCGGAACACGAACGGTTAGCCCGGCAGGCGGAACCTGCACGGTTCCGATTACAAACCATTACTCGTTCACCGATTTAAAAGAGCTGACCTGCCGCTGGACCGCGATGAGCGGCAATGCCAGGCTGCAAAGCGGCGTTCTGCCCCTCTCCTGCAGGCCGATGCAGTCCACGGAGGCATCGTTCCCGGCGCCATCCGGCATGACGGTGCTGCGGCTGGAGTTCCTTCACCCTGACGGCACGGAGGTTATCGCGTTTAACCTCGCCGTGGCGGGTGTCTCCCTGCCCGCCGCGCCAGCAGCACTGGCAGCAGGCAGCGCTCTGACCACGCAGGACAGCCCGGACACGCTCTCCATCGGCAATTCCGTTCAGCAGATTGCGTTTGACAAGCACACGGGAACCATCCAGGCCTGGCGCGTCAACGGTCGCAGCCTGCTGTTAGGTGGCCCAACACTCAATTTGGGCCAGGGGAAGGCTGGGAGCGAGCAGGGGATGTACCGCGCCAAGCAGCCGCCGGTCATGGAGAATGCTCAGGTGTCGGCAGCACCGGGAGCGGGCGGCGCGATGCGTGTCACCGTGACCAGCACTGTCCTTGCGGCGACGGGCGGGTCAACACTGGGAACACTTGCGACGGCTTACGACATCAAGCCCAATGCCGAGATGACGGTGAACTGGACCCTGAACTGGACTGCGCCCAATACTGAGCTATGGGAAGAAGGCCTTAAGTTCTCAGTGCCGACCGGCATGACGCGGATGGCATGGCAGCGCGACTCGTACTTCACCGACTATCCCGCCGGGCATATCGGCGAGCCGTCGGGAACCGCTCAGCTTGGCGACACCCTGTTCCGGGCCTCCAAGCGCGGCCTGCGCTGGCTTACGCTCTCGGATGGCAGCGGCGCAGGCCTTGCGCTGCTGCCGACCGATGTTCCTCTTGTGGGGCGTGCCGGCACGACCGCAACCGGTACGGTGCTGTTTGCCAGCCGCGAAGTTGCCGGCCCGCATGGGCTTAGCGGCTCATGGGTGGCCGACCACGCCATCCATGCTGTCCAAGGAAAGTCCCTTTCCGGCTCCTTCGTCCTCCGCGCCATCCATGCTCCCGGCCTGACCGCCTCGAACACACGGAATAGCAACTGAGTTCTGGTGCGTCCGCTTGGACGGCTATGGCGCAGGCCCGACAGATGCAGATGCGTACAAACGCCGCACCTAGAAGAGTTGGGCCTGCGGCGGCAGCGGCTGTAACAATTACAAAGCCTTTGGCAGCACTCACTTTAGCTGCATCAACAATGACAAGGAGGCTGCGAGTCGTACTGCATAAACGAAGCACTTCAGCGGCATGGCCACTTCGGCGTGTTCCCCTGGTTCTTAAAGCGAGGCGCTTGGACATGCCATCCCTAGCCTTACGCAGTACCGGACAAGCCAAAAGCCCCCGCCATCGTGGCGGGGGCTTTTGGCTTATGCTTGCACTAGGCGCGGATGTCTACCGGCCCCATGCGGCGCAGCTTCTTGAGTGCGCGCAGCTCGATCTGCCGCACACGCTCGCGGGTGACGGCGAAACGCTGGCCGACTTCTTCCAATGTGTGCGCGTAGCCATCGTCCAGGCCGAAGCGCATGCGCACGACCGCCCGCTCGCGCTCGGTCAGCTTGTCAAGCACAGCGTCTAGCTGCTCGCGCCGAATCAGGTTCACCGCAGCGTCGGACGGCGACTGATTGGCACTGCTTTGGATGAAGTCGGCTAACTGCGCCGAGTCTTTCTCGCCCACCGGCGTTTCCAAACTTAACGGCTCCGAGGCGATGCGCATAATCTCGTTTACGCGCTCGACCGGCACTTCCATTTCCGCCGCCAGCTCTTCCTGAGTCGGCTCGCGGGACAACTGCTGACGCAGCAGGCCCGAAGTGCGTACTAGCTTGTGAATGGTCTCGGCGACATACACAGGAATGCGGATTGTGCGTCCCTGGTTGATGACTGCACGGGCAATCGCACGCCTAATCCACCAGGTGGCGTAGGTGCTAAAGCGATAGCCTTTGGTGTAGTCGAACTTCTCCACAGCACGGATAAGGCCAATGTTGCCTTCTTGGATCAGGTCGGCGAGGCTGATACCGGGCACCGAATAGCGGCGCGCGATGCTCACCACCAAACGCAAGTTGGCCTCGGTCAATTGGTCTTTCGCCTGCTGGTCGCCGTCGGCTACCTTGCGCGCCAAATCCACTTCTTCCTGCGCCGACAAAAGCTTGGTGTTTTTTGTCTTGCGCATCCACATTTGCAGGGACTCGTCGCGCGGGTTCTCCTCGGCAACCGGGTATGGCGTTTCAGGCGTCTCGTCTTCCGATGCCAGCCCTTCCGTCTCGGACTCCGTGTCGTCGTCGCCCGCAGACGTGTCTAAAAGCGGCGTGGCGGTGTCTTCATCCGTCCCGGTGGCAAGCGCAAGAAAGCGCACCGCATCCGGGTCATCCAGTGCCCCTGATGCGCCAATCGCTTCTTCGTCCGCCCCGCCAAACCCTGTTCGTGTACCCTCGTCTCCCAATGTTCTCCCCCGCAACGTCGCTGCTGCGCCTGGCTTTTCCGTCAAAATCATGCTGCTTCCCAAGAGCTGCCTCCTGTCTGAATCTTTCACCGTTGATTTTGCTCACTGATTCTCTACTTTGTTAACACCCAGGCTGCCTTGCGCGTTCCCTCTCTGTGTCATGCATTCAGGTCCCCGGTGGCCTGCGTGAATAGACTTGCTTTTTGGCTGCCGCTTTCTAGATATACGCAGCAAACGCATCTATTCTCTCAAACTTGGACAGTTATTTCAGTAGTTCGGCTTACGTTTATATAAAAATTGTGACTGCCGGCAAATAGCGAATGGGGCACTTGTACCCAAGAACAGCCGGAGCCAAACACCAGGCCCTCACCGCACTGCAAGGAGCGGAGCCTGCGCACCAAAGCGTTTTAATTAATGCTGGATAGGGAGAAGATACGACAGGCAAGAACGAATTTCCTGCCTGATTATTTGCGCGTACGGGTTATTTCAAGTTATGGGAGGTATGGGGATGGGACTCGATCCAGGCGACAAACAGCGAGACCAGCCGGGCGTCCCACTGCTTGCCTGCGCCTGCCTGCAGCGTCGCCAGCGCTTTGGCGGTGCTCATGGCGGGGCGGTACGGACGCGGCGACAGCATGGCATCATACGCATCGGCGATTGCGACAATCCGCGCGCCTTGAGGGATTTCCTCGCCCCTGAGCGCATCAGGATAGCCTTTGCCATCCACCCGCTCATGGTGCGAGCGGACAATAGGCAGCAGTGCGGCGGTGGAACGGAGCGGCGCAATAATTTGCTCGCCCAGAGTGGCATGATGCTGCATGCGCTTTTGCTCGTCTTCGCTGAGCGCGCCGCGCTTTTGCAACAGCCGGTCAGGCACCCCGATCTTGCCCAGATCGCGCAGCATGGCGGCCTGCCCCACAATTCGCACGGCATCTTCGCTCAGCCCGGCCTGGCGGCTTAAGGCCGTCGCATACAGCACCACCCGTTCCGTATGCGCCTCGCCTTCCCGGCCTTCGCGCGCTTCAATGATGCGGCTCAGCGCGTAGATCACGCTTTCCACTTCGTCCAAGTGGTCGTTGAGGGCTTTGATCTTGAGCAGCGAACGAACGCGCCCCAGCAGCTCGGCCCGGTTGAAGGGCTTGGCGAGAAACTCATCCGCCCCAGTCGCGCTCAGCGAGCTTTGCTCTCCGCAGACAGGCGGCGGCGTGACCAGCACGACCGGCAGCCGACGCATGTGTGCATCGCCTTTGAGTGCGCGGCACAGCGCCAGCCCGGCTTCCGGGGCGCGTCCCGCTACGTCCAGCAGCAGCAAATCCGGGCGCAAGCTCCGTGCCGTTTCCAGGCCATTGCCGCTGTGAGGCGCGGCCAGCACTTCGTAGCAGTTTTCCGTCCGCAGCACGGCTTCCATGACGGTACGGCTCATCGGCTCGTTGTCGAGCACCAGAATGCGGGGCCTCGCCGTCAGCAAATCATTCATCGCTTGTATGCTCCAGTGTTATTGTCGGGGGCAGAGGGCGTGTTCGGCACTGGTACTATTAATGAAATGTTGCGGGCTGGATATTGTCCTGCGTTTCTAGTGGCCCCCTACCCTGTTTCCCGCGGGCGCACTGGCGCACCTGGAAGGTGGAGGCTCTGCGATACGCAGTAATGCGCAAGCAGACTAGGGGCCACTGTGGCTCCCCAAACTTGGGGCGGGGGCCTCTTGAGGGCTTCTCTTTAGCTTTGACTACTCGTTGCAAACCCATGCCAACGACGGACGGATTTGTTCCGTCGTTGGTACGCGCTGGAAACCCGGCAGCAACCCGTTGGCACTCCCGAGGGAACGCTTCTGAAGGGCGGGTATAATCAACACCTTGCACAAACGAATTGCTGGTTTTAATCGCCGGGAACAAAGCCTGGGCGGGCGGCTTGCGCTGTGCGTTCTGGGCTGGCTCCTGCTTGGGGGTGCTGGGCGAGCGGCTCCCCCCACGGCTGTTCCGGGTGTGCCGAGCGCGCCCGCGCCGCCGCCCGCTGTGGTTGCGCCCCCGGACTTTGCGTGGGTGCAGTTTAATCATCGCCTGCTGTTTCCTGTCTTTGCGTCGGGAGAACAAACAGCGCAAGACCGGGCCGACCTGGCATCGCTGCGGCTGGCTGACCTGCTGCGCCAAAGGCAGGAAGCAAACGACCTGCGCGAAGCGCCGCAAGTGACTGTGGACAGCGAAGCGGCGGGAACCGTCCTGCGCGTAGACAAAGAAACCCTGCTGACAGTGACCGAGGCGGATGACGACCATGCCGGGGTGCTGCCCGCCGCGCTGGCCGCAACCTGGGCGCAGAAGATTAACGGAGCGTTCCAGGAAGCCTTGCGCGAGCGTCGGCCCGCGTACCTGCGCTGGGCGGCGAAGCACGCTGCCCTGCTGGCACTCGTCGGGCTGGGGCTGCACGCGCTGCTATGGCTTCTGGCGCGCGGGCTGCGCGAGCGGCTGCGCTGGCCGTTGCCGACATTGCTGTGGGTGATTGTGCTGGCGCGCATTGTAGACTTATTCCCACAAACCCGGCCTCTGCTGCCGTTTCTGCTGACCGCGTGGCCGCGTCCGCTGGCTCTGATGGTGATTATCGGGCTGCCAACCGCGTCGCTCGCCCGCATCTGGGGGGTGGTGCTGCGGAGGCTTTTCCCGCCGCTGGCTGATCATCCTACGGGGCACGACCTGGCGCACCGGAGTGTGCTGCGGCGCATCACCCTGGCAGGCGTGGCCGATGTGACCGGCGTGACCCTGCTATGGATTGTGGCGACAGTGATTGGCTTGTCGTGGTACGGGGTGAACCTGTCCGCGCTGCTGGCTTCGGCGGGGCTGATCGGGGTCGCGCTGGGCCTGGTCGCGCAGGACACTTTGCGGGACATCATCGCGGGCGTGTCCGTTCTCGCAGACGATAGATTTGGGGTCGGGGATACCATTCAGGTGGGAGCGTGGGACGGCAAAGTGGAGCGTCTCAATTTGCGCGTCACGCAGCTGCGGGATGCATCAGGGCGATTAATCACGCTGTCCAACCGCAGCATTACGGAAGTCGCCAATTTAACCGCGCGGTGGGCGCAGGTGGACTTCCGCATCGGCGTGTCGTATTATAGTGATGCCCACAAAGCCTTGGAGATACTGACGCAAGCCGTGCAGGCTCTCCAAGATGAGTGGGCGGAGCGTCTTCCCACTCCTGCCGAGATTTTGGGGATGGATGCCTTCACAGAGCAGAATGTCACCCTGCGCCTGCTGCTGCGCACCGCACCGGGCGATCAGTGGGCAGTCGCCCGTGAGCTGCGCCTGCGCGTGAAGGCAGCCTTTGACGAGGCGGGCATTGTGGTGCTCAACAGCCTGTATGCCCCGCCGCCTGCCCCCACCCCGCTGCCCAATGCCGAGCAAGCCAACGCCGAGCAAGCCAACGCCGAGCAAGCCAATGCCGAACAAGCCAATGCCGAACAAGCCAATGCCGAACAAGCCAATGCCGAACAGCCCACTTAGCTGGCAGCGCCAAGGAACCCTGCCATGACTGCCATAACTGTTGCTAAACTTGCCGCCCAACTGTTCACCGTGCGCGAGTTCACCCACACCGCGCGCGGGCTGGCAGACACGCTTGCCAAAGTCAGCCGCATCGGCTACCCCGCCGTGCAGATGTCCGGGATTGGGGCCATGAGCGGCGCGTCGCCCCAAGTCACTGCCAAAGACGCACGGGCAATGCTGGACGACAACAATCTGCGCTGCATCGCCACCCACCGCTCCTGGGGCGACTTGCAGCACAAGACAGACGACGAGATTGCGTTCCACCACGCCCTCGGCTGCGACTATGCGGCGATTGGAGGCATTGGCTCCTACGGCGAGCGGGGCGAGGCGGGCTACCGGCAGTTCGTAGCCGACGCCCTGCCCGTGATTGCACGTCTCAAAGAAGCAGGCATTCGTTTCGGCTACCACAACCACGACTTTGAGTTCGCGCGCATTGGCGGCAGTAGGCGCACCCTGTATGATATATTAATTGAAGAAGGCGGGCCAGACTTGATGCTGGAAGTGGACGTGTACTGGGCTGCGCATGCGGGCCTGAACCCCGAGCGTTTGATAGAGCGCTGCGCGGGGCGCGTCCCCGTCATTCATGTGAAAGACAAAGAAGTGGTAGACGGCGGCCCGGTCATGGCCCCTGTCGGCGAGGGCAACTTAGATTGGACGCACCTTCTGCCCGCGTGCCAAACGGCGGGCGTGGAGTGGTACGCGGTAGAACAAGACACCTGCCGCCGCGACCCATTTGACTGCCTGCGGGCCAGCTTTGAATACCTAAGCCGCTCCTTGTAGCCCCAATCAACATGGCAAACAGAAAATCAACATGGCAAACAGAAAATCAACATGGCAAACAAAAAATCAATGTGGCAAACAAAAGGGCCGGAGGCGAGTGCCTCCGGCCCTTTGCTGCTTGTCGGTACGCGCGAAGTTAGAAACCGCCCATGCTCCTTATTCCAAGTCACCAGAGCTAAAAGGGTCAGGCAAACGGCTGCACGCGCAGATTGAAAACTGAGGGATAGACAATTTGGGCTGTTCTGGCAAGATGATCGTCAGCAGTCCAGAGTTCTGCCTGCCACCTGCGAGCGAGTTCAACGAAGAAAGCATCTGCTGTTTGTATGCCGTGATCTTGATGCAGGCGCCAAGCACCCGCAGCCAACGCTTCATCTTCTTCCAGTATAATAGGGAGCGCGAGAAAATCGGCGACAATAGCTTCCACAACTAATGCTGGGACAGGAAGAAATCCTTGAACAGCATTTCCTTGCTGCTTCTTGCGGCTGACATTCAAGAACTCAGGCAGCAGAAGCGAAGGAGCCACAGCACCGACAGAGTGGGAACGGATTGCTGTGAGCAAAGGCGCGGCATTCGCTGAACTTAGTTCATTGTAGAATGCTGCGGCGAGTGCAGACGTATCCGGCACGATGTAACGGAACATGGAGCTAATCTTCGTCCCGCCGAAGATCAGCAGAGGAGGCTGTCATAGCCATCTGCTCGCGCCGCTCGCGTATTTGGGAAAGGTCGGCATTAACCGCGCGGAAGTCGTTTTCGTCAAGAAGGTAGCACGCACAATAAAAGTAGCGTTTCCCGTCCATGCTCTGCATCACATTCAGCACAGCCTCACGGCTGCGGACATACCCATGACTTTGTGCCCATTGATCAATTTCTTGGATAGCATGCAGATTATCTGTGGCATCTGAATACACTGCGATTACTTTGTCTTTGCCAACATTTTCGTGCCAGGTAAGATTGGTATTAACAGCCATGTACTTTCTCCTCTGTCCACCGCCGTAATTATACCTTGATAAAAACAAAAGGGCCGGAGGCGAATGCCTCCGGCCCTTTGCGGCTTGTCGGTACGCAGGAAGTTAGAAACCGCCCATGCCACCCATGCCGGGCATGCCGCCGCCTGCCCCGCCGCCCGACGGCATCGGCGGGTTCTTTTCAGGCCGCTCCGACACGACAGCTTCGGTGGTAAGGATCAGGCCCGCTATGCTGGCCGCGTTTTGCAGGGCCGAGCGGGTCACCTTGGCCGGGTCAACAATGCCCTGAGCCACCAGATCGCCAAACTCGCCAGTCGCGGCATTGTAGCCCTGACCGGTGCGTTTGATCTGCTCAACAATCACGGAGCCTTCCACGCCGGCATTGTTTGCAATCTGCCGTGCCGGCTCTTCCAGCGCGCGCCGGATGATGTTGACTCCGACCTGCTCATCGCCTTCCAGCTTCAGGGTATCCAAGGCCTTGATAATGTTGATAAGCGTGGTGCCGCCGCCGGGGACAATGCCTTCTTCCACCGCCGCGCGGGTGGCGGAAAGGGCATCTTCAATGCGATGCTTCTTTTCCTTCAGCTCAGTTTCTGTCGCCGCGCCCACCTGGATGACAGCCACGCCACCACTCAGCTTAGCAAGCCGCTCTTGCAGCTTTTCACGGTCGTAGTCGCTGTCAGATTTCTCAATCTGCGCCTTGATTTGGGCAATGCGGCCCTGAATAGACGCCGAGGTGCCCTTGCCCTCAACAATTGTCGTCTCGTCTTTGGTGATGGTCACGCTCTTGGCCGACCCCAGGAACGTTTCATCAACGTTCTCCAGCTTCAGGCCCAGGTCTTCGGTAATGAACCTGCCCGCTGTCAGCACGGCAATGTCTTCCAGCATGGCCTTGCGGCGGTCGCCAAAGCCGGGCGCTTTCACAGCCACCACGTTGAACGTGCCGCGCAGCTTGTTGACAACCAGGGTTGCCAATGCCTCGCCGTCCACGTCTTCGGCAATGATAAGCAGAGGACGGCCTGTGCGCACCACCTTCTCTAATATGGGGAGCAGGTCTTGAATGCTGCTGATCTTCTTTTCAAAGATAAGGATTAGCGGCTCGTCTAAGACCGCTTCTAGGCGCTCCGTGTCGGTGACGAAGTAGGGCGAAATATAGCCTTTGTCAAACTGCATGCCTTCCACAAGTTCCAGCGAAGTCGTGGTGCCCTTGGACTCTTCCACCGTAATGACACCGTCTTTGCCGACTTTGTCCATCGCATCGGCGATCAGTTCGCCAATCAGCGCAATCTTTGCGGAGTTGGTGGCAACCTGCGTGATGCTCGCTTTGTCGCTGACCTGCACCGCCCGGCTCTTGATCTCGGCGACGGCCACTTCTACGGCCTTGTCAATGCCGCGCTTGACCGCGAGCGGGTTAGAGCCTGCGGCGACGTTCTTCAAGCCCTCGCGCACAATGGCTTGGGCCAGCACAGTGGCTGTTGTGGTGCCGTCCCCAGCGACGTCGTTGGTCTTGGAGGCCACTTCGCGAACAAGCTGTGCGCCCATGTTCTCGAACTTGTCTTCCACTTCAATTTCTTTGGCGATAGTGACGCCGTCGTCTACCAGGCTGGGCGAGCCAAACTTCTTTTCCAGCACGACATACCGACCGCGCGGGCCAAGCGTGACTTTGACCGCATCGGCCAATATATTCACGCCGCGCTCTAGTGCCCGGCGGGCTGCTTCGTCAAATAATAATTCTTTTGCTGCCATTCTGTTACTTCTCCTTAGTTGTTGAGGACGCCGAGCACATCATCGGCGCGCAGGATGACGACTTCCTCGCCGCCTACTTTAATCTCGGTGCCGCCGTATTTGGCGTAGACGATCTTGTCGCCGACTTTGACATCCACGGCGCTCAGCTTGCCGCTGTCCAAGGTCTTGCCCGGCCCGACGGCGAGGACTTCGCCCTGCTGCGGCTTTTCTTTGGCTGTGTCGGGCAGGATAATCCCGCCCGCACTAGCGGTTTCTGCTTCCAATGTTTTGACGACAATTCGGTCGCCGAGTGGTTTCAACATCTGTGTTTTCTCCCTTGCTGCCTGTATTTATTCTGTATCTATGACAGGATAAAGCGTGCTGCTTGCCTAAGAGTATACAAAAGGATTGGCACTCCTGTCAAGAGAGTGCCAATAAATAGCTTATGTTTATACCCAACGTTACATTCGTAATGGTTTGTCTCTTGCTGTCGCTCGGGGCGGGC
>JAABUU010005601.1_pt1 | contig 13978 bp, 12 predicted proteins | sample 5559301 | NCBI WGS metagenome assembly JAABUU01 (sample SAMN10711884, study PRJNA513360) | rock metagenome | isolation source: Antarctica rocks | place: Antarctica: Victoria Land, Richard Nunatak white | reverse complement strand
ACCATCAGCCGGATCACCGACAAGGTGATCGAGGAGATGCAGGCCTGGTCCACCCGCCCCCTGCAGGAGGTCTACGCGGCGATCTTCATCGACGCGATCGTGGTCAAGGTCCGTGACGGCCAGGTCGGCAACCGGCCCATCTACGCGGCGATCGGGGTCAGCTTGGCCGGGGAGAAGGACGTACTGGGGTTGTGGGCCGGCACCGGCGGTGAGGGCGCGAAGTTCTGGATGAGTGTGCTGACCGACCTGCGCAACCGCGGCGTCAAGGACACCTTCTTCGTGGTCTGCGATGGCCTGAAGGGTCTGCCCGAGGTGGTTGGGCACGTGTGGCCGCTGACCACAGTCCAGACGTGCATCATCCATTATGCCGACCTCCGGATTATGCCGATGTGGGCTCTGATTCCGCTGTGGGACAAGCCGTCGGTGTTGGCGAGGGCGGCATAATCCGGTGAGTTGGTCGACGCTTGCTTCTCCATCGAGGAGAGGAGAGTGTCGTGGTCAAGGTGTTGTCGTCGTTCGTGCGGGGACCGCTGGAGCCACACGCTGCTGGGTTCGCTCAGGAGTTGCTGCGGCAGGGTTATTCGCGGTCCGGGGCCGGTCAGTAGGTTTGCTTCGTTGCCCATCTGGATCGTTGATGACCGCCGGGGGGCTGTCGCCAGGCGGTCTGGGCGGGCGGACGATCGACCGTTATTTGGCCGGTCGTCGTGCCGCTGGGTATCGGGAGTACCGCTCGCCGAAGGCGCTGTGCCCGCTGCTGGAGTATTTGGCGCCGCTGGGTGTATTGCCGGTCGTGCAGGATCCGCCGGTCGGGCCGGTGGAGGCGCTGCTGGGGCGCTTCGGCGACTATCTGCTGGGCGAGCGGGGACTGACCACGGGCACGGTCCGCGGTTACTGCGACTGTGTGCGGCCGTTCGTCGCCGGCCGGCTGCGCGACGGCGTAGTGGAGCTGTCCGGGCTGACCGCGGTCGATGTCATCGGGTTCGTGCTGGGCGCCTGTCCTGGTCGCGCTGTGGGGTCGGCGAAGCTGGTCGTCTGTGCGTTACGGTCGCTGCTGGGTTGGCTGCACGTCACCGGTATTGTCTCGGCGCCGCTGGCGTCCGCGGTTCCCTCGGTGGCGGGCTGGCGGCTGTCGGGTCTGCCGAAGGATCTGGAGCCGGGGCAGCTGCGCCGGCTGCTGGTTGCGTTTGATCGGCGCACGCCGACCGGCCGGCGGGACTACGCGATCATGCTGCTGCTGTCGCGGCTGGGGTTGCGCGCCGGCGAGGTCGCAGCCCTGGGCCTGGATGACATTGACTGGCGTAGTGGAGAAATTACGGTCGTGGGCAGGGGCAACCGCGCCGAGCGGCTCCCGCTACCGGCCGAGGTGGGCGCGGTCATCACGGCGTATCTGCGTCGGGGCCGTCCGGGCACCGCCGACGGGCGCAGCGTGTTTGTCCGTGTCCACGCGCCGCATCGGGCGTTGACGACCGGTGGGGTGACGATGGTCGTGTTCGACGCCGCGCAGCGCGCGGGGCTTCCCAAAATGCACGCGCATCGGCTGCGGCACACGGCAGCGACCACGATGCTGCGGGCCGGCAGCCCGCTGGCCGAGGTCGGTCAGGTGCTGCGGCACCGCTCGTCGTTGACGACGGCGATTTACGCCAAGGTCGACCGGGACGCGCTCGCGGTACTGGCCCGCCCCTGGCCAACGTCTCCTGGTGGTGTGTCGTGACCGGCACGCCACGCGCGGAGTTGGCCGACTACCTGGCGTTGCGTCGTGCGCTGGGTTATCGGCTGGCCCGCCCGGAGAAGTTACTGGTTCAGTTCCTCGATCACCTCGATCACCTCGAGCGGGTCGGCGAGTCACCGATCACGGTGGCGGCGGCGCTGGATTGGGCGCGGCTGCCTGCCGGCGGCAGCTCGAACTGGTGGGCCTACCGGCTCTCGGTCGTGCGCGGGTTCGCCACCTACCTGCACTCCCTGGACCCGATCCACGAGGTGCCCCCCGCTGGACTGCTGCCGCAACGGCCACGCCGGGCCAGCCCGTACTTGTATTCCGACGCCGACATCGCCGCGCTGATCGCGGCCGCCGCCTCGCTGCGCACCCCGTTGCGGCGGGCCACCCTCGCCACGCTGATCGGGCTGCTGGCCGTGACCGGGATGCGAGTGGGTGAGGCGATCGCCTTGGACCGCGGCGACGTCGATCTCGCGGCCGGGCGGGTGGTGGTGCGGCACGGCAAGTTCGGCAAGGCCAGGGAACTGACCCTGCATCCCAGCACCGTCGAGGCGTTGCGGCGCTACCAGCGGCTGCGGGACCGGTCCGCTCCGGCCATCGCGACGCCGGCGCTGTTCGTGTCCACCGCCGGGACCCGATTGCTCTACTGCAACGTCCACAACGCGTTCCATCGCCTGGTTACCCTGGCCGGGCTCACGCCACGATCGTCCTCGTGTCGACCGCGCATCCACGACCTACGACACTCCTTCGCGGTCCGCGCGATGCTCGACGTCTACACCGCCGGCGAGGACGGGCAGACGCGTCTGAGCCTTCTCTCGACCTGGATGGGTCACGTCCACCCGGGCAGCACCTACTGGTACTTGTCGGCATCCCCGGAGTTGATGGCCGTTGCCGGGCAACGGCTCGAAGCGCACCTGGCAGCCCAGCCGGCGGGTCAGCCATGAGCGCGCTCGCACCGACCCTGCAGGCGTTCTTCACCGAGCGGCTGATACGACAGCGACACGTCAGCGAACACACCATCGCCGCCTACCGCGACACCCTGCGACTGTTGCTCGGCTACGCCGCCGAGCAAACCGCGCTCGCGCCGTCGGCACTGGATCTGGCCGATCTTGACGCATCGCTGATCGCCGGCTTCCTCGACCATCTCCAGAGCGAGCGTGGCAACAGTGCCCGCACTCGCAACGCCCGACTGGCCGCGATCCACTCGCTGTTCCGGTTCGCCGCCCTGCACCATCCCGAACACGCCGCAAGCATCTCGCGGGTCTTGGCGATCCCACCCAAACGCTTCGACCGGGCGGTGATCACCTACCTCACCGAGCCCGAGGTCGACGCGCTGCTCGCCTGCTGCGACCTGGCGAACTGGACCGGGCGACGTGACTACACGCTGCTGCTGCTGGCCGTGCAGACCGGGCTGCGAGTCTCCGAACTGACCGGGCTCACCGGCCGGGACATGCACCTCGGGCCAGGCGCGCACGTCGCCTGCCACGGCAAGGGACGCAAAGACCGGATCACCCCGCTGACCAGCGCCACGATCAACGTCCTCCGGGACTGGCTCGCAGAACAGGGCAGCGAGCCCGATGCACCACTGTTCCCAACCCGGCGCGGCAACAGGCTCAGCCGCGACGCGATCGAACACCACCTCGCCCACTACACCGGCCATGCACGCGATACTTGCCCCTCGCTGCGAGGGAAGATGATCACTGCGCATGTGCTGCGGCACACCACCGCGATGCGGCTGCTGCACGCCGGCGTCGACACCAGCGTCATCGCCTTATGGCTCGGTCACGTCAGCGTCGACACCACTCAGATTTACCTGCACGCCGACCTTGCGCTGAAAGAGCAAGCACTGGCCAGAACCCGACCACCCAACGGCCGCACCGGACGATACCGACCACCCGACAGCCTGCTGGCCTGGCTGGAACAGCTCTGATTATGCCGCCCCGCCAGCACCGACGGCTTGTCCCACAGTCGATTCAGAGCCCACATCGGCATAATCCGGAGGTCGGCATAATGGATGTCAGGGCTATCCATGTGACCGGAGGAGTGCAGGTCAGGTGGTCCTCCACGGTCGGTTCGCTGGGGGACGCTCCAGGCTCGGCGGATGTCCACGAGTCTGTGGTGGCGTTGGTGGTGCTTTCGATGGTCGCTTGCTGGCGATGAGGTCCTGGTAGCGGACCGGTGGGTGGCTGACGGCGAGCTCGAGGACCCGGTAGAACAGCAGGCCGCGGCTGCGGGAGCGGCGCCGGTTGAAGCGGAACACGAACTCGTTCACGTAGCTGGGCAGGTGAGTGGCTTCCGTCGAGCCCTGATGGGTGCCCAGCAGCCACCTCTTGATCAGCGCGGCGACCCGGTGTACCGCGGGGAGCAGCGCGCCGGGGTCCTCTCCGCGGGCGCGGGCGGCCCGTTGGCTGCGCCGGTCGTGGACGTAGCCGAGCGTGTCCAGCCCGCGGTAGCCCTGCCAGGCATCGGTGATTACCGTCGAGCCCGGCTCGACGTGATCGGTGACGAAGGCATGCAGCGCGCCCGCGGACGCATCGGTCAGCGGCGCCATCCGGCACCGACCGATCTCCTTCGGCTCGCGGACCTCGACAGCGATGCCGGTCAGCACCTTCTTGCCCCGGGCGCGCCCGCCGCGCAGCCCCGGCTCCTCCCCGCCGATGAAGGTCTCATCCACCGCCACCGTGCCGGACAGTCGATCTCTGCCCGGCCGCACCAGTACCGACCGCAGTCGATGCAGCATCGCCCACACGGTCTGGTACGAGCCGATCTCCAGCGTCCGCTGCAGGCTCAACGCGGAGATTCCGTCCTTGCCGGAGGCGAACAACCAACAGGCGGTGAACCACACCGTCAGCGGCGTGCGCGTCCGGTCGAAGATCGTGCCCGCCGTCGTCGAGGTGCGTACCTGGCAGCTCGAGCACTCGAACCTCCCATCGCCCAGCCGCCAGCCCCCGGCGTGGCCGCAGTCGGGACAGACGAAGCCGCCCGGCCACCGCAGCCACTCCAGGTAGTCCCGACAATCCGCATCGCTGCGGAACCAGGCCTGGAACTCACCCACCGACCTCGGGTAATGCACGCCGGCACGAGGTTGAGGCACGACGCCAAATTACTCCGGTTACATGGATAGCCCTGATGGATGTTATGCCGACATCGGCATAAGTTCCACCTGATCCGCAACACCTTCCGGCTCGCGTCACGGAAGGACTGGGACGCGCTCAAACACGACGTGAAACCGATCTACACCGCTGTCAACGCCGAGGCCGCTCGCGCAGCGTTGGAGGAGCTGACCGAGAAGTGGGGCCCCAAGTACGGCGCGACCATCCAGCTCTGGAACAACGCGTGGGAGGAGTTCATCCCCTTCCTGGACTACGACGTGGAGATCCGCACCGTGCTGTGCTCGACCAACGCCATCGAGAGTCTGAACGCCCGCTACCGCCGGGCGGGCAAGGCCAGAGGCCACTTCCCGACCGAGCAAGCCGCCATGAAATGCCTGTACCTGGTGACCAGATCCCTGGACCCCACCGGGCAAGGCAGGGCACGATGGACCATGCGGTGGAAGCCAGCGCTCAACGCGTTCGCCATCACCTTCGCCGACCGCTGGCCGGCAGCAGAAACCTACTAATGAAAACCGCCGGAAACACCGTTAGTGAGACAGTCCCGGCCCGGATGCATGCCGAAAAATAACTGGTCAGGTGGTTTGGGGTTGCCAGGGGTTTCCGGTGGTGAGCATGGTGAGTCCGTCGAGTCCGTGTTTTGCGGTGGTGGCGAGGTAGCTGCGTAGGGCGGCGAAGTGCTGGGCGCCAATGAGGGTGCGCATACCGCCGGAGACTTTTTTGCCGGAGTTTGGCCATGCGAATTTCCCGTTCGGCGGCATTGTTGTCGAACGGTGTGTTCGGGTCGGTCGCGAATCGTAGGTAGTCGGCGAACCGGCGTTCGATCCGTCGGGCCAGTGCCCGGTGTTGCGCCCGACCGGGCCGGGTGGGGATTCGTTGGCACCTTTGTGGGCGGCGTGGGTGATCAGGGTGCGGTGGTGGGCCAGTTGGTCGGGATCGATTGGGTGAGCACCGTCCTCGACCATTGTTTTGATCGCCAGCAAGTCGTCGATGACCTGGGTGGCCCAGCACCAGGCGTCCGGGTCGGCGGCGTGCTCGGCGTGGTGGTCGGTGATGGCGATCAACTCCCGCAGCACGTGGGAATTGCACAAGGCGTGCGTGATCTGCGGGTAGCTGTCATACGGTGCCCACGCATCGTGTACGGCGACGCCGGTGAAGGCAGGCAGGACCCCGGCGGCGTTCATCACCTCACGACCCCGCCGCCGCGGTCACCGACAAGATCGCCGCCACCGAGGTGGCGCATTTCGACGAGACCGGCTTCCCTGCTGCAGGGAAGTTGCACTGGCTGCACTCGGCATCCACGTCGCTGTTCACCCTGATCACCTGCCACGCCCGATGACCGTGAGGATCCGCGGCCCGCACAGCACGGGTGTGGCCACCCCTGCCGGGGCGTCGGCGGTCGTGGTCATCCCGCACTCACACCGCCGGGACACCAACTGGTGCTCGGTGATGCGAATGCTGATCGGGGGCAGATCAAACACCTGACCGGACTTCCGCAACTGATAGGCACATGAGTCTCCGGAACCCGGGTGTGACCTGGGATGATGGCGTGCAGGCGCGTTGGGGTCGTGTTACTACACGGGTTCGCCGTGCGGTCCACAGTTTGGTCAGGCGGTGGGGGCGGTGAAGTCGAAGAAGCGGGGTGGTTCGGGCAGCTTGAGTGCGGTGAGGATGGTTTTCTGCCCGGCGGTGAGCGCGGAGCGTTGCGCGACGCGGCCGTGGTTGGTGGCGAGGGTGACCAGGTGGAGGCGATCGAGTTCGTGGCGGATGTTGCGCCAGGTGTCACCGGTGGTGTTCTCGATGACACCTGGCAGCAGCAGAGCCAGCCAGCACAGCTGGACGTGGGCGCGGATGCGGTCCTCGCGGTAGTGGAACACCGGGCGTAGACCCAACGCGCCTTTCATGTCCCGCCACCCGCGTTCGACGGCGAGGAGCTGCTTGTAGGCGGCGGCCAGGTCGTCGGGGGTGAGTCGGAGGTGCGCAGCAGCCACTTGCCATCCAGGTGGGTCTCCCGCTTGACCGTGGCCAGATCCTCGACTCACTCGGGACTTAATGCAACGGACTACTGACGCAGGACACTAGGTCGCTGTCTCCCGCCGGAAACCTGCGGGCGATAGCTCGCGAGAACCGCGCGCTCAGCTTCCTGCAAGTACGTATCCAGCAGCGCCGCAGCGCTGTCGAGGTCATCGGAGCGCACGGCTTCGGCTATATCGGTGTGGCGCCCTAGAAAACGAGTATGGAACGCCTGAGTGTCACGCATGAACGCGTAGGCCAGGCGAAATTCGGCGAGAACCTCAGTGATCAGTGTGTCGAGGCGACCGCTCCCCGCCAATGCCACCAAAGCCTCGTGGAAGCGGATGCTCGCAGCCGCCACCTGATCCCAGTTCCGCTCCGCGACCGCGGCCTCGCCGTCCTCGACCGCAGCGACAAGGGCGCGGAGTCCCGCCGGCTTGATGACTTCAACCCTTTGCAGGGCAGCACATTCCACGATCCGGCGCACCCGGTAGAGATCGGAGATGTCATGCATCGTGAGTTGTCGCACGAACACCCCGCGCCCGAGCTCGTGCGTCAGCAACCGTTCCCGGACCAACAGTTGCAAAGCCTCGCGAAGAGTGCTCCTCGAGACCCCGAGGGCGTCTTGCACCCGTTCCTGTGAGAGCTTCGCGCCGGGAAGGAGGTCACCATCGATAATTCGCGCCCGCAACGTGTCAGCGACCCGGCTGGCCGTGCTGTTCGGCGCAAGCTGAGAGCTCTCCGCACGCAACGACTCGTCGTTGAAAGATTCGACCACGCTCGACTCCGTTCTCTTGCGGGCTCAGGGCCCGGCAATGCCGTTCTTTCGGGCGTGAGCCTATCGAGAACGCCTCTTGTCACATCGTCTGACGATCTGTACGGTCGCAGTGACAACATCACGGCACAGGACGGAGCCGATGCATGGCCGTTCACGGTGACCTACGGGTCGGCGTCGACATCGGCGGTACCTTTACCGACCTGTGCGTTCTTGATGGCAACGGCATTGTCGCGGTGGGTAAAACGCTCACCACGCACAGCGAGCCCGCCGTGGGTGTCGAGTTGGTTCTGCGTGATGTCCTGTCCGCTCACGATCTGCGCCCGGGTGACGTCAGCCACCTGGTGCACGGCACTACGCTCGTGACCAACGCGCTGATCGAGCGTCGTGGCGCCCTGACCGCCCTGATTACGACTCGGGGTTTTCGGGACGTCATCGAGATGGGACGCGAGCACCGTTATGAGCTCTACGACCTCGGCCTCGAGCTGCCGCAGCCACTGGTGCCCCGGTGGCTGCGGTTTGGCGTCGACGAGAGAGTACTTGCCGACGGCAGTGTGTACACGCATCTGGACACCGGACAGCTCACTCGCCTTGCCCAGGAGTTGGTCGATGCAGGCATCGAGGCCGTGGGGGTGTGCTTCCTGCATAGCCACATGAATCCGGTGCACGAGGAGGCCGCGCGCGACGCCATCGTTAAGGCTGCTCCTAGCCTTCGGATCGCGCTGTCGAGCGAGGTCAACCCCGAATTGCGCGAGTATGAGCGTAGTTCCACGACGCTCGCGAACGTCTACGTCCAGGGGCTCGTCGGAGACTACATGGCTGACCTGCGGACCCGCACGCGTGAACTCGGTATCAAGGTGGACCCGATGATCATGCTTTCCAACGGCGGCGTAGCCACGATTGACACTGCACGGCGGTTCCCCATCCGGATGTTGGAGTCCGGACCGGCCGGTGGCGCATTGGGCGCCGTGGCGTTCGGCCGCGCGGCTGAACGCCCCGACCAGCTGGCGTTCGACATGGGCGGCACGACCGCGAAGGTCTGCATTATTGAAGATTCCCGGCCACTGGTGAGGCACGCGTTCGAGGTGGATCGGGTCTACCGGCTCCAGGCCGGCTCGGGGCTGCCCGTACGGGCACCGGTGATCGACATGATCGAGATCGGTGCGGGCGGAGGTTCCATCGCCCGGGTCAACGCGCTCGGTCTGCTCACCGTCGGCCCCGAGTCCGCCGGCTCCGAGCCCGGCCCAGTCTGCTACGGGCGGGGAGGTGAGGCGTGCACTGTCACCGACGCCGACGTTGTGCTCGGCTACCTCGAGCCGGATCAGTTCCTCGGCGGAGCGATGAAGCTAGACGCAAGTGGCGCGGCGCAGGCGATCCAAACCCAGGTCGCCGAGCCGATGGGCATCACTCTCGCCGAGGCTGCCTGGGGTATCCACGCTACGGTCAACGAGAACATGGCCAACGCCGCGCGCGTACACGCTATCGAACGCGGCCAGGACCCGGCACGCCTGCCGATGTTCGTAATGGGAGGCAACGGTCCCCTTCACGGTCCGGGTGTCGCGCAAGCCCTGGGGTGCCACGAGGTCATCGCTCCCCCTGCGGCCGGCGTCTTGAGCGCACTGGGTTTGCTGTCGGCGCCGCTGTCGATCGACTTCGTACGCTCCTGGCACACCACGCTCGGCACCGTCACCACCGACGCCGCGGTACGCGCGTTCGCCGACCTCGAGTCCCAGGGCGAGCAGGTGCTTCAGGAGTCTGGGATTCCACGAGAAGCGATTGAGCACGTTCGTAGTCTTGAGATGCGGTTCGTCGGACAAGGCAGCGAGATCGAGGTGCCGGTTCCCGCCGTAGAAACCGAATGGCATGACGCGGTACGGCGCAACTTCGCCGAGCAGTACGAGGAACGCTTCGGCACCGTCGCGCCGCAGGGCGTCGAGATCGAGATCCTCACCTGGCGTCTCGCCTCGCGCGGACCCGAGCCGGACGCACACCTAGTCCTGCCATCCGCGGAAAGTGCGGATGATGCGAGCCTGGGCACCCACGACGCGTACTTCTCCCAGACTCAGGGCTATGTCGATACGGCGGTCTATGATCGCTACCGGATACGCCCCGACGCCGTCATTGAGGGTCCGGCTCTGATCCAGGAGCGCGAGTCGACGCTGTTGCTAGCGCCCGGCATGCGCTGCACCGTCGCCGCCGACGGTAGCGTGCTCGTGAAGCTTCAGACCGACGAGCGTGCACCATGACACCGTCCGAGACCGACCCTATCGTCGTAGGTCTGGTGGCCAACCGGCTGCACTCCGTGCTCAACGAGCAGCAGACCGCACTGGTCAGTACAGCTTTCAGTCCGGTGGTCAGGGAGTCGCTCGACCTCGCGTGCGCGGTGTTCGACTCGACCGGCGAGATGATCGGTCAGTCCTCGGGCGGTACACCTGGCCACATCAACGCGATGGCCACCGGAATGCACCACATCGTGGCCGCCTTCCCGCCCACGAGCCTCATCGAGGGCGATGTGTTGATCACCAACGACCCTTGGATGACGGCAGGGCAGATTAACGATCTCACCGTTGCTACCCCGGTGTTCCGCAGCGGCCGCGTGATTGCGTGGTTCGCGAGTTGCTGTCACGCCCCAGACATCGGCGGGCGCCTTCTGTCGGCCGCCGCGACCGAGGTGTACGAAGAAGGCTTGAGGTTGCCGATCCTCAAGCTTCTGCACGCTGGCCGACCCGATGCGGTGCTCGAGCAGATCATCCGGGCCAACGTCCGTACCCCGGATGAGACGATGGGCGACCTCTACGCGCAGGTCGCCGGCAATCAGGTCGGTGCGCGCAGCTTGATCCGGCTGTTGGACGAGCTCGACCTCCCTGACATCGATGCCGTCGCGGCAGAGGTGATGAACCGTTCGGAGTCGGCCCTGCGGTCCGCGCTCGCCGATCTGCCCGACGGCGAGTACTCAGCGGCGATGGCCACCGACGGCTTCGGCGAGGAGTCCCTTGAGCTGCGAGTCAGGGTGACGATTCACGGCGACGCAATCATGATCGACTACGATGGGTCGTCGGACCAGTCCCGCCACGGGATCAATGTCGTACTTAACTACACTCGTGCCTACACGTCGTTCGCGATCAAGGCCGCGCTGGCCCCTGAGGTGCCACACAACGCTGGGTCGTTTCGACCCGTCGACGTGGTTGCACCCGTCGGATCGGTTCTGAATTGTGTCGATCCCGCGCCAGTTGCATCCCGGCACCTGGTCGGCCACTTTTTGCCGAGCCTGCTATTCGAGGCTCTGCGTCCCGCACTTGGTGGCCGTCTTCCCGCGGCGAGCGCCGACGCGCTGTGGATGACGGTGTGGCGCGGCGCCGACCCCGACGAAGCCCAGCCCTTCACGCTCACCGTCTTCGGCGCCGGCGGCTCGGGGGCGCGTGCGGACAAGGACGGGCTCACCACCACAGGATTTCCCACCGGGGTACGCGCCGCTCCGACGGAGGTGCTCGAGACGTTGACGCCGCTCGTACAGCAACGCCGCGAGATCCGCCCCGACTCCGGTGGCGCGGGCGAGCACCGCGGAGGACTCGGACAGGTCGTCGAGGTCCGCCGGCGCGGCACCTGCGGCTGGACGGTCAATGCGAACATAGACCGGGTGCTGCATGCCGCACCCGGAACCGGTAACGGATGCCCCGGGGCGACGGGCCGGTTCGTGGACGGCGCGACCGGCCAGGACCTGCCCCGTAAGCAGCTTGTCCGTGTCGCCCCCGATGCACGGGTCCAACTGCACTTACCCGGTGGAGGCGGCTACGGTGACCCAATGGAACGCGACATCGCCGGGGTCCTCGCTGATGTGATCAACGGGTACGTCACCTTCCAAGCCGCTCGTGATGTATACGGCGTCGAGGTCGCCTACCTCGGAGCCCCCGACGCGATCGTGCGGCCGCCTGAGGCCTATGGCATCGACCATGAACGCACGGCCTCCTTGCGCGCAGCACATTCCGCGACAAGCAGTGGATGACGTGAATCCTCGTGAGCGGACCGAGGCAATCGACCAGCACTTCGTCGATGCCGTCAGTGATATCACCTCAGGCCCGGCTGCGTCGCCGGTGGAGAGCGGGCGGCTCCTGGAGATCTTCGACTCGCAGGCGGGCAGCCGGCACCTGGACCTGGTCGCGCGTCAACTGGGGTCACGTGGCGTCGGCTACTACAGCATCGGATCAGCCGGGCACGAGTCCAATGCGGCCGTCGCCGCTGCGTTGCGACCCACCGATCCCGCACTGCTGCATTACCGCTCGGGAGCGTTCTACGTCGAACGCGCCCGCCAGGTCCCCAACCAACACCCCTTACGTGATGTGCTGCTGGGGGTCGTCGCCTCGGCCGATGACCCAATCTCCGGCGGCCGACACAAAGTGATCGGCAACGCCGACCTGGCTGTGATCCCGCAGACCTCGACGATTGCCTCCCACCTGCCGCGCTCGGTGGGCCTCGCGTTCTCCCTCGACCGGTCGACCCGGCTCGGGTTGAGCGGGGAGTGGCCCGCGGACTCACTCGTCGTTTGCAGCTTCGGTGACGCCTCGGCCAATCACTCGACCGCGACCGGAGCCATCAACACGGCGCTACACTGCGCCTACCAGCGGTTGGCGATGCCGCTGCTGCTGGTGTGCGAAGACAACGGCATCGGTATCAGCGTGCGCACACCCTGCGGGTGGATCGAGCAGGCATACGCCAACCGCCCGGGCCTGGCCTACTTCAACGCGGCCGGCGACGACACCATGGCGTGTCTGCAGGCCGCCACGGCCGCCGCCAAGTGGGTACGACACCGACGCGCCCCGGCATTCCTGCACCTGCGTACCGTGCGCCTCATGGGTCACGCTGGTTCCGATGTGGAGTCCGGCTACCGCTCGCGTACCGAGATCCTCGACGACTACGAGCGCGACCCACTGCTGGCCACGGCGAAGCACCTGGTACGCAGTCGAACGTGCAAAGCCAGTGAGGTCATCGACCGCTACGAGACCAAGCGCGCCGAAGTCGCGGCGCTGGCCGAGGAGGTCTTGACCCGCCCCCGGCTGAGCAGCGGTGCCGCGGTGATGAGACCCATCGCCGACAGCAACCCTGCCGCGGTGGCAAGACGGGTCACGACCGCGGTGCCGAGAGGGGGTGCGAGTGAGCCGCCAACCAAGCAACAGTCGCTGACACTCGCCCAGTCGATTAACCGTGCGCTGTCGGACGAGCTCGCCAACGACGACCATGTCATCGTCTTCGGCGAGGATATCGCGCGCAAGGGCGGCGTGTACGGCGTCACCCGCGGTTTGCGCAAGGAGTTCGGCGGCCTACGGGTCTTCGACACCCTGCTCGACGAGCAGACCATCCTCGGCACCGCCCTCGGCGCGGGCCTGGCTGGGCTGCTACCCATCCCCGAGATCCAATACCTCGCCTACCTGCACAATGCCGCGGACCAGCTCCGCGGCGAAGCGAGCACACTCAGTTTCTTTTCCAGCGGCCGCTACCACAACCCGATGGTCATACGCATCGCCGGCTACGCGTATCAGAAAGGGTTCGGCGGCCACTTCCACAACGACAACAGCACCGCGGCCCTGCGCGACATCCCCGGCGTAGTCGTTGCATCCCCCTCGCGACCGAACGATGCTGCATCGATACTCCGCACATGTGTCGCGGCCGCGGCCATCGACGGACGCGTATGCGTGTTCCTCGAACCCATCGCGCTTTACCACACCAGGGACCTGTACGAGCCCGACGATGACGGCTGGCTTGCCCCCTACCCGGACTTCGCCGACGCCGAATCACACGTGCCGATCGGATCGGCTCGTGAACACGGGGACGGCACCGACCTCACGATGGTGACCTACGGCAACGGCCTGCCGATGAGCCTGCGTGTCACCCGGAGACTCGTCGAGCACGGCATACATGCGCGAGTGCTCGACCTGCGTTGGCTGGCCCCCCTGCCCGAGCGGGACCTGTTGGCGTCCGCGCGAGCAACCGGACGGGTGCTCGTGGTGGACGAGACACGACGCTCCGGCGGGGTCTCCGAATCGGTCGTGACCGCACTTCTCGACGGCGGCTTCGGCGGCCACATCGCCCGCGTCACCAGCCAGAACAGCTTCATCCCACTAGGCGACGCCTCCCGCCACGTCCTGCTCGACGAGCCCACCATCGAGGCCGCTGCGCTTGAGCTCATGCGCCGCTGACGTCACTAGAGCGTGTCTGCTAACCCATAGGGCCTTGATGCTCCACTATGGACTGATGGTGCGAGCTGATGTGATCTCTGACGAGTTGTGGGCCCTTCTGGAGCCGGTGCTGCCCGGAGTCGCCGGGCGACCGGGGCGGCCGTGGAACGACCACCGCCGTACGTTGGAAGGCATC